>Ga0073907_1001354_pt1 | contig 31996 bp, 26 predicted proteins | sample GluameincwithD2O_FD_65483 | JGI IMG/M metagenome (GOLD analysis project Ga0073907, IMG submission 65483) | Mouse cecum microbial communities from Vienna, Austria - Glucosamine amended microcosms incubated with D2O | ecosystem: Host-associated > Mammals > Digestive system > Large intestine >... | reverse complement strand
CAGATTGAGGCCCCCGGCCTTTACAAGTATTATTCCACCCAGCGGCCCGTTGACATCGGCACGTTCCCCAAGCCTGCAGGCAACGCCCCGGACGAAATCGTAAACTACGACAAGCGCGTACCCGTGGAGGGCGGCGCGTTCCTTGCGTGGGGGCATCTGACCTACACAAACCAGTTTTTCGTCTGCACCCATACCGACAAGGGCCACATTCACAACCACATCTATTTCAATTCCACGGCCTTTGACTGCTCCCGGAAATTTCACAACTTCCTCGGCTCCAGCTTTGCCCTCCGGCGGCTGTCTGACCGGGTATGTCTGGAGCATGATTTGCCATACTTGATGGCCTCGTCCAGCGCCCCCTGGGCGATGCCCACGGCCTGGGCGGCGATGCCGATTCGGCCGCAGTCCAGTGCGCCCATAGCGATTTTAAAGCCCCGGCCTACAGGCCCCAGCACCCGGTCGGCGCTGACCCGCACGTTGTCATAGGAGACGATGCAGTTGGAGGCCGCCCGGATGCCCATACGCTCGATGTTGTCACTGACGGTGACGCCGGGGGTACCCTTCAGGTCCACAATGAAGGCGGTGAGCCCCTTGGCCGCGGGCACCTTCCGGTCGGTGAGGGCAAAGAGGATGCAGGTGTCGGCAAAGCCGGAGTTGGTGGTGAAAATTTTGGAGCCGTTGATGATCCAGTCGTCCCCATCCTTCACGGCGGTGGTCTGGGCGCCCTGGACATCGGAGCCGGCGTTGGTCTCGGTCAGGCCGAAGCACCCCACCTTGCTGCCGTCCACCAGGGGACGCAGGAATTTCTGCTTCTGCTCCTCGGTGCCGAAGTTGTTGATGCAGGAGCAGCACAGGGAGGTGTGTACCGAGATGGTGATGCCGGTGCTGGCGTCCGCCTTGGAGACCTCCTCCATGCACAGGGTATAGGCCAGGGTGTCGGAGCCGGCTCCGCCGTACTCTTTGGAGTAGGGGATGCCCAGGAAGCCATAGCGCTGCAGCTTGGCCAGAAGGTCCAGACTGTAGGCTTCCTTCTCATCCATCTCCTTGGCCAGAGGCCGGATTTCCGCCTCGGCGAAGTTCCGGAACAGCTCCCGCTGAAGCTGGTGCGCTTTGTCTAATTTAAAATCCATAATTACCTCCATTTTCATCATTTTATTTACCGGTTGTGGCCATCAACCAGGAGAATAAATATTTTCTACTTGAAACATTCTGATAAAAAGTTTAGAATAGAAAAATAGAATTTGCTCAATACCAAAAGGTATCGTTTTATTTATCTTTTTTAGTGGCAACATCTGCCGTTCAATTTATTGTCATAATGGATAAAATAATTGCGTGTATTGTCGATTCTTCTGTGTATTATAATAGCATTCATTGTATTAACTGTACATCAATTAATATCTGAATTGCATCAACCAAAAGTTGAGCACAGGATTGACAGCGGCTTCATATCAAAATAAACCGATGTGCAATCAGACGATTAAGCGTTTTCTTAAAGTCGAGGTGACAGAAGATGGATTCCCGTCAGCTGATTTACTTTCTCCGTGTGTGTGAATACTCCAATATAACTCAGGCGGCACAAAGCCTCTACATCTCTCCCCAGGCCCTGAGCAAAGCCATAGCCCGTTTAGAGGACGAATTTCGGATGCCTTTATTTTTGCGCACAGTCCACGGTCTGGTTCTGACGGAAGCCGGCAAGCTGCTTCAAAAACTGGGACAACCTATTGCGGATTCTTTGGACGATCTTTCCCTCCGAATGTCGGGACTCTACCAGCAGACCCACCATCATTTCACCCTGGGTATTACCTCAACATTGGATTTTTTCCTGGGGGAACATGCGTTTGATATGTTTTGCCGGGCCCATCCCACCTATACGGCTTCGTTTGCAGAGTACACCCATTCCGTGTGTGAAACCTATGTTTCCAATGGTTTTCTTGTAGCTGCACTGACATACGGTTCTGTCAGCAGGCCAGGGTTGGAACTGCTGCCTCTTTTTAAACGGCAGTGGGTGTGTGTAATGACAAAAGACTCCCCACTGGCTCAGAGAAACGTGATTCACATTCAGGATTTAAAGGGGATGCGTCTGGTTGGAAGTGTTAACCCGTGTTCTCTGCAAACCCTTCACGACGCATGCAAAAAAATTGGCTTTGTGCCCAATATTTATTTGGCTGACGATACATTAACAACGCTTCATCTCTGCAGCGAACACGGCTATATCGGCATTACTACAGATCATTTGCTGTTCCGCGCCTCTATCCAAAATCCTCATCTGGCTATGATCCCTATTTCAATTGACGAATTTCCCTATCCAATTAACCTGATTGTCAACTCGGAACTCTTTAAGCAGAAAATTGTCCAGGATTTTCTCTCCTGTGTGAAACATGTTGCCTTGCTCCGCCAAAGTATTATTCCTCAATACGGAAATCCTGCCCCGTAATTGAGTATTGACGACCCGTGGGTGGAGCAATCCAGAAGACGGAAGGGATATTCGGACTTAGTCTGTTTTGGAAGACATAGATACAACTTCCATAATAAAATGACACCTTCACAGTGGAAGGTGTCAACGCTGATTTGCACTATATGGAGCAGCGGGGGTGGTGCTGACCTTCCTGATGGTGTACGCCGACCGGGTGGGGCGGGAGAAGGCGGTCAACCCGGAGGAGATGATGGAACAATTTCCCCAGCTGTCGGCCGAGGCTCGGCTGGTGTGCAGCTTCATGGGGGCCAACGTCCTGCGGGATACCCGGCGCTGGCTGAACCGCCAGAAGAATCAGGGCGCCCGCCGGCCGGAGCAGAAGGGGACTCCCGACTCCGACAAGCGGGTAAGGGAGGATATGGCCCGGGCTCGCCGCGCCCTGGAGCGGTCCCTGGACACGCCCCTCCCTCCAGGGCAACAGCATTTAAAATTGAGCGGGGAAGAGATATAATAAGGAATATGGAACTGGAAAAATTAAAAGGAAGCCTGGAGCAGGTAGCGGGCCTGTGGCGGCAGGAGTATCGCTTACTGACCGATTTGTCCTGGCTGCCGCGGCGGGCGGAATGGGATGGACTGCAAGCTGCCGCCCTGAATCCCCAACGTCTTCTTGATATCCTTTTCGCCTAATTTAAAATGCTGTTGCCCTGTGGAAATGGCCTGGAAATATTGACAAGAGAACATTTGAGAGGTAAAATAAACTGATTAGCTTTGCCATACTGGAGGGAACAATTTATGTATCGCTGCCATATGGAGTTTTATCTTGTCAACTGTCCGCCCGACGTGCTGGAGACTGTTCAGCAGCTGCCGCCGCTGGACGGGTTTAACCACTCCTTTTTAGACAGCAACGAGCCCCGGGAGGCCCTGCTGTCCCGGGCGGATGTAGTTCTGGCGGTCCCCGTGGCGGGGGCGGACTCTGTGCGGGCTCTGGCGGAGGGGATGAAGGAGGATGCACGGCTGATCCTTTTGACGGACCGGGAGCAGGCCGCGGAACTGGGGGAGAGCCTGTCCCTGGCCGACGAGCTGTGGATCCTGCCCATGGCCGGAGCGGAGCTGAAATTCCGCTTTGCCCGCTGGCAGGAGAAGCAGAAGCTGCGCCTGGACCTGTGGGAGACCAGCCAGTATCTGGAGGCAACCATCAACAGCACTCCCAGCCTGGTGTGGTACAAGGACAAGGACGGTATCCATGAAAAGGTAAACGACGCCTTCTGCGCCACCGTGAACAAGACCAAGGAGCAGGTGCAGGGCCGGGGCCACGCCTACATCTGGGATGTGGAGGAGGACGACCCGGCCTGTATTGAGTCGGAACGGATTGTGATGGAGATGCGGGAGACCCGCATGTCGGAGGAGGCCGTCCAAACCGGCGAGGGAAAGCGGCTGCTGACCACCTACAAATCCCCCCTGTACGACTATGACGGCAGCGTGATGGGTACGGTGGGCGTGGCCATCGACGTGACCCAGGAACGGGCCTACGAGCAGGAGATCGTCAACAAAAATCGGGAGCTGGAGAATCTTTTTACCACCATGGACTGCGGCGTTATGTGCCACAGCCTGGACGGCTCCCGGATGATCAGCGTTAACCGGGCGGCCCTTCAGATTTTGGGCTATGAGTCCCAGGAGGCCCTGCTGGCCGACGGCTTTGATATGGTAGCCTCCTCTGTACTGCCGGAGGACAGAGCCCGGCTGGAGGAGTGCATCAAGACACTGAGCAGGGTGGGGGACAACGTCAATATTGAGTACCGCGTCCGCCATACCAATGGGGATATTCTCCATGTGATGGGAAATATCAAACTGATCGAGGAAGATGGCGAGCTGTTCTACCAGCGCTTTCTTCTGGATTATACTACCCAGAAGCTCCGGGAGGAGGAGCGGAGGCTGGCAGAGGAACGCCGCCAGGCGGGGCTGGTTCAGGCGCTTACCATCGACTATAACCTGGTGTGTGTCTTTGACCTGGACAGCGGCATAGGCCGGTCGCTGCGGATCTATGAGTGCAAGCTGGGTGTGCTGGAGGAGCTGTTTTCCGGCGAGCTGACGCTGGAGACCTGCATGGGAGATTACATAAACAGATGTGTGTATGCTGAGGACAGAGAGCTGATGCGGCAGATCTGTACCCGGGACCGCCTGCGCATCGAGCTGGGGGCCAACAGCCAGTTCTATAACAACTACCGCACCCAGTGCGGCGATGAGCTGCGGTATTTCCAGATGAAGGCGGTGCGCACGGGGGACTGGAGCACCACCCGGGCCGTGGTGCTGGGCTTCCGCAGCGTGGACGAGGAGACCCGCAAGGAGTTGGAGCAGATGAATCTGCTGCGGGACGCGCTGGACCAGGCCAACCGGGCCAGTAAAGCCAAGAGCGTCTTCCTGTCCAACATGTCCCACGATATCCGCACCCCCATGAACGCGATCATCGGCTTTACCGCCCTGGCCACCACCCACATCGACCAGCGGGACCAGGTGGAGGGCTATTTAAAGAAGATTATGACCTCCGGCAACCATCTGCTCAGCCTGATCAACGACGTACTGGATATGAGCCGCATTGAGAGCGGCAAGATGTCGCTGGAGGAGAAGCCTTGTTCCATGCCCGATATCCTTCACGGCCTGCGCAGCATCGTCCAGGCCGACGTCCACGCCAAGCAGCTGGAGCTGTATATGGACGCGGTGGACGTGATGAACGAGGAAATCTACTGTGACCGCCTGCGGCTCAACCAGATTTTGCTCAACCTGCTGAGCAACTCAGTAAAATATACCCCGGCTGGGGGCGTGGTGAGCGTTAAGGTGACGGAAAAGCCCGGCGCCCCGGCGGGTCACGCCACCTACGAGTTCTGCATCAAGGACACCGGCATCGGCATGAGCGAGGAGTTTGTCGCCCGTATTTTCGAGCCCTTTGAGCGGGAGCGGAACTCCACCACCAGCGGCATCCAGGGCACCGGTCTGGGCATGGCCATCACCAAGAACATTGTGGATATGATGAATGGCACCATCTCGGTGAGGAGCAAGCAGGGGGTGGGCACGGAGTTTATCGTGGTGGTCACCTTCCGGCTGTGTACCGAGGAGCGAGAGCCCCAGACCATCCCGGAGCTGAAAAACTGCCGGGCTCTGGTGGTGGACGACGATTTTAACACCTGTGACAGCGTGTCTTGCATGCTCCAGCAGATCGGAATGCGGGCGGAGTGGACCCTGTCCGGCAAGGAGGCGGTGCTGCGTACCCGCCAGGCTGTGATGCGCAATGATGTGTATAGCGTGTATATTATCGACTGGCTGCTGCCCGACATGAACGGTGTGGAGGTGGCCCGCCGGGTCCGCAAGGAGATCGGCGAGCAGGTGCCCATCATCGTTCTGACCGCCTACGACTGGTCGGAGATCGAGGACGAGGCGCGGGAGGCGGGAATCAGCGCCTTCTGCTCCAAGCCCCTGTTCCTGTCTGAGCTGCGCAGCTGCCTGATGTCGGTGGTGGGAACTGAGGAGAAGAAGGTGGAGAACAGCGCACGGAAGGGCCGCACCAACACCGGCCGTATCCTCCTGGTGGAGGACAACGAGCTGAATCAGGAGATCGCCACCGCGATTTTGAGCGAGGCTGGCTTCCAGGTGGAGACGGCGGAGGACGGCCGGCAGGCTGTGGATCTGGTGTCGCAGTCCCAGCCGGGGTGGTATCAGCTGGTGCTGATGGACGTACAGATGCCCGTGATGAACGGCTACGAGGCCACCCGGTGCATCCGCCAACTGGAGAACCGCCAGCTGGCCGATATCCCCATCCTGGCCATGACCGCCAACGCCTTTGAGGAGGATAAGCAGGAGGCCCTGCGCTCCGGGATGAACGGCCATATCTCCAAGCCCATCAACATCGAAAAGCTGCTGGAGACGCTGAATGAGATGCTGAGCTGATACGACATAAGAAGGCCCCCGGCGCAAGCCGGGGGCCTTCTGCTTAAATTTTTGTGATGTCGATGGGGGTCAGGTCCTCGCTGCGGCTCTGCTGCCGGACAGTGAGCAGGGCCCGGGCGGTGTCCACCGAGGTGACGCAGCCCACCCCGTGCTCCACAGCGGAGCGGCGGATGCGGAAGCCGTCGCTGTCGTGCTTGCGGCCCCGGGTGGGGGTGTTGATAATCAGGTCCACGGTGCCGGAGGCGATCATGTCCAGGATGTTGGGGTGGGCCTGGGAAACCCGGTTGACCACCTTGCACTCGATACCCGCCTCAGTGAGGGTCTGGCAGGTGCCGGCGGTGGCGTACAGTTCCACCCCCATCTCCTCAAAGCCCCGGGCGATGGCGATAATCTCCCCCTTGTCCTCGTCCTTCACGGTGATAATGATTCGGCCGCCCTTCTTGGGGGCCCGCATCCCGGAGCCCTTAAAGGCCTTGAGCAGGGCCTGGGGGTAGGTCTCGGCCAGGCCCAGCACCTCGCCGGTGGACTTCATCTCCGGGCCAAGGCCGGTGTCCACGTCGGTGAGCTTCTCGAAGGAGAACACCGGGGCCTTGACGGCGAAATACTCCGCCTCCTTGTAGATGCCGGTACCGTATTCCATGTCCTTCAGCTTCTCCCCCAGCATGACCCGGGTGGCCAGGTCGATGATGGGCACGCCGGTGACCTTGGAGATATAGGGGATGGTCCGGGAGGACCGGGGATTGACCTCAATCACATAGATGTCGTCGTCGTAGAGGATATACTGGGCGTTGATGAGGCCCACCACCCCCAGGTGCATGGCCATGTTCTTGGTGTGCTTGAGGATCAGCTCCCGGTGTTTCTCCTCCAGGTGGAGGGGCGGGTAGACGGCAATGGAGTCCCCGGAGTGGACGCCGGCCCGCTCCACGTGCTCCATGATGCCGGGGATGAGGATGTCCTCCCCGTCGAACACGCCGTCCACCTCCAGCTCCCGGCCCATGAGGTACTTGTCCACCAGGATGGGGTGCTCCTGGACGGTCATGTTGATGATCTTCATGAACTCCTCAATGTTCCGGTCGGAGTAGGCGATCTCCATACCCTGGCCGCCCAGCACGTAGGAGGGACGGACCAGTACCGGGTAGCCCAGCTCGTGGGCGGCGGCCAGGGCCTCCTCGGTGGTGTAGATGGTGCGGCCCTTGGCCCGGGGGATGCCGCACTTGGACAGGATATCGTCAAACCGCTCCCGGTCCTCGGCGGCGTCCACCCCGTCGGAGGAGGTGCCCAGAATCCGGACGCCCATGTCGGTAAGGGCCTTGGCCAGCTTGATGGCCGTCTGTCCGCCGAACTGGACCACCGCCCCCCAGGGCTTTTCCTGTTCCACGATATTTTGCACATCTTCCGCCGTAAGCGGCTCAAAGTACAGCTTGTCGGCCACGTCGAAGTCGGTGGAGACGGTCTCCGGGTTGTTGTTGACGATGATGGTCTCACAGCCCAGCTTTTTCAGGGCCCAGACCGAGTGGACCGAGCAGTAGTCGAACTCAATGCCCTGGCCGATGCGGATGGGGCCGGAGCCCAACACCAGCACCTTTTTCCGGCCGGACCCGTCGTCCCGGGCCTCGTTCTCCCCGTCGTAGGTGGAGTAGTAGTAGGGGGTCTCGGCGTCAAACTCGGCGGCGCAGGTGTCCACCATCTTGAAGGCGGGTACAATGCCGTACCGCTCCCGCAGGGCTTTCACACCGGCCTGGGTCATGCCGCACAGGGCGCCGATATAGCTGTCGGCGAAGCACATCTCCTTGGCCTGCTTCAGTGTGTCGATATCCGGCTCCCCCTTGCAGCGCTTCAGCTCCTCCTCCATGTCGATGATCCGCTTGAAGCCGTCCAGAAACCAGATATCCATCTTGGTGATGGAGTAGATTTTTTGCGGGGAGAAGCCACGGCGCAGGGCCTCGGCCACCACGAACAGCCGCTCGTCGGTGACGTTTACCAGCAGCTCCTCAATCTCGTCGGTGTACAGCCCCTCCAGCTTGTCCAGCTTCAGTGCCCGCACATTCAGCTCCAGGGAACGGATGGCCTTCATGACGGCCCCCTCGAAGGAATTGGCGATGGCCATCACCTCGCCGGTGGCCTTCATCTGGGTGCCCAGTGTGCGGCTGGCGGTGGTGAATTTGTCAAAGGGCAGGCGGGGGATTTTCAGCACGCAGTAGTCGATGGTGGGCTCAAAGCAGGCGGTGGTCTTGCCAGTGACGGCGTTGGGGATCTCGTCCAGGGTGTAGCCTAGTGCCACCTTGGCGGCCACCTTGGCGATGGGGTAGCCGGTGGCCTTGGAGGCCAGGGCGGAGGACCGGGACACCCGGGGGTTGACCTCGATGACAGCGTACTCGAAGGAGTCGGGGTTCAGGGCGAACTGCACGTTGCACCCGCCCTCGATCTCCAGGGCGGAGATGATATCCAGGGCGGCGGAGCGGAGCATCTGAAATTCCCTGTTGGCCAGGGTCTGAGCGGGGGCCACCACGATGGAGTCGCCGGTGTGGACGCCCACGGGGTCGATGTTCTCCATGGAGCAGATGGTAATCACATTGCCGGCGCTGTCCCGCATGACCTCGAACTCGATCTCCTTCCAGCCAGCGATGCACCGCTCGATGAGCACCTGGCCCACCCGGGACAGCGCGATTCCCCGGTCGGCGATCTCCTCCAGAGAGGCCCGGTCGTAGGCGATGCCGCCGCCGGTGCCCCCCAGGGTGTAGGCGGGCCGGACGATCACCGGGTAGCCGATGCGTCCGGCAAAGTCCACCGCATCCTCCACGCTCTCCACAACCAGAGAGGTGACGCAGGGCTGGCCGATGGACTCCATGCAGTCCTTAAAGCCCTGGCGGTCCTCCGCCTTGTGGATGGATTCGGGGGAGGTGCCCAGCAGGCGGACGCCGTACTGCTCCAGGGTGCCGTTCTCGTGGAGGGCCATAGCCAGATTCAGGCCGGTCTGGCCGCCCAGGGTGGGCAGAATGGAGTCGGGCCGCTCCATCTGGATGACCTGGGTGACGGAGGGGATGTTCAGCGGCTCGATATAGACGTGGTCGGCGATGTCCTTGTCCGTCATGATGGTGGCGGGGTTAGAGTTGACCAGCACCACCTCCAGGCCCTCCTCCTTGAGGGCCCGGCAGGCCTGGGTGCCGGCGTAGTCGAACTCAGCGGCCTGTCCGATGACGATGGGACCGGAGCCCAGCACCAGGACCTTTTTTACGTCGGTATATTTGGGCATTATTTGGCACCTCCCATGGAATCAATGAAGCGGTTGAACAGATATTCGGTGTCCTTGGGGCCGGCGTTGGCCTCGGGGTGGAACTGGGTGGTGAAGCAGTTGGGCCGCCTGTAGCGCAGGCCCTCACAGGTGCCGTCGTTCACGTTGACATGGCTCACCTCGGCAACGGCGGGGTCCACCGAGTCGGCCAGCACCATATAGCCGTGGTTCTGGCTGGTGATGAATACCCGGCCCTTCTCCATGTCCCGGACGGGGTGGTTGCCCCCCCGGTGGCCGTAGGCCAGCCGGCCGGTCCTGGCCCCGGTGGCCAGGGCCAGCAGCTGGTGGCCCAGACAGACGCCAAAGAGGGGGATGTCGCTGGCGTAGAGCTTTTTCAGCTCCTCGATAATAGCGGTGTTCTCCGCCGGGTCGCCGGGGCCGTTGGACAGCATCACGCCGTCGTAGCCCCCGGCCAGCACCGCTTCCGCCGGGGTGGAGGCGGGCAGGGCGGTCACCCTGCAGCCCCGCTTGCGCAGGCACTCGATCATATGCTGCTTGACCCCGTAGTCCATCATAGCCACGTGGAAGCGCTCCTCTCCGTAGGCGGGGAATACCTCAGGCTCGCCCCGGGTGACCAGGGCCACGGTGTTCTCCACCCGGTAGGCTTTCAGCTGTTCCAACACCTCGGCAATATTAAAACGCTCCGCACAGGTGAGCATTCCGTTCATGCTCCCCTGACTGCGGAGTATTTTGGTCAGCGCCCGGGTGTCCACACCCTGGATGCCGGTAATATTGTGCTCCTTCAGATAGCTGCCCAGGTCGCCCTCACAGCGGAAGTTGCTCCCCCGGGGTGAGAGATGACGCACCACAAAGGCCTCCACCCAGGGCCTGCGGGACTCGTTGTCCTCGCTGTTGACGCCGTAGTTCCCGATAAGGGGATAGGACATCACCACGCCCTGTCCGGCGTAGGAGGGGTCGGTTAATATCTCCTGGTAGCCGGCCATAGAGGTGTTGAACACCATCTCGCACACCCGGGTTTCGGCGGAGCCAATGCTGGAGCCGGAAAAAATGCTCCCATTGGCCAAGATTAAGGTCGCTTTCATCTGCTGTTCACTCGCTTTCCGTTCCGATTTGCCTGTTTGTCTTTATCAAACTATTTTATCGAAAAAGGCTTCCCTTGACAATATGGAGAAATTCCTTTTTCTGACCCGTTTCAGGTGCAATATTTGGGCAATTTGAAGGATATTTTTCGCAGGCTGGGAAAGACTGAAAGGGACAGGAGGCGATATGAATGTTTACCGGCCTTATGCGGACCATAATTCTATACATCCTTATCATTGCCGGCGTGCGGCTGATGGGCAAGCGGCAGGTGGGGGAGCTGGAGCCCTCCGAACTGGTGCTGTCCCTCATCATTGCCGATCTGGCTTCGGTCCCCATGCAGGATTACGGCATCCCGCTGCTCACAGGGGTGGTGCCTATCCTGACCCTGCTGTCCGTCACGATGATTCTGTCGGTGCTGACCATGAAGAGCATCCGATTCCGGGCTGTTCTCTGCGGGCGGCCCAGCATTATTGTCCAGAACGGGACGCTGAATCAGAAGGAGATGGCCAAGACCCGGCTCACCCTGGACGAGCTGCTGGAGGAACTGCGGTGTAAAGGATATACCGACATCAGCCAGGTCAAATACGCCATTCTGGAGACCAATGGACAGCTCTCCGTTCTGCCCTACGCCAACCAGAAGCCCCCCACGGCCCGGGATATGAAGGTCCCGGTGGAGGAGGGGGGGCTGCCCCGGGTAGTGGTCAGCGACGGCAGGCTGCTGGAGCAGAATTTAAAGATGCTGGGCCATGACCGCCCCTGGCTGGAGAGGCAGCTGACCCAGCGGGGGTGTAAGGACCTGTCCAAAGTGTTCCTCATGCTGGTGGATGAGACAGACGCCATATATTTTGCGGAAAAAGAGCTGTAGGGACGCCAGGAGAGGCGTTCCCCGCACGATCAGGGAGGTTCATCATGAGACGACTATGGCTTGCGGCCGGCCTGCTGGTCCTGTTGCTGGCGGCCAGCCTGACCAATGGGTGGTACGCGCAGAAATTGACCGGGGGCATGAGGGAGGACCTGCGTCAGGCCCAGCATTTGGCGGGTCAGGAGGACTGGAGCCGGGCGGAGGCCGTGACCAGACAGGTTTATGAGGACTGGCAGAGCCACCATTTTTACTTCCATACCCTCATGCGCCACAGTGATACAGATCAGGTCCTGCGGGCCTTCCGACAGGTGCTGGAATACCTGCGGCTCCAGGAGCCCGACCAGTACAACGCGGCCAACGCCGACCTGATGGCCCAGCTGGAGCTGCTGGCCGAGATGGAACAGGCGACGGTGGTGAATGTGCTGTGACAAAGCAGGACAGCGGACCTGGGGCCGCTGTCCTGACTGCTTTACTCCACGGTCACGCTCTTGGCCAGATTCCGGGGTTTGTCGATGTCGCAGCCCCGCATGAGGGCCACATAGTAGGCGAAGAGCTGGAGAGGGACCACCCCCAGGCAGGGGAGAAGGAGCTCGTGGATGTCCGGGATGGACATCACCCCGTCAGCGGTGTGTCTCATCTCCTCTCCGCGGGATTCGACGGTGAGGGACAGCACATCCGCCCCACGGGCCTTTACCTCTATGACATTGCTCATAGCCTTGGAAAAGAGCTTTCCATAGGTGCTCAGGGCCACCACAAGGGTGCCGTCCTCAATGAGGCTGATGGTGCCGTGCTTCAGCTCCCCGGCGGCATAGGCCTCCGAGTGGATGTAGGAGATCTCCTTCAGCTTCAGCGAACCCTCCAGCCCCAGGGCGTAATCCAGATTGCGGCCGATGAAGAAGATGGAGTCGTGGTTGAAGTATCTGGAGGCAAGGTACTGGATGCTGTCCCGCCGGGACAGCACCTCTTCCATTTTGCCGGGCAGCTCCTGAAAGGCGGCCAGAGCGGCCTGGAACTCCTGCCCGGAGACGGTGCCCAGCCGCCTGGCCATCCACAGGGCCAGCAGCGACAGCAGGGCCAGCTGGGTTGTGTAGGCCTTGGTGGTGGCCACGGCGATCTCCGGCCCCGCCCAGGTGTAGAGGACCTGGTCGGATTCCCGGGCGATGGAGGAGCCTACCACGTTGACGATAGACAGGATGCGGCCCCCCAGCCGCCGGGCCTCCCGGAGGGCCGCCATGGTGTCCAGCGTCTCCCCGGACTGGCTGATGACTATCACCAGGGTGTGCCGGTCCACAATGGGGTCCATATACCGGAACTCGGAGCCCAGGGCCACCTCCACGGGGATGCGGGTGAGCCGCTCCAGGTGGTATTTGCCCACCATGCCCACGTGGCAGCTGGAGCCGCAGGCCACGATGTAGATGCGGCGCATATTTTGGAGAAACTCCTGACTGAGAGAGAGGTCCTCAAACATGATGTCTCCCTCCCGGATGCGGGGGGAGAGGCACCGGCGCAGGGCGTCAGGCTGTTCCATGATCTCCTTGAACATAAAATGTTCATACCCGCCCTTTTCGGCGGCGTCCAACTCCCAGTCCACAGTGACAATTTTCTTTTCAATGGGCTGCATCAGATGGTTATAGCACTGGATGCCCTCCCGGGTGAGGACGGCCAGCTCCCCGTCCTCCATATAGCCGACCCTGCGGGTGTGCCCCAGGATGGCGGTGACGTCGCTGGCGATCAAGCTGCAGCCCTCCCCGTAGCCCAGAATGAGAGGGCTGTCCTTACGAACGGCCACGATCCGGTCGGGACAGTCGGCGCACAGAATCCCCAGGGCATAGGCCCCCTGGATGCGGCGGAGCACCCGTCCCACGGCGGCCAGCAGGTCGCCCTCGTAGAAGTACTCGATGAGCTGGGCCACCACCTCGGTGTCAGTCTCTGAGGTGAAGGGAACCCCCTGCGCCATGAGAAAGGCCTTCAGCTCGGCGTAATTTTCGATGATGCCGTTGTGGACCACGGCGATGCGTCCGCTGCGGCTCACCTGGGGGTGGGAGTTGATGTCGCTTGGCGCGCCGTGGGTGGCCCAGCGGGTGTGGCCTACCCCCATGGTGCTGTTCAGGTCCGCCCCGCCGTGGAGCTGCTCCGAGAGCACCTGGAGCCGCCCCTTGGCCTTGTGGACGGCCAAAGTGCCCGCCTCAGTGTCGAACACGGCCACCCCGGCGGAGTCGTACCCCCGGTACTCCAGCCGGGACAGCCCCTCCAGCAGGACGGGGGCGGCCTGTTCCCTCCCAATGTAACCTACAATTCCGCACATATTCAATTTTCCTCCTTGATCTGCCGCCGGATCAGACGGCAGGATGAAATAGGAGGACAAACTCGCAGCCATTTGACCTCGTTCCCCGGTCACAGCCCCTCTGTTTTGCGGTTGCCCGCATATTTGTAGACTGTGTACGTGCCCGGAGCCGGCACGGAGGGGCATCCGCCGAACCTTCGATTCTCCCCTCACCTCGTCGTCCCGCCTGTGAGAGCGGGCGCTGGCGCTTCTGATGGGCTTCTGCCCATGGCCTCCTTTCTTTCTGCGATAGGGAAGGGGCGGCGCCCTCTCCCATATGTCTGTTCATTATACGAGGATTCTTTGCCAAAGTAAAGAGAAATCTTGTGAAAGGAATTGACAGCACTCCCCCAAAAGTGCTATGATTTTTCAATCCCAAAGGAATGGAGGAATAATGAGCCATGCATGAGGAATTGACAAGAATCCGGGGGGAGCTGGACCGGATTGACCGGCAGATGGTAGAGCTGTTCAAAGAACGGATGGAGCTGTCCAGTCAGGTGGCGGCGTATAAGCGGGAGCACGATCTGCCGATTCTGGTTGCCAGCCGGGAGCGGGAGCTGCTGGCTAAGGTGGCGGAACAGGCCGGAATGGAGCTGGCCGACTACACACAGGTGCTTTACCGGACTCTGCTGGCGGTGAGCCGGGCCTATCAGCACGCCCGGCTTGGAGTGGACTCGGAGCTCTACAATGATCTTCAGCGCACATTGCACAATACGGAAAATCTGTTTCCGCCCCGGGCCACGGTGGTGTGCCAGGGTATTGAGGGGGCCTACTCCCAAATTGTCTGCGATAAGATGTTTAAGGCCCCGGTGATTCGCTTCTCTCCCTCCTTCGCGGGGGTATTCCGGGCGGTGGAGCAGGGAGAATGCCGCTACGGTATCCTCCCCATCGAGAACAGCACCGCCGGCTCGGTGAAGGGCGTATACGACCTGATGGATAAATATAATTTTTCCATTGTCCGCTCCGCCCGAATGAAGATCGGGCACAATCTGCTGGCCCTGCCCGGCACAAAACTTGAGGATGTGAAGGAGGTTATCTCCCACGAGCAGGCCATCAGCCAGTGTGCCGGCTATCTGGCCAAGCTGGGCGCAAAAGCGACAGTGGCCGCCAACACCGCGATGGCCGCCAGGGAGGTGCGGGAGTCGGGGCGGTCCGATGTAGCCGCGCTGTCCTCCCGGTTCTGTGCCGAGCATTATGGCCTGTCTATTCTGGAGGAGAATGTTCAGGACCAGGACAGCAATTACACCAGATTTATCTGTATCAGCAAGCAGCCGGAGATATACCCCGGTGCGGACCGCACCAGCCTGATGCTTACGCTGCCCCACCGGCCCGGATCGCTGTATAATATTATGTCTATTTTCGCGGCGCTGGATATCAATCTGCAGAAGCTGGAGAGCCGTCCTCTGCTGGGCCGGGAGTTTGAATTTATGTTTTACTTTGACCTTGAGGCCTCAGTATACGCTCCGGAGCTGGAGAGAATGTTTCTGGAGCTGGAGGCCAACACCGAGCGCCTGCGCTGGCTGGGCACCTACAGCGAGGTGCTGTGCTGAGAGGGAGGCTTGAAATGAGATTGAAAGCGGAAATTGCCGGAGCCCAGCTGCCGGAAGAGCTGTTGGAGCGGGAATTTTCTCAGGCCAGAAATATTGGAAAGGTACAGCTGGGGGAGAGCTGCCTCTTTTTTAAAAAGTTTTCTGGGGCAACCTATCTGCCCTATGGGCGAATCCTCCGGGTGTGGCTGCGCCAGGAGGAGGTTAAGGCCCGGATGTGCTGCGCTACCGCCAACTTTGACCAGTTTTATGTGGTGATGGACTGTGACGACGGCCAGCAGCGCCGCGGTCAGGTAATTGACAAGTCCACAGGTCAGAGCTGCCTGGATCACATCGCCGCCCGGAACCCGGCGGTGAAAATTGGATACGCAAAGCCGGAGGAGCGCACTGTGTGATGTCCTCTGCCGGGGCTGAGAGGGGCTGCAATGTGTCACAATAAAAACCGTGGAGAACCATTCCGGTTCTCCACGGTTTTTTAGCTCTACGCCAGACTGTAGGCCGCGATGGCGGCGAAGAGCAGTACTGTACATAAGGTATGGACAGAGAGGGAGGTGGAAATATACTTGCCCTCCTCGCCCACGTCGGCAAACAGGGGAATAATGAAGGGGGCCGGCAGAGCGTACAGAATCATCAGAGCAATCTCCAGCGTGCGGTCGTAGGGGATCAGCCGGAAAATGACTAGGCGAACCGCGCACAGCAGCGCCCCCATCAGCATCAGCCGGCAGACCACTGTCACCACCACGGGCCGCAGCAGGGTCCGGTCCAGTTCCAGCTCGTAGCCGACAATAAGCAGCACCAACGCGCTGGTAGGGGCGGTGACCGCAGAGATCACCCCGGTGACAATTCCGGCGGCGGGACCGGACAGCACCCATTGTCCCACGCCCAGGGCCCCCAGCAGGATGCCCAGGGCCATGCCGATACAGCACTTGTTGGTGACGATATTCCGCAGCAGACGCCCGGCGGAGGGGGCCTGTCCGTCCACCATGGTGAGGGTGCCCAGAAAAGCGGTGTAGGCGAACACCGTCTGTCCCAGGTCCACCACGGCGAAGCCGGACTGTTCCCCCATCAGCACGCCGTACAGGGCATAGCCCAGCATACCGCCCTCGGCGCTGGTGAGCAGAAAGGGGAGAAAACGGCCATGGGGGGCGGCCAGGGGCCGCAGGGCAAAGCCCAGCAGAAGGGCCGCCCCGAAGCCAAGATATACGGCGCAGAACACCAGCAGGACGGACAGGGAGTAGTGGGCGGTAAAAAAGGCGTTGAACAGCACCACCGGCAGGCAGATTCCGCTGACTACGGATTTGACACCGGCCAGACCATCGGGAGTAAGCAGCCGCCGCTGGCGGCACAGGGTCCCCAGTCCCAGGAGCAGAACGATGGGGAGGACCATCTCAAGGACAGAGAGCGCCATACGCTCCTCAGCCCTTAGTGGCGTCCCGGAAGAACTCCAGGGCCTCCTTGTCGGTAAAGCCCTCGTGGACAATCTTGCCCACCGCCATGGCCATCTCCACCGGGTGCTCGCTCTGGAAGATGTTGCGGCCCATGTCCACGCCGTGGGCACCCTTGCGCATCACGTTGTAGGCCAGCTTCAGGGCCTCGTCCTCGGGCAGCTTCTTGCCGCCGGCCACCACGATGGGCACCGGGCAGGCCGCGGCCACCTCCTCAAAATTCTCACAGTCGTAGGTCTTGACAATCTGCACACCCATCTCGGCGATGATGCGGGTGGCCAGCTTAAAGAAGCGGTCGGTCCGGGCCATGTCCTTGCCCACGGCGCACACGCCCAGGGTGGGGACGCTGTAGCGCATACCGGCGTTGATGACCTGGTTCAGATTGTCCAGGCTGCTCAGCTGGCCGTCGGCGCCGATAAAGGTCTGCACCGCCATGCAGTCCGCGTTCATGCGGATGGCGTCCTCAATGTTCACCGCCACTACCTCGTGGCTCAGGTCCTCCTGAAGCATGGAGGAGCCGGAGGTCACCCGCAGAGCGATGCTCTTGGCGGTCTCGGGGGCCACACAGGTGCGGATGGCGCCCCGGGTGCCCATAAAGCAGTCCACATAGGGGGCCAGCTTGGGCAGCAGCAGGTCCAGCCGCTCCAGGCCGGCGGTGGAGCCCATGAAGTAGCCATGGTCAAAGGCAAACATAACGGTGTTGCCGCTCTTGGGGTTGAAAATGTTGGCCAGGTGCTTTTTCATGCCCCAGTCCAGGCTGTTGCAGCCCTTGAGATAAAATCCATTCTGGTTGGCGAAGGGGACATCCGCATGGTAGTCCTTGGAAACCTTCAGACCGTCTAAATCAGCCATTGTATATTCCTCCTATAAATCTATGTTCAGAAACCGGAGCGGAGTATAGCCGCCGGCCATGCTCCGCTCCGGAAATCTGCCTTAAGGTATTAGATTAGAAATCGTACTGGTCCATGTTCTCAGCGGTGAACACAGCCCGCTCGGGGAGCAGAACCACACCGTTGTTGGCGTCGGCGGTGGCGTCGTCGGGGTTCAGGCAGTTGTTGGGCATAACCTCACAGTCGCCGATGCCGGGGATGCTGATGACGTCGCCGACTTTCACGTCGTTGCCGGCAGCGATGTAGGCGGCCACATAGCAGCCCATAGCGCCCTGGATCTTACAATCCCACAGGCCCCAGTTGTACAGGGTGCCGTTGGTGCAGTAGGCCTTGATGGCGTTGGGGGTGGCAAAGCCGGTGATGGTCACGTCGGCCTTGGTCAGGCCCTTATTTTCGGCAGCCTGGAGCTGGCCGGGCAGAGCGGTGGAGTCGTTGCAGATAATCAGGTCGATGTCGGGGTTGGCGTCCAGAACGGCCTCGCCCACGGTGATGGACTTCTCGGCGTCCTGCTCAGAGTAGTAGTTGTCGGGCTGAACATTGGTCCAGTTGGGGTACTTCTCCTTGATGATCTTCTCACCCTCGACCTGCCAGGAGTTCTGGTCGGTGACGGTGGCCTGGGAGTAGTGCCAGGCGTACTTGACGGCGTCCTTCTCAGGATCAACGCCCCGGTCCTTCAGGCCGGCCACAGCCAGATCAACCAGCATCTGGCCCAGCACCTCGGGGGTGCCCTGGGAGACCATCAGAGCGCGGTCAGAAACAGCGGCGTCGGAGTCCCAGGTGCACACCACGATGCCAGCATCCTGGGCGGCCTTCAGGGCGTCGGCCACACCGGCGGCGTCCACAGTGGAGATGCAGATGGCGTCCACGCCCTTGGCCACGGCGTCGTTGATGACGGACACCTGGTCAGCGGCGGTGGCGTTGGGGGAGCCGATGTAGTCAACGGTCATGCCCCAGTCCTTGGCGTACTCCTGAGCGCCGGTGTTGGCGACCTCGAAGAAGGCGTTGCCGGTGAGCTTGGGGATGAAGGCTACAGTCTTTCCCTCGACGGTCTTTTCGCTGTCATTGCCGGCGGGGGGAGTGGAAGTGGTGGTACTGCTGTTGGAGTTGGGGGTGCTGGTGCCGCCGTTGTTGCTGGGCTCCTGGGGCTTGCTGCCGCAGGAAGCCAGCGCCAGAACCATGGAGACGGCTAACAGGGATGCAAGAAGTTTTTTCATGTTTCATACCTCCAAAATTATTATATTCAGGGGCATAAGGCCCCGGAATATCAGATTATGTTGTTCCTTTCTTAAGGGAGAACAGCTTCGCCGCTTTGGCCACCACAGTGGGGTTCCCGGCGATGGCCCGGCCTACCACCACCACGACAAGCAGCACGCCGATGGGGATGTCGAGATATTGTTTGTTCACGTTGAAGCACAGGGGCATACCGAACCGCAGAAGGGTGATGGCCACAGCGGCCAGCGCAGTACCCACAGCACTGCCCTTACCGCCGGTGGACAGGGTGCCGCCCAGCACGCAGGCGGTGATGATGGTCATGGTAAAGTTGCCGCCCAGGTCCGCCTTGGCGGTGCCCAGCTGAGAGGTCATGACCACGCCGGTGATGCTGGCCGCCAGGGCGCTGAACACATAGGTTGACATAATAACAAGACGGCTGTTTATACCGGAATATTCCGCCGCGGACTGGTTTACACCCACCAGAAATACCTTTCGGCCATATTTGGTGCGGTGGAGCAGAAGATAGGCCGCCAGCAGCATGATAAGGAAAATGATGATCTGCAGGGGAATCAGGCCGAACACCTTGATCTTGGTGAGCGCCTTGAAGCTGTCCGGGAAGCCGCTGATGCCCTTGTAGGCTTCCGTACTGGACAGGGTAGACACCAGCAGTCCCAGGCCGGAGTAGAGGAAGCTGCCGCCCAAGGTGACCACCATGGCCTGCACGCCGCAATAGGCCACAAAGAAGCCGCTGAGTGCGCCGCAGGCGGTAGCGGCGATTATGGCCAGCAGGGCGGCCAGCCAGATGTTCATTCCAAAATCCTGCCAGGCCACGCCGATGATGATGGAGGTTAACCCCACAATGGCGCAGGACTGGATATCAATGCCGCCGGTAATCATGACAAAGGTGACAAAGATAGAGATGTACCAGATGGGCAGATCGCTGTTAGCAGAGGTGAAAATTCGGGTAAGGGAGAGAAATTTAGGATTTGCCGCGCCAAAAATCACACACTCCACAATCAGCAGCGCCACCAGAAACAGGTTCCAGCGGAAATTAGGACCGTTCAGAAGGCGATGCAGAGCGCCCTGATTTCCTAAGACAGCAGGGTTCCGGCTCATTGCTCCCCCTCCTTTCCGGACGAGGCCGCCGAAGTTCGGGCGGCCAGACGGGCGTGGCGGTTGTTCACCGCGGCGCGGTGCTGCATCAGGGCGTCGGCCACCACAATAGTGATGAGGATGACGCCTGTGATGGCGTTATCGTAGTTGGAGGAGAAGCCCATGAATACCAGCAGATAGCTGATGGAGGCCATTATCACCGCGCCAATGCCGGCGCCGATCACCGAGCCCACACCGCCGGAGAGGCTGATGCCACCCAGCACGCAGGCGGCAACCGCTTTCATCTCGTAGCCGTTGCCGCTCAAAGAGGTGACAATACCGATGCGGCTGCAGAAGATAATACCGGCCACGGCGCTGAGCACGCCGCAGATTACATAGGCCAGCACCTTGGTCCGGGTGGCGGGGATGCCCACCAGCTCCGCGCCGCCGGCGTTGTCGCCCACGGCGATGAAATAGCGCCCCTTTCTGGTGCGGGTGAGGAGGAAGTGGATGGCAATGGTCAGAGCTACCGCACAGCAGTAGTAGATGGTAAAGCTGCCGATCAGGGTCATGGAGGAGATGTCCTTAAAGGCCTTGGGGAGCTGGTTCACCTGCTCCACGCCCACCTGGAGGTACATCATGCCCCGGAGGATTCCGTTGGTGCCCAGGGTAAAGATGAGGGAGGGCACCTTCATCACCGCCACGCCCCAGCCGTTAACCAGACCGACAATCACGCCAATGAGGATGCCGACCGCAAAGGACAGCAGCCAACTGGAGCCGTTTTGAATCATGGTGCCCACCACGGCGGCCACCAGACCCATATTGGAGCCCACAGACACGTCAATCTCGCCCACGAAGATGGCGAAAGCCATGCCCACGGCAATGAGGGTATAGACCACCGAGGTGTTGAAGCAGGCGCTCACATTGGAGAGGGTCAGAAAGGAGGGATTGATGACGCCTACAATGAGAAACAGTGCCGCCAAAAACAGGAAGCTGGTCATTTCGCGGGCTTTCAAAAATTTTTTTACAGCGCTCATGCTCCCTCAGCCTCCTCCGCCAAAATTCCAAAGGCCGCCGCCGTCAGGTTGTCCTGGTTGATATTGCCCCGGCGGAACTCGGCGTTAAGCCGGCCCTGATACATGATGACCACCCGGTCAGCCAGTTCCACCATCTCTTCCATGTCGCTGGAGATCAGGAGGACGGACACCCCCTGCTCCCGCAGCTGGTGGATGATGTGATATACGTCGCCCCGGGCCGCCGCGTCGATGCCCCGGGTCGGCTCGTCTAAAATGACGATCTGAGGGGAGGTGGACAGACTTCGGCCAATGACGATTTTCTGCTGGTTGCCGCCGGACAGGCTGCCCGCCAGCTGGTCCTGACCGGTGACCTTGGTGCGGAAATTTTCTATGTACTTCTGGGTGGTCTCCCGCTCGGCCCGGCGGTTCAGAAGCAGCTTGCCCATATAGGAGCTGAACAGATTGGCGCTGGTGGTGTTGGCGGCCACATCGCAGATTTTGAACAGGCCGTTGAGGTGCCGGTCCTCGGGCACATAGTTGAGCCCTGCCCGAATCACCTGCTGGGTCTTTTGGCCCGTAATGTCCTGCCCGTTCAGAATCACCCGGCCTCCCAGCACCTTGTCCATGCCGAAGATGGTGGTGGCCATCTCGGTACGGCCCGCGCCGACCACACCGGCGACCCCCAGAATTTCACCGGGATATACCTTCAGGTTGATATTGGAAAAGCCGTAGCCGCTGAACTCCTGGAGCTCCAGCACCGGGGCGGCGCCGTAGTCCACCGGTTTGACATCGGCCTGGTGGTCCTTGTGGGCCGTCTCCGTGTCGGGGGGAAGCAGACCCCGCACCAGATCCTCCCGGGTGAAGTCAGACACCGGGCCGTGAATGGTGATGGTCCCGTCCCGCATGATGGCCACGTGGGTGGCGATCTCAAAGACCTCCGCCAGGCGGTGGGTGATGTAGATAACGCCGATGCCCTTGGAGCGCAGCTCCGCCACACATTTAAAAAGGCTCTGTACCTCGTCAAAGGTCAGGGCGGAGGTGGGCTCGTCCAGAATGAGCAGTTGGGCCCGGCGCAGCAGACCGCGGAGAATTTCCACCAGCTGCTGCTCCGCGATGGACAGGCTGCTGGCCTTCCGGTTCAGATCCAGATTCCAGCCCACCTCTTCCATGACGGAAAGAAGCTCCCGATGCAGCTCTGACTTGCCCTGCGGGAAGCCGATAATAATGTTCTCCTCCACCGTCATATTGGGGAAGAGCAGCGGCTCCTGCGGCACCATGTAGATGCCCTGGGCCAGGGCGGCGGAGGGGCGGTTGAGCACCACCGGCTTGCCCCGGATGGCCAGCTCGCCGCTGTCGTGGGTGTAGATGCCCATAACGATTTTCATCAGTGTGGATTTGCCCGCGCCGTTGCCGCCGATCAGGGCCAGAACCTCTCCGGGCATAATGTCCAGACTGATGCCCTTGAGAACGGCATTGAGTCCGAAGGATTTGTAGATGTCCTTAATGGACAGCAGCGGCGCCGTGCCCCGCGCGGCTACGTTCTGTTCCACAGCGGTCCCTCCATTCCTGTTCAGGCAGAAATTACAAATGTTTATAGAAGCATATTTTTGTTTTCGTTGATATTATAAAACCTTTTTGATGGTTTGTCAACCACTGGAACATGGTCCGGAGCGGTCTCTCCCGGCAAAAACCAACATAAATTGAAAAAAATAAAATCATTTTACTGGATTTTTAGATGATATATATAAAAAACGCTTGAGAAGTTTGGCGGAATTGCTGATTTTCAATTTTTACAGATTATTGCGCCGCTTTCATTTGACAAGGAAAACCAGTTGGTGCTATACTATCCATGCTAAACATTTGACTTTTGATTTGACATTTGTAAAGGCGAGGAGTGGGCCGGACAGATGGATTCCAACGATGCGAAGCTTGATTACGAGACCATATTAATGATCCGGGCCGCATGGTACTACTATATGGAAAATTACACCCAGCAGAACATCTCCACGCTGCTGGGCGTCAGCCGTGCTAAGGTGATCGGGCTGCTGGAGAAGGCCCGTCAGACCGGGGTTATCCAGTTTCGCATCCGTCAGGACGGAGACCGGCGCATTAAGGTGGAGCAGGACCTGATTTCCCGCTTTGGGCTCAAGGATGTGTTTACCGTTCCGGGGTCAGACAGCCTGGCTAATCTGAATGAGAGCATTGCCCAGGCTGCCGCCATGTATATTATCCGGCGGCTGGAGGAGGGTGACTTCCTTAATATGGGCTATGGCGACACCACCAGCCGGGTGCTCAACCATCTGGCTATGACGGCGGAGAAGCCGCTGAATGTGGTCAGCCTCACCGGCGGAGTGGGCTATTACCTGCCCAATGCCAACTCTAACGTGTTCAATGCCCGGCTGCATCTGATTCCTTCTCCCCTTCTGCTGTCCAGCCAGGAGCTGCTGGACGCCATGCGCCGGGAGCCGGAGGTGGAAGAGATTTACCGGATGGTACCCCTGTCCCGAATGAGCGTGGTGGGCATTGGTAGCATGAGTGAGGAGGCCACCATTTTGAAAAATGGTGTTCTCAACGGAAATGATTTTACGATTTTGAAGCTTCAGGGGGCGGTGGGAGATCTGCTGAGTCACTTTATGGACAGAGACGGCAATCTGATCTCGCTCAATCAGGACCGCAGGCTGATGAGCACCAGCCTGGAGGACCTGCGCAAGCTGGAGAATGTGATCGGTGTGGCGGGGGGACCGTCCAAGGTGGATGCGATTCTGGCCGCGCTTCGGGGCGGCTATCTGGATATCCTCATCACTGACGAGAACACGGCACAGGTGCTTCTGGAACGAAGCTGAAAATATTAAAAGGAGGCGGCGAAGTATGGCGCAATATCTGATGGCGGTAGACGCCGGTACCGGCAGCGTCCGGGCGGTAATCTTCGGGGTGGACGGCACCCAGCTGGGCTGTGTCCAGCGGGAGTGGACGCACAGGGAGGACCCCCGCTGGCCTGGAAGTATGGATTTTGATTGGGAGACCAACTGGAAGCTGGCAGGGAGCTGTATTCGGGGCGTGCTGGAGGAAACCGGCATCGCCCCCGGCGATATTGCCGGTGTGTCCACCACCTGTATGCGGGAGGGGATTCTACTCTATGACCGGGAAGGGAATGAAATTTGGGCCTGCGCTAATGTCGATGCCCGGAGCGATGCTCAGGTGGGCCAGCTTATTAATCTGAATCCTGCGCTGGAGAAGGAGATCTATTCCATGAGCGGCCAGACTTATGCGTTGGGAGCCCTGCCCCGGCTGCTGTGGGTGAAGGACAACCTGCCCGAAGTCTATGAGCGGGCGGCGGCCATCGGCATGTTCAACGACTGGCTCATTTATAAGCTCACCGGAAAACTGGCGGTAGAGCCCAGCAACGGCAGCACAACCGGAATTATGGACCTGCGCAGCCGGAACTGGAAGCCGGAGATTGCGGCCAAGTGCGGCCTGCGCACCGATATCTTTCCCACAGTGGTGGAGTGCGGCACCAACTTCGCCGCTGTCAGCGCCAAGGGCGCGGCAGAGACCGGCCTGAAGGAGGGCACTCCTGTGGTGGTGGGCGGCGGCGACTGTCAGCTGGGCACTATCGGCGTAGGGGCCTGTAAGGAGGGACAGGCGGCTGTGTTTGGCGGCAGCTTCTGGCAGTATGAGTTCAACACCGCCAGCGGCAGCACCGACCCCGGCTGCCGGGTGCGGGTCAACTGCCATGCGGTGCCTGGCTTGTGGCAGTATGAGGCCCTCGCCTTCAAGCCCGGCCTGGTTATGCGCTGGTTCCGGGACGGCTTCTGTCAGCAGGAGGTGGAGGAGGCGGCCAGAACGGGCCGTGATCCCTACGACCTGATGAATGAGAAGGCGGAGAAGATTCCGGCCGGAAGTTACGGCATGGTATGCTGCTTCAGCGACCTGATGAATTTCATCAACTGGAAGCACGCCAGTCCCACCTTTACGAACTTCCAGCTGGAGCCGGAAAAATTCAACAAGTACACCTTCTACCGGGCGATTTTGGAGAACACTGCCCTGCTGGTTCGGGGCCACATCCAGCTGGTAAAGGACACCACCGGCAACGAGCCGGAGGAGCTTATTTTCGCCGGAGGGGCGGCCAAGAGTCCTCTGTGGTGTCAAATTGTGGCGGATGTTACCGGGAAGCCGGTGAAGGTGCCCGTGGTTAAGGAAGCCACCGCCTTGGGTGCGGCTATTCTGGCCGGCTATGGCGTGGGTCTCTACCCGTCCATCGAGGAGGGGGTGCGCCAGACAGTGAAGTGGGATCAGCGATTCGAGCCTCGCCTGGAGACAGCCCCGGTCTATGAGGAGCTCTACCAGACCTGGCGGAAGGTCTATCCTGTCCAGCTGGAACTGTGTGATCGGGGGGCGGCCCGGTATATGTGGATTGCCCCGGGCCTGTAAGGTCCATAATTGAAGGAGGAGAACGCTATGTTTATTATAAATGAAAACGAACGGGAGTACCGTTTTGGGGAGAGCGGCCCCAAGTATCTGATGAAGGGTCCCCGGATGAATTTTGCGCTGGTCCGCTTTTTGCCGGGGGAGGACTTTCAGGCCCACTACCACAATGTGATGGAGGAAGATTTCTTTATTCTGGAGGGCAAGGTTGACATTATTGTGGATGGCAAGAAGAATGTGCTGTCTGCCGGAGATTTAATCCATATTGAACCCGGAGAGGTTCACTATGTCAAAAATGCTTACGATGTGCCGGTGAAGATGGTTTCGACCTTGGCTCCCTTCCAGGAGGTTGACAAAGTCACTGTGGACAATCCTGAGTATTGATACATACAACCCAAAACAGCGGCGGCGGTCTCGAGAAGAGACTGCCGCCGCTGTTTTATTGAAAATGGAAAGCCGATCAGAGCAGGTCCTTGCGTTTGTCCGTGGATGGGATGGAGGCAATATGAAATTGCTGCCGGAACTGTCCGGGCGGCACTCCGATTCTCTTCTTAAAAGCGCTGGAGAAATGATTCAAATTGGGGTATCCTACCATTTCCGCGATAATACTGATTGGAAGCATGGTCGAAAGCAGCAAATGCTGGGATTCGCCGATCCGGCGGTTGATAAGATAGTTAATTGGCGAAATACCGATCTCCAACTTTACAATGTGGCTGAGATAGTCTGAACTGATAAAAAACTCCCTGGCCAGCGACTCTAAAGTTATGCTCTCAAAATAGTGGTTGTCGATATAATAGATAATATCTCTGGCCAGATTTCCGGCTTTTTCAGAATGTTTATCCTCCAAAAAATCCCCAATCCTGTCGTCTACAAAGGACAAGATTGTACATATGGAATATTGGCATATATTGTGGGTGTTTTTGCTGGGAGATATGCAGGCATCCATAATGAGCTGAAAGCAGCCGCTGATATAATTTCCGGATGGTCCGATTGGAATAACAGGGGAGAGATTGTCCGGAATAATTTGATTGAATCTCCGATTTTTTAACTGCAGTTCCCGGAAGGCACAGGACCAGCGTTCAACGGGGTCATTCCGGTCAGAGTACGCAGAGTGGACCACACCGGCGTTTAGAATGAGAATATCGCCTTTCGAAACAGTGTAGTGCTTTGTGTCAATCGTATAGTAGGCTCGCCCCTTATTAATATAGAGAATTTCGCACCACTCATTATGTTTAACCGGTGCGATTGTCCAATGGGGGTTACCCTCTACATGGCTGATGAAAGAGATGTTGGGCAACCCGTTAGTGTGCTCGAAGATTTCATTTTTGGGTGACTCCATGTAGACTTTTCTCATTAGTGACATCACTCCTCATATTTATCGTTATCTTATCATTTTTTCAGTGAAAGGGCAAGGAATAGCAGGATTTTATTAATGACCACTCCAGATTCTGAAAATGTCAAGGTTTTGTGGTTTTTTTTCAACGACATATTTGATATACTTTAATCTTAATTTATGTTAGCATTTATACCATAAAGAGCGGATATATTAGCTAAATTTTGGTATAGATTGCTGTGAAATGCAGGAGAGCACATGAAGATTAAAGACAATGTTTACATGCTGGAATGTACAAGAAAGAAGATATACTACCATGGACGGAAATGTGATTCTATGGTTTACGCGGTGTTGGAACACGACGGGATTACCTTAATCGATACAGGTTTTCCTCAGTTTGCCTATGAGGTTATGGAGGAACTGCGGGTTTTAGGTCAGCACCGGTTGCCCCTAAAGCAGATTTTGCTTACGCATGGCGATCTGGATCATGCCGGAAATGCAGCATGGCTTCAGGAAAAGACTGATTGTTTGGTGTGGATTTCAGAGAAAGAAGCGGATTATTTTACCGAAAAGCGGTGCAGACTTCCTAATAAACAGGCTATGTGTGAGGAAATAGGGCTCCAGCTGCCGCGTTTTACATTTTATCCAGAAGAAAAGTGGGTGGATACATTTCAGATTCTGGAAACACCCGGACATACAGCGGGGCATGTGTGTCTGCTTTATCGGCAGATTCTTTTTGGTGGAGATCTGTTTTCCCTATCAGAAGAAGGGCTGAGCGGCGCGAATCCGGAGTGGACGGAGGACACGGAGCTGGCGGCCTATTCTCTGGAATCGTTGCGTTCCTATAAATTTTCCATGCTCTGTCCCGGACACGGTATGCCGGATAAGCGGAGAAATTATCTGTAGGAGGTGCTTATGAAAAGATTAACGGAATGGCTGGACAAGCATTTTGAGGAGACACTTCTGGGAATTTTTCTGATTTTAATCACTGTCATTATTTTTCTGCAGGTTGTCATGCGGTATGTGTTTTCTAGAGCGCTGTCCTGGCCGGAGGAATTTACACGGTATTGTCTGGTATGCTCAACGTTGCTGTCACTGGCCTACTGCATACGGTACAAAATTATGCTCCGCGTAGACATTGTGACAAATTTGCTGCCAAAACCGGTGCAGGTGTTGCTTGAATTTCTGATTCAATTACTATCCCTTGGTATTTATGGCTATTTGTTTTATCACTCCTTCAGCACTGTGGAATTGTCGTGGAAGAGCCAGCAGGTGAGTACTGCCATGGGGTTTCCTATGTATATCCTGTACGCCTGGGGCACAGCCTGCTTCGGGTTGGCAAGTGTCCGGACGATTCAAAATATGGTATGCGGCTTTTTACAAAGGGAGGTGGTGGATAGATGACGCTGCTTGTTTTTGGCCTGTTGGTGGTTCTGCTGATTTTATCAGTTCCAATCGCTGTGTCGCTGGGGACTGCGATCATAGTTCCCGCTCTGGCCGACCCCAATTTTCTTACCTCTGAAGCCTACATTATCCGCTCTATCATCAGCGGTGTGGATAGTACGCCTCTGTTGGCTATTCCGCTGTTTGTTCTGTCGGGCGCTATCATGGCCAGGGGAGGAATCTCCCAGAAGCTATTTGATATTTGTGCCTGTTTTATAGGTGAGAAGACCGGCGGAATGCCCTGTGCCGTGATCCTGACCTGCCTATTTTACGGAGCGATTTCCGGATCAGGGCCGGCTACCTGTGCCGCAGTAGGCGCGATGGCTATTCCGGTGCTGACAGAGCTGGGGTACGATAAGGTTTTTTCCGCTGCGGTAGTGGCCTCTGCCTCCGGATTGGGCGTTATCATTCCACCCAGCATCCCTTTTGTACTCTGGGGACTTGGAACAGGGGCATCTGTGGGAGATATGTTCGTAGCCGGTATTTTGCCGGGCCTTCTGATTGCTGTGTGCCTGATGGGTTACGCTTACTTCTACTGCCGCAGACATGGGGAAGATAAGGAAAAAATCTCAAACAATTATGCCAAGTTAAATAAAAGAGGCCGGTGGGCCGTAATTCGGGACGGCTTTTGGGCGATCTTGACACCTGTGATTATCTTAGGGGGGATCTATTCTGGCACTGTGACCCCCACTGAAGCGGCCTGTATCTCAGTGGTTTACTCGTTAATTATTTCTCTGTTTGTCTATCGAACGCTGAAGCCCAGTCAGCTTTGGAGAGAAATCTGTGAATCTGTCAAATCCTACGCGCCTATTTTGGCCCTGATTGCTTTGGCCAGCGCCTTCAGCCGAGTGCTGACTTTGATTGGAGCGCCGTCCATGCTGGCGGAGTATCTGCTGGACAACTTTGCTACAAAGGCGTCTTTCCTGATCGCGTTGAATATCATTCTGCTGATTTTGGGGATGCTGATTGATGTAGGGCCAGCGATTGTCATTATTGGTCCTCTGCTGTCGCCTATTGCGACCGCGTTGGGAATTGATATTATCCATCTGGGAATTATTGTTGTAACGAATCTGGCAATCGGTTTTGTCTCTCCGCCCTTTGGACTGAACCTGTTTGTGGCAAGTCCCCTTGCCGGTGTGCAGGTCAGCGCCTTGGGAAAGAAGTGTATTCCATTTACCCTCTGCTTTATAGCTGCGCTGCTGTTGATTACATTTATACCTGCTATTTCTTTGGCCCTGTAAATCTGTGCACTCCGCCGGCGAAACATGCAAATAGACTCAAAAATCGACTTGTTTATGATTGAGGAGGAAAATATGAAAAAATTAGTATCGATACTCCTGTGTACCACTCTGATGCTGGGCATATCAGCGTGCGGCACAAAGACGAATCCCAAACCAGGCGCTTCCACTGGAGACGATGTACAGTCCTCAGCTCCTGAACATTCTCAGAAGCTGCTGTATGTCCATGGTGCCAGTGATACCTCCATTTTGCAGGAGACCGCCGTACATTTTAAAGAGGTGCTGGAGGAGAAGAGCGGCGGCCGTTATACCGTGGAAATCCATCCCAACTTTGAATTGGGCTCTCTGACAGAGAGCGTAGAGATGATTAAGGCTGGAGAGGTTCATCTGTCGGGGGTCTGCTTAGGCTCCTATTATGCGCCAGGGCTGGCGTTTGTGGACCTTCCCAATGCGGTGCCCTCCATTGAGGCCGCTTATAAGCTGTATACGGAGACTGAGTTCCGGGGCAAGATTGACGGTATTCTGCAGGCGGAGGGGATTGAACTGCTGTCCTTCGGCGCCGTCTATTTTCGGGAGATGAGCAGCAATAAACCGGTGTACTCCGCGGAGGATATCAAGGGGATCAATATTCGCACACTGGAAAATCCACTGCATACGGCGTATTGGTCGGCTTTGGGAGCCAACCCCACCCCTCTGGCCTGGTCGGAGACATATCTGTCGCTGAAGCAGAGCTTGGTGGACGCACAGGAAAACCCGCTGGATTCTATCGTGGGGTCCAAGCTCTACGAGGTGCAGGATTATATCATCAATACCAACCACATCGTGTATACCGCTCCTGTTATGGTGAACAAAGTGTTTTTTGATGGTCTGTCGCAGGAGGACCAGGAAATATTCCGGGAGTGCGGGGCGCTGACAGAGCAGTATGCCTATGAGTACGCCCGGCAATATGAGGACACATTAAAGGCTCAGCTGGAGCAGGAAGGCATGGAATTTATTGATCTGCCCGAAGAGGAGCTTAACCGGCTGAAGGAAGCGGCAGCGCCGGTGTACGCTACAGTTCGCGAGCAGATTGGAGATGAGACAATGGATGCGTTCCTGGCAGCCATTGAAGCTGTTACCGGATAATTGAGTCTATCCATAAGCACTGAATAGACGCACTGTCGGCCTCCCTGCGGGGGGGTGGCGGTGCGTCTGTTGTTTGGTCAATTATTTCGGTTGCGGCACAGGCGGAGTTTTGGTATAATGTCTCAGAAAGGGAGAGGACTGTCATGGAATTAAAGCGCTGCTGCTGGGCTGATCCGAACTCTGAGCTCTACATCGCCTACCACGACCAAGAGTGGGGCCGTCCGGAGCACGACGACCAAAAGCTGTTTGAGATGCTGATCCTGGAAGGGTTTCAGGCGGGGCTGTCCTGGATTACGATTCTGAAAAAACGGGAGGCGTTTCGGCGGGCCTTTGACCGCTTTGATCCCGCGGTGGTGGCAGGATACGGCGCGGAAAAGCTGGAGACATTGATGTCCGACCCCGGCATTGTGCGAAACAGGAGGAAAATAGAGGCAGCGGTGACAAATGCCGCCGTCTTTCTGGAGATTCAAAAGGAATTTGGCTCGTTCGACCGCTATCTATGGGGCTTTACCGGGGGAGAGATCATATTGAATACGGACGATCAGGTCCGGGCCAGTTCTGAGCTGTCAGACCGCATCTCGGCGGACCTGAAGCGCAGGGGAATGAAGTTTGTGGGTACGGTTATCATCTACTCCTTTTTACAGGCGGTGGGCGTGGTGAACGACCATGAGAGGAGCTGCTGGTGCCGTTCCGGATAGGATTTTGGGCGAGAGGCCAGCCGCATAAAAATTTTTTCAAAAATGTTATTATCTTTCTCGAAAAAGTGCCGATATGCAAATTGAGCGGCGGGCATATCTGAGAGGACTTGATCCCGCCGTTTAAAGAGGCCGGCAGTGCGTGAAAAGCCTGTTGCCTTCGGTTTCACCCGGTTTCGCGGACCGGTTGAAATATAGTACCGCGTTAGCCTCCGGCAGTCTGGCCAGATACCGGGGATAACGCACCACAGAACTGTGCTCCGGCGAATGGATGTGCCGGGCACATTAAAAGACGAAAGGAGTCAAAAACACATGCGTATTCAGCACAATATTATGGCTATGAATGCCTACCGCAACTACAACAACAACACCAAGGGCCTGTCCTCCAACCTGGAGAAGCTGAGCTCGGGCTACAAGATCAACCGCGCTGGCGACGACGCGGCCGGTCTGGCTATTTCCGAGAAGATGCGCGCTCAGATCACCGGTCTGTCCGCCGCTCAGAAGAACGTGAAGGACGGCATCTCCCTGGTGAAGACCGCTGAGGGCGCTATGCAGGAGGTCCAGGACATGCTCAACCGCATGGACTACCTGGCCACCCAGTCCGCCAACGGCACCTACGACAACGAGGTTGACCGCGCCGCCCTGCAGAAGGAGGTCGATCAGCT
>Ga0073907_1001330_pt1 | contig 32342 bp, 36 predicted proteins | sample GluameincwithD2O_FD_65483 | JGI IMG/M metagenome (GOLD analysis project Ga0073907, IMG submission 65483) | Mouse cecum microbial communities from Vienna, Austria - Glucosamine amended microcosms incubated with D2O | ecosystem: Host-associated > Mammals > Digestive system > Large intestine >... | reverse complement strand
CGGCCATCCCGCCGGAAAACTTCCCCCCTGGGGTACAGAATATGCCCAACCTCCAAAATTCCAGCGTGAAAGGCATCTTTAACAGAATTTACATTCTGTTTCCTAGACTGACCGCATGACACGACTGGGGAAATTATTATAGCACAATCCAACATGCGTTTGCAAGGGCTTATGTAAAAATCCGGGCACTTAACCAGAGCCGGGCAGTTTCTATGCCACGGTTTCTCTGTATTGCGCCTCAAATTCTATTTCTTTTCCTTGCAAGCCTTTTTCAAGTCTTTTTCGCTTTTATGCCGCCGCAAATTCACCAAAAGTAAAAACAGAATGTAAATTCTGTTAAAGATGCCTTTCACGCTGGAATTTTGGAGGTTGGGCATATTCTGTACCCCAGGGGGGAAGTTTTCCGGCGGGATGGCCGTTCCGGCAGCCGGAGAGGAAACCATGAGTCATTCAAGGAAAAAACTGGATTTGACGGGACAGCGCTATGGGGACCTGACCGTTCTGGCTCCGGCGGAGAACATCGGAAAGCATACGGCCTGGCTTTGCCGCTGTATCTGCGGCAGGGAAGTCGTGGTGAAGACCGACCGGCTCCGCAGCGGCCGGACCGTCAGCTGCGGCTGCCGGCGCCCCGAAACCGGACTGAAGCTGACCTATGTGGACGGCACCTGCGTGGAGATGCTCCGGGCCAAGACCGTGCGCCGCAACAACACCAGCGGTATCCCCGGCGTGGACTGGCGGGGGGGACGGAACCGCTGGCGGGCCACCATCTGCTTCAAGGGCAAGCGCCATTACCTGGGCAGTTATAAGAACTTTGATGATGCGGTTCTTGCCCGCAAGCAGGCCGAAAACCAGCTTCATGACCGCTTCCTTCAGGAGTACGCCTTTGGGATGGACCAAGAGAGCGGAGACGTCTCTTCCTCTGGAATATAGAGAGAGCGAGAAGAGATAGAGAAAGGAGTGCGTGTGTTTGGACAGCACGTTATACGTGAAAACGTTAGGCGGCTTTTCCCTGAAACACATCTGTACGGAAGACCAGAATCTGGAGATTACGGAACAGGACAGCAACTCCTGGCGTCAATGGGCCTTTCTGGAGTACTTATGCGTTTACCACCAGCGCTGTGTGTCGCAGGAGGAGATCATTGACATCATTTGGGGCGGCGTCGAGGTGGGCAACCCCGTCAACACCCTGAAAACCCTGCTTCACCGGGCGCGCCTTACGCTGGAGCGCCTGGGTTTTTCCGACGGAAAGGACGTCCTGCGCTATCGCCGGGGCGTTTACTCTTGGAACCCGGAGCTGGTGATCCGCGTGGATATCGAGGAGTTTGACGCCCTGCGGGACCAGTTTGACACCGGCCCCGCAGGCGAGGAGGGACTGGCCGCCGCCAGGAAGGCCCTGGCTCTCTATCAGGGGGATTTTCTTCCCCACGCCTCCGCCAGCCCCTGGGCCCTCTCCCCCCGGACCCACTATCATTTGAAGTACTTACATCTCTGCTTTGACATGGCCAGCGTCCTTTGGGAGCGGGACCGGCTGGAGGAGGCTGTGGAGGTCTGCCGGTTCGCCACCGCCCTGGACCCTTATGACGAGACCTGCCAGTCCCTGATGATGCGCCTTCTCCACGCCTCCGGCAGCAAACAGGCCGTGGCCCGGTATTACAGCGACATCTCCGCCCTGCTGATGAAGGAGCTGGGCGTCGCCCCCTCCCAGGAGCTGACGGCCCTGTACCATGAGCTCAGCGGACCGGGGGAGGCCCAGGAGCTGGACCTGCGGACCATCCGGGCCGTCCTGCTGGGGGACGACAGCGCCAACCGGGGCGCGTTCTTTTGCCAGTATTTTGTGTTCCGCAACATCTGCCGCCTGCTGGCCCGGATTTCCGTCCGGAACGGGCAGATTGTCCAGCTGGGCGTCATCACCCTCTTCTCCAAAACCGGCGGCGTCCTCGCCCCCAGCCAACGGGCCGCCGCCATGGAGGAACTGAAGGAGGCCATTCAGATGCGCCTCCGCTCGGGGGATATCTTTACGCAGTTCAGCCCCACCCAGTTTCTGGTGCTTCTGCCTACTGCCAGCCACGAAAACGGCTCCATGGCCGTGGACCGCGTCCTCTCCGCCTACGGGCAGACGCTGGCGGGCAAAACCACCACGCCGCAGTTCAGCCTTCTGCCGGCGCTGTCCCTGGAGACGGAGGAGCCCCTGGCGGGCTTCCGGCCCGTCGTGTCCTGAGAGGGAGAATTTTCCGCGTGTAACCGGTTTGAAACCTCTGGGAGATATACTGAACCCAAAGAACGGCACACACAAGCCGCACTTATCGCATAAGAGGAAAATTTCACCGGCGTAACCTGACTGAAACTTTTGGATGGTATCCTAATCAGCAGAAGCCGGGAATGACCTGGCGGCAAGTTGAAACATCAAGGAGGAATACGACGTGAAAGCCCCTGCATTTACCCCTTTAGGTCAGAGCGCGGTCATTGTTCGGATTACTTCCTATGACTACAAACGCCCTTGCGGGACACTGACGGGGCCCAACTGGGGAAAGCCTGTTTCCTTCAACAGCCTCATGCAGCTGCTGCTGGCGATGGACGCGTTTATGGACCGGGAGAATCTGCCCCAGCGTGCGGAGGAACACCGGACCTTCGGAGCGGCCGCGCCTCCGCAGACGCCAGAGGAGGGTTCGGAAGAGGCGGAGCCCCTGGCCACCTTCCAGATTCGGGTTTTGTTCCGGCAGAACGCCAGCTGGCAGGGAAGCCTTGTCTGGGTGGAGAAAAATATGGACGCCCAATTCCGCAGCGTGATGGAGTTGGTCCGGCTGATGGACAGCGCGCTGTCCGCCGGAAAAGGAGAGTGATTTCGGAGTATGAATCCGACCCTGAAAAAAATATGGAACGCGGTCATGTGGGTTTTGGTAGCCGCCGTCGTGGCGGTGGCCATGCTGCTGGCAGGAGTCCGGCTGGTGGGCATTACGCCCTACGCCGTCCTCAGCGGCAGTATGGAGCCGGCCTTCCCGGTGGGCTCCATGATCTACGTGAAAGCGGTGGACCCTGAGAGCATCGAGGTGGGAGACCCCATTACCTTCTATTTGGATAAGGAGAGCGGCGTCATCGCCACTCACCGGGTAATCGAAATCGATGGAGAGGGCTTCCACACCAAGGGCGACGCCAACGATGTGGCGGACGGAGCCCCGGTAGCTCCGGAGAATGTGATCGGCAAAGCGCTTTTCTGCGTGCCCCAGTTTGGAAATCTGTCCAACTGGATTTCCCAGCCCCCGGGAATCTACATCACGGGCTGCGCGGTGGTTGGACTGCTGGTGCTGATGTTCCTGCCGGACGTGCTGGACGCCGCCGACGCGGCGGACCGCAGGGCGGCGGAAAAGAAGAAAAAGGAAGAATGAAAAAAGTTTTCCGAACTTTCCAGATGTAACAAGCTTGAAACCTTTTGATGGTATTCTAAATCCAGAAAACAACAACACCCCATTTGGTATCTTAAGTGCAGGCCAACTACATGTGAGATATAAATCAAAAATTATTTTTAGGAGGAAATCAACATGAAACACAGCAAGAAGATTCTCGCCCTCGTTCTGTCCGTGGCCGTCGTGGCCTCCATCGCTGCCGCCGGCACCTTGGCTTGGCTGACCGGTGAGACCGGCGAAGTCACCAACACCTTCAACGTTGGCACCAAGGGCCAGGTTGTGATTACCCTGGACGAGAAAGACAACACCAAGGACGATGGTAGCAGAACCGAGACCGGCAACACCTACGATAACGTTCTCCCCGGCGCCACCCTGGCGAAGGACCCCACCGTGCATGTCAGCGCCAACAGCGCCGCCTGCTATGCCTATGCCAAGGTTGTGAACGAGCTGGCTGATGTGGCCGACGTGGAGATTCACGCTGATTGGACCCTGGTTGAGGGCACCACCAATATCTATCGCTACAAGGAAGTTGTTGCCAGCTCTGAGAACGTGACCAACCTCACTCCCCTCTTCACCGAGGTCAACGTTCACAGCGACCTGACCGCTACGACCCTCGCTTCTAAGCTGGACGGCAAGACCATCGTGATCTCCGCTTTCGCCATCCAGGCCGATAACCTGGGCGAGAATGCTCTGACTGTTGCCGACGCTGAGGCTATCGCGTTCTTCGGCTAATACGCATGCTACATTTCCAGCGATAAAAACCTAAATCCCGAGTAAGGAGGGAACCTTATGAAAAAACGGACCGTGGCCCTGCTGTGCGCGGCGGTCATGCTGCTGGGCGTAGTTTTCGGCGGCACCATGGCCTTGCTGTCGAAAGGTTCTGAACCGCTGACGAATACGTTCAAGGCGGGGGACATCGTAATTGAATTGACGGAGACCGATCGCACGTACGTCATGGCCCCGGGTACCCGTCTTCCTAAGGACCCCACCGTTTCCGTTAAAGTGGGAAGCGAGGACTGCTACCTCTTCGTCAAGGTGGAGGAAAGCGAGAACAGCCCTGTTGAGTGGAAGGCCGCTGACGGCTGGCATGAGGTGCCTGATGTAGAGAACGTCTTTTACCGGGTCTTCAGCAAGAAGGAGCCGGACGTCGAGGCGACAGACGGCAAGTACCTCTATCCGTTCTTGAGCGAAGAAGATGGTATCGTGGGAGTTAACATCCCCGCCGATCTGAAAAAGACGGATATGGATGCCTTCAAAGACAACAAGCCCACGCTGACCTTTACGGCATACGCCATCCAGAAGGATTGGCTGGCTGGCAGCGTTGACCTGGAAGGGGACTATCTCACGGAAAATGAGATTGCGCAGATCTGGCAGATGGTTCAGTCCCAGGGCGTTCCGGCTGAGAAAGCCTAATCCTCGCAGACACATTAGAAAACAACATCCTGAAGCGGCCTGCCCGCTGGGCAGGCCGCGCGCGGGCGCTCCACATGTAAAAGGGAGTGCCGGCGCGCGGCCTGCGCAAGAAATATGACAAGCAAACAGAAAGGCGGTATTCTGTATGAGTTTAAGAAAGAAGCTCGTCCTCGCGGCGGCGGCGGTTTTAATTGTCACCGTGGGCGCGTATGGCACGCTGGCTTATCTTACGGCGGACGTGACAACGCATAATGTGATTACTTCTGGCAGCGTGGCCATTGAGCTGCTGGATAAAACCGCCCAAGAGGGCCAGGCGGCGGACAACTTTACCGCCGTATACGAATTAGAGGACTTTAACGAAGTTTATCCCAGTGAAGAGGGCGGCATGCCCGTTATGCCCGGCAGCAAGGCCAGTAAGATTGTGGCAGTGCGGAAGACAGAGGAATCCGCGCCCTGCTGGGTCCGGGTGAAGCTCACCGAGAACCGGCCCGATGTCTATGAGGATGGGGATGTAACCCTGGTGCTGGATGAGGAACACTGGACCTATCAGGACGGATGGTACTATTATAATACCATTCTCACCAACGACAATTACCAGACCCTTCCCCTGCTGACCCAGGTGAATTTCAGCGGTCCGCAGATCGACAATTCCTGGCTGGGAAAGAGCTATTCCATTGACGTAAACGCCCAAGCGGTCCAAAGCGACAACAACTCCGAAGGCGGCGTTCTGGCGGCCAGGGGCTGGCCTGACGAATCCGCGAACTGAGGCGGAGAGGAGGAAACGCAATGAAGATGAGAAAATTTCTGGCAATGCTGCTGACCCTGACGCTGCTGCTTTCCATCGCCTCGCCCGCGTTTGCCGTGGAGGCGGAGAGCGAAGGAAGCGCCGTGGAGAGCGGGGATACTTCTTCTGATTCCGGTAGTTCGGACAACAACGAGTCCAGCGAGCCCTCCGAGTCTGAGGAGACGGAGCCCGAGGAGTCCGGCGATTCCGGCGAGACCACCGAGCCCGAGAACCCCGGTGAAACTACGGAACCGGAGAACCCCGGTGAGACCACCGAGCCCGAGAATCCCGGCGAAACCACCGACCCGGAGAACCCCGGCGAGACCACGGACCCCGAGAACCCCGGTGAGACCACCGACCCGGAGAATCCCGGTGAGACCACGGACCCCGAGAACCCCGGTGAGACCACGGACCCCGAGAACCCCGGTGAGACCACCGACCCGGAGAATCCCGGTGAGACCACCGACCCGGAGAATCCCGGTGAGACCACCGACCCGGAGAATCCCGGTGAGACCACCGACCCCGAGAATCCCGGAGAAACGACCGATCCCGAGAATCCCGACCAGCCCGAGGTCCCCGAGGACCCCGATGCCGAGGCCAAGAAAGACTTCCTGGACCAGCTGGGAAGCGCGGCAGATAAGGATGCGTTCAACGCCATTCTGAACGGGAATAAGGAACTCTATGACAAACTGACCGACGAGGAGAAGGCCGAGCTCCAGGCGAAACTGGAGGCCCTGCCTGATTCCGAGTCCCCTGAGGAGAAGCCCGACGAGGAGGCCAAAAAGGACTTTCTGGATCAGCTGGGCTCCGCCGCAGACAAGGACGCGTACAACGAGATTCTGGAAGCCAACCGGGACCTCTTTGACAAGCTGACGGAGGAGGAGAAGGCCGAGCTGCTGGCGAAGCTGGAAACCCTGCCCGACGCTCCTGCGGAGGACCCTGACGCCGAGGCGAAAAAGGACCTTTTTGACAAGCTCAACGGCGCGGCCACCAAGGAAGATTTCGAGAAGCTGAAAGAGGAGTTTGCGGAGCTTTTCGACAAGCTGACTGAAGAGGAGCGGGCGGCGCTGCTGGCGAAGCTGGAGACTCTGCCCACCGCCGGAGAGAAACTGGAGCAGGAAAAGAAGGACCTCTTTGACAAGCTGAACGGCGCGCTCACCAAGGAGGATTTTGAGAAGCTGAAAGAGGAGTTCGCGGAACTCTTTGAGCAGCTGACTGACGAGGAGAAGGCCGCTTTGCTGGCAAAGCTGGAGACTCTGCCCACCGCTGAGGAGAAGCTGGAGCAGGAAAAGCAGGACCTGATCAACCGGCTGAACAGCGCGTCCAACAAGCAGGAGTTCCTGGATATCCTGGAGGCCAACCGGGAGCTGTTTGAGCAGCTGACCGAAGAGCAGAAGGCGGCTTTGATGGCTCTGCTGGAGGGTCTGCCGGAGCTGCCCCCGGTGGGAGACAGCCTCTATGAGCGGCTGATGGCCACCGAGACCCTGGAAGCGTTCGTGGCCATTTTGAACGAGGCCACCCGGGAGGAAATTGACGCCCTGTACGAACTGAGCAGCGCGGAGAAGGCCGCTTTGCAGGAGCATTTGATAAGACTGATGCGCCTTGCGGCGGCGAACGAAATTCCCTTTATTCCGCCTGTAAACTTTACGGATGCAGGCGCCTTGCTGAACATTCCTGTGGTGAAGGCAACGGCGGCTCCCATGCGCGCCCGGCGGATGAATAGCCGGATTGCGGGGGAGGACCCGATGCAGAATCCGGTGGCTGCGGGCAAGGAAAATGAAAATATGTACACCAGCAAGAAGCTGGAAGAGGTGAATGGTCAGTTACAGCTTACCATTGAGGCTTACGCCACGGGCAGCTATACGTCTTCGGAAGTGGTAACCTCCGCTCCCGCTGATATTGTCTTGGCTCTGGATCAATCTGCCTCCATGAGTGGGTGTATGGAATGCGGCATACCGGTATCGGCAAGTATCCATGACGCTGACGGAAGGGAATTTTATACGCATCAGCATCCTAACCTTCCTACTTATGCCTTTCCTGAGTCTATACTCAATAGCGTAGTTCCAGAGAGTAATAGATGTAGCTGTGAGCAGTTTATTCCAACTTCTAACGAGCTTGTGGATTATGGTAAAGGCCCGGAACATGTAGGCTTTCTGGGCTCTTACGAGGACACTTCGCGCCAAGCCGTATTGAAAGACGCGGTGAATCAGTTCCTTGGCGAGTTGGCGAAATCTGGGGAGAATCACCGTATTGGCGTTGTGACCTATGGCGGTGAAGCAATCGGACAGGGAGACGGACAGACCGGTATCCGCAGGCGTTTGACCGAAGGAACGATAAATATCAATGGTTACCTTGGAGAACCCCATGGTGCGACGCCGACGGGAAGGGCGATGGAGTATGCGAGGGCTCTCTTTGATGAAGTGAAGGCTTCGAGTGAAGGCCGCAAAAAGGTCGTGATCCTCTTTACAGACGGCTATCCGACGGCAGACCAAGACACGGGTTACTTTGTACGGGAGGAACCCAGACCTGAATTTAACCCGGATGCGTATCGTGAATTTGCAAACGATGCACTGCGTCACGCCAGCGCTTTGAAAAACGATGGAGTAGATATATATACAATTGGCGTTTTCAGCAGGGCGGATGGAAAGAGTTTTCCGAGTTATGTCCCGGTAAATGAGAATGCTGGACCCAATGATGAGAACGAGCTTGCCAGAGCGAACCGTTTTATGCAGATGCTTTCCTCCAACTGCGGGGCGGCGAATTATTTGGGAGCGGATGTAAGCTGTGATTTGTCAAAGAGTCATTATCTTAGTCCGGAAAATGCGGATGCGTTGATCGATGCGTTCATCAAGATCTCTGATTCTATCACCGGCAGCACCTCCAACGTGTCCCTGGGCGCCACCGTCGTGCGCGACGTCATCTCGCCCTACTTTGAAGTGGATAGAGCCGCCGGCGGCGTGAAAGCCTACGATGTTAGCATCGAGAACGGTAAGGAAATCTCCTCCACCCCGATCAGCGCTTCTTTGAATGATGGAGTCTATGGGGACAATGCCATTCAAACCGTGGAAGCGGAGTATAACTTCAACGAAAACTTCCTGCTGGACGGCAAGGGCCACAAACTCCGCATCGTGATTCCCATCAAGGAGGGAGATGAGTTCTGGGGCGGCAACAACGTGCCCACCAATATCCCCCGCCTCTCCGGCGTGTTTACGGATTTGGATGACGACCAATCGCCTGAGACCTGCATCAAGGCCCTGCACTCCGATTTTAAGAGCACGGAGCTGGCGTATCCCAAGGCGAATGTGCAGATCAAAATTCCGGAGTGGAAGCCGAAAGACAAGAACATTTACTATGGAAACGCCACCCTCGCATTGGAGGACCTGTTCGAAATTGGAAATGTTCCTGTGGATTGGCGGACGGATTATCTGAACAACGAGCCTCAAATCACCCTTCGGGACGGGCAGACGATTCAGTTCGAGGAAGATGAGAAGTACAATCTTGACTTCACCTTCACCGCCGCGGAGACCCCTGAGCCCGCGAGCAAGGGAGCCCCGGCTGTGCATAAGGGCGGCCAGTGCGACGCTCTGGTCAACGTCTTCAAGCCCACGGTCAGCTTCGCCGATATGCGGACGTATCTGACGGTTGTGGCGGATGTGGAACACCATATGCCCAAAAGTGTGGTATGGACACATAATGGAAATGTGGTGACCAACAGCGGTTCTGAAGGCAGCACCATTCAAGTGAGCGAAACGGACACGACCCTCCTTACCTATGGCGGGGAGAACGCGACCATGGAGGGCACGGCTCCCACTCTGACCTGTACCATCAAGGGCCGGGTCAATGCGCTGCACGGTGCTGATGTCAACCAGGCTGTCCGCGACTATTATGCCTTTGTGACGAAGGTCCAGTTCAGCAACGGCAAGACTGTCGAGACGCGGGACGATCAAGGCGCGGCGAAAGAGCAGAATGTGGTGACATTCAGCCATCATGTCTGCGAAGACATTGTCAGCCGGGTTTATGACAGTAAGGTTGGCGAGTTCCTGGTGCACGTCTTTAAGCCTGAAATCACCTTCACGGACATGAGCGTCTACAAGGGTATGACGAAGGACGACGTGACGTATGCCGGACCTGTAAAGGTCGAATGGACGTACCCGGGTGAGATTAAAAACGGAGCGGAGCTTGAGATGCCCAGTTCCCCCGCGCCTGTGATCACCTACGAGTACACACCCAGAAACAACGATCTGTACAACGGCAATTACTTTGTGAAGGATACCCCCGTTCAGGTGCAGGCGGCGGTGGGCGGACATACGCAATATACGCCTGCCGGCGTAACTGCGGCCCGGAACATCAACGCGTGCATCATCTTCAAGTGGGAACATGACTGCGGTCTGCTTGAGCCCGACAAAATTGAAGCGGAGGGCACGGTCAAGGGTCACCAGTTCTATGTCCATGTCATCCCCTGCCAGCTGACGGTGACCAAGAGCGTCAGCAAGTTCTATGACCAGGGCGACAGCTTCCTGTTCCACATCAAGGGCAGCGGCAATCCCTTGGCGGCGAAAGTCGATATGGACGTCTTCCTGAGCCAGGAGCACGATTTCAGCGGCGTGACGGCCAGCAAGATCATCGGCGGCCTGCCGGTAGGCACGTATACTGTGACGGAGGACACGAACTGGTCCTGGCGGTATAAGCTCGATTCTGCGCCGGGGGCTGTCACCCTCAGCGAAACGAACAGCGAGGGCAGCGTGAGCTTCCACAACACCCTGGTCAACGAGAATTGGCTCTCCGGCGGAGACGCAGCGGTGAATACCTTCATCACGGTGAATGCCGCCAAGACCCTGGACGCCCGTACGGGCGACGCGTGGAATGGCGGAAAGCAGGATGAAAATTTTGGAACCGGTACTGACACGGACGGCGATACGGCCAACGGATAAGGAGGTGACCCGTTATGAATAAGGATAACAAGAAGCACGGCCATCTATCCCGGCGCGCGGCGCTGCTGGTGCTCTCGGTGGTTCTGATTCTCTCCGTCTCTGTTGGCGGCACGCTGGCCTACCTGATTCGCGAGACCGGCCCGAAGACGAACACCTTCATTCCCGGCGAGGTTACGACCTCGACGGAGGAGAAGTTCAATGAACAGGTGAAAAAGGACGTCTATGTCCAAAATGGCAAGAATGACGGAAGCCTTCCGGTCTATGTCCGCGCCAAGGTCATCTTCAACTGGGTTGACAAGGACGGAGAGACGGTCCTGTCTGAGCCCGTAATTGTGACGGATGATGAAAACAGCATGGTCAATATCAATTGGGTCGGCGAAAACGGGGACGAAAACTGGGTGAAGAAAACCGACGGATACTACTATTACCAGCGGGTTTTGCAGCCCGGCGGGCAGACTTCCAATCTGATTGAAAGTTGCAGCCCCAAAAATGGCGTAGGCCCTGTGGATGGCCGGCTCCAAGTCACCATCCTGACCCAGACGCTTCAGGCGGATGTCAACAAGACTGCTGTCGCGACTTCTTGGGGAGCGAGCGCGGTGAGTTATGTTCCCGTGTTCTCCGCTGACGAGCCCACAACCTAAAAGGAGGCGTAAGAAATGAAGAAGAGAACAACGCGCATTTTGAGCGTCCTCCTGGCGGCGGTCTTTGCGGTGGGCGTTGCCAACAGCGCCCTGGCCGCCCGGACCCTGGCTCTTGACAGCGGCATTACCCTGGTAGAGGAGGGGAACACCCGCCGGTTCGTCATCAATGCCAACGGCGACGACCTCTTCGAGGACTTCAAGGGTGTAATGCCCGGCGACGACCTGACCCAGACCATCAAGGTCAACGCCGCCGGAGCCAACCGGGAGAGCTACCGCATCTTCCTCTACGCCCGCGAGTGCGTCGAGGCGGAGGTTCCCGAGAACGGCGCTCATGTCCGGCCCGATCTGACCGACAAGGACCGGGAGTTCCTGAAATATCTCGACATCACGGTTTCCTACAACGGAGAGGAAATCGGCAATGTGAACATTGGGCAGGGCACCGGCCTGAGCGGCGTGCTGCTTGGCACTTTCGCCCCCGGCGATTCCCATGACATCACCGTAAATCTTCATGTGAATGAAGAGATGGGCAACGACTTTGCCAACAAGAGCGCCTACATTGACTGGGTCTTCTACGCGGATACACTTCCGGATGACCCGGGTCCTGGCCCTGGTCCCGGACCCGGCCCTGGTCCGGGAACCAACCCCGGTCCGGGAACCGCTCCCGGCTCGGATCCCACCCCCACTCCCCCCACGGACATCACGGACCCGGAGGTTCCTCTGGATAATCCGGATATCCCCGACGAGGTGTCTCTCGACGACCCGGAGGTTCCCCTGGCGGATGAGCCTCCCACGGAAGAGGAAATCGAGGACGAGGGCGTGCCCCTGGGCGGCATCCCCAAGACCGGCGACAACAACGCGATTGTAGTTTGGTTGGGTCTGGCCACGGCCAGCGGCGCGGGTATCATCATCCTGCTTACCTCCAAGCGCAAGGAAGAACGCGAAGCTGCGTAACCAACAAAAAGGAGCATCCGAATGGATGCTCCTTTTGTTTTCCCTGCCGCGGGCCGCTGGGTCTCACAGCAGATAGATTTCCGCCAGGGAAGCCTGCACCACCCAGCGGGTGGCATAGGTGTTGCCGGAACAGGTGGAGAGGGTGATGATCTTGTCGGTGACGGCAGGGGTCAGTCCGGTGGAGAGAACGTTGAGAGAGAGGCCCTCGTCCAGGAACGCCTGTTTTTCCCCGTCATTCGCAAAGTCGATCTGATAGGTCCGTCCGGTGACGCTGGCGGTGTAAGCGGAGAAGATGCTGTACCGGCGAATGCTGGTGCCGGTCATGATGTAGACGTAGGGGTGAGCGGTCCAGTAGTCTTGCTGGTTGTAGTTCCGCAGGGAGCCGAACATGGTTCCGTTCTTCATCCGGTGGCCGTAGATGATGGTGTGGAAATCGCTGAGGCTCTCGTTGTTCCGGCATTCCAGGAAGATGGCGCCCAGGGCGCTGCTCTTGCCGTTCCAGGTCCGGTGAAGGTAATAGTCGTTGTCTCGTCCAAGGAGCAGGGGGTAGGAGACTTCCGTATCCGGAATCAAAATCCAGCCCAGCACGTCGGGATTGACTTCCTGAAGGGCGGCGAGGTCGATGGCGGCGAGAGATTCAAAATAAGGGTCCTCCTCGATTTCGGCTCCGGGCTCCAAACCGGCGTCAGGAGGAGGCGGGGAGAGTTTGGCGATGCTTTCCGCCTCTTCATAGGACGACCGGCCTTTTTCCCGGTCAGCGAGGTTCCAAATCAGGCCGCCCAGGCTTCCGGCGAAAACCAGGAGCAGTATAATAATCAGGACTGTGCGCAGTCGTTTGCTCATTCGATATACCTCCCAATTGGTAATGGAATTCCCCTTCTGCCGGCGGCAGAAAGATGATATATGTTTCATTTTACCATAGTTTTTTGAGCGCCGCAAGGCTTAGCCCCGGCGGGATTTGGGGGTAACGACGTCTTCCCTTGGTGTGCCTTCTCCATCCTAAGCGGGTTTCTCTTCGGGACATTTTTCGCCGTTTTCGGTTAATTCTCCAATAAATTTGTAGAAAATCCGCACTCTCTGCCGGTATGGCTGGCTGGCCCGGGCGGGGACCTTGTGTCTGCCGTTTTCATAGATATTGGGACCGATTTCAATGCGCTCCACAAAGGCCGGCAGGGTATCCCGGTCCAACTGCTCCAGGTGGGTATAAGACCGGGCCGGCTCAAAGAACTGGGCGCAGCTGTCTTCCATCTGCTGGGCAGCGCAGACAGCAATGTTGAGATGTCCTGGTACACCTTCGCTGGAGAATACAGCGAGCTATATGAGGCGGTTATAAAAGCCTGGTGTGTCAGAGCTGGTCTCCCGACGGATGAGATAACTGTGGCCAAATATTTCAAGCTCCACCTGGAGCGTGGGATTGCCCACTTGTCGGGTACAGGATTCATCAAAAACCTGTCTGATTTATTAAATCTTGCGATTGAGGCTTCATAATATGAGTATCTATTTGGATTACAACGCATCCGCTCCAATATCTTCGGAGGTTTTGGAGTGTATGATCGACGTATATCGGAACTGCACCGGAAATGCTGACAGTCGCACCCATAGTTATGGAGAAAATGCCCGCGATCTGGTCGAAACCGCCCGGGGGCAGGCAGCGTCACTGTTTGGAGTAAAAAAAGACGAGATCTTTTTCACCAGCGGGCAACAGAAAGTAATAACCTTGCGATTTTGGGTCTGCAAAAGTACGGGCTGGAAGTTGGGCGCAAGCATTTGATTGTGACGGCCATTGAACATAAGGCTGTCCTTGAAGCCGCAAAGCATTTAGAAACTGAGGGATTTGAAATTGAACTTGTCAATCCCGGTCAAGACGGCTGCGTTTCTGCGGATGACATTCTTTCCAGGGTCCGTAAAGATACGCTGCTGGTCAGTGTTATGCATGTAAACAACGAGACTGGTGTAATCCAGCCCGTGGATCAGATTGGGGAGGCGCTTGCGAAAACAGATGTCTTGTTTCACATTGACGCAACCCAAAGTGCTGGAAAACTGGTTTCGGAGATTCAGAGGCTGTCCTATCGCATGATGTCGTTCAGTGGGCATAAGATGCATGGACCGCAGGGTGTTGGGGGACTCATCCTGAGGAAAAAGCAGTATCGTCTGCCCCCGGTTCGCCCAATCATGTTTGGTGGTGCCCAGGAGCATGGTATCCGCCCCGGAACGCTTCCCACTGCACTGATCGCAGGCCTGGGGAAAGCATGCGAGCTCGCTGAGCAAAACTATACGGATCATCAACAGCAAAACGCTGCAATCAAATCGAGACTTTTGAAGCTGTTGGCCGAATCCAATGTGGCTTACTCAATAAATGGAAACCCGGATCATTGTGTTTCCTCAACACTGAATGTCAGCTTTTTGGGAGTTTCTTCTGAAGCGCTCATGCTTGCGACAAGGCAATACTGCGGGATCGCAAACGGCTCCGCCTGTACTTCAAGCACATATCAGCACAGCCATGTGCTTTTGGCGATGGGCCTTCCGGATGAACGAATTGAAAGCGCTGTCCGGATTAGCTTGGACGCGGATGCTGATGCTGAAGAGATTTTGCGTGATTTTTCTCAGATGTTAAATACAGTACTTAATTTTACCGCATGATCGCCTTTTACACAGAATTATGTTGTGATGTATTGAGTTTTGAATTCTTCCAAAGTTAAGTCAAAAACGTCAGGGGGCAGCGCTTAGCAGACCGTAAACCCTGCGCATTGATGAGCTTGCCGCAGGCATTTCTCACTGACCGTTCGAAGCAATACATGCGTCACGATGTCCAGCTTAGTCTCCTTATAGCGAAAGAATGGCCGCGGTGGTATTCCTGGACGCTAACACTCCCATATCCGCAGGGAGGGACAAGTGGTGAAGACCAAGCCTCTCTTCCCTCACCGATGACAGCCTGCTGAAAATCCTGGATCCGGCCATAGAGCGCGGCATATCCAGTACGGCATCCCTCAGCGGTCTGTCCTTGTGAACCAGAAAACAGATAATATGTACCAAGGCGTCCTTTTAATACAGCGACCACCAGTAGTCAAACACCTTGCGGCAGCCGTTTCCCTTTTGAGGGAGGAATGGGTAAGTCCGCACCTTTTTGTTGCTCACCCGCTTGAGCCATTGCTGACACTTGCTGTTCTTGGGATATTTGATGTACTTGCCTGTGTGCAGGAGGGTCCTGCCCTCAAAGCCCCAATCCACATAGCCCCGGTGGGGCGCGTAGCCGGAGAGCTGGACGATGGCCAGCCGGCGGTTCAACTTCTCCTGCCCTTTCCTGCGGCGGTACTGCCGGACGGTCTGCCGCTGGCAGCTTGCCGTTTTCTCAGAATTCACCAAGAGCGCCGCGGTTTGTCATTGAACCGGTGGTTTAATTTTCTAAATCTTTCGATAATGTTCAATGTCCACCCTTGCGGCACTTCATCAGTTTTCCTTCTGCCGCGAGTTTCGCACGGATGCGATTGGCTGTCGCCGGAAAGACGCCGCAGAGCCGCCGCTCATCAGCGTTTTGGATGACATCGTGATGTTCCAGGAACTGCTCGGTCTGTTTCCGGCGTTCTGCGGCTTTATCTTTGTTCAGACCATGACCAATATTGTGGCAGCTCATGGGGAACACCTCCTACCCAAAGCTATTATAGCGCCAAAAGCGCCATATAACAATGATGCAATTAAAACCCCGCGTTCCGCGGTTCCTCCATCATAGCCCGGCGGCGGATGTACCGAGTGCGCCAGTCCTCCGCCAGCCGCGCTGCCCGTTCCGCCCCGCCTGGATATTGCATGAGTTTTTTCAGATAGTGTGACAACTCCTGATACCGCTTTCGGTCGGACGCCGCCGCAGCCTCTTTGGTCAGGATACAAGTATATGCCTCCAGCATCTCGTTAGGATACCGTTCTTTCAAGGCGGTTTCATAGCGGTCCAGGACGGAAAGACGCCCAGCTGCGGTGACCGCTTTCATCAGGCGTTCCCAAAGTCCTTCGGATTCCATAAGCTCCAGCTTGTGGTAAGTTCGCCCGGAAAGATACCGTTCTCTGTACTCGACCCACTGCGCCGGTGTACATGCTTTCTTCCGGCGGTTCAGCATCTCCATACCGCCGGAGGACAGGGCAAAGACATGATACTCCAGCTCCGCAATCAGCGTATCACGCTGCCCCTGCTGCTCGTGCAGATCCATCAGCCATTCGCTGTACTCCGCCACCAGTCCCCGCTTGTCACGGTCGGCGGACTTACCCTCCTCCAGCAGGCGAATAGCTTCATCCGTCTTCCTATCCTCAAGCGCCTGCTGGATACGCAGCTTACGGATATCGGAATAGTTTGTGTACCGTTCTAAAAAGGCGTCCAGTTCCTCCTTTGGCAAGGTCAGCTTTTTCATAAGGTCGAAACGACGCATCAACAGCCGTTTCATCTCGTATTCACTGGAATAACCTTGCTTGCCGGAATCCTCAAGGTTCGGGATTTGTCTATCTGCCAGCTCCAACTTCTTCCTGTCAAACGTCTCTCCGGAAAACCGGGACAAAATCGCCTGTTCCGCAAAATCCCGGACACTCCAGTGTTCGCCGGCCGACCCTGGGTATTTCAGGAGGAAGTCGAACACCTTGTCTTCCTTACCGGCACAAAGTATGTCCGTAAGCATCGCGTCCATAGCGTCATCTACATAGGCGCAGCCTTCCTCCGTTTCATAGCTCGCGTATTCCCGCAGCGCATTCATCCCTGCCCGGAGTACCAGCAACGGTTCACCCCGTCCCAACCGTGTCTGCGTCTGCCGCCCGATAAAATCAGCCACATCGCACTCAAACTCATCTGCGTCTCTATAGTTGATACAGCCATAGCGGTCGGCATACTGCCTTCCAATGGAGGCCAGTTCTTTTTTCAGCGTTTTCATACATTCGTCCAGAGTCGTCTCCCCATATCGAAGGAGCAGCGCCCTGCAGAGTTTTTCATCAGCGGATATCAATTCTGTCAGTAGCGGATATTCACCATCCCGGCATCGATGAGCCACTCGATACACCCCCGGTAGTCCTTGAACCGGGCCCCCGAAGCCACCTTGGATATCTGGAACTTTTTGCTTTCCTTGGCCAGCTGAGGCGGGATCTGGTCGAACACATTGAGAATGCGCCCCTGATCCAGCCCCTCGGCGTATTTCCGAATGTCCTCTCTGTAGTCGGCAATGAGCTGACGCTGGATATCCAGCGAGCCCTCAAAGGTGCCCCGCTCCACATACTCCCGCACCACAGCCGGCATCCCGCCCAGAATGCAGAAATCCAGGAACAGCGAATTGCAGACGGACAGTTCCAATTCGTTGAAAGGCGTCAGCGTCCGCATATGATCCAGCAGATCAGCAATGAACCCATCGTCATAGCCCTTTGTCCAGAGAAATTCTTCAAAATCCATGGAGAACATCTCGCAGTCCGTCTTATAGCCTACGCTGTTGCTCTCGATCTTCCGATAATTGATCCCCAGCATGGATCCACTGCAGATCACATCAAAGCGGCCGTCGATAGCCAAAAATTTCAGCGTGGCGGCATAGTTTACGCCGGACGCGGAGAAGGAGCAACAAAAAATGACGAATATTTTTTTAGAGATACTAAAACATGAGCTAATTTTTATATTAATTTACAAAAATAAGAGAGAATCCGGCAAATCACAGATATTTATATAAGCGAAGCGATTGAAATTGTCTCTATAACTGTGCGGACATTCACCTATTGCAATTTCCAAATAAAAGAACCAACCTATCACTTTTTTCTGTGACAGGCTGGCTTTATGGGCCGATTCACCAATTTAAGTAATATTTCGTCAGAGTTCGCTGTGATTCACTTTCGCTGATTTAAGATGGTGCAGCTACAGCAAGGCCGCGGGGGACCCGGCACTTGGAGCGAAAGCGCGGAGGAACCCTCCGCGCCGGATTCGCGGATTCGGAAAGCGCACGCATACAAAAGAGCCGCCGGCGCATATGCTTTTATGTGAATCGCTGGAAGGGAGGCGGAAGGATGAAAGGCGGCGGTCCTGTTGAGATGGTTGTCCATTATCCCGAAACCGAGGAGGCGCAGCGGGAGCTTGCCAAATGCGCCGCCACCGTTCATGCGCAGACGGTTGTGGAAAAGCTCAGCGCGCTCTCCTGCCCTGTGGAGCAGAGGGCTGCGTTGATGGACGCGGTTATAGCAAAGCGCAGAAGCTGCACAGGATAAGGCTGGGGGTTGGACCCCAGCCTTTTTTGTTTCTTCGGTTTGCCTTAAGCTCTCCCGTGTGCATTTGCACCCTCGGTTTTCCTTCCGCCTCTTTGGCGTTTCAAACGGCAGGAATGGGAATCCGCCGCGCGGCGCCGCTAAGAGAGGATAGCATTTTCAATGCACCGGGCGGCATAGGTGGCCAGCCGGGCCCCCTTGGCGGGGTTGAAGCTGGAGATGCCCTTGATGAGGCCGATGGTTCCGATGGAAATCAGGTCCTCCTGATCGGCGCTCTGGGTGTAGTATTTTTTGGACGGGTGAAGCAAAGGGAGGAATCCGTCCGGTTGAAAGCGGCCTCGCACGGGCCGCCGAATTTCAGATGGATGTCCAAGTGTATCTCCTCTTTGGTGCTGGTTTTTTTAACTACGATTTTGTCCAGAATCGTGGTTACTAGGGCGGAGTTGACTCCGTTTTTGAAGGAGAGTTCTTGCTCCAAGGCGGTCCGAATTTCTTCTAATTGCGCCGTCGTTCGCTGTCCCTTTTCCGCCTCCGCCCGGAGGGCTTCCAGCCGTTCTTCCAGCGCTTGGGCCTGTTGATTGAAGCCGTCGTTGCGCTGTTTAAATTCTGCCATGGTGATGACACCCTGGATGCTCATTTCCAGCAGCCGGTCTTTTTTTGCCTGGATGGCAGACAAGTCCTCCTCAATGTGTCGAATATCTTGGGCGTAGTCGTGCTCGTCCGGGATAGACTGGAGGATGGTCACCACTGCGTCAATCATAGCCTGTTTATTCTGGGCCAGCTGGTCAAAAATTTGAGCCATGATTTGATCCAGTTCTGTAGTGCGCAGCTGAGGTGCGGAGCAGGCCGCCCGGCCGCGGTTCCGGTACACCCGGCACTGCCAAACCTCTTTTTCTCCTTTGGAGCTTTTCAGCACCTGCCGGTGGAAGCTGGTCCCATGTTCCTCGCAGATGATTTTCCCGCTGTAAGGATAACGGTTGTGGAATTCCGCCGCGCTCTGATGAGACATCATCTGCTGGCTGCGGCGCTTGTAGAGGGCGTTGGCCCGGTCCCACAGTTCCTCCGACACGATAGCCGGGATGGACGGGTCCGGGTACATGACCCACTCGTCCTCCTCCAGGAAAACTTTCCGTTTGCTACGATAGTCCACAGTTTGGGACTTATTGGCGCAGTACCAGCCCTTGTATTTGGGATTGCAGAGAATATGCCGGATGGTCAGGACGTTGAAGGCGTTGCCCTTGCGGCTGGTGAAGCCCTCGTCGTAGAGCGCCTGCGAAATGCGGCGGATGCCCATTTGCTGGTTGGCGTAGAGGTCGAAAATCCGCCGCACCACCTGGGCCTCCCCCTCGTTGATGGTCAATACACAATCCTTTTTGTCATAGCCCCACAGCTTGTCATTGCCCAGCACATGGCCGTTTTTAATGGCCTGCCGGAAGCCGAATTTCAGCCGTTCCGACAGCTTGCGCACTTCGTCCTGGGCCACACCAGCCATGACCACCAAACGAAACTCGCTGTCGCTGTCCAGGGTGTTGATGTTGTCGTTCTGAAACAATACCCCCACGTCGTGTTCCAGCAGCTCCTGGGTGTATTGGATGCTGTCCAGAGTGGAACGGGAAAAGCGGGATATTTCCTTCGTGATGATGAAGTCAAACCGCCCCGCTTTGGCGTCTCTTATCATCCGATTGAAGCTGTCCCGCTTTTTGGTGCTGGTCCCGCTGATTCCCTCGTCGATGTACCCCTCTATGTAGGTCCAGTTGGGTTTTGACTGGATCAGTTCGGTGTAATATTGAATCTGGTTTTCCAGGCTGTTGACCTGTTCGTCCTTATCGGTGGAAACTCTGGCGTAGAAAGTCACCCGCAGGGGCAGGTCAAAAATGGTTTTTCCGTTCCGCAGCTCATTGCGTATCCTGAGTACATTCATGCCCGCTCGCCTCCTTTGCCAAACACACAGGATACTGGAAAAAGTCTGGGAAGTCTATCACAGAATGTACCAAATCAACTGCTCCGGAGTAGGTAGAATTTGATATAAGACCAAGCGAACGGATATGGTCCAGCAGGACGCTGACCAACTCTCTCTGTGCGCTTTCCAAATTGCATCACCTCGATTTATGGATATGTTGTGAGAACAAAAAAATGCCGGGCGGATAAATTCCGTCCGGCATTCGACCCGAAGCTTTGTTTTAGGAGGCCATCTGAATAGTTGGAACAGCGGATATGGGTCAAGATTTGGCAAAACAGAAAACAAAAAATCGAAGTTTCTTTTTGTGAAACCTCGACTTTTGTATGACGGGACAGAGCAGACTACCCCCATGGAGCCAATCTGCTTGCCGTTGTCAGAGAATGCGCGTTATGTGGTGGTCATGGTGAACGGACTTCGGACAGCCACTAGATAATGTCGTCAATAAACAAGGAGCTAAATAGCAATGCAACGGATTTGGATGGCAGCGGCAAAAGAAGCGGAGTTTGTAGAGATATTCATCGTATTCCCGCAGATGTTTTCGGTTCTTCCTTGGCGGAATGACCGGCGTCATACCCCCATCAACAGCCTTGAGGATGATTGCATCTGTATCATATCATAGCCCCGGTCTGCCAGAAGATATTCCGCCTGGAATCCCTCAATCAGCCGCGCTGCAACTGTGCAATCCGCTGTGGCACCAGAAGTGATAAAGAATCGCACCGGCATATCATGCGCGTCCACGGCCAAATGTATCTTGGTGTTGAGCCCCCTTTTGTCCGGCCCATCGCCTGATTTCCGCCCCGTGCGCCGACGGCGTCGGGGTGCACCTTGACATGGCTGGCGTCAATCATCAGCCACTCAAAGTCTGTGTCATCTACCAGGGCTTCCAGAATTTTTTCCCAAATCCCCTTGTCACGCCGGCGGCAGAACCGCCGGTGTACATTCTTCCAGTTTCCATACGCTTCCGGCAAGTCCCGCCAAGGCGCTCCGGTACGCAGAATCCAGAATACACCGTTGATAAATTGCCGGGTATCACGGGCATTCCCCTCCTCTTGTCCCCTTTTCGCCAATCGTGTATGGTCTGATTTTCTCCCACGCTCTGTCGCTGATATCGTGTCGATGCTGTTCCTTCGCCATATTTCGGCCCCTCCGCTATTTTGAGGACTATTATATTATACTTTTATTGACGACACCATCTAGGAGAGAAAAGAGCGTGCACGGCTCCAAACGCGGTGCGCGCTCTTTGCTTTCAAGACTCCCGGAACTGGGTTTTGAAATGGTCCACCAAAGCGGCTTTTGCCCGCAGTGTCGTCACATTCAAAAAAGAATCAAAGGTAACATGATATTGACAATCATTTGGCCCGGAATAGTCGGCAATATAACTTACAATATCACCCTCCCCCAGCACCGTGCTGAGGGGCAGCGCGTTATCATTCGGGGAAAAGCCGGTATCCCTTCGAATGTAGCACTTCGTTGCGCATTTCGCCAATTTGGGTTGAAATTCAAAGGCCAGATCCAGGGCCGTTATATTAAGCGGGACACGATGCTCCCGTTTTGTACCCCGTTTTATATTATAGGAGTATACCGTCATTTTGTTTGAAAGCTTTTCAGGCTGCCGGGAGTGGGTACCCTCCATGTTCATGATCGGCATCCCAAGGTAAAATGCCCGAATTTGGTCCTGAGGGACTAGCCAAATACTGTAATTGTTTTCCAGCAGATCGGTTAAGATCAAATGGCAGGTGGCACCGACCAATGTCGGATCGGGATACCGGAGCTGGACCCCCTTAGGAAAAAGGCGCTTATAATAGACGTCAAAAAATGCGGAAAACGACTGAGCACAGATCTCGGGAGCGTAAGTCAATACGATTTCCTCCAGGTAAACATCCTGCTTGCGAAAACAGCTGCTCAGCGAGTAGCCGTTCATTTGACGAACAATCTCCGATACCAGCAGCGTCCGATTTGCCGACTTATTTTGATTTTGTGACAGTGGCCTGTGGGCGGAAGGAAGAAATGGGCTGTCGACTAGCTCTTGGAGCAGGTTTTTCGTGAACAGGGTCATCTTCGGCCCGTTTTTTCGCAGGATTTCATCCCGCACTGACTGTATATCCGCATACAAATTCGGATCCAGGATTTTTAGGCAATAGTTTTCCAATGTGATGGCATAATAGCGAATCCCAAGCTTTTGGGCTGAGGCAAGCAGGGAGGACTGGGTCTTCTTTGCGGTCATCCGGGCCTGGTCCGAAGAGAGCGCGGAGATCGTGGACAGATTATGCTCCCGGTCAGCGAGCTTCACCAGTAGGGCCTCATACCAATACTCCGCCTCATAGAGCTTGTCCTGCGTCAATTCTTCCCGGCGCTGTTTTATGATATCCTCCGGCGCTTCGCTGAAAAAGGCGTCGTCCTCCTGGGCCACCTTGGTGACCGCGTCTACAATCTCCGGAATCGGACTGTGGAAGCTCCTGGACATCGCGTCGATCGTATAGGCACAGTCCTCAACCGTGTCGTGTAGCAGGGCCGCCGCAATGATATCCGACGGGACCTTGAGGCTGGCCAGGCTGTAGGCGGCTGAGAGCGGGTGTACAATATACAGGCTGTCGCAGGATTTGCGCAGAGTTCGGCCGTGCATCCTGGCCGCCTTTTGATACGCTTTTATGATGAGGTCGGCATCATCTCTGTTATCCGCTACAAGGGCTATCAGCATCTCCGACAGGTTTTTTTGAGCCCGGTCCAGGGAACCGTAGGCAAAGGAGTTTTTATCAACGCAAAGACGCCCGTTTTCCATAATGCGCATACCGGAGGGCACGTTTATCTTTTCGATTTGCGGAAGCATCTTGCCACCTCCTTTCCGCTGTCACTCCGCCTTCTTCTGAAGGGGCTTCAGCCTGCGGTACAATTCACTGTCCTGGGAAAAGGATATTTTTCGATAGCGGAATGCGTTCCTTCGCATCTGCTCCATGATGATGCGGTCCAGCTGAACCTCGACCGCCGCAGTTTTTTGTTCGTCGCTTAGCTGATGGAATGGGGATTGCTCATCGTCGGGGAGATACAGCCCCTTGACCCACGAGATGAGGTCCCGCGCGGAGTTGTGAAGGGAAAGTTTTGGCATCGAAAGATACAGCAGCTCCGCCAACTCCTCGTCCGAAACGGCGCTGAGCGACTGTCTGGACAGCAGAATCTGCTGCACGCACGGCATCCGCTCCGCGCCTCGGGCGCTTGAAGCCATGATCCCAAGGCCGCCGATGTAGGTTTTTTTCCGCGGGAATGCAACAGCGGCCTTATTGTGGAGGATGATATGGACGATGTCTCTGCTTTTTGTCTGCCGGACATCGATGTAGGCGAACTGATCGGTCAGTGTGAGCTCGCCCCAGTAAATATGCGGATACTCCGCGGACAAACGTGTGTAATACGTTTCAATGCGGTCGCCGGTCGCGGTGTTGTCCAGATCGACGGATACCCCCCGCTGTACCATGTCCGAAGGACAATTGAAAATCGCTACGACTTTATAGATGGTCCGGTTGGACTCCTGGAACGTGTGTGCCGTGGGGGTACTTTTGTATATGGTGAGGATCACATGGGAAAAGGAGGAGGGAGTCGGGCGGTCGTCCTCGCCAATTGGCATACTGGTATCGAAGTACAATCCCTCATACGTTCCCAGGAACAATCCATATTCCTTGTCGGGGCGGGTTGTCCGGGTGTCGATTGGAAGCGGGAGCTCCTCATCGGTGTCCTCAGGATGGATCTCCGTACAGCAGAGATCGTACAGCGAAACATCAAAGAGTGTGCAAATGGCGGTAAGTGTTTTTAATTTAAAGGTCGGCGCGTAACTATCTGAGGACCCCCCAAACATCTTGGAGTAGTTCGACTTGGAAATCCCAACATGCTCTCTGAATTATGTGGCTGATAGATTGTGGTATCTCAACAACCTCAGGGTGTTCGATTTGATCGCATTTTTGATAACCATCTCCATCTTCTCTGCGGCCTCATAATCAATAAATAGCTCTTCCATATCTTCACCCTCCATCATTTGGTATTTTATGACAGTATACCGCAAACGTAATAAAAAGTAAATAAAAGACGAAATAAATTTGAAAGGACATGGAGAGTCCTCTAACGGAAACCGGAACGTTTAGTTTTGGAAAATAGACACGTTTTTAGAAACACATTTCTTGGAAATTTTCTAATATGAACAACCATGGCTGCTCAAATTTGTGCTAAACTAAATTCAGATCTTATTACAAGCAGTGTTGATGACGGAAAAAGGAGGATATGGAGATGATAATGTCTAAAACTTTGCAGAATTATCTGGCCGCCATCCAGCATAATGTAAATGGCGGCGCGCGAAACCCTAAAATCCGATTTGCGGCTTATAAACTGATCCTTCGAGAAAACTTTGGGATGCTCCCTGCGCAAAGGCAGCTGGAGGCAGCCGTAGAGCTAAACTATCCACCGGCGCTGGTGGAACTTGCGGTGCTCTTTTTGAACGGTCAGTACATCGAAAAGACAGAAGATGGTTTCCAGGCCGTCGCAGACAGCAAAAGGGCCATAAAGTTCTTGAAGAAGGCGGCGGATATGGGAGATCCTCAGGCGTGCTTGCTGCTGGCGGCCTGCTACTGCAAGGGGATTGGCTGTAGTCAGAGTGAGATCGAAGCGGAGCGGTACATCAGCCAGATTGACGGAGAGTCTCTGCGGCAAATTTTTGGGAATTCGGAAGAAGGGACGGGCTTGTGTGCAAACCTGTTGAAGCAAGTCGTGTATCTTTTGGGAGTTTGGCCCATTCCTGCGCTGTACGCGGGGATAAAAAAAGAGGAAGGTGAGTAAAAGGATATGACAAATACATACTGACAGCACCGGAAGCCGCTGCGGCGTTCCGGTGCTGTTTTTTTGTAAAAGAAAACCACCAGCAGTGCTGGTGGTTCCAAAAAGCTTTAGCTATGCCCAGAAAAATATCCGAGCGAAGCGAGTTGACAACTAGCCATCTGGCAGTCATGCAAAGGTTTTTGACAGGAGACAAGTTGCCTGTTTACAGGCGGCAGGGCCTGAGATGCAGGCGAAAGATATTCGATGTGTCTTGAGACACCCGCCGGTATTAGGCCCTTCTAGAGTCTACTCAAGCCTCCGGCTTAGTCGTAGGTTTTGCCTATGGCTCCACGGACGAGACCCAGCATTGAAAAAAGACGGGTTTTTTATGTTCCTTTCCGAAATCGGGTTTCAAAAAACGGACGGACGAACGGCAGAGATTTCCGTATGAATTTCAAAAATGTTCCGCAAAAACGTGTATACTGTATATTAAGATACAGAGGAAACCATAGGACGCGGCTTGAAAAGGAGGCCCAGAATGAAATGGGATATGCTTTGGTCGTTTGTTTGCCTCGCGTGTTTTTATCAGGGTGCGCTGACGAACCGGGATTTTCAATCGTTTGTGTTGGTGGGATTGCTTTTGATCTGTATACTGGGGCGATGGAGGCCCCGAGGAGACCTGGAGGAGCAGAATCGGGCCGCCAGGGAGCCCGGGTTCTGGGATGCGTTTTGCAAAGAATTTGCCTCGAGCCTGGCCAAGGCATCCGTCTCGCTGGTAGCGGCGCTGATTGGGGTACTGATCCTGAGCAGGACGGGCGATGCCGCGACTCCCTCTGCGCTCGGAGGTTCCATTGGGGAGTTTATTTTGAGTAGTTTTGGAGGGCCCTGATGGAAGTTAATACGAATCGATGACCCCGCTTGACCGGATTGCGAAAGAAAGTGCTCCGGCCAGGCGGGGTCATCCGGCTGTCATAGATGGATGTTTTAAAGCACAGGCAATTCATTGACCGGAGGCAGGCAACTGTGCCCTCGACAGACATAGAAGGTGGTCTTTCCGTTTTTCAGCGGGTACTCTGCCCCTGGCTCCCGCAGAATGACCGCTGCTTCCGCCGGAAGCGCCAGGGGCAGACAGGTTGCCTCTGGTTTCCCCGGCAGCACCACGGTCACCTTGGGCGGCGGGTCGCGGTCATCCAGGAGCGCCAACAGGAACATGGCGTAACCGACGGGATACTGTTTCGCGTCCGCCGCCAGGAAATCCAGCTGATGTTCCGCCAATGGGCCGTAGGTCTCCTCGGAGACCAGCTGGCTGAGCCGCACCAGATTCCAGGCCATCAGGGAGTTCCCGCTGGGCATCGCCCCGTCATAGGTCTCCTTAGGCCGGAGAATCAGGGCTTCATGATCCTCTCCGTAGAGATAAAATCCGCCGTTTTCTGTGTCCTGGAACCGAGAAAGGGTATTTTGGCAGAGTTCCTCCGCCCGGGTCAGATAAGCCTTATCCAGCGTGACTCCGTACAGTGCCAGCTGGGCGAAGATGCAGGCGGCGTAGTCATCTAGGAATCCCTTTTCACCCCGCCGCCCGGCCCGGAAGCTGACATGGAGGGTTTTGCCGTCCCAGAGATGTTTCCATAGAAAGCGGTCCGCCCGTTTCGCGGCCTCCAAGTATTTTCGCTCCCTGACGGCCTGATACAGCCGGCACAGCGCCGCAATCATGAGGCCGTTCCAGGCGGTCAGAATTTTATCGTCCAGGCGAAGGGCACAGCGGCTTTTGCGGTACTGATAAACTGTTTCCAGAAGACTGTCCAAGGTCCGGTCCCCCGGGTCGCTGTGAAGCAGGTTGGGGATGTTTTTCCCCTCGAAGTTCCCGGCGTCTGTGATATCAAAGTGCCGGTTGAAGGCCTCGCCCCGTTCCGGGCCGAGGAGGCGGACCAGTTCTTCCGGCGTGAACAGGTAATACTTTCCCTCCACACCGTCGCTGTCGGCGTCTTGAGCGCTGTAAAAGCCGCCCTCGGCTGCGGTGATCTCCCGCAGGACAAAGTCCGCGGTCCGCTCCGCCACCAACAGATACAGTCTCTTTTGGGTAACGCTGTATGCTTCGCAGCAGGCCAACATCAGCAGGGCGTTGTCATACAGCATTTTTTCAAAATGGGGGACCAGAAACCGCTCGTCGGTAGAGTAGCGGTAGAAGCCCCCGCCGATGTGGTCGAACAGCCCGCCCCGGACCATTTGTGCCAGCGTCCATTCCGCCATCTCCAGGCACTCCCGGCTTCCCCGCCTCCGATGGTACGCCAGAAGAAACAGAAGATTGTGGGGAGAGGGGAATTTGGGCGCACCGCCAAAGCCGCCGTTTTCCCGGTCAAACAGCCGCTTGTAGAGATGGACGGCGTTCTCCAGTAATTCCGGTTCTGCCCTGCCTTCCGCCGTGCTTGGGCGGTTCAGCAGGCCCAAGATCTGTTCCGCCGGACCCAGCAGGGTAGAGCGCTCCCGCTCCCATTTCTCATGGATCAGCGTCAAAAGCTCCTCAAAGCTTACCATGCCGCCTTGGCGGCGTTTTGGGAAGTAGGTTCCGGCAAAGAAAGGCCGCTTCTCCGGCGTCAGGAAGATGCTGGCAGGCCACCCGCCGTTTCCGGTGAACGCCTGACAGACCGCCATATAGACGCTGTCCAGGTCGGGCCGCTCCTCCCGGTCTACTTTAATTGAGACAAACCAGCGGTTCAACAGTGCTGCCGTCTCGGGGTCCTCGAAGCTTTCCCGGGCCATGACATGGCACCAGTGGCAGGTGCTGTAACCGATGCTGAGGAAGACGGGCTTGTCTTCCTCTTTGGCCCGATGGAAGACCTCCTCGCCCCAGGGATACCAGTCCACCGGATTCTCTGCGTGCTGGAGGAGATAGGGGCTGGTTTCGTATTGCAAATGGTTCGGCACAGGTTCACATCCTTTTTGCCCTTAGGATGACTGTGATTTCGTGGAATTATACCCCGGACGGCCTGCGAAATGCAAGCATTTTTGCGGGCAGGCGTCCGCGCACTTCCCGCAGCGGATGCACTCCGGGGAGCGGGAAATCTCCTGTACGGAAAGCGCCACCGGGCAGACCCGCTCACAGGCCCCGCAGGAGACGCACCGCTCCTGCTCCCAGTGAATCTGCACGAGGCTGAAGCGGTTGAACCAGCCGTAAATGGCCCCCAGGGGGCACAGGTACTGGCAGAAGGGGCGGAACACCTTCACGGAGAGCAGCAAAATTGCAAGCAGAATCCCCAGCTTCCAGAGGAACAGCCCGCCGGCCTGGCTCCGTAGCGCCTCGTTGGCGCCCAGCAGGGGAAGCGCCCCCAGCAGGGTGCCGGAGGGGCAGAGGTATTTGCAGAAGGCCGGGACCCTGGCAAAGCCCCCGAACAGGAACATGGAGCCAACGCACACCAGCAGGACCAGCGTCACATACTTTCCGTATTTCAGGACGCGGTGGCCGGGCAGACGCTTTTTCTTTTTGAAGAGGGGAATCTTATGCAAAAGGTCCTGCACCAGCCCGAAGGGGCACAGCCAGCCGCAGACGAAGCGCCCCAGCAGGCTTCCGAACACAAAGAAAAAGCCCAGGGCGGCGAAGGGTACCTGAAAGCCCCGCTGATTCAGCAGCGCCTGCAGGGCCCCGATGGGGCAGGAGGCCATGGCCCCGGGGCAGGAGTAGCAATTCAGCCCCGGAACGCAGACGTATTTGAGACTGCCCCGATAAATCTTCCCGTTGAGAAATCCGTACATATATCCGTTTGTCACAATGGTAAACAGAAGCTGTACGGCCAGTCGGCATTTATTTCTCATCGCTCACCCAATCCCGATGCACTCCAGGCAGATCATCACCGCCTTTTGCCAGATTACGGACAGCTGGCCCTGAGCGACCCCGATGCCAAGGAAGATTCCTCCGGCCAGAACACCCCATACCCAGGCGTACCGGCTACTGTTCTTCCAGAAGTTCATGAATCAGTTCCTCCCAATCCGATTTTTCCGCGGAGCCGACGACACCGCCCAAATAGGCCCCCTCCTGGTCAAAAAAGAAGGTGGTGGGGACGGCGCTCACGCCGGACAAAAGCGCCCGGTCAATGGAGTCGTTGGCCAGCAGGTGGGTATAATTCGCGCCGGTCTGCTGGACCAGACTCTCCACAAGGGTCTGGTCCGCTCCCTCCCGCACGTCGCTGACAATGCCGATGAGCTGAAACTCCGATCCGTCATACTCCGCCGCCAGCTCCCCCAGCCCCGGCATCTCGTTCAGGCAGGGGTTGCAGTAGGTGGCCCACGCGTTGACCATGGTGAGTCTGGACCGGGAGAAGATATCCTGTGTAACCGGATTCCCCTCCAGGTCGGTCCCCTCAAAGGTGATGTAGATGGACTCGCTCTCCCCCTCTGAGGACGAATCCTCCGGGGCGGGAGTTTCCTGGGGCTCGCCGGCCGGTTCCGTTTCCGGCGAGGTCCCGGTCGGCAGTTCGCCGCCGTCTCCGCCGCAGCCGCACAGCAGCACCAGCAGCAGAATTCCCAAAAACAGCTTGTACCGTTTATTCATGTCCGTTCCTCCGTTTTTACAGCTTTTTTTGCCTTGTGAGAATACACGTTTCAACCCGGTCCGCTATGATACCCCGGTCCCGCTGGGGATAGTAGTCCAGAGCTGGCCGCAGGGCCTTCTGGACATCAGATGCCGTCAGCTTGGGTATCGCCAGCTGTGACCCGTACAGGCTGCGGGCTGTGTTCATCTGCCGGGTGAAGGCGGTGTTGAAGGGCCTGGCCCGCAAAGCGGAGATTAGAGCTGGCGGCGAGATGTCCATGGGGGAGAGTTGCGTGTTGGAGAGGAGTCCCGCTCCGTTGTCGAAGATTGGGCAGTAGTCGTATTGACCATCTTGCTCAATGACCGCAATGTTGTTCAAGTGGCGGTCATCGTCGCAAAACAGGGCGTCGATCTCAAAGAGCAGGGTCAGATATTGAGGAAACAGCTCCAGGTCCGTGATGCCCGCCGTCGCCTCCGCTAGATAAGCGATGCGCTTTTTGTCGCTGGGAAGCCGCGCCAGCTTTTCCCGCAGGGGCCTTCCCAGGTGGCTGGACAGCAGACGGTTGACGGTGATGAGGGACTGCCCAGGCCGCAGGAAGTTTTTGCTGGAGCAGCCTGTGCGCTCCCGCCCGTGGACCTGGAGCCGCTCCATCCGATAGCGGACAAACGTAAAGGGCGTGTCTGTTTCGATGCTGCTTTGCTCTAAAAGCGCGGAAATGACCGTTTCCACCAGCGCCTCGTACCCAAATTGATCCAGCTTGTACCAGCGGTCTGGCGCTCGGTCGTACCACTTCTCCTGATTTCCTTTTGAGGAGGTCTCTGCGATTTTTTCATCCGTCACCAGCCGAATTGTCATTTCAGAGCCTCCATAGATAACCACTGTTGGTCCTCTGCCATGCGTCCGCCTGTCTTCTCAATAATGACTAAGGGGTCGTAAGTGTCCAATCCCAGCGCCTCTAAATACTCCCGCAGTCCGGCCCGCTGCCGGGGGATACAGCGCTCCTCAAGAAAGCGCTGAAAGTCCTCCCACGAGGGGAGCGAGTTGTTTCCGAAGGCGGTCTTGACCAGGGGAACGGGCTGGTTCTCCACGGCCACGGCCTGCCCGGTAAAATCGGCATAGATCGTAGAGCAGAGTATGTCTCCATCGTAGAACCGCAGGACGCGGACCTCGTGCCCCTGCACCAGTTGCCGCGACGCAAATTCCGGGCCGCTGAGGCGGCGGGACAGCATGATCGCTGTTCCGTCAAAGGTCAGCTCCAACTCCCGATGGTCCCGGCTGATTCCCATTTCCTCCATCCATGACGTGGGCAGGGTGACCTTGCAGGTCTTCGAGCCGCTGGAGGCGGTCCCCCCGGCGGAGCTGATATTGATCTTTGCAATACGCCGTTCCATTTCCTCACCTCAATTCTATAATAACATATTCGGTACGAATATACAAGAATAAAACGAACATATTTGGACAGTCCTTCTGCGCCCGCCCAAATATGTTCGCTGACTGCTCCTGCTGTCAAAAAGACTGTTCTACCGAAGCGCCACCCTTGAAGGTGATATGCAGGCGGCCTGTGTTCTCTATCGTGACCTTCTCCAGGACACAGCGGGCGATACCATCATGATAGTGCTCCAATTGACACGGAAGCTGGTTAGCTGATTGCGGAAGTTTACGGCGTTTTTCCAGGAGTTTGCGGAATGGTTCCGCGCTGTGATCCCAGTTCCGGTTGTCCGCATATTGTACGATCAAATCAATGATATTGGCGTCCATCTGCTTTTGCTGTGAGACAAGGGCCTGCCTTCGTTCAGTGATACCCAGTTTCTCGAAAGGGGCAAGAAGGTATTCCTGTTGATGGAGCATTTCATTGATTTCAGCCACTAAGGCCCGGTGCAGGTCAATTTCATCAATAGTCGGAGAATCGGCGCAGACTTTTGCCCCATTTTTGAGCCTATTCTGACAGCGCCACACAATACGGATTTTGCCATTTCGCTTCCATGTGCGGCGGCGATAGGGGGCATCGCACATTCCGCAAAATAGCACTCCGGACAATGCGTATTTACTGGAATAGATTTTCTTTTCCGGGAGGGGCTCGGGAGTCTCTTCCGTACCCCTTGCCGCAGTACGTCGGGCCATCTCTTTCTGGGCAAGTGAAAAGATCTCCCGAGAAATGATGGCGGGATGACAGTTTTTCACCAGATATTGTGGAAGTTCTCCTCGATTTATCTTTTGACGTTTTGAAATAGGATCGGTAGTATAGGTTTTCTGGAGTAATGCGTCTCCGGTATACTTTTCATTTTTGAGAATGTTTTGAATCGAAGGGACGGACCACTCCGTTAGCCCCGTTTTTGTAGAAATCTTTTCTTCTTCAAGTATGTGTTTGATTGCTTTGAGACTGTGGCCCGCTAAATACGCATCAAAAATCCTTCTAACGATGGCAGCCTCTTCCGGCACGATTTCCGGCTTTCCATCTTCACCCTTTCGATACCCCAGCCAGCGAGTGTATTGGTATCGGACCTTGCCGTCTCGAAATGCGGCACGGACACCCCATTTAACCCGGCTGCTGGTGGCTTCACTTTCAGCCTGTGAGTTTGCTCCGAGCATAGCCAGGAAAAACTCACTGTCCATTTGAGCAATGCCATTAAGTTAACCAGAAATAACCAAATAGCAGCGATATGGGAGGAAGGTTATCGAGAGGGGACATACATGGGGGAAATGCGGTTATCGGCAATGATGGGACGTGGGAAGTTGC
>Ga0073907_1001298_pt1 | contig 32893 bp, 27 predicted proteins | sample GluameincwithD2O_FD_65483 | JGI IMG/M metagenome (GOLD analysis project Ga0073907, IMG submission 65483) | Mouse cecum microbial communities from Vienna, Austria - Glucosamine amended microcosms incubated with D2O | ecosystem: Host-associated > Mammals > Digestive system > Large intestine >... | reverse complement strand
CGCCGCCGTGGCAGACGCATATTGATATGGTTTTTCATCATAGTCATATGCGCGTTGGGGCTGACGGTATGGATAAGATATTTCGTCCCTTATGTGACCGAATCACAGACGACCGGTTTTGTCACGCTTGTGGAGAAAAGAGGCATTATATTCCATACGTTTGAAGGAGAGATGGTTAGCGAATCGCAACTTGCCGATACACAGCGTGTCTATTCCCGTGACGTATATTTCAGCATTCCCGATGACAATCTTGCACGCCGACTGCAGCAATATCAGGGTAGCGGTACGCCGGTCAAACTGACTTTCAAACGTTATTACGGCACTCTCCCTTGGCGTGGTGCCTCAAACAATATACTGGTTTCCTTTACTCCTGTGCAATGACACAGGCCACAGATATAACTAATACATTATCTAAAAAAGATTTTTCCATTGGATTATAGAATATTACCTCCCGACGGTTTCTTGGAAACCAGACTCAGTCTTCCGCTTTCAAAAAGCATGAGTAACCGAGCCTTGATAATCAACGCTCTTACTCCCGGAGCTGCAAAGCTTGAAAAAGTGGCTGAATGTGACGATACGGATGCCATGCGCGAGGCTTTGGACTCGCTTGACGCTGACGTGATAAATATAGGCGCAGCGGGGACTACAATGCGTTTTCTTACGGCTTATTTTGCTGCGAAGGAAGGTGTTGATTTAGTCCTTGACGGTAGCGAACGTATGCGCCACCGTCCGATTAAGGTGCTTGTCGAAGCGCTCCGCGCTCTTGGTGCCGACATTGACTATGCGGGCGAAGAAGGCTTCCCCCCTCTTCGTATCCGCGGACGCAGGCTGAAGGGTGGTGATCTGACGCTCGATTCGTCGGTAAGCTCGCAGTATATATCCGCGTTGCTGATGGTAGCGCCCACAATGACAGAAGGCTTGAAACTTACTTTTACCGGCGAGACCGTTTCGCGTCCATATATCCTCATGACGCTCAAGATGATGGAAGATGCTGGAGTTGAAAGCGAATTTTTTGACGGAGTTGTCACTGTCCGCCCTCAGTCATACCGTCCGTTTGATTTCATTATTGAAGGTGACTGGAGCGCTGCAGCTGCATGGTATGAAATAGAGGCTCTGTCGTCGGGGGCTGTGACGATAGATAATCTTTCGTGCGAATCCTGTCAGGGTGACCGAAAGCTTGCCGACATATTTGCACGTCTCGGAGTCGACACTCAATGGGAAGGTGAGGAAGGTGGCTCAGACCTTATACCATCTCCTGATCAGGATGCCAGACTCCGTGTCGATTTCTCTGATACTCCTGATCTTGCACAATATGTCATCGTGACATGTGTCATGCTCGGAATCCCGTTTCATTTCACAGGACTTTCAACACTTGCCATAAAGGAGACAGACCGCGTCAGTGCATTGAAAACCGAACTGGCTAAAATCGGGGTTTTCATTCAGCCTGAGGGGAACGATGTGGTGTCATGGGAAGGACAGCGCCGTCCGATTGACGCTCTGCCCGTGTTTGATACATACGATGACCATCGCATGGCTATGTGTCTCGCTCCTGTTTCGCTCTTCCTGCCCGGAATAATCATCAAGGATGTCGAGGTTGTCGCTAAATCTTATCCCGGATTCTGGGATGCACTCCGTGAAGCCGGATTTACGCTTCTTGACGGTGACGCACCGCTCCCCGATCCTGTGGAAGAATAAATAAAATCTGCTTTATTCCAATGACAGGCACTCTGATTATACTTGCCGTGACATTAGTCACAGGGCTGATACTGTATCTCACACATCGTCCCGACAAGGATGATGGAAGCAGTGAGGGCATAAATGAATCTTCCGCTGGGCCGGAGGAATGTTGCGGACTTCATGCCGTGTGCGAGAAAGGTCTTTCGGCAGACGGCACACCGGTTTATTATGACGATGAGGAACTTGATCGTTTCGCAGGCCGTCAGCCCGACGAATATTCCGATGAAGAGGAAGAGGAATTTCGTGAAGTGCTCTACACATTGCTTCCTGCCGACATCTATCCGTGGGGAGTGTCGCTCACTCAGCGCAACGTGGCTCTGCCCTCTTCTTTGCGGGACGAGTGGCTGCTCATGGTTGACGACGTTGTGAAAAATAATAATTTAAAAGCTTGATTGATAAGTGGAAATATTCGGCTATGACTTCTTTCGTAATGCCCTTGTCGGTATTCTGTTACTGAGTGTGGCATCGGCTGTTATAGGCACATATATAGTCACGCGACGTCTTGTGTCGATTTCTGGAGGTGTGACCCATGCCTGTTTCGGAGGACTTGGATTAGGTTATTTTATTGGCTGTAACCCTGTGGTCATGGCCGGAGTGTTTGCAGTGGCTTCATCGCTTGGTGTACAGTGGATGTCTAAGCGTCATCGTGTCCGCGAAGATTCGGCTATAGCTGTCGTGTGGGCTCTCGGCATGGCTTTGGGTACACTGTTCATATTCCTGACACCGGGTTATGTGCCTGAACTTAATGCTTTTCTTTTCGGTAATGTCCTGACTATCACGAGTGGCGATTTGTGGTCTTTTGGAATTTATACGGCTCTTCTGCTCATATTCTTTGCTTGTTTCTTCCGCAAGATTGTCGTATGTACCTTTGACCCGGATTTTGCCAGAGTCCGTCACCTGCCTGTCACTTTTATCACTACAGCGATGACTGTTTTTGTGGCTGTGTGCATTGTTCTGACCATACGTCTTGTCGGTGTGATGCTCCTCATGTCGATGCTTGCCCTGCCACAGATGATTTCAGAGACTTTCTGTCACAGATTCAAGTCGATGATGCTTCTTTCGATTGTAATATCGGTTGTCTGTTGTATTTCAGGCTTGTTGCTCGGGACTGTAATTGATGTGCCTTGTTCAGCACTCATAGTCCTGACAATGACCGCTGTCTATGTTGTGACACGTGTCTATGCTCTGTTGAGATTCAACTGACCGGCTGCTAACTTTTTTTGCTGCGAGATGTTTTATAAGAAATTATAAAACACTTCTCTGTTATGAAAAACGCACACAAATTCTGTATCATGCTCGCTTTAGGAGCTGGAGGCATATTGGCAGGAGCGCTTAGCGGCTGTGTCGGTATGTGGTTAGGCACGGATACGGATTGGAATTTTACTCAACCCGGAGGTTTCGGTGTTGATATCGGCGTGTCAACTCCTCCTATACATATCGGTGGCCCTGTCGGTGGGCCGGGATTTTTAGGTCCGGGCGGTCCACCACCACCTCCACCACCATATTTAAGGTAAAAAGGCTATTTTGCAATCCTCTTCATAACCATGTCACAGGGCTTCCGGATTTTCGGTAGTCCTGTGATTTTTGTATATGTCCGGGGAAATGATGAATGTATGTTTATTATATTTATTCGTTTATTTAAAATATAGTTTTATTCTTTGATTAATAATTTTAAGGATTAATTTGGAAATATATAACCTATATAGTATATTTGCGAACTAAAAGTAATATTTAAGGCAAATTGTCATTTTGTCTGTCTCAACAAGACTTTAAATCAGGTTTAGTTTATCTATAAGTCTATTTCCATGAAACAATTGATCGGGAGGCTTTTGCTCGTGCTATTTTTTTCATCGGTGACCATGTCGCTTTCAGCAAAAGACGATTTATTATATCTTTCAGGCCGAGTCAGAGATGCCATAACGAAGGCAGACCTGACAGATTCACATGTCCTTTTGTATGATTCTATGGGAAATTTAAGGGATTCTATTAAGGCAGACAGAGGGTCAAGATTTACGGGCGGCGAGGTAATAGCTATGGCTTATTTCGGATTTGCCGTGCCTCGTGTGGATTCGACTTATGTGTTTGATGTTGTTTGTCCCGGATATATGACTGAAACGATAAGTTATCGTGTGGAGAAAATAGGCAAGAGAGAAACTTCCCGCTCTCTTCCACCAATCTATCTCAAGCGCGAGCCTCGTAAGCTTGGCGAAGTGACGGTGACCGCCTCCAAAATTAAATTCTACAACAAGGGTGACACTTTGGTATTTAATGCGGATGCCTTCCAGCTTGCCGAAGGTTCTATGCTCGATGCGCTGATAGCACAGCTTCCGGGCGTGGAACTCAATGACAACGGACAGATTAAGGTTAACGGACAGTATGTAGAGTCACTGTTGCTCAACGGTAAGGAGTTTCTCGATGGCAACAATCAGCTCATGCTTGAAAATATAGGTGCATATACCGTCAAGAATATAGAGGTCTACGAAGGGCAGACAAAACTTGAGAAGTGGCGTGGCGATCCGGATGCAGAGAAGCATCTGACAATGGATGTCAAGCTTAAAAAAGAATACAATATCGGTCTCATACTCAATGCGCAGGGTGGATATGGAACTGAAGACCGCTACATGGGACGTCTGTTTGCCTCATGGTTCTTCCCTACTACCAAGCTGACTCTTATAGGAAATATAAACAACCTGAATGATAACCGAAAGCCGGGAAAGAGTGACACATGGACACCTGAAATGATGCCATCCGGCACACGGGAATATAAAATGGGCGCATTTAACTATGATTATGAGAATCCTGAGCAGACGCGCAGCTTCAACGGATATGTAAACGTGGAGGAAAATTCCACAGACAACCGCACTACTCTCGCACGCACAAATTTCCTTAGCGGAGGCAATACGTTTGACAATTCGTTCAGCCGTGGCAAAAACCGTCAGTTGAAAGTTGAAACCCGAAATTATTATAACAGTTTCACTGAAAAATTCTATTATGGGGGAATGCTTCTCGGACGCTACATAAAGCGTGAAAACAATTCGTCGTCGATTTCAGCCACTTTTGACAAAGAGCAGACCGACCTTACCTATAAAGCACTTGAAGCACTATATAGCGACGGCTCTCCAGAAAGACTTGACGCTGTGATCAACCGTTCAATAACCCGAAGTGATGGCAGCCGGCATGAGAGCGAGGTGCAATTCTATCCCACGTTCGAATATAAAATTCCACAGACCGATGACCGCCTGCGTTTTCAGGTCGGTGTGAAATACAAGGATGAAAAAGAGGAGCGCTGGCGGGACTACAACATCAACTATGGGGAAGATCCGAATCCGGCTGTCACACGCCGTCAGTATTTCGACAATTCACCTAACCAGACGTTTACGCTTGACGCTACGGCAGAATACAGGACATTCGTAAGCAAGGTGAATCTTGGCTTTACTTACAGCTACCGCTTCCTGAACCGAGACCGTGACTCATACATGTATGCTCTTGACCAGTTGACTGACATGGGAATCTACGGTACTCTGCCGGGTGGGTATCTTGATAAGTTTGATCCTGATAACAGCTATACTTCACGCCTTATAGAAAACAAGCATGATTTTGGCCCGGAGCTGGTGTTTCGCAGACCGTTACGCGGAAACACGCTGTTGGTTTGTGTGAATCCTACCATATCACTGTTGCATCAACATTTCGACTACTGGCGTGCAAACCGTTCGTATCTGGTCAGCAGAAGCTCGATGCTATACGCGGTGGGACGCTATTCAGCAAGGATCGATTTCTCTATGGATAGAAAACCGGGTAAAGACCGTCGGTCTTTTTACCGTCATCAGTTCATCTATGAATACAGACTTGATACGAAGACTCCTGATCTTGTCCATCTGATTGACATCGTGAATGATTCCGATCCTCTTAACATATCACTCGGCAATCCGGATCTGAAAAACGCCTATGTCCATAATCAGACACTGACATGGAACTATAAAGCTCACGACCATCCTGTCAACAATACATTGCTGCTTGGGTATGAACTGACCTCGCGCGCTCTTGTGCGCGGCTACACTTATGACACCTCGACAGGTATCCGCCGTAACCGCACATATAATGTCGACGGAAACAATGTGTTTTCAGCACACAATAACTTCAATCTACAGTTCGGTGCGAAACAGGAGTTTATGCTGAGCTCATCGACAGACGGACAGATTATTAACTCTGCCGATATGATAGGTGTCAATCTTGAGACACCCGAGGAGTCAAAGGTCTCAACGAGAGCACTGACTCATGGTCTTAAGTTCGGATGGCAGATCGGCAAGCAGAGTTTGCAGTTTGGCGGGAAATATACCAACCGCCACACTACTTCGTCGCGTGAAGATTTCAACACTATCAACGCCAACCACTACAACTATGGAATTATAGGTCAGTTTATCCTGCCCGGAGGGTTCGGTATAAATACTGATTTCATGCTCTACACGCGCAGCGGTTACGGTGTCAGGGAACTGGATACGACGGATGCTATCTGGAATTTACGTATGACCTATACCCCCAAGGGAGGCAGATGGGTGTTTATGGTCGACGGTTTCGACATGCTTCGCCAGCTATCGAATGTAAATTATGCGGTCAATGCGCAGGGACGCACGGTCTCTTACACCAATGCGCTTCCGCGCTATATTCTCTTCTCTGTCCAGTACCGTATCAATAAGCAACCCAAAAAACGATAATCCGGGTTGACCGAAAAAATCAGGAGTTTCAGAAATATTGAATTTCTGAAACTCCTGATTTTTATACTTATACAATACTCTATGACAGTGCCTTTTTTGCGCTCTGGGTATCGCGTTCAAGCTGTTCACGTAGCTTTTCGGTTGATGAGAAGCGCTTTTCCGGGCGCAGGAAGCTGATGAATTCAACAGTCACTTCTTCGTCATAAAGATAGCCGGTGAAGTCAAATATGTGTGCTTCAATGGAGATTTCGCCTTGCCCTTCGGTCTCAGAGACTGTAGGCCGGAAGCCAATGTTGACCATTGCCTGACGTCGTTTTCCGTCGGGAGTAATGACATAGGCTGCATACACCCCGGGTTTTGGAATAAGAATATTTTTGTCACCGACATTAAGATTGGCTGTCGGAAATCCGATTGTCCGTCCGAGTTTCTGCCCTGAGATCACGATTCCACGCAGTCCGTAGGGATAGCCAAGTGCTTCAGCCGCTTTTTCAGGATTGCCTGTGAGTAGATGATGGCGTATGACCGAAGAACTGACAGGGGAGGCTGCACCTCTGTATTCCGGCGCAGGTATTACCTCCACTCCCACTTCTTTACCGATGGCGCGATATTCTTCAAGTGTCTTCGGACGGTCGTGTCCGAAACGGTTATTGAATCCTAACACGAGTGTATCGATACCAAATGACTTATGGAGCATATTTAGAAATTCGCGGGCGCTCTTGTAGCGCAGACGGTCATTGAAGGTGAGGATTACGATATCCTCGACTCCGGCGTTTCCGAGACGGAGCAGACGGTCCTCAAGCGATGTCAGCAATCCGGGTGTCTCGAGAGGTCTGACGACGGAGAGTGGATGTCGTGAGAAAGTGATGACAGCAGGCGTTAGCTTCCGGCTATCCGCTTCAAGACGCAGGTAGTCAATCAGAAATTTGTGTCCCGTATGGACTCCGTCATACATACCTACGGCTGCTATCCGTCGGCGCGAAGTGTCGCTTTTGGTTATAATTTTCATGATTGCTTGATTGATGGAGAGGTCTGATTGAGAGTCTCTGTTTGATTAACGCCTCCGGACATCGAGGTGTTCTGTCGTCAATTCAAAAACTCATCGAGGAGATTTTTGAATTCGTCACCCGGCTTCACGAGTACGGCATTGAATCCATAGGAGCGGGCGGCATCGACATTCGCCTGTGAATCATCGAAAAATAGTGTTTCATCAGGCTTGATATGGCCTTCTCGCTCGGTGTAGTCGAAAATTTCCTTGCCGGGCTTGCAGCATCCTGCTTCGTATGAGGTGAATATTCCGTCGAAGTAATCGGCCATTTCAAATCCCTCCTTGCGGAATTCTTCAGCGATGCGGCTGTTGATCATTATGGGATTTGTGTTTGACAGCAGATATATCTTATAATCCTTGCGCAGAGCGCGGAGCGCTTCAAGACGTGCGACAGGGATGCCGACGAGAAATTCATTGAAGGCATTGTCTATTTCCTCGTCGCTGACCTCGGGTCGGTCAATCATCGGACGTACCTGCCGGTGAAACTCATCGGCATCGATTTTTCCTGATTCGAGGGCAAGAAAAGCACCCTTCTGGCCATACACGCCGAGAAAATCGTCGGCATCTTTCATTCCAAGTCGCTCGAAGGCTCTGACACAGTGGTCGCGGTCGAGATCCATGATGACTCCTCCGAGGTCGAAAAGCAGATTTTTTATCATTTTGCCTTATATGTCAATAAATTCTGTTAAGTGAAGGCAAATTTAAGAAAATATCCCCGATTTTTTTGTAAATTTGCGCCTTAATTATCATCGACACGTAATTGAAGTATCTCTATCACATCATAAAGCGTGGAAACTAAGTACATTTTTGTCACAGGTGGCGTAGTGTCGTCACTCGGCAAGGGAATCATCTCTTCTTCGTTGGCATGTCTTTTAAAGGCACGCGGTTTCAGGGTCACCATACAGAAATTTGACCCCTATATCAACATCGACCCCGGAACTCTCAATCCCTATGAGCATGGCGAATGCTATGTGACAGTTGACGGACACGAGGCTGATCTTGATCTCGGACATTACGAGCGTTTTACAAATATCCAGACCACAAGGGCCAATAATGTTACAACGGGACGGATATATAAAAGTGTCATTGAGAAGGAGCGTCGCGGCGACTATCTCGGCAAGACAGTCCAGATTATTCCACACATCACAGATGAAATCAAACGTAATGTGATGGCTCTCGGCAAGACAGGGAACTTTGATTTCGTCATCACTGAAATCGGTGGTGTTGTAGGTGATATCGAGTCGCTTCCATTCCTTGAGGCTGTGCGTCAGTTGCGCTGGGAACTCGAAGGCAACTGTATTTGCGTACATCTTACCTACGTCCCTTATATAGCTGCCGCTAAAGAACTTAAGACAAAGCCTACCCAACACTCTGTAAAGCAGCTACAGCAGCTTGGCATCCAGCCGGATGTACTTGTGTTGCGTACAGAGCATGACATACCGCAGTCTATGCGAAAGAAAATCGCACAGTTCTGTAATGTCGCTCCCGATGCTGTTATACAGAGCGTTGACGCGAAAAGTATCTACGATGTGCCCATTCTTATGCACGAACAGCATCTTGATGAAATTGTGATGCGTAAGCTGGACATGAATCCGGCAGGGCAGCCGGATATGGCACCGTGGAAAGAATTCCTGACAAAAATGCGTACAGCCGATAAGAAAGTGCGTATCGGTCTCGTCGGTAAATACGTAGAGCTTCAGGATGCCTATAAGTCGATTTCCGAAGCATTGTTCCAATGCGCCACATACTCGGACCGTCAGCTCGACCTTGTGTATATCCATTCAGAGCGTGTCACTCCCGACAATGTTGACTCACAGTTGCGCGATCTTGACGGAGTCATCATAGCTCCGGGATTCGGACAGCGAGGCATTGAAGGTAAGTTTGTCGCGCTTAAATGGTGTCGCGAGCATGATGTACCCACATTCGGCATCTGTCTTGGCATGCAGTGTATGGTAATCGAGTTTGCACGTGATGTCCTCGGGCTTCCACAGGCCAATTCGACCGAGATGCAGCCTCATACTCCCGACAATGTCATCGACCTAATGGAAGAGCAGAAATCCATATCCAATATGGGTGGCACAATGCGTCTGGGAGCGTATGACTGCGAACTTTTACCCGGTTCGCGTGCAGCCGAAGCCTATGGCTCTACTCATGTGAAAGAGCGTCACCGTCATCGTTTCGAGTTCAACAATGACTATCGTGAGCGCTTCGAGGCCGCAGGCATGAAGTGTGTCGGCGAGAATCCTGCAACGCATCTTGTCGAAGTCGTGGAGCTTCCCGACCACAGATGGTTCATAGGCACTCAGTATCATCCTGAGTACTCATCGACAGTCCTTTCGCCTTCTCCACTATTCATGGACTTCATCAAGGCAGCCATAGCCTACAAGGAGGAACGTGAAAATAATTAAAATGAAGAAATAAAACCCCAATTTTCTATCCCGTAAATCCGACTCATGGACAGAAACTCAATCATCGGGCTCTTATTGATGGGCCTAATCATCTTTGGTTTCACCTACATCAACCGCCCGTCGGCCGAGGAGCTTGAGCGACAGCGCATAGAGCGTGAGCAGATGCAGGCTCAGGAGGCTGAAAAGGCCACCGATAGTGGTGCCTTGAAATTCGATTCAATAACTCCGGCTGAAATAGCTACAATCAAGAGCACTGTCCGTGAACTCGGCGTGACTGATTCGCTTACAGGTGTCTCTACCCTGCGTGTAGATAAAGTAGACCTCCGTCTCAGTGCTGATGGAGACCTTCAGGGTACGGTCGATGCCGACGGACGTGTTGTCCCGGTTGCCGATATTATCGGTAACTCCGCCTCGCTTCCTGTGACAGTAGGCGTTCCTGCAACCAAAAATCTCCGTAACGCGCTTGCTACGGTTGCCCGTTATCGCGGATTTGCCCGTCATATATCAGGTGACAGTACGACAGTCAAGCTTGAAAACAAGCTTCTGAGCCTCGAACTTTCAAACAAAGGCGGTGTCATATCGTGTGCCACACTCAAGAACTATGACAGCTATGATTCGACAAAGGTCAAATTGCTGTCGCCGGAGACCGATACGTATAGCTTTACGCTAACATCTGCAACCCAGCGCTTTGAGACACGCGAATTCTATTTTACCCCCGTACAGCTGAGCGATTCATCCGTGTTGATGAAACTCGACCTTGGCGACGGAGCAGTCTGGGGTATAAAGTACACGCTTCCTGAGGACAGCTATCTTGTCGACATTGACATCGTGCAGCAGGGAATGCAGTCCATTATCCCCTCTTCGGTTGCTTCGATGGACTTTACATGGCATCAGAAGATGCGTCGCAATGAGGCCGGACGTGTGTTTGAGGAACGTAATTCTGCTTTGTACTACATGTTCATTGACGGAGATGTCGATAATCTCAGCGAAAGTGGCGATGACAAGGAGGAAATCAATCAGCGACTCAAATGGGTCAGCTGCAAGAACCAGTTCTTCTCGGCGGTGCTTATGGCCCGTACAAATTTCAACGGTGGAGAACTTTCAAGCGTTGAGCTGAAAGATAATCCTGACTTTATCAAGGAAATGCAGGCCGACATGTCGGTTGAATACTCCGCTTCGGTTGCCAATCCGGCATCGTTCGTCATGTATCTCGGTCCGAACTCCTACCCTGTCATGAGTTCTCTTGAAAAGGAAATATTCCCTGATGAGAACATGCACCTTACGAAGCTTATTCCTCTCGGATGGCCGTTGTTCCGCTGGATCAACACCTTAATTATAATACCGGTGTTCACCGCTCTCGGTTCGTTTATCTCTAATTATGGTATTATAATTCTGCTTCTCACCATTTTTATAAAGCTGATACTTTTCCCCTTCACTTACAAGAGCATGATGTCGCAGGCCCGCATGCGTCTGCTTGCACCCGAAATCAAGGCTATAAACGATAAGTATCCCGGCAATGAGAACGCGATGAAGCGTCAGCAGGAAACGATGGCACTTTATTCACGTGCAGGGGCAAATCCGCTTTCGGGCTGTCTGCCAATGCTGTTGCAGATGCCTATACTTGTGGCTATGTTCTGGTTCTTCCCGTCGGCAATCGAGCTCCGCGGCGAGTCCTTCCTGTGGGCGAAAGACCTTTCGGCTCCTGATGCAATCATATCATGGACAGGGAATATTCCTTTCATATCAAGCACTTTCGGAAATCACGTCAGTCTCTTCTGTCTCCTGATGACAGTCACCAATATCATCTATACAAGAGTGACGATGCAGACTCAGAATTCGGCCGGAATGCCGGGTATGAAATGGATGATGTATCTCATGCCTGTGATGTTCCTGTTTATCTTTAACAATTATGCGGCAGGTCTGAGCTACTACTATTTCCTTTCACTGCTCATCACTATAGTCCAGACTTACATTTTCCGTAAGGTCGTGTCAGAAGAGAAGATGCGTGCCAAGATGGCTGAAGCTGCCAGAAAGCCTAAAAAGAAGTCAGGTTTCATGGCTCGTCTTGAAGAGGCTCAGCGCAAGCAGCAGCAGATGCTCCGCGAGCAGCAGAAGCGTCAGGGACGCAGATAATAAAATTGTTACAGACATATTCAAGGTCCGAAACTCGTATGAATTTAATGCGAGTTTCGGACCTTGATATTTTTATCAATAAAACAGGATAGCTGTTGGATAGTCTATTGTGTGTTTGTTTAGTATGCTGTAAATCAAATTGATGGGCTGATATAAGGTTCGTTTGCAAATCCTGATGTGTGTTATATTTTGACCAAAAAAACAGAGTTTTAGTAAAATTTTTCTGTTAAAAAGTGTGTATTTACTTGGGTATCTCATGGGTTAAGTCTACCTTTGCGGTCAATTTTAATAGTTTATAGGCAAGAATCTTATGTTGATGTAGCTATTCTTGCCGCCAATCATTAACTTTCTATATATGAAGAAATTTATTGTCGCAGCTTTGGCTGTAGCCTCCGTATGTGGAACAGCAAAAGCTGAAGGTTACCAGATCAATTCATTATCAGCGAAACAAATCGGGATGGGTCATACGGGTATTGCACTCAAGCTTGGAGCTGAAAGCATGTTTTTCAATCCGGCAGGTATGGCCTATATGGACAAGACTCTTGATTTATCAGGTTCAGTTACCGGCATAATGCCTACCTGTACAGCAACTGTCGATGGTGTGGACTATACTACCGACAATGGGGTCTCCACTCCTATCGGCGTACATGCGGCGTTTTCAATATATGATAATCTCAAGGGCGGCATCTCGTTCTATACGCCTTATGGATCATCAATCAACTGGACTGACAACTGGCCCGGTGCGGTGCTTAACCAGAATGTCAATCTTAAAGTGTTCACCATACAGCCTACTCTTGCATGGGCGATTACACCGAAGTTTTCAATCGGTGCGGGAGCTATGATCTCATGGGGTACAGTGGACCTTAACAAAGGACTTGTTACCTCCGAGACGACTGACAAGGCTATCGCAGCACTCAAGACTCTCGGTCAGCTTCCGGAAGAGACCCCTGCGTTTGGCTCGACATCTCCTGCATCAGTCAATCTTAACGGAAAGGCTGATATGGTTGTCGGTTTCAATGTCGGCGCTATGTATAATATTACTGAAAATCTCACCGTCGGCGCTTCATATCGCTCTCAGATGAAAATGAAGGTCAAAGCCGGTGATGCGCATGTCAGATATGCCAATGCCTTGGCTCAGGGCATACTTGGCGAGAGCCTTGATCTGATAAATGAGGCTAATTTTAAGGCCGAGATGCCTTGCCCTTGGGTTATGGGACTTGGTGTGTCATATAAGCCTGTCGACCGTCTCACTCTCGCTTTTGATGCCCGTCTTACAGGCTGGCATACCTACAAACGTCTTGACATAGAGTTCCTTGCCGAGCAACTTACCCCTTATAACCAGAATATAGCCAAGAAGTATAAGAATTCATGGTGTTATTCACTCGGCGGACAGTATGCTGTGACCGACCGTTTTGATGCCCGTCTCGGACTTATGGTCGATACTTCGCCTGTCAACGACAAATACTACAATCCCGAGACACCGGGAATGACTAAAATCGAACCGACTGTCGGCCTTTCGTTCCGTCCAATCCCGTCACTGTCAATAGATCTTGCATTCATGTATGTGGCCGGTCTCGGTGTAGATAATGCCTCCTGTGAATATACGGACCTTCTTGGATCTACGATGATCAATAAACTTACAAATGCCGGAGTTCCATCGTCTGTGATTGAGGGTATGGGATTCAAACCTACAGGAACGTTTACAGCTGACTATAAGCTCCATGCTTTCATCCCCTCGATAGGCATCAGCTACAGCTTCTGAATTCAGAAGGATTTTTAGCTACTGCTAAGACATAACTGACAGCTTCTCTTCATGGATTACATATCTGTGAAAGGAAGCTGTCATTATTTTTACATTTTTTGTAGTTAAGGAATTTTTTGTGTAAATTTGCACATTATAACAAATCGGGTAATCAGACCCTGACGAGGGTCAAGAGTTTTCAATTTATTCAAGGACTTACCAATCATCATGTTTAGGACATTTCTATCCGGATTATTTTTAACTGTCTTAAGCCTTGTCTCAGGGTTTGGACAGACGGCTTCTGTTTTTGGAGCTCCTTTTACACGTTCTGAAATCTACAATTACCAGTTTCCGGCTAATCTCATGACCGACTCGCTTGAATTGCTGTCTCCGGCTGACGGTAAGACGCCTGTTATGTCCGCATTGTCGGCTGATTCTTTGGTCGCGGACTCTCTGAGATTTGGTCCGCTCCCTATCGACAGCCTTCTTAACACGATGTATGTGCCGACCACTCCCCTTCCGTCATACTATTTCCGCCCGGTGGTGTTTGATTCGTATCAGCTGCTTGACACTATCCGCATTGCAGATGCCGGAGGAGATGTGGCCTTGACTGATCCGGTCTATGGCTGGCTTGCGACAGATTTCTATCACAACAATCTTATCCGTCGCGCAAAGCAGTCGTTCATAGTGAATCTTCCGGCCGATGTGCGTTTCGACGAGGCATCATTGCCTGAACCACCCAAGAAGTTCGAGGCGACGGTCGATCCTAATACAGCCAAGATAGTCATAGCCGAACTGCCCGTTAAAGAAGCTCCTAAGAAACAGATGGAGGCGACGTTCGGACGCAGATACTGGCTGCGTACATTCAACAGTTCTGTCCAGTTCTCGCAGGCTTTTGTTTCGCCAAACTGGTATCAGGGTGGTAACAATAATATAAATGTACTTGTCAATCTGTTCTATAATGTAAAGCTTAATCCGGCTTTCCATAAAAAACTGCTTTTCGAGACTACTTTCCAGTATAAGCTCGGTATGAATGACGCTCCTAACGATTCGCTTAGAAATTATTCGATTTCCGAGGATCTTTTCCAGTTTAACTTGCTCGCCGGTTACAAAGCTTCGAAATACTGGTATTATTCAACGAATGTCTCGTTCAAGACTCAGTTCCTGCACAACTATAAGGCCAATACCCGTGACCTGAAAGGCGCCTTCCTTTCTCCCGGAGAGCTAAATGTCGGTGTCGGTATGACCTATAATTATGCAAATCCTAAAAAGACATTCACACTCGATGCTTCGATTTCACCGTTCTCATGGAATATGAAGACCTGTGTCAATCATCGCATGGACGAAACCTCATATGGCATAAAGGAAGGTCGGAAGTCTGTGAGCCAGTATGGTTCTAACGCAGAAGCCAAACTTTTGTGGGTTATCCGGGACAATATCAGCCTTCGTTCGCGTGTGTTTGTCTTTACAGACTATGACTATGCTTATGGCGATTGGGAAAATACGCTCTCATTCAATATCAACCGCTTCCTGTCGACTCAGATTTATGTCCATATGCGCTATGACACATCAACACCTGACAGTGATGACGCAGATTGGCGTAAATTCCAGCTTAAAGAGATTCTTTCGTTCGGATTCGCATATAAATTCTCGTCAATATAAGGGTTGATTCTTACCGGCAACCATAACTCTCCACAATGTGTAAGATTCATTTATCCGCCATACTTCTTACGGTTGTCATGTCGCTCATGGCAACCGGTGCTTTCGCCTCGACTTCCCCTAAAGGAATCGAGGCGAAAGTGCTTGACACTGTGCCTCGTTTTTCGGAAACGCTTCAGGGTTACGACACGGCCGCAGAGGTGACCGATCGTCTTTCAACAATGCCCATGCACGCTATTGAAGGGGTGTGGCGTTTTGCCGCAGAAGGTACTCTGATGGCTGTTGAGCGAGAGGGCGACAGTGAACTTTCGGGTGACGATGCCGGGACAGTGACGTACAGAATGGTCATTGTGCGTGCGGCGGATCTGTCATTGCGTCCCGGCACGGTAATGGGCTATCTTTCGCCGACGGCCAAACGCGGTGTCTATGATGCAAGGATTTATACCGGCAGGACTGACGACGGGACGAAATTGTATTCCCCTCGTACTTTCACGCTGACACTGAGCGATAATGACAGCCGTATGGCAATAAACCGTTATGGCACAACGTTTAGTTTTAATTGGTGGAGACTGCTGCCGTATATGTATAGCCGTCTGATAAGTAGACGTGAGAAGAAAGCCGGTGACATAAATGGTTGTATACGTGTCTATCCGATGCCCGCTATACCGGTAGAACCGCGTTATCTGTGAAATTCAGATGTTTACAAACTAAAAGATATTTATTCGTGTATTCCGCTCTGCGCCTTCTGATAATAATTTTGGCAGTCTCGGCATTTATGCCGGGACATAAAGCATGTGCCGAGAAGACACTTCGTGGAAAATTAAAGGTAGAGAAGACGCGGAATAACGGGAACGGCCGGCAGTTTGCATTTGATACTATAACAGCAGTGTCGCAGACTGATGTCAGATTATCTGGATATGACAAACCGTTGAATTCACGCAAAGAAAGTCTTTTTATAAGTAATAAGACCGAAAGGGAAATCACAGCCGTTGAAGTCAGGATGACGTATAAAGACATGCAGGGACGCATGCTTCACGAAACGGAGTGGTTATTGCGGGCTGATATTCCCTCGGGAGCTACCCGACGGGTGGAATTCCCGTCATGGGACAGGCAGAACTCTTTTTATTATCATAAAGGACGACAGCCTCGTGTGGCGAATGTGACACCCTATCGTATTGAATGTTCGGTATTAAGATATGTCTCTCCTTCTGTTACGTCTGCCGGAGAAAAGCTATGAACAAACCATAAATAAACAATCCGATATATAATAATTCTTCCATGAGCGAAATTCTTTCAGAGTATCATTTGCTTGGTCTGACAATAGGTGTATGTACATTTATTATAATAGGTATTTTCCATCCCATAACCATTAAGTGTGAATATTATTTCGGGACACGCTGCTGGTGGTGGTTCCTGCTGCTTGGTATCATAGGTATAGGCGGGACTCTTCTTGTCGATGATGTATTCTGGTCATCATTGCTTGGAGTGTTTTCATTTTCGTCTTTCTGGACCATCGGAGAAATATTCGAGCAGGAAAAACGTGTGCAGCGCGGATGGTTTCCGGCTAATCCGGCTAAGAAGAATAAAAAAATCTGTAATCCGGCGGAGGATTAATCCTCCGATGATTGTTTAATTAGAGATTATATCAGACTATATTTATGAGAATGGTGAATAAAATGGTAAGAGGCGTGTTAGCGTCGCTTATGGTTATGATAACCGGCTTATCCCTTGCGGCTGCCGACAAAGAGATAACGGTGTTGAACAGACATGATGGAGTAAAGCTTGCCGGTACGCTCTCTGTCCCTGACAGCATGACTCCTAAAGCCGTTGTCGTAATGGCTACAGGGAGCGGGCAGCAGAACCGTGATGAGGAAATCATGGGTCATAAGCCGTTTAAAACCATTGCCAGACATTTAGTTGCCAACGGTTATGCCGTGTTGCGAATGGATGACAGAGGGATAGGGGGCAGCACTGGTAATTTTGCTGAATCTACCACTGATGATTTTGTCCGTGATATAGCTGCCGTCGTCTCTTTTGCTGATTCTTGCTTTTCAGAACTTCCTGTCGGTGTCATCGGACATTCGGAGGGTGGTACGATTGCTATAAGAAACGCAGCTCATAATCCGAAGTGCGATTTTATAGTCACGCTTGCAGCTCCTGCATGGTCAGGGGATTCTGTGATAATGTCCCAATGCCGGGCGATGGCTGTCAGGATGGCAGGTCGCTGGGACGGCGAAGCTCTTCAGCGTTCGCTCCTTGATGTAGCTAAGTCTGATATGCCGGATGCTCAGGCTAATACGCTTATCTATATGACACTGGCACAGAATCTTGGCGAGACTTCAAAGTTGACGGCTGTTCAACAGCAGATGGCAGCGCAGATTAAAATGCTACTTTCTCCGTGGTATAGGGAAATGCTTCGCTATGATCCGTCGGCTGATATAAGCGGGATTAACAAGCCTTGGCTTGCGCTAAACGGTGAACTTGACGTGCAGGTGCTTCCTGAGAATCTCAGCACTGTCTCCGAAAAGAATCCCGGGGCTATAACAAAACTGATGTCAGGACATAACCATCTGTTTCAGCGTGCCAAGACAGGACTCATTCAGGAATATGCTGCCATACAGGAAGATGTATCTCCTGAAACTCTTGATGTGATAACGAAATGGCTTGACGGTATTTTTGGCCGGTAATTATTTGATTCTCTCCCCTACCTGACGGGCTATTTCCTCCATACCTTTGACCGAAGGGTGATTGGCCTTCTTGGCAATATCTTTTAGCATGATGGTCTCGATGTCGTGTTTTCGACACAGAGTCTCGATTGATTCAGTTATCTCGGGGCGCAATTTTGTGTTCACTATAAAATATATATCTGTCCCGGGATAGTAGTCTTTCATTTCAGCAAGCATAATGTCGAGTGCCGGACGGAAAGTATAGAGGTCGGGAGCAGACCCATCGGCGGTTTTTCCTTCGGAATCAAGGTATTCGCCTACTTCAACGCCGGCCCATGAGTCATTTGTCCCTCCGAAGACAAGTATTATGTCGGGCGAACCCAATGCCTTCACGCGGGTGAGAAAGGAACGGTCTGAATAGTCTTCTCCCCTATATCCGCGGTTGCATATCGTCGCACCGGAAAAGGAATTGTTGACTTCCAGTCTGAGATTTTTGTCACGTATGAGTTGCTGCCACCATGTCTGACTGACATCGCTGACATCTGTTAATTCCGGCTTAGGAGTCTTGAAATACCATACGTAGTTGGTATCAGGAGTGACATGTCCTTCGAAAGTAGAATAGGAGTCGCCGAGTATTGATACACCTGCGCGCGGTGAGATGCCGGAGACTGAAAATGTTGTTGTCGAGAGGATGGTGAGAAGTAAAAGAAGGGTCTTACGCATGGTGCTGATTGTTAAATATAGGAAATTAGCCTGATGGCTGTATATTAATGGAAACGCATACATATAAAATAATATTACACCTAAAATAATATTACACCGTAGATAGGCATTTTTTTGTATTTTTTCACTCATTTTTGTCAGTATGGGGTGTGTTTTTCAATGCGTTCATTTTGAATTAAATGGAATTTATAGTACTTTTGTGCGTTAATTCCGCGCAGATTAGCCTTTGGATGTGAAACATTATGGCTGTCAGCGTGGCTTATCATCACTCTTAAATCAAAAATCATCTAAACATAAATGGCAACATTAGAAAAAATCCGTAGCAAGTCAGCCCTCTTGCTCATCTTCGTGGGAGCCGGTCTGCTGGCTTTTATCATCGGAGACTTCTTTACTTCCGGTCGCTCGCTTTTCGGGACCGGCACTACCATTGCAAAAGTCGATGACAGCAAAGTCGACATTCAGGAATTCCAGCGTCGCGTGCAGGATGCCTCACAGCAGGCTCAGGCACAGAATCAGCGCATGGATCAGGCTGTGCTCCAGCAGCAGGTTCTCAATGCTATGATCGCAGAGAAGCTTTTTGATCAGGAAGTCAAGGATCTCGGTCTTACCGTTACAGATCAGGAACTCACAGACATGATGGTCGGAAAGAATTCACAATACGTTGACCGCATGGTGCAGCAACAGCTTGGCGTGCCCGATGCGAAGACTGCACATGATATGGCTTTCAACCCTACGAAATATGGCATGCAGCAGGCTCAGGCCCAGCAGCTTCAGGCTTACTGGATTGACCTTGAGAAGTCGGTTGAACGTATGCTCCTCCAGCAGAAGTTCCAGAATCTTTTCACAGGTACGCTTGTAGCCAACGAGCTTGATGCAAAGGCTCTCTATGACGATAACGCCGCTACATCACATATAATTTACGCCAAGAAAGATTTCTCTACTCTCAATGACGATGATTTCGAGGTGAGCGAGAGCGACATCAATGCTCTTTATAATAAGGATAAGAACCGCTACGTTCTTGCAGAGCCTACACGCACTGTCAACTACATCGCAGTCAATATCGTTCCTTCGGAAGCCGATATGCTTGCCGGACAGAAGAAAGTCGAGGATGCTCTCTCGGCTCTCAACGCTACACCGGAGCTTCAGGGACTTTCTGATATGCCCGAATTTGTGGCTGACCGCCATAAACTGACTCAGGCCGATGTTAACAGACAGGCTCGTCTCAAGGCTGCTCTTGACTCGCTCTCAGTCGGCCGTGCCACACTGGTCAGCAAAACCGGTAACGATTATAATATTGTAAAGCTTTTCGGTAAAGGTCAGGAAGTTGCCAATGCCAAGATTGATTTCCTCGCTGTTCAGGGCACTAAGGCACAGGTCGATTCACTTGTAGCCAAGCTTAACTCAGGTGTGTCGTTCGACAGCATTTCCGCTTCTCCTCTTGTAGCCCAGTCTCAGAAGGACATGGCAGTCGCCCTGCTCGATCCCAATTATGCTCCTGTAAAGGAAATCATAGCAGGTCGTGCGACCGGTGTCTATTTTACTCCCGATACTCTTGCCGAAGGTGGCCGCATCTTCCGTGTCAGCGAGCGTGAAGCTCCTGAATCTGTCTATGACGTTGCAACTGTGACATTTACTACTGAGCCGTCAAACGCTACAATCAATGAACTTGATGCTGCTCTCCGTAAATATGTCGATGAAAACAAGGATTCCAAGTCGTTTGCCGAGAATGCACAGGAAGCCGGTTATACCACTTTTCCTGCGACTGTCAGCGCTTCGACTCCTATGATCGGCAATCTTAATGACTCACACGGCGCTGTGGCATGGGTTATGGATGCCAAGAAAGGTCAGGTTTCACCCGTGTTCGGGGACGTACAGTCAGGACGTTTCCTTGCTGTAGCTGTCAACGATATCTATGACGGAGGCTTTGTCCCGGCTCGTGACGCGCAGATTCACGCACTTCTTGCTGCTCAGGCCCGTAACGATAAGAAAGCAGCCAAACTTATTGCCGACTATGAAGGCAAGGCAAAGGATGTGGCCGGCTATGCCAAACTTATGAGTGTGTCTGTCGATACTACTACCGTTAACTTCGGTCAGTACATGATTCCCGGACTCGGTATCAGCGAAAGTGCTGTTCAAGGCAAGGTTGCCAATGCCGCAAAGGGTGCTCTTGTCGGTCCTATGCAGGCAAACAACGCAGTCATTGTTCTTCAGGTGACAGATGTCGATAGCGAAGGACGTCCTTATAATTTTGAAGAAAATGCACTTCGTTTCAATCAGCAGCGTGGCGCAAGCCGAATGATGAATTCTCTTGACCGTATTCTTCTCGGTAACAAGAAAGTGACCAACAATATCAATACTTTCTACAAGTAATTGTAGAATTGCGATAAGATATAATAACAGATGACCGCCGGATTATCACTCATGGATAATCCGGCGGTCATCTGTTATTGTAGATAAAATTCTTCTTATTTACGGACTATTGCCCTACCCTATTGATTCTTATTGATTTAATTCGCGTCTTGAACCCATTCGACTTTTATGGGATATGCACCCAGTTCGAAATGTAGTCTGGCGATTCCAAGGTCCATTTTAGAGAAAAATCCCCATGAAGAATTTACTTCGACCCGATTTTCGCCTGACCATTTGAAACGGAATTTCTGTTGGTTGACAGCTGTCGGAGCAAGTAGAGCATATTCGACTCCACGTCTGAACCATTCGGGCGCGGAGTCTATCTCCGGGCAGATTTGTTTCGCAGTTTTTATTTTGTGTGCCACACCTTGTGTTGCTCCGTAACCGATTGCAATAACTGCATATAGCTTTTCGTCATGCCTTATATCTGCCGGGATCTTACCTTTCCTGAAGCTCATTCCAACCCAGCAGGTATTAAGTCCTGATTCCTGAGCTTTAAGCACGAGCTTCTCACCGTAATATCCAAGCAGCTCTTCTGTCTGGCTGCATTTTTTGCCAATCATACAGATGTAGTTGCAGACATTGCTGAACTTTCCGTAACGGGCAAGCAGTGAGCTTCCGAATGCCTTGGGTTCGTCACATACGAGCTGCATGTGGAGTCCTGAATTTGAATTGCATTCGTCGATAAGAGCGGTAAGAACATGGCGAATCTCAGTCGGGAGTGGTTGGTTCGTATATGAGCGCACTGAGTGTCTCGACTTTATAACTTCGTAATTCATAGAAAACTATGTGAATGAGGCTGGTGTTTTAACCCAATGTCAGCCCGAGATCGTCAATGAATCCTTTAAGAGTAGGAATACTCTCTATCATGTGTGAGAGCACTTCACGTTCGCTCCATGTGTGCGGCGATGCTGAGCCTTGGTTAAGCTCTACGGTCAGATTGAAATGGTCGTTTTCAAGAGCATTGCGCATGAAGCTGAGCAGTGACGGTGTCGCCTGTTCCATGACATTGAGCTGCATTTCGTTCTCGACCATCATCTTATATGTATGTCCCTCTATCTGAGCGGGGAAAGAGGCACGCATCGTATTGATAAGTATATGTTCGGTCGGACGGCTCTTGATGAAGTCCTGCCATGCTTTGTTAAGCTGGTCACGGTTATAAAGACCGTTGCGCGGTTCGCGGACAGATGTCGTAGCCTGAGCCTGTCCGGGTGTTTGGGCGACATTTCTCGTCGGATTGATTGAGAAAGTTGATGTAGGACGTTTTACGGCTCGCTTAGGTGCTGCTGCCTGTGGTTGTTGAGCTCCGTATGGAGCAGCGGGCGACGCTACGATTGGAGGCTGTTGTGTCGGTGCTGACGGGTATGAGACGGGGGCTGCCCCTTGTTGTTGCACAGGTTGAGCCGTCGTAGTGTGTTGAGCCTGATTATTTCCTCCGTAATTGTTTGTATACTGAGGAGTTGACTGAGCGGTTTGTGGTTCGGCAGGGCGGCTTTGAGCTTGAACGAGAGTAGGGGATTGCGATGCTTGAGCGGTCGCTGGTGAAGTAGTGGCGGGCTGTATTTTTTGTAACCGCCCCTCTCCTGTGCCACTGTTATCGGGGGAGGGGCTTGACAATTGGCATATTTTGGCCAGTGTCAGCTCTATGAGGAACTGTTTGTTGGATGCTGTGCGGTAGTTTAAATCTGCTTCGTTGCAGAGATTCATGGCTCGGTAGATAAAGTCTGGAGAACACTTTGCTGAAGTTGCAGCCATTGCTATCCGGGCTTCATCGTCGGCCTCAAGGAGGACTATGGTTGATGGGTCGCGGGCAACCATAAGGTCGCGCATATAGTCGGCCAGACCGTTGATGAAAAAGTGCGAGTCGAATCCTCTGTCGCGGATTTCCTTATAAATCAACCACGTGTCGAGCACTTTTCCTGAAAGGAAGCAGTCGAGGAGCCGGTTATAGTAGTTATAGTCAAGTACGTTAAGATTTTCAATCGTACTCTGATAGGTTATATTGCCCCTTGAAGATGCCGCTACCTGATCGAAAATCGAGAGTGCGTCGCGCATGGCTCCGTCAGCTTTCCGGGCTATTACGTTGAGCGCGGCCGGATCGGCGGTCATTCCCTCCTGCGATGCTACATAGGTCAGATGATCGATCATGTCCCTTACGGTTATACGCTTGAAATCATAAATCTGACAGCGTGACAGGATAGTAGGGATGATTTTGTGCTTCTCGGTGGTTGCGAGTATGAAGATTACATACGATGGAGGTTCTTCGAGTGTCTTCAGGAAGGCGTTGAACGCTGCTGCCGACAGCATGTGTACCTCATCGACGATAAACACACGGTAAGTGCCCTGAGAGGGCGGGATTTGCACCTGTTCGACGAGCTGGCGTATGTCATCCACGCCATTGTTTGATGCGGCGTCAAGTTCTATTATGTTGAGTGAGCTTCCCTCGTTGAACGCGCGGCAGCTGTCACACTCGTTGCAGGCTTCGCCGTCGGCGGTAGGGTTGGAGCAGTTGATTGTCTTGGCAAAAATACGTGCGCATGAAGTCTTGCCGACTCCTCGTGACCCGCAAAACAGATAGCTGTGGGCCAGTCGATGGGTAGCTATTGCATTCTTGAGCGTGGCCGTGAGAGCCTTCTGCCCGACAACGCTATTGAACGTCGACGGACGATATTTCCTTGCCGAGACAATATAATTTTCCATATACCTACAAATTTACACACAATTCCCCGGTTTTCCAAACAATGCTCGGAAAAGAAATAGCCGTTAAATTTTTTGGAATCTGCCAAGAGGGGGATTATATTTGTCATCGTAATTTTAAACCTTTATCCGATGTAAATGTCTTATAAAATAAATTAAACCCTGAACATTCGGGTATTGTTAATTTCAGATATACGGACTTATGTCTTATTTTTGTATCTGACAGTTTGACATGGGATATATGTGAAACTTAATAAGAAACGCAACACCTCTATTTATAATTGACTATGTATAAAACACTAAGACTTGTCGCATGTATGCTTGTCGGTCCGATGCTGATGGTTTCGTGCCGGAAGGAGAAGGAAATCAACGTGTTCCATGAACTTCAGGATGTACAGAAACTTGTGTTGGCCGAGATGTCGCTCAACAAGGTCGGTACGATAAGTGATGTCGGGGCAAAAGGAGTCGATGCCTTCATAAACGGGATTAAATTCGGCGACCGCATCGCTGCTTACTCTTTTCAGACCTATATTGATGCCTACATAGACCTTTCGGAACTAAAATCGAGTGATGTTGAGGTCGATGAGAAGCGTAAATTCATCAAACTTACCCTTCCGGCAATACAGACGCAGTATATCGGCCGCGATCTCGGTGTGCAGGAAGAACACTACCGCGTCACGGGACTGCGGTCTGAAATAACCGCGCAGGAACGTGCGATGCTTAAAGACAAGATGAGCCTTGCTCTGAAGAAAGATGTAGAGAACAATGATGAATACCGATCGTTGCTTGTCAAGGAAGCACAGGCAAAAGCCAGAGGCTTTTTTACGATTCTTCTTAACGGCTATGGATATGATTGTGAGATAGATTTTCGCAACTGATCTGACCTAATCGTATTAATTTAAGTTTAACACAACTGATTATGATTAAGAAATATATAGGTATACATCTGTCAGGCATCATATTTATGGTGCTTGTCGTTGTCGGTGCAGGGATGTTGATCTGGCGCAGTGGCGAAGGTTCGACCAACATGACTGTGTCTGAGACAAAGCTCTCCGAGATAAAGGAAATGGTCAAACTTTGTTCGCTGGAAGTCCGCGATGATGTGCCCATAAAGGATTCAATCAACGGAAAATGGATTTTTGCCAAAAATACAATCAACGGCTATATCCGCTTTGATCTTGAAAAGCTTGACTATCAGCTAAGGAATGATTCCGTGTTCATATTTCTTCCTCCCGAAGAAATCGAGGTTTATGAGTCAAGTTCGCCCAATTCCTACGAAGTTATTGATACGTGGGACAATACGCTCTTTGGTCTGCGCAAGATGACATCAGACGAGGAAACGGCCATAAAGAAGCGCATGGCCGACAGTTATAAAGCGTCGTTCTATGAGAAAGGCTACGTAAGACGGGCACGTGAATCTGCTGTCAACACACTTAGCCGTATGCTTGGCATGATGGACGGCAATATAACCGTAGTTGACCTGAAGCCTGACGGCTATGGTTGGCACAGATAATTGTCTGAGAGCTAACTATATTCCAATAGTCCGGGTGACTTTTGCCTGTGTAGAAGGCTTGACTGACAACGGCTTTGACTATTGTATTGAAAACAAAAATAACAGACTCTCATTTTATCAGTCATTGATTCCTGCGAACCAAATGGCTTGAAATGGGAGTCTGTTATTTTTGTTTTCTATGAAATTCTGTGCCTTTACTAAGAAAGGCTGTGGTGCTTATTCCTGATTAGGAGCTTTGTCAATCAGGTCAAGGAACTGGTCGAGCTTGGGAGTTATGATGATTTCTGTACGGCGGTTACGCTGACGGCCTAATTCGGTGGAATTGTCGGCGATAGGATTGTATTCGCCTCTTCCGGCGGCGCTCAGGCGTGAAGGATTGATGTCGAAATCCTTTTGAAGTACCTGTACGATCGAACTTGCACGCAATGCACTGAGATCCCAGTTGTTGCGGATATTTGTGCGGTTGATGGGCACAGGATCGGTGTTACCTTCGACGAGCACGTCATAATCGTCATAGTCCTTGATGATTTTTGCGATTTTGCCGAGAGTCTCCATCGCACGTTCGTTGACTTCATAGCTTCCTGACTGGAAGAGCATATTGTCGGCAAGTGAAATGTAGACCACCCCTTTGAGCACCTTCACGTTGACTTCCTGCATTTCGTTGGCATCGAGCGAACGGGTCAGCTTGGTGGTCAGAGCGAGGTTGAGCGAGTCGGATTTTGATTTAGCCTGTACGAGCTGCTTGATGTAGCGGTTGGAGGCATTGATCTCGTCGACAAGCTTGGAGATATTGACATTTCCCTGAGTATTCTGGCTGATACTGTTGTCAAGCGATTTCTGAAGCGCGGCATAGTTGCGTTTCAGTTCTTCATTGTTGGCTCTTGCCTGAGCGAGAAGGCTTTCAAGACTCTTGCCGTTGGCACGTGTTTCGGCGAGTTCAACCTGCGAAGCGTTGTAATCGCGTTTCAGAGAGTCGTGCTCTGTCTGGAGAGCCGCATACTTTTTGCTGCTGACACATCCCGAGAACGCCAGTAGCGCCACGGTTGCTGCGATTGTCAATGCACGTAGTCTCATAATTTTTTTGTGTTAGTGAGTTGAATTGATTATCGGATTATAATTATTTTGACTTGCCCAGTTGCAATAGGTTTAATTTTTATCTGAATATTCTCTTCAGAAGCTTATCTGGAGGGGCGGGGAGAGGTGTTCTCTTTTTCTGCCGGACGGCGTTTCGCGAGATTGTCTGACAGGGTTCTGAGGTCGATCTGTCCGTTTTTGACAGCCGAACGCATTATGCGCCGGTTGCTTCCGTCGCTATACGAACCTTTAGCCCGCCAGATAAGGTTTGCGACAAGTATCGCTTTCTCGTTTGTGGCACGGCCTGTCACGGTATAATAGTCATTGTTGACCACTGCATCGATATCGCCTGCCTGAATCGCGGCCATAAGGCTTTTGCCCATCTCGCTTTTCATTTTATCTACCTCCCAGACAGGATAAGTGTTGAGATAGGCCACATCCTCGCCTTCTTCCTGAGTCATTGTGGCCGGTATAAGACGGTTGGGGTCATCAGACTGTTCCTCTCCGGCAATATTTTCGGCCTCTGTATCTGACGGACCTGTGAACTGTGGAAGGAAAATAACAAGCGCAATGACTGCGGCTATGGCAGCCAGTCCGCCCCAGATGAACAGATTGCGGCGTGATTTGCCTGTCGGTTTTTCAGTCGGGTCGTTGTCATCGTCTTCGTCACTTTCCGGCTCGGGAGAACGATAATCGTTGTCTGTGGTGTCTGACGACCGGCCGGCAGACTCGTCATCTTCTTCCGGGTCTATGGCTGTCGGCAATGTCGCATCGATTTTGGGTCGTTCGGCTTTTGCATCGGCCGATATGTTTTCAAATATCGGAGCTTTTGTCTCCTTCTCGCCTGTATCGCTGTCGGATGATTCGAAGTTGGGTGCTACGGGTCGGCTGGTGATGCGGACATCAACGTTATAGACCTCACTGTCGTCCTGCGTGACCTGACGGTGGGCGCGGAAGCCGTGAAAATTACCCGAATGCAGACGATTGTATTCAGGGGTGTTTTTCTCGATTGAAATTTGCTGCTCGAACACCCGTCCGTCACCGAAGTCAAGACGGAGGGTCACACCTTGCTCCACAGGCTGCATCACAAGTTCAAGTTGCTCGGTTACGAGCATCTCTTCGGCCGGAGTCTTGAGCTTTAGTGGACGGTAGTTGTTGGACTGGACCACAATCTCGACCTCGCTTCCGGGCTGAAGATCCTTCTCGTAAAGCTCAATGTATGGTTCCATCGTGTTTACCGACCGCCCGTTGAGGGTGATGGTGTAGCCGTTGAGCTGTTTACCTTTGGCCGACATGACTCTCACCGGGATTCTGCGCTCGAAGCGTATGCCTGTCTGCGCGGGTGTACGGATTATTATCGTCGAGCCGTCATATTTCGTATAGGCCGAAGGTGTCCCTACAATGACATTTTCTTTACAGGTGGCAAATCCTTCCTTCGCAAACGACAGTTCCAGACGGTCACCGTCATAGACCTGTGTTCTCGATGCGCTCACACCTTCCGGACACACAACCGAGTAGAGCTTGCGGATGGCCACGGTTATACGGGGCATTTTCACCCCCGGTCTGAGCGATGTTGTGGCCGCCACTACTATTATGCAGCGGTAGGCGCTATAGTCGGGCTGGCAGGGGAACGAAAAGATCGATTCGAGTTCCTGCTGTGAGATATACGTACGATATGCAGCCTCGGCTAACGGTGCTGATTCGTCAGGAGTGTGATATTTCCACGCTTCGAGGCGCAGCGGCTCGGATGGAATGCCGGCTTGAGAGAGCGCATCGTCAACGGCCTCGTCTGATAGATTCTCATCCTCGATGAGTACCTTTTTAAGCTGTGAAAAAGCGTTCATTAGCTGACGGCCGGTGAGTGCGCAGCCGTTTTCGACGAGTATCGAAATCATCATGTAGCCACGTTCCGGGCTGACGGTGTTGCGTGTGATCAGCGAGAAATAATGGCCGAGGGGAGATGACTGGAGTATATAGCATTCGCTGGCGTTTAGGAAGCGCTTGATAGCTGCGCCGGGCTCGACCATAGTCGAATTCCAGCACGGGTCGATATCACTGCCCGAGGCAGGATAGGAATATATGGTTCGTGTTGCTCCCTGAATTTCGCCTCTGAGGGCGATGTGCAGGTAGGAGTAGTGAGACATAAACGTAGATAATTGGCTGTAGATTTAATGACAAAAGTACTAAAAATCTGTATTACAGCCAAACGCCCGGTCATATCTTCTGCGCCGTGATTAGCTTTTCACCATGGTGCTTCCTCCCATTCGTAGCTCCATTCGCGTATTTCGGTGATTTCGCCCCAGCACGGAGCGGCTCTGTAGGCTCCTATCAGATCTTTACTGGGATCATAGGGGAGATAAAGGGTGTCGATTTTGGTAGTTGAGTCAAACTTCCATGTTGGGGGCTCGTATTTGTCGACATATAGGTTTGCGACATTAAAATCATGAAAAGTCTCGTCTGCGACGCGGTTGAGATGCCACGACAGGAAGATCGATTCAATGCGACAGCCTGTCGAGAAGGGCGATGCTCCCAGCGCTTCGAGCAGCCCGAACTTCTCAATGTTGATGCTGGTAAGATTGCGGCAGCCGTTGAAGGCGTAGTCACCTATACTGATTATAGTTCCCGGAATGTCTATCTGCGTCATCGGGGTAGAGGCGAAGGCTCTTGCGCCAATTGAAAGGAAACGGTCAGACATCATGCAGCCTGCCAGACCCTTTGCTCCGTCAAACATTCTGTCGGGGATGCAGTTGTCGACAGCTATGGTCACGTCGCATTCCTTCTGCAGAGGGACGTAACCTTCATAAGCGCAAGGATTTTTCACCTCGCTATTGAGTTTGGTCAGGCTGAAGTCGAGCATGACCGGATGAGTGGCATCAGCGGTGTAGAGCCTTATGATGTCGAGATCATAGTCGTTGATGCCACCATTGATAGCAAGATGCTTTATCTGGCGGATATTGCGCATAGCCTCGCCATCGGGATTGCCCGTATAGCCCAGCTTGAGGTTGAGGATACCCCCTTCGTCGGGCATTTTGACGGTTTCTGTATCGCCAAAAAGTTTCGGTGACTGGATGAGGGTCACTCTGGCTGACTTGCTGCCGTTTTCGAGAAGCATTGATGCCAGCCTCCCGAATCCGTCGTTTTTCTCCACCGCGATCTCGATTTCATAATCGCCGTCGCCGAGGCTACGGAAGTCTGTTCTCACTGCCCATTGATAATAGTGGTTTTCGTGGTCGTAAAAGTATATATTCGGTTTCTTGAGTTCCTCGTTCGACCGGCATCTGACCGTAATCTTCCCGCCGTCGCGTCCGATATTGAAAACCGTCCTGTCGACTGTGATTCCGTCATAGGCGGCCTGTCTCACCTCAATGCCTACCGACTCCTTGCCGGCCGACACGACAACCGTCGCCGAACGCTCATTGCCCGTATTGCCCTCCGCTGTTATCGTTACTTCTCCAACTCCCGGCTTGGTCAGTTGCAGCTCGGCCTTCAGCCAGTCGGGTTCACCTACCACCGACTCCACTGTCGCCACCGGGGTGAGGTTTGGCGGGCAGGTGAATTTCAGAACCTCAGTGGTCGCATCGCAGCCTAAGTCAATACCGCTGTCGGCAAGCTCCGCCGAACTGTCTGTGAAGTTTATCAGTGTCCTTTCATCGTCATCCTTACACGCAGCGAATAGTAGGCATAAAGCGATGATTCCGAGTATTTTTCTCATATTTTTGTGTGATTATTGTGCTGCTGATGCGGTTTAATTGGCTGGTCTTTAAGTTATTTCTTCAGGCGGCTCATTCATCGCCGCCCCAAGGGGTGGATTTCCAGTCTTCGGGCCATGCGAGGATAACCGGGATATTGCCCCATTGAGGATCCGCCTTGAAGACTTCGATCAGCTTCTCGTCAGGGACATAGAGGGTGTCGACCGTATTCCAAGATACCCTCCACTCAGGGATTTCTGTTTTGTCGAGATATAATTTATTAGTTTTTATCACTAATGAATTGGTATTAGGGCTCCCATGTGTAATGGTCGAAGGTAGATAGATGGCTTTGACAGGCTTGCTTGTCGATAGGGCTGTCAGATTCAGCTCTTCGAGCCGGGAGGATTTATCGATATTTATTTCTTTAAGAGAGTAATTTCCCCTGAATGCATGCTCATCTATTTGGACCACGCTGGCTGGGATGTCTATGCGCGTTAAGGATGTAGAATAGAACGCCCTGCTGCCGATACCAATCGTATTTTCGGGCAATATGCACTTTACAAGTCCTTGGGCAAAATAAAACATTTGGCTTGGAATGTAGTTGTCGGCCATCATAAGGCCATCAAACTCTACTTTTGGTGGGGTGTAGCCGAATGATTCGTATGGATTTATGTAGTTTCTCAGGAAGGTCGCTTTGCTAAGGTCGAGGGTTACGGGAAATCTTTCATATTTGGTAAACAGACGCAACACATCCAGGTCAAATTCGTTTATTCCGCCCTCTATGGTCAGATGCTTTATGCGATGTATGTTGTTGATGTCAGACAACTCAAAGCCGCTTTTGTCGCCTGTATAGCCAAGCGCGATAGGCAGACTTCCGCCCTTTGGATCGGTCTTGATTATCTCTGATTCATCAAACTGTTTCGGACGCTGGACGATAGTAAAACCCTTGTTATCACGACCGGTAGTTATCCATAGTTTGGCTATTCGGCCATACGTTGTGTTTTCCTTATAGCTGACAGGCACTTCATAGGTATCCTCGTCCACTTCTGTGATTTCACCGAGGCTACACCATGTAGAGTTAGACTGGGCCGGGTAATTGATGGCGACTTTCGGTTTTTCAGCTGAAATGAATCTGATTTTTAACTCTCCGCCTGTATTCGGGAGAATCTGTGGCTGGGTCTGGATTGTGATATTATCGAATTTTTGAATCACAGTTATTTTCGTCATGCTTTTGCCGACTTTCAGATTGACATAACCTCTACGGTCTGAATTTTTATCGTTTCCTGATACTGCAATACGCAGAATCCATTTACCATCATCGTAATAGCATTGTGTTGAAAGCCATTCTTCATAAGTATGTGTGATTTCTTCGACTGAGACTTTCGGTTCGGATTTTCTCGACGCATTGAAATAAAGTGTCTTGACATCATAACTTGGCCCGAATTTGATTCCCTTGTTTATAATATCATCCGGAAAATTGAAATCGACCTCCGGCTCATCTTCACAGGCTGTGAGGATGAGGGAACAAAAAATGAATATTAAAAGTTTCTTCATAAGATTAAGAATAATTATAGATGTAAGGATGGGTCTTTGATTAAAAATATCATCCCACATCCTTACAAATAGATTAGACTTTTAATGGATTAGAGCCCTATTATAGTATAATTTGACAAGGCTGACATAGATAACGGTCGACCGGCATTCTCATCAGGAATAGAGTATGCCCAATCATATAATCCATAAGCATCCATGATATCCATTTCGGCTGTTTCATAGTAAGAAAAGGCCAGTTTGGTGTTCCTGTCATAAAGATAAATCATGCCATTGTCTTCGCGATGACGGACAAAAGTCGTGAAATCAAAGCCGTCCATACGTATACATAACGGAACTCTGATAGATAGATTATATTTAGTATCATAATTCTTTACAATACGTAGTTCAGGGAAATAATCACGGAGTTTTGGCAGTATTTCCATAACTTTAGTGTCATAGACGCTGTTATTAAGATTTCCCCGCAGTTCACTGTCGGATTGTGATTGATAAGCCCCGTCGCTAAGCACAATTTTATCACCGTTTCGAGTGTTAAGGACCGGAGCTACCTCATAGATAGGCCCTGAAGTGTTTCGGACCATGACTTTTACAATCTCGATATAAGGCGTTTGAAAATTTGTATACTCAGATAAGAATCCGTCTACGGTATCGTCGATTCGTCGTTGGAAATTCTTTTCTAAGATGACTGCTGAGAGGGGGACGAGCCCGTTGTTTGCGATGTCTATTATATTATGGGTATTTTTGTGCAGCTAATCATCAAAAAGAAGATTGCTAAGAGTGATAATAATTTTGTTTTCATACTGGTATTTTTAGAGTTGGGATTTTGTAAGTTTTTATTCTTTGAAATTTAAGATGCCGTGATACTTACGGCCTCGATCATCTTCACAGGTTATAGGAGTCTCGCCTATAATCGGTGGAATATACACTTCAGGGTATGTTTTGTTAACACTTCCTTTCCAAATAGGAAACATTTCGTCTCCTAAAGTTAATTGAAGCGATTGAATCTCATCGGATAATTAAGTACATGACAAAAATTTGAAAACATCGAATTTAGTAGTATAAGCCGGACGCAGAAGTATGGTCGCAATCTCCTCCAAACCATACTTGACAAGCGACTTTGCCTTTCTTCCATGTTT
>Ga0073907_1001294_pt1 | contig 32955 bp, 33 predicted proteins | sample GluameincwithD2O_FD_65483 | JGI IMG/M metagenome (GOLD analysis project Ga0073907, IMG submission 65483) | Mouse cecum microbial communities from Vienna, Austria - Glucosamine amended microcosms incubated with D2O | ecosystem: Host-associated > Mammals > Digestive system > Large intestine >... | reverse complement strand
GGAGCGATGAATTTCACCACCAGTCCGACATAAATCATGGCGAAGAGCGTTCCGATACCGATAACATTCCATTGCCAGCTCCCGAAAAAGAGATAACATCCGGCAACGGCGAGCAGTACGAGGGTCGTATCCACCCATATCTTTACCTTGGCGAAAGGACGCTTCGTTACCTGGCTGACGGTAATGGAAATGCCCTCGCCCGGCATGGTTACCGAGCCGCACCGCACCTCGAAGGCGATGCCGATGCCCATGATGGTACATCCAGCGAATTGGGCGAATATTTGCGAAGGCAGGGTCGTGCATTCCAGACCGGCTGTCAATGACATGTTAAGGTCTATGAGCCATCCGAATACGAATCCGATGACGAGCTGGGAGAGCTGCATGGGACCGAAATTACGGCGCAGGATGAGTATCTGGCAAAGTATCAGGATAAAGTTCATTGCAATCGTGTAACCGCCGATTGTCCATTCGGGGACACGGCTTATCGGTCCCGCCAGCGAAAAGACGAACGGCAGCGAGGAGATTACGCTGCTGCCCAAAAAGGATTTCACACATAGAAGGACTCCCAATGTCATAAGATACAATGAAATAAGGAGCAGGAAATGTTGCCAGAGGAATGATATCGCTTTTTCCTTTCTGTCAGTTGTTAAAGTCATACTCATATCTGATTATTCATCTGTAAAATTACGCATTTTTATCGGCAAGTATTACAATGTTGGTCGGATATTGTAGAGTTAGATAACAATATTTCACATAGTGGAACGAGATGTGTTTGGTTATTCCGGCGACTTTTGCCCAGTGTTGCAGCGTGTCGTTTACCGTCCCCTCGTGCGTCAGCGGAAAGATAAAATCGCTGTCGTTCTCTTCGCCGCGCTCCGGCAGCCGTGCGGAGCGTTCCGAATAGGACACGACCGGATTTTGCTCAGCCGCCATTCGGCTTTCAATACGCCGTAGTCGCTGGCCTTCGTAATCTGCCATTCAACTAACAAAAAGTAACAGATATCGGCCTTATCGGGAAAATCGCAAAAAACAACTGAAAATTCATACTCAAATATAAACCACTATATTGTAGTAATTTATATTTGATTTTTCGCTGCTTCTCTATCTTTCTTGTAGATTTGATAGCTGTTCACGAAGTTCTGCCACACGATGTAGGCGGTGGGGGCGACGGAGGAGACGGGGTCGAGGAATTGCTGTGCCATCCAGACGGCCAGAACGGTATTCTTCTGTCCGAGCGATTGACCTCCTGCGACCGTGTCGCCGTATCGACGGCCCAAGCGGCGGCCGACGGCGAACTGTATAAGGCATATTACCAGAGCTGCGGCAGCCAGCCGTATCTCTACCCCGCTGTCGGCGTCGGTGTCGAGGATGAAGCATGTCGTGCGTCCTATGACTATGGCAAGCGAAATGAGCCACATATAGAACGATATCTGCGAATGGTCGCTTATCCATTGCGTCAGCCGGCGGAACAGATGTCTGCACGCCTGTCCGGCAACGAATGGCATGATGAGCAGCGGCGCTATCTTCATGGCGATCTGCCCGAACGTGCAGTCGCCGTTGCCGTAGGCATGCAGCATCAGAGGAGCGAATACGGCTATGACGAAATTGCATATAAGGCTGTATGTCGCCATAGTCGCGATATTGGCGCCAAGCATACCGCCGATGACCACGGCTGCCATTGCTATCGGTGCAAGTACGCATACCATGGCTCCCTGTGCCATGACCTGACCGAAAGGCATGCAGGCGTAGTATACGGCGACGGCTCCGATAAGCTGGAACAGCAACAGCCACAGGTGCATCCGCGAGGGGCGCATCTGTCTTATGTCGACGCGGCAGAACGTGAAGAAAAGCATCATGGAGATCAGCGCAGGCGTGATCGTATTGCCGCTCCACGATTCGAGAGCCGCTATGGGGCGGCACAATAAAACACCGACAACCATGCCCATAGGCATGGCTGCGGTTTTGAGATTATGCAGCGATAGCATGGGTTCGGGTTATGCCAGCAGCTCCTTTACCTTGGCCGATATATCTTTGCCGTCGGCCTGACCGGCGAGCCGCTTCGAGGCGACGCCCATGACCTTGCCCATATCCTTCATCGACTCGGCACCCACCTCGGCGATGATCTCGCGAACGGCAGCGGCGAGCTCCTCGGCCGTCATCTGTCGGGGCAGGAACTCCTGCATGACACGCACCTGCGCCAGCTCCTCCTCGGCCAGATCGGGGCGGTTCTGCTGAGTGTAGATCGCGGCAGAATCGCTACCCTGCTTGGCGAGTTTCGAGATGATCTTCACGACATCGGCATCGGGCAGCGTATCGACGGCCGTTCCCGACGTCTTGGCCTCGATTATATATTTCTTGATATTGCGCAATGCGCTGAGACGAACGGTCTCCTTAGCCTTCATCGCCTCCATGATCTGCTTAGAAATCTGTTGTTCCAACATGGTTTTATGCTATTAGTTTGTCTGTCAGTGGCTGTTGCCCGTGAGAAACATCAACGTCTGCCGCATGAGACGGTCGCGCACGGCGGCATCCGTCAGAGTCTCGAACGGGAATCCGGCTACAAAGGTACGATATTTTCCATTATATGCGACCGCTGCGCTTTGATTGTTGGCCTTGTAACGCAGCGCCGTGAACGAACCCTTGCCGACCGGACGTACGATATCGGGCGATTCGACGCAGTAAATACTGTCGTTCAGCTCGCATGCGAAGCGCAGGTCGTATCGCGTGTCGGTCATCTTGGAGGGAATGGCACGCACCTCGCCGCGGCGTGTGGCCATATTACCGCCGAAGGAGTAATGCAGGACATTGCGCGCGAAGTCGCGGTCGCTCTCCGAAGCGTCGTCCGAGAGCCACAGGTCGGTGGCGACGTATGCGCCCGTGACCAGCAGCGCTCCGCCGGCATCGGTAAAGTCTCGCAGCACCGTTTGGAGCCCGGCGGGGAATGTCTTGAAACTATATCCCGACACGCCGCGCCCCACGGCAGTCGAGCGCTGCTTGCCGAGTATAAGATCGATGACACGGTAACGCGACAGGTCGCACTGCCCCGCTGCGACGGCATCGAGGCTCGACGAGGAGAACGAGTATCCGGCCTGCACTATCGACCGGCCGTGCAGTGCCGGGTAGTCGAACGTATTTCCGGCGACGATCTCCGTCTCGTAATCGTTGTAACAGGCACCGAGGGCGTGGTTGTCGTTATCGGAGCGCGAGAGGGCGCGGTCGAAATTATGCTGTTCGCCGATGAACGATATGTCGCGAATGTAGGCCGCACCGCTGTCGTAGCGGTTGTGGAATCCGGCCAGCGAGTCGCCCTGAATACTCATGGGAGCTGCGACGCGCTCGAAACCGTTGACGACCATTACGCGCCCTTTCTCCGCTACAAGGCGGCAGGCGGATAGAGTCTGGCTCGGAAAGCTCTCGCCGCCGTCATTGACGGCCGTTATACGGTAGCTGTATATCCTGCCGGGCTGCTGCTCCACCGTAAGGCGGTTGGACTCTACCCTTGTGCCGTTGTCGAAGGCTCCGTCGTCGATACGCGTATAGACTATATATGCGGACGGGACGGCCGTAGGTTCGAGCGGATCGGGCGTCGCGTGCCACGACAGCTCTACTCTGTTGCCGTCGGCGAGCTCGGCGCGGAATCCGCCGACAGGCAGCGGCTGGACGACATATGCCTCGGAGTATTGATCCGAGAGATAACGCAGCATGGCCTTGTAAATCGCCCGGCAGACCGTGAAGCGGAAGCCGGGGTCGAGCCCGTAACGCATGTCGGCGAAGTTCTGGTGGGAGAGCAGCTCCAAGAGCATCGTCGGAACGTTGGGTATGCGTGCCTCGTAATAGGCTCTGTCCCACATTCCGCGGCGGCTCCAATCGGGTTCATATAAAGCCCGTATATCTCCTACGATCTGCGTCATGACTATATCAGTCAAATCGCGCGAGCGCATACGCGTTACCTTTCCCTCGAACTCGCCGTCGCTGTCCTGCGTGCAGTATATGCCGAGCGTGCCGATGATATCGTCGTTGAGCCTTACGCCGGCATCGGAATGGAACGCGAACGCCAGATCGACCGGTATGCCTTTGCCCTCGCCCTCGGGCAGCCGCTCCGTGCCGCCTATAAGGGCGTTTACCCAGTGTGCCCGCGACATGTAGTCGTCGCGATAGTCGTCCTTGCCCTGCTTGGGTGTATATACGTCTTCGGGGAATCCCGACCATTGCAGCCAGTAGCGCGCACCCTCGCAGAAGCGCGGATAGCCGCTCGTCTCGGCGATGTATTCCATGTCGTCCGAACGTTTCTCGGGATCGACGACCCGTGCGATATTGCCCATGCCGCCGCCGATCTTCACGGCATCGGCCGTAATGCGGCGGCCGCTGCGCGAGGAGCGGTTATCGAGCATGACGATAGAGTCCATGCTGCCGGCCGGCAGATCGAACTCTCCGAGAAATACCCACATGCCGCCGCCCATGCGCTGATTGACGGCGAACTCCGACCGGCCGCCGGCATGGCGGACGGTATAGTGCGCATCGTCGGCACTGTCGTCGAGCGTGCGATACGATACATATATGCCGTAACGACCTGCGGCGGGTATGGTCGCACCCCACAAGGCCGTTGCCGTGGCGCGCTCGCCCGTAACGGTAGCGGCGCTGCGTGCGGTACCGTCGGCGAATGGGTTCTGTCCGGTAAGATACTGTTCGTACAAATGCGCGAATCCTGCCCCGGCGCTGTTCCATGCACCGCTCTCGGCATAGTGCGAGGCCGAATCGATGCCCGCATCGTTGTCGATGATGATCTCCATCTTCTGCATGTCGCGCTCGCGAGGCAGCAGGACGTTGGCGCCGGCATTTTCGAGCATCGGCACCAAGAACGGCAGGACGTAGCTCTGCGTATAGAGATCCTCTACGGTCTCCCACAGACGCGAGCGCTGCCAGCGCCATTGGTTTTCACGCTGGTCGAAATACCTGCCATGACTCTGCCAAAGGGCGATATGGCGGCCATAGAGTCCGGCCGAGGGGCGGTTGGGCGACGAGAGCCGCCTTACCAGCGGCTGCGTACGGCGGTAGGTAAACCGCCGCCGCTTGTCGCTCGGCCGATAGATCGAGGGCACCAGCTCGTCTATCAGGTGCTTGCCCGAGTATATCTTCAACCGATGCTTGGCGTATGCGGCGGGCAGACGGTGCCTGACCGAATCGTACATCGCAATCAGGTTATCGGGACGGAACGGATAGTATGACAGCGATATGGATGCTTTTATTTCGAGCGTTTTATCGATATCGCGCACCGACTCTATGTCGACATGGCCGCCAAGCACCTCGCGCCTGACGATGCGGGAAAGGACGGCCTTTATCGAGTCGCGCGACGAACGCGGAAAGTCATCGCGGCGGGCATGCGCCGTAAACGTCGACATAAGCATCGACATGATAAACAATGCGTATAATGATCTTTTCATAGTTTTTCGTGCGAAAAATACCCTCCAAAGATAATACTATCTTCGCCAAAACGGAAATATATAGTATCGGACATGTCGCCGAAAGGCGCTCGCTCACTCGTTCCTTGCCTCGGCGGCAGACGCGGCTGTCGTCCGTGCAGTGAAACGACGGCACCCCGCATTCACTGCGGGGTGCCGTAATTTAACTCATATCAGCTCGCGCTATCGACCGGCATTTGCGTTGCGGTAATCATCGCGCGGCGAGCCCGTCTCGGTGTCGCGGTGTTCCTGAGACGAAGCCGAATCCTCGTGCGAATAGGCTTCATGCACCTCGGCCGACTTGTCTCGATGATCCTTGCGGGTATATCCCTCTACGTTGTCGACCAGTCCCTGAACGTTATCCTCGAACATCTGTTCGCACTCGTCGCAACAGCCGTTCTGCTGTCGTTTGTCGTTTTTCATGGTAATCCGATTTAAGTTAAACAATACCATGACCTGCTCTTGCAAAAGCCGTACAAACGCCGCATCGTAGCGTCGATAAGACTATCGGAACAGCAAGAAACCGAGCGTGAGCGTGAAGCTGCCGTTGCGCGTCTTGCCGGCGGGATTGTCCTTGGCAAGGTTGACGAAGCCCAGTTCGTATGCCGCACGCAGCTGCAAGCGCCAAACAGCCAAGTCGATGCCGGCGAGCATGCCGCAGTCGGTACTGCTGAATTTAAGCTCTTTGCCTTCCGATCCGGTAATATCCCCGATAGAGAATGTCTTGGCATTATGGCCGAATCCGACATATAAGCCCACCTTCGGCGTGACCGAGACGAATCGGCCGCCGATCTTGTAGCCTACCGTCACGGGTACGGTAAGGGTATTTTTATACACCTCGGCACGCGTGAAATCCGACAGATCGCTCCAATCCTTGACACTGCCCATGCGGTTGCCGTAATAGCCTATACCGCTCTGCAACTGCCAGTGCGAGCGGAATGTATAGCCGACATAGGCGCCTACCTTCCAGCCGTTGCAGTCGAGGCCGTTGTCCTTGCTGTAATTGTTGACGGACAGACCGCCTTCGACACCCAGCAGCAGCTGAGCCGATGCTGCCGACGATACAAGCATTGCCGCTAATAAAACAATAAGACGTTTCATAGAGTTTGTAATTTGGTTACACGATTGCAAATATAGCGATAAGCACGGCAAAAACAAAAATCGCAGTCGAAATTTGTCGGATCATGCAGCTCGGCCTGCATCCGGGCGGCCACTCTACTCTGCCGCCGGATGCAAAAAAAAGCTGCCATGCGGTCGCATGGCAGCTTCGGTATCGGGATTATTACTACTTGCACAAGACACCTCTGCGCGCCGTAACTCCCTCATAAGCGGCTGCCGGCTCGCGGCGGAGTCTCTCGCGCTCGATCGTCGCGGCCTCGGTGCGCTCTGGCTTCGTTTGAGCGATCTGCGAGGGTTTGCGGGCAGGATCGGTCTTGCGTACAGTCAGAGATGAACGTGTTGCGGCAGAGGCCGAGAGGGCCGCACCCGAGATCAGATCGTCGATAGGCGAAACGCCGCTCTTGGTAAGGTGTATCCTATGGCGATAGACGGGAGAGAAATTGCCTGCGGCATCCTCGGCTATGGCGAAGATGATCATATCCATATTGAAGTCGAGGATAAAGTTCTTGTTAGGCTGATCGGCTACGCCGCTGCTACGCAAAGCATACATTATCATGTCGTCGGGCACCACGGCAGGATCATCGAAGCCTGTCTCGTACTGCATGACGGCATAGTAATAGTGCTCGGCCTGACCGGTAATGGCAGTCGTCAAAGGCACGTAGGCCATATTGACGCAGTCGCCGTACTTCTCGGGCATGGCCTCGGCCAGCGCCGTACCGTCGTAATACTTGTCGTAACCGACCTCGATCGAGATGTCGGCCTTGACGCTCTCGGCCGTTCTGAACGGCTCGCCGTAATAGAAATCGCCCGCGATGTCGCCCGTCTTGGTGTTGACGGCGAAGGCTACGGTCTTGTACTCGGTATTCGAATAGAGCCCGCTGCGAGCCATGGTCGTGGTACCGCGAACGGCATAACGCTGCCAGAAAGCTGCGGCATTTGTCCCGGTATTGCGGATATAGTTGTCGATATCGTTCTGGATATATGTCATGATCTGCTGCTCCGAAGCCGATGCCTCGAATACATCCCAATAGTAGTATACGGTATTGTCGCTCGCTACGATAGAGACGGTCGCATCATATGGGTGTATGTCGGCTACCGAGAACGTGAAGCGGCAGTCGGCGGGATTGCCGCCTGCGGGTATCTGAACGAACTCCTTTTGAAGCCCAGTCGTCCACGAACCGTACTGCCAACCGAACAGCAGGACGACATACTCTTCGCCTGCGTCGATGTCGTAGCTGACAGTCGTGCTGCCCGTCTCCGCGATCATATCCATGTACTCGCCGTATATCTCGCTCACGGTGGTCATCATCTCCTCGTCGGTCTGTCCGCGGAAATACTCCGCAGGCTCTATCGACCAGATATAGGGATCGTTGTTGGTCGCGGTAATGTCGAGATTGATCTTGGTCGTAGTCACGGTCATCTTATACGAGAGTCGGTTCTCCGATACCACGGGAGGTATGGACAGCGGCAGGCGGATGATAGGCGTGGTGCGCTCGCCGAGCAGAGTCAGACCGTAGGCATAGATCACATAATCCTCCTTTTGCGTGAGCCCGTTGTAGGTAAGTCTTTGAGCGCCCTTGAAGGTAGAGGCCATAAGATACTGGTCGAGCGTCATCTCGGATGCCTGGGCTACGGCCTTGAAGTATTCGAGGTCGGCTTGGAAATAGTCGTCGTCATCGGGGTACATATCCATGCTCGCCTTAGGGACGACCGAGGCGAAGTATGGCTTCGACGAGCTGAGAGGATATATCTCGAAGACGACCGATCCGCCCGTCTGTTCCTTTACCACGATCTCGAAGTCGGGTATCTCGAATCCTTGCTGGCGTATCGATACCGCTGCGGGCTCGGCTCCGGGATATTCGAGCCATATCTTGGTCTGGCGAATGTCCGTCAGGGGATTGTCGTCGACCTGGAAAGAGAGTATGCGCGCCTGACTCAGGTCGAAGTCGTGCACCCACGCCGCATCCGATCTGACGGTCAGGCCGCTCGCATCGCCGACATTGAGCAACTGATAGCCTACTTGTGCCGGGCCGCCCTCAGCGGGAACATCGACACGCGTCGCCGCGACTTCGATCGCAGGCGTCTGTACGGCCTGATCGTCATCCTTGCATGAGGTCAGCACTGCGGCACAACCCAGCAGGCAGAACAACGCCTTCATTAGATTCAACTGTTTCATTGTGTTCAAGATAGTTATAAAAATTAAAAAATAGTAGATGATTCCTTACGTTTACCGTTTACAAATATACAAAAATATTTTAATCCGTAATGTTTCGCTGTGATTATTATGAAAAAAACACTCGATTAGCCCATGTATCATTCTTTCGAAACCGAAAAACGATGCGTTGCGAAACCGCATTCGCGTAGATAGCCATGCGAAATGATTATTTTGGTTATATTTGCATAATATTTAACCTAAATTATTTTCAAAATGAAAATCCGAATCGTTTCGCTGTTGTCGGTTCTCGCGGCGGCTGTCATGCCTCTGCATGCGCAGCAGTGCATGACTTGGGACGAAGCCTATCGTCGCGCCGACTCGCTTGCGGCGCGGCTGACTCTCGACGAGAAGATATCCATGATGCGCGGCTACGACAAGTTTTTCCTGCCCGGCGTACCCGACAAGGGAATGCCGTACATATTTACTTCGGATGCCACACAGGGTTTGCGGCTGAATCTCAATCTGCCAGACCCGACCATGATCCGTCAGATCGACCGGTCGACGGCCTTTCCGTCGCCGATAATGCTGGCGGCGACATTCTCGCCCGAAATGGCATACGAATATGCCCGTGCCGTGGGCGAGGAGTGCAGGGCGTCGGGCGTCGAGGTGCTGCTGGGTCCCGGCATGAACATATATCGCAATTCGCAGTGCTCGCGCAACTTCGAGTATCTGGGCGAAGATCCCTATCTTGCCGCACGCATGGTCGAACGGTATGTCGAGGGCATGCAGTCGACAGGCACGCTCGCCTGCCTGAAACACTTTCTGGCCAACAACACCGAATGGTATCGTCGACGCTCCAACTCGATCGTGGACGAGCGGGCGATACACGAAATATATACCCCGGCGTTTGTGGCCGGCATCGAGGCCGGTGCGGCTACGGTCATGACGGCATATAACCGTCTCAACGGCGAATGGTGCGGCCAGAGCGAATATGTCATCAACGACCTTCTGCGCGGCGAGTTCGGCTTCCGCGGTTTGGTCATGTCCGACTGGCGTTCGATATACGACTGGGGCAAGGTCGTAGCCTCGGGGCTCAATGTCGACATGCCGGGCGAAGACTACTTCTATCTCGACGGCGACATTCGCGGACGGGTCGAGCGCGGCGAGTTTTCGGAGAGCGACATCGACCGCATGATACGTCCGACCATAGCCACCGCCATTGCATTCGGGCTCTACGACCGCATACTGTCGGGCGACAAGTATCGCCCCGAGCTGCTCGACAGTCTGCCCTCGCATGCGCGAACGGCATACGAAGTAGCCGCCGAGGGTACTGTGCTGCTGCGCAACGACGGCATTCTGCCGCTCGATGCCTCGGGCCGGAGCATACTGCTTACGGGACGCTGGCTCGACGAGCTGCCCCGTGGCGGCGGCGCAGCCAGAGTCGAGGGCTACGACACGGTAACGCCCGTCGATGCGCTTAAAGCGTTGGGCGATGTCACGGTATCTAAAAACCCTACCGACGAGGAGTTGCGCAATGCCGATATCGTGATATTTACCACCGGTACATACGACACCGAGGCGGTCGAACGACCGTTCGCGCTGCCCAAGGCCGACGAGCGTGCCGTAAGACGCGCCGTCGAGCTGAATCCCAATACGATAGTCATCGTAAACAGCGGCTCGGGCATCGACATGACAGCATGGAGCGACCGCTGCGCCGCATTGATCTACGGGTGGTATCCCGGGCAGAACGGCTACGAGGCTATCGCCGACATCATCCGCGGCAAGATTTCGCCGTCTGGCAAACTGCCCATGACAATCGAAAGATCGTTCTCCGACTCCCCCGCCGCAGGCAGCATGCCGCGCGGAGCGTCGTTCTACGACAAGGTGCGTAACGAACACTTTATCATGCCATACGACATTTTATACGACGAATCGGTTCTGGTGGGTTACAGGTGGTACGAGTATAACGGCATAAGGCCGTTGTTCCCGTTCGGATACGGATTGTCGTACACCACATTCGAGATCGACCGGCCGTGCTGCGGCCGCAGCACGGCTACGGTATCGAAAGGGTCTCCCGCACGAATCAGCGTGCGGCTGCGAAATACCGGCGAGCGCCGCGGCAAGGAGGTCATACAGCTCTATGTAGGCGAAAACACCCCGTCGGTAGTCCGTCCGCCCAAGGAGTTGAAGCGCATACATAAAGTAGAACTCGATGCAGGCGAATCGGCTACGGTCGAGTTCGAGATCGGATCGGATGATCTGGCATTCTGGGATGTGCAGACGCACGCATGGAAGACCAACGCCGGAGAGTACACCCTCTACATCGGCACTTCGTCCGAGGATATAGCATGCACAATACCATTGAAAGTCATAGAATAATGTGGATCGCATGAAGTCTTACAAACGCTGGATAGCCGCCCTTGCGCTTTGGGCACTGCCGCTATGCGCAACTTACTCGCAGAGCATCGAGCAGGACGTACGCGAGGATATATCGCGTGCGGCCGACATCTACCACTCCTACGAGTATCGCCCGACAGAGATATCAGCCGCTCCCGAGGGATATACATTGTTCTATGTAAGCCACTTCGGTCGCCACGGCTCACGCTTTTTGGAGGGCGAGGAGCGTTACGCCTCTCCGCTGGCGACGCTGCGCCGTGCCGCCGGCAAATCTCTTCTGACGGCTGAGGGAGAGCGGTGCCTCGCCATTGTCGAGGCTATGGCCGAGAATGCCCGTTCGCGCTGGGGCGAGCTGTCGCAGCGCGGAGTGCGCGAGCATTGCCAGATCGCCCAGCGCATGTACATGCGCATGCCGGAGATATTCGCGGCCGAGGGCACCGAGGTGCGCAGCCGCTCGACGCTCGTGCCGCGCTGCATAATGAGTATGGCGGCCAACAACGAGCGTCTCAAAGAGTTGAATCCGTCACTTAACACATTGCGCGATGCGAGCGGACGTTGGCGCGACATATTCGACGACAACCGCATGGCGCACCGGCACGTCAATGCCGCAGCCGAGAAGAGGGCAGCCGAGTGGCGTATGCGCAATCTCGATCCGTCGCGGCTTATGCATCTGCTGTTCGTAAAGCCCGGCCTGCTGGACCGTCGCGCCCAGGTGGAGTTCATGCAGGAGCTTTATACGCTGTGGGCAGACGAACAGGATGTCGACTGGCAGGGCGAGAGCCTCGCCACGATACTCGACCGAGAGGAGTTGATAGCATGCTGGAAATGCAGCAATATGCGTTATTACATGCCTTTCGGCCCTTCGGAATATTTCGTGTGGCGTCGACATGATGCCCGGCGCGCCGTTCAGGATCTGATCGAGCGTGCCGATGCGGCAATCGCCGATCCTCGTCCGTCGGCCGATCTGCGCTTTATACACGACTCCGGCATAACGTCGATGATGAGCCTTATGGGCATCTGCGAGCTTGATTATACGACGACCGACTATGCGACGCTGCACGAGCACTGGGCGATATATCGCATAACGCCCATGGCTACGAATCTGCAAATAATGTTTTACCGCAGCCCTGCGAGCGACGAGGTCTTGGTAAAACTGCTGCTCTGCGAGCGAGAAGTCTCGCTGCCCCTCGAATCCAGCGACCGATGCTACCGCTGGTCGGATGTCAAGGCCTATCTGTCTGGCAGGATCGACGATCGGAAGCCGTTTCCGCGGAAAGCTCAGGCTGCGTAACGGGCGCGAGGTAAACTTCTCTATGCGCTGCGACGATATGCAGCGCAATCGCCGCAATCCGAATCAGGCACTTCGGGAGTGGCAATGGACTAATCGGCGCAGATACGGCGCCCAAAAGAATATCGCATGCAGCGCGCTTGCCGGAGGACGGATCGCAAGACCCGATATCATAGAGTTCGACGAGGAGGATATTCCGCATCTGGGAACTATGCTCGACAGTCTGCAAGAGCGGGCGGACGTGTGCATCAATAAGACCATGACCCGCACCGACATCGATTACGGGCGTGCGCAAAGCAACTGGCAGCCTCGATACGAGGATTATTATCTCGGCCGGGCATTCGACACGCTGCCCTGCAAGACATTGCATATCGATCGCAGCAAACTGCTTCGCATGCCGATCGTGATACTGACGGGCAAGCGCACCGTATCTGCCGCCGAGACATTCCTTATCCAGCTATACGAGCAGCCCGGACGGCCGAAGATAATCGGGCAGCGGACGACGGGAACCACCGGCTCGCCGCCGGTCATCGACCTGCCGCACGGCGCAGATGTGCGCATCTGCACGCTCAAACACCTTTATCCCATTAGCGGCAGGCCATTCGGCAAGGAGGGCATCATCCCCGGCGGTGGAGACTTTCTCGACGGGCGAGACCGGGTAATGGAAAGAGCCGTACCCATTATCGAGACGGGGAATTGACCTGCTTGCAAAAAAACCGTGGCCTATTCTATGATAGGCCACGGTTCATTCTATGCGGCGACACCCCCGCTACCCTACTCTTTCGCAATGAACGAATGTCGAATCGGGCACCGTCAGGTCGGGGCGGTCGGCGAATATTCCGAACACGGCCGAACCCGAACCCGACATCGAGGCATAGAGGGCACCGCTATCATACATAAGCCGTTTCAGAGCGGCTATGCGCGGATGCGCCTCCATTACATGCGGTTCGAAGTCGTTGACCACGACGTCGCACCAGCGGTCGACCGGCAGCCTCAGATCGCAGCGCAGATCGCTCGACGCCTCATGCGGCTCGACACCCGAGTATGCCTCGCGGGTCGAGACACCTTCGTCGGGCTTCGCGACCGCGAGCCAATAACCTCCGAGCGGCAACTCTACCGGCTTCATGATCTCGCCGCGGCCTGTGCAGTACTGAGGGGTGTTGCGTACGAAAAATGCCGTATCGCTGCCCAGTTCGGCCGCAGCATCTATCAGCTCCCGCTCGCTCAACGACAGTGAAAACAGAGTGTCTATTGCCCTGATGACAGCCGTGGCATCGGCCGAACCTCCGCCCAAACCGGCTCCGAACGGAATGCGCTTGTCGAGCGATATTCTCACCCCGTCGATGCCGTAACGCCTGCGCATCAGCTCGAACGCCCTGACACACAGATTATCCTGCGCCGGACAATCTACGGCCAAACCGCTGCCGGCAAACTCCACTCCCACGGAGTCGATGCGCTCTACATCGAGCAGGTCGCACAACCCCATGACCGGAAACATCACTGTCTGCAACTCGTGATAGCCGTCATCGCGACGGCGCACAACCCGCAAACCGATATTGATTTTACAATTAGCCTTGTATCTGTACTGCATGTGATCGACTTATATTTGTCGACACAAATATAGGAAATAATAGAATATTTGTCTATAATAAGGCAATATAAAACCAATAGCGGAAAGCAAAAACATATCACCCGAATATCGGCATATCGATCGTTGCCTGACCGCAAATGCAACGATGTTCAGAGCCACACCGACCGAGCACAGCAAAAAAGCGCACAAGTGCAATGCAAAAACGACAAAGTCATAGTCGATATGAAAGAAATATAGGATTTCATAATTACAATCATTATATCTTGTCAACAAATCACATATAACACTTGTCGCCAGAATTATCCACAACAATATGCCGTATCCCCAGTAAGGTCTCGGCAGCTCACACGATTTTTCCATAAATAGGATTTGTAATTTACATTTGCAGAATATTGCGCACTATCCACCAGATAAAGAACATGAATACATAGCTCCACACTATCGGCTTCGATGCGACGATACGCCTAAGTGTCACGGCATAACGTCTGCCTGAGAGATGCGACACCACAGCCGCAGACAGATAAGGCAGCCCGATTATGAGAAACAGATTGCAGCGCACGGCCGCGTAAAAATCGAGATGCAGTGCGGCATGTAATGCCCTCTGCGCTCCGCACGCCGGACACGAATAGCCCGTCCACAACTTGAACGGGCACTTCGGAGTCCACCACGTACACGGATCGAGCCAGTAATAAACGGCTATCAGCGCAATACCGCATACTATTATTACCGGCCGCAGTTTATTCCGTGCCATTGCATCTACAATATATCGCACTGGTCTAACGCCAAAGCGCCAAAAATCAACAGATATACGGCAATACCGATACCTGCCGACATATAGACAAACATTTTAGCCTTCTCAGCCGAATACCGTGCACCTTCATAGTTTCCGGCAGCCCAGGCCGCATCGACTTTCGACGCGAAGACGATGCCGACAACACCTAATGGCAGACAGCAAAACAACGTTGAAAGAACAGACCATGCAAGCCAATTATTCGGTTTGATCTGCGTATCGGTATGTGCATTGGCAAATGCCGAACCTCGGTTCACCGATACTCCGCAATGCGGGCACCGTACGGCCTCGGAAGAGACCATGCCGCCGCATTCTCGGCATGTGAACAGTCCCATAAATTTACTTTTCAAATATTAATAAATCCTGCCGGCAATTATCATATTAGCGGCCTGCCAATATGGCTATAACGTAGAGTATGGATACCGAAATACCGGCTCCGGCCGATATAAGGGTAATTGTTCTGGCCTTATCGGCCGCGGCAAGTGCTTCATCATATCGACCGGCATACCAAGCCGAATCGACTTTCGATGCGTAAAAAATGCCTACAAGGCCCAACGGCAGACAACACAACAATGTAGAGAGTATCGACCATGTAAGCCAATCGTCCGGCTTGGACTGAGTCGTTGTCGCGTTTGCGACAGTTTTAGACTCGACAATATCGGTCTGTTCGTTCTTGACCTTCGCTCCGCAATGCGGGCACTGTGCGGCTTCGGACGATACCTTGCCGCCACACTCATGACATGTAAGTAGTGCCATAAAAGTTTGAGTTGTATAGGCGCCGACACTGCCCCGCCGCGGCCGTTAGCAAAAAAGAAGTGTGAGGCAGATTAGTTTATCTCGCAGGAGGTTCTCGCAAAACCTATACACAAATAAACAATACTCCACACCGAAGAGTATATCGAAGACGATATATCCACATACGGTGACGAGTGTTCGTATTGTCTATCCCTGTGTATGTATGAATTTGCGAGATCCCCAACAAAGGATAAAGTCTAAACACTTCTATCCAAAATATGTTCTGCCGCTGCAATAACGACACGGCAAGGATAGAAAACATTTGTAAAACACGCAACACTCTGCGGGGTATTGTCGTGCAAATTTGATACGAAGATTTCGAAAAAACAACATTGAACATAAAATATTTATTCGGCTTGCTGCATCGTTTACCCGTCGGATAACATATTCGACGAAGCGTCCGTTTCGCAACGAAAATTTCGATCTGGCGGTTTCGAAATACCGATTGTTTTTAGTAACTTTGCGGCGGTTTATATGACTGATGTGTCAATGTTTTCACATACAATAAATTAAAACTAAAAACTATGATTTACTCACACGAAGTGCAACAGATGTGTTGCGTGAAGAAGGGAGCCAACCACCAGTCGGCTCCGATTCCGGAGGAGGGCAAATGGGTACGCGCCAAGGAGATCAAGGATATATCGGGTCTTACGCACGGAATCGGCTGGTGTGCACCGCAGCAGGGCGCATGCAAACTGACGCTCAACGTCAAGGACGGTATCATCGAGGAGGCTCTGGTCGAGACGATCGGCTGCTCGGGTATGACCCACTCGGCCGCTATGGCATCGGAGATCCTGCCCGGCAAGACGATTTTGGAGGCTCTGAACACCGACCTCGTCTGCGACGCCATCAACACCGCCATGCGCGAGTTGTTCAAGCAGATCGTCTACGGTCGCACGCAGTCGGCCTTCTCTGAGGGCGGTCTGGTAATCGGCGCATCGCTCGAAGACTTGGGCAAGGGTTTGCGCTCGCAGGTGGGCACGATGTTCGGTACCAATGCCAAGGGTACGCGTTACCTCGAAATGGCCGAGGGCTACTGCACGCGTATGGCGCTGGATTCGGACAACCAGGTAATAGGCTACGAGTTCGTACACCTCGGCAAGATGATGGAGTTCATCAAGAAGGGCATCGAGCCGGCCGAGGCGTTGGAGAAGGCCAAGGGCACTTACGGTCGCTTCAAGGAGGCCGCAAAATATATCGATCCGCGTCAGGAGTAGTTATTAACCTTAAACACAAAGAAAGATTATGGCAAGTTTATTTGAGAGCTACGAGCGCAGAATCGACAACATCAACGCTGTGCTTGCGCAATACGGCATAAAGAGCATCGAGGAGGCCAAGAGCATCTGCGATGAGAAAGGTATCGACCCCTACAAGATGTGCGAGGAGACTCAGCCTATCTGCTTCGAGAATGCCAAGTGGGCATACGTCGTAGGCGCGGCTATCGCAATCAAGAAAGGCTGCACGACGGCTGCCGACGCCGCAGAGGCTATCGGCGAGGGCTTGCAGGCATTCTGCATCGCAGGATCGGTCGCCGACGACCGTAAGGTAGGCATCGGACACGGCAACCTCGCAGCACGTCTGTTGCGCGAGGATACGCAGTGCTTCGCGTTCCTTGCAGGTCACGAGTCGTTCGCAGCTGCCGAGGGCGCTATCAAGATCGCCGAAATGGCCAACCGCGTGCGTAAGAACCCGCTGCGCGTTATCCTGAACGGTCTGGGCAAGGATGCAGCACAGATCATCTCGCGTATCAACGGCTTCACGTATGTACGCACCGAGTTCGATTACTACTCGGGCGAAGTGAAGGAGGTGGAGGCGATACCCTACTCGGACGGTCTGCGTTCGAAGGTTCGCTGCTACGGTGCCGACGATGTACGCGAGGGCGTAGCAATCATGTGGAAAGAGGATGTCGACGTATCGATCACCGGTAACTCGACCAACCCCACCCGCTTCCAGCACCCCGTTGCCGGAACCTACAAGAAGGAGCGCGTGCTGGCCGGCAAGAGATACTTCTCGGTAGCATCGGGCGGCGGCACCGGCCGTACCCTGCACCCCGATAACATGGCCGCAGGTCCCGCATCTTACGGTATGACCGATACTATGGGACGTATGCACTCGGACGCTCAGTTCGCAGGTTCGTCGTCTGTACCGGCACACGTCGAGATGATGGGCTTCCTGGGCATGGGCAACAACCCGATGGTCGGTGCTACCGTCGCTGTCGCCGTTGCCGTAGAGCAGGCCATGAAATAGCATTCTGGTAAACCGGCGGCTACCGGTCGCCGTACGGCATATCGCCCGAACGAGAGTCATCGACTTCCGTTCGGGCGATATTCGTTTACATCGGCACTGCCGATTAGAACCGCAGCACAACATCGCGGCAGACAAAGATGATGCGATTTTGAAATATCGATAAAAATAATTAACTTCGCAGTATGATAAATATGCGATGCCTATGAAACATAGCCTTTGACTGAAATAACGATTATCTTGCTGCATTATCGTATCGAATAATAGCAGCATAACATATAAAAAGCGTTAGCTTTGTACCTTGCTTTCTGAAAATCTGGAAAATTTTAAAAGCAACCGAGGAATGAAGTTTGCGCTCACGTCTCACGACGTGGGCCTTATTCCTTATTTGGTTGCACGGTTTTTCCAGAGCCTCAGAAAGCAAATATCAGGAGTTTTGTCCCACGTTTTTTATATGCCGTAACCAGACATTGCAAACCCGCCGCAGGGACACGGCTCAAATCATATAACATACATGAAACGAATTATTGTTTCGATGCTATTCCTATGCTCCGCAGCATCGTGCGGAGATAAAGGCTGCGATACCCTGATTCCGGATGACCGTGATCATTCTTTGATCGTAACCTCCGACGATATATCGCTCGAAACGCACGATTCGGCGGCGATCGCATTCGAATGCCGACCTGCCGCTGCTGTGGATGAAGTCGGAATCACGGATGAAGACGGTAAGACGCCGACAGACTTTTCGTTATGCGATGTCGTATCCGACGCAACGGGATACTGCGGTTTGATCAAGGATAACGGCTCGCCGGTCGAATATTCTCATTCTGTGCGTTTGCGCTGTGTCATAAATGGCAGAACGATATTATCCGACCCGTTTATCGTCAAAAGCAGCGGATACGACCGTTATCTGGAAGAATCGGTAACCGACACAGAGCAGCGTGTAACCGCAACCACTGCACCGCAGATAGTCAATAGCAGCATATCCGGCGGCGTTATACACATCTCGTTCGAGGCAGATGAAGACTGGGAAGTCGTGGCGACATCGGATGTTGCAGACGCCTCGTGGGCAAAAATAGAGCCGCTAAGCGGTAGCGCAGGGCTATGCGAAGTGTGCGTAACAATGCCAGAAAACACGTCGGATAACGACCGCAATCTGACGATTAACATCTGCCCGGTGCAGACCAGAAACGAGGATGTCGATCCGCTTAAATGCTTTCGTGCAAGTATGGCTGGCATAGGAATAATTCAATATGGCCTATATCGCAAGGAGCGACTTACACATGTGCATCTCGACGCTCCCGAAACTCTCGCCGAAACCTTGCGCAAAAAATTCGGCATGACCGACGAGCAGCTGACCGGCCACATAAGGAATCTGTATATAAATGGTGCTGTCGGTGATCGCGATTTCGACTATATGAGAAAAACACTGAAAAATCTCCGCATATTGGATATGCTGAATGCCGATACGGAGGAGATCCCAGACGGTGCGTTTCTCGACTGCAAAAATCTGCACTACATAGTTTTTCCTTACAAGTTACGACGAATCGGCAGAGATGCATTTCTACGTTGCGGACTTAGAAATTCGAATCTCATATTTCCGCCCTATCTGCGTCAGATAGGAGACAATGCATTCTGTAAAACTCTGGTAAGCGGTATCGCCTACTTCCCGCTGCTGACTCCGATCGTTGATTTGGGAAACTCTATTTTTACGGACACTCTCATAACCGCATTGGAGTTCGGCGAAGGAATACAGATAATCAACAGCAGCAAATACTCTGTACTGCTCACTCTGTTCGAAACCACTTTGGCCTATGTTCGCCTGCCGTCGACTCTCAACCAACTGAACAGCTATTTTTTCAACCGTGCGAAGATAGGCTACGTATTGTGTCATGCTCACAAACCTCCTAAGACGTATGAGGGAGTCAGCTCTCAGGGTGTTTTGCTGTTGTGTGTTCCGATCGACTGTGATGTTGACTATGCGAAAGATTCAAATTGGTCGACATTCGCAGCAAATGGCAAGCTCGCAGCAGTATTGCGTCCGTAAATCGTCTAAAAACAATATGCTTAACCATTATACACGCAAAACTATGAAGAAAACTATTATCATGCAGGCATTGTTCGCGATCATGGTGTTGAATATATCGTGCGGCGGCAAAGAACTGTCGGAATACGAAATACACGAAAACGGCGTATCGCCGTTTATGCTCGGAACAAGTATCGATTCTTTGCCTAACTCCTGCGAAGGGATTTACGACAGACTGGTAATTACGCGCAGTGACGATTTACTCTTTAACTCAGACAGAGGAGAGGCACATTTAGGCAGTGAAAAGGTATTGAGTTTTTATCATGAGAATGGTAAAATATCACACTTATACGTCTACTCGCCGGTATTGAAAACTCGAAGCGGACTCAACTGCAACTCTACCGCCGAAGAAATATTCGAACACGGTGGCCAGGCACATGTTTCCATACTCGAAGAATACACTATCAAATGCGACGGTGTATTTTTCTACGGGTGCAAATTCAACGAGCGAGGCGATATGAAAAAGCGTCGCAACTATTACAATAAGGATGGGGATCAAGAGCCATATACTGCCGACGACTATATACTCTCATCACGCGCTACCAGTATAATGATCGATGCTCGATCAAGATAAAACAACTACCGTTTGTTTGCGACGTCAGAATAAATTCATGTAAAATTAAAAAACAAAACTTATGAAAAAATTGATTTTTATCGCAATGCCCGTATTGCTGTTCGTTCTCGTGATATACGCTCCTTTCCAGCAGCTATCTTGGTCGGGATACACAGAAACATGGTCGCTAACGCAATTAAATTCAATTGATAGCGACATATTGTTTGCGGCAATAATAGGATTATATATCATGCCATTCGCTATGCTCGGTGCGGCGATCTTCAATGCCGTTGCGGCTGGCAAGTACGCAGCCGCTACCGCATGGATATATCGCATCGCCGCATGCGTATTTACATTATCGGCCATATTGCTTCTCGTAAATGTTCTTATGGACGATATTGTCAAACCTCACTTTATGCTCTATATCGAAATCATATTGGCCATATCGACAACGATTGCGTCGTTCGTCATATTTCGACCTGCTAAGCAAGTCGAATAGATTATCGAAATGATATCGCAAACAGACAAGGCCTCCCGAATATTCCGGGAGGCCGTTGTTTCGGCTGTGCCGCCTGAGCGAAATATTGTTAAGTATGTTTCCGACAAATTATTACCGTATTGTCTTGAAAATAAGATGATAGTATTTTTTTTCATGGTCAGCATGTTCGCTTTGCAAAGATCTGTCGGACGAATCAGTCGGTCAAGTTCGTATTATTTTACGATTTGGATTACTAACAAGTTTACTTTTCATTTTTCCGGGCGCGAATCGCGATAAAGAGTATGTTTTCCGAAATAATTGTTTGTATGTAACGTTTTCATTGTATACTTTTGAACCCGTTATTCGATTATCGATATGAAATTACTGCATTTGACTTCGCTGCTGGCAGTCGCACTTCTCGCGATCCCGGGCGGCGCAACGGCACGACAGCCCAAGTTCGGCGACGACGGAAAATTCAAGATCATACAGTTTACCGATGCCCATGTCAGGGCGGACAAGCCTGACGAAATGGCCAAGACGCTCGATCGGTTGGAGCGGACGATCGATGCCGAGGCGCCCGACATGATCGTATTTACGGGCGATGTGGTAACCGGACGTCCGGCCGCCAAGGCATGGCGCGCGATCCTCGACCCCGTCGCTCGACGCAACATACCGTTCGTCGTCGTGCTGGGCAACCACGACCGCGAGCAGGATCTCAGAGAGGAGCAGATAGCGCAGCTCGTGACGGCATATCCCAATTCGCTCAACGCTGCCGAGGACGGACGTCTTTCCGATATCGCCGTGCCGATCATCTCGGGCGACTCGGAGCGCACGGCAGCCGTCTTGTACTGCATCGATTCCAACGACTACTCCACTATCGAGGGGCTGAAAAAATACGGCTGGATACGATTCGAGCAGATCGAACATTACCGCCGCACCAGCCGCGAGTATACGCTCGCCAACGGAGGAAAACCGCTGCCGTCGTATGCCTTTTTCCATATTCCATTGCCCGAGTATGCCGAGGCGTGCACAGCAGATCCCAAGGCCGTTCGCGGCATCCGGCGCGAAGCGGAGTGCGCCCCGCCCATAAATACGGGCATGTTCGCCGCCATGAAGGAGTGCGGCGACATCGTCGCGACATTCGTCGGCCACGACCACGACAATGACTACATCATACCCCACCACGGCATAGCCCTCGTCTACGGCCGCTATTCGGGCGACAACACCGTCTACAACCACCTGCGCCGCGGCGTCCGCATAATCGAGCTGACCGAGGGGGAGCGCGACTTCACGACATGGATACGCCAGAGCGACGGTGAGAAGATCGACCATGTACGTTTCGACGCCAAATCCTCGAAACTGCGCGAAGCGAAAGAGTGACGGCATAGGGCAAATGCTCCGCCCCGCGGCTATTAATTTGCAATCGGGGGCGGATAATCGCCGTAATTTTGTACTTTTGTGCAAAATTAAACGAAATATCATGTACGACGCAATAGTCATAGGAGCGGGAGCGGCAGGTTTGATGGCCGCAGCCGAGGCCGCACGCGCGGGACGCTCGGTGCTGCTTCTGGAAAAAATGGAGAAGGCCGGACGCAAGATCCGTATTACCGGCAAGGGACGATGCAATCTCACTAATGCACGCCCCGCCGAGGAGTTCATGGACCATGTCCGCGCCAACGCCGATTTTTTCAACGTGGCATTCTCCGAGTTCAACAACAGGGCTACGATACGCTTTTTCGAGCGTCTCGGCGTAAAGCTCGACATCGAGCGCGGCGAGCGCGTCTTTCCCCACAGCGGCAAGGCGTGGGACATAGCCAACGCCTTGACGGAGTATTGCGAGGAGCATGGCGTCGAGATCATGTATCATACGCGCGTGACGGAGATACTGACGATCGGCGGCCGCGTATACGGCGTCAAGTACATCAACCGCCGCGGCTTCGAACGCAAGGAGGAGTGTGAAAACGTGATCGTCGCCACGGGCGGCGTCTCCTACCCCTCGACCGGTTCGACGGGCGACGGCTACACTTTCGCCGATGCTATGGGGCATACGATCGAGCCGGTGCGTCCGGCACTCACGCCGCTTCGCACGTCGCACCCTCAGAGAGAGTATCTCAACGGACTGCTTCTCAAAAACGTCGGCGCCAAACTATATGTCGACAACGAGCTCCGACAGGAGGAGTTCGGCGAGTTAGGATTCTCCGAGCGCGGCATCGAGGGCGCCGTGGCATTGCGGGTCAGCCGGACGGCGGTCGACGCGCTTATCGACCAGAAACGCGTTAAGCTCGTCCTCGACCTCAAACCCGCGCTCGATGCCGATACGCTGCGCGAACGCATCCGACGCGAAATGGCTGACATGCAGCCCGAAGAGTTCTTCGCCGAGCTGCTCCGCAAGCTCGTGCCGAAAAATCTCGTCGTGCCGCTGGCCAAGGAGGTCGATTTCCACTCGAAGAGCTACATAAGCAAACTGACCGACACCGAGATAGAGCGTCTGATAAAGATTCTCAAAGGCATGGTATTCCCCATAACGGACTATGCTCCGTTCGAGTATGCCGTCGTGACGGCAGGCGGCGTGAGCTGCGACGAAGTGAACCGATATACTATGGAGTCCGTGAAGGTCAAGGGGCTATATTTCGCCGGCGAGGTGCTCGATATAGATGCCGATACGGGCGGCTACAATCTCCAAGTAGCATTCTCCACCGGACGTCTTGCCGGACAGTTGAAGAAATAAACTTCCCGATGATGAGACACGTGTCCGGAAAAACAATTTCGCGACGGCTCTACGGGCTGAAACAGATTCCGTCACGGATACGGCGCGCCCGCTACTTTCGCGGTCACGGCGTACATTCGCCATACGTTTATGCTATCGTGCGCAAGGTGTTCATGCGCTCGACGCTGATCGGCGACGGCAGGGAGCTCTACGACGAGCTGTCGCAGCGCGGCATATCGCACCGTCGCGCCGTTCAGTTGCAGAATCTGTTCACTCATTGCGGCTATGCAGCATTTGGCATCGATTGTGTATCGGAGCCGGTCGATATGGCGATAGTCACGCTCGACGTGGCACCGGCCGATCTGACGGCTTATGCCGACGCCGCACGCCGCAGCGGATCGACGCTGTGCATAATGACGCCCTACTACTCGGCCGAGCGCAGCCGTGCCTGCGCGGCGCTGGTCGCGGAGCATCCGTGCACGTCGGTCGATAACCGAGGCTATCTGTTGCTGTTCAACAATCATCTGCCGCGGCAGAGATTTAAGTTATAACGCTATGAAGGTCTATACCAAAACAGGAGACGACGGCACCACGTCGCTCATCGGTGGCCAGCGGGTCGACAAATGCGACCTGCGCGTCGAGGCTTACGGCACCGTCGACGAGCTTACGGCATTCGCCGCCCTGCTTACCGACCGCCTCGCCGAGGAGCACCTCACGGAGCCGGTAGGACAGTTGCGGCGTATCATATCGCAGCTGATGAATGTCGCGGCGCTTCTTGCCACGGGAGATTCGGCACGCGACAAGATCAAGCCTATCGACCCCATGCAGACGGCATGTCTCGAAGAGTGGATCGACACCATGCAGGCCACGCTGCCCCCGATAACCAAATTCACGATCCCGGGCGGCCATACGGCCGTTTCGCTGTGCCACGTATGCCGTACCGTCTGTCGCCGCGCCGAGCGCGCCGCACTGCGTGCCGACCGCCAATACGGCGTCGACCGCTCGGCGCTGCAATACCTCAATCGCCTCTCGGACTACTTCTATGTACTCGGCCGCAAGGCGGCTTCGGAGTGCCGCGCCGAGGAGACGTTATGGATACCATAGCGGCGATATGGCGTAATTATGGCATAATTTGATTTGTTTATAAAATTTTTTATACATTTGCACTTCGAAGAAACCGATATTTGCAGAAATAACGGAATTTTAAAATAGTTGATATGTATTGGACATTAGAGCTGGCATCGAAACTTGAAGATGCACCCTGGCCTGCCACCAAAGAGGAGTTGATAGACTATGCCGTTCGTTCGGGCGCTCCGTTGGAAGTTCTCGAAAACTTGCAGGAGATAGAAGACGAGGGCGACATATACGAATCGATCGAAGATATATGGCCCGACTATCCTTCGAAGGACGACTTCTTCTTCAACGAGGAGGAGTATTAGTTAGTCTTGAATAGATTAAATAGTTAAATATCATCGCGATGAACAATTTGAATTTGTTTGTCGCGATGGTGTTTTATGGTGTGGGATAGTATGGTCTGTTTGTCTAAAATTCCATATCATTGTATCTCCTCAGGAATATTGCAAAAGGAGGATAATATATGGGAAGACCGAAAAGACTTTATCCGTTGGGCAAGTATCGCTTTCGTACACCGAAAGAGGTTGATAAAGAGAAAGCCTATCCTGTCGAGTTGGAATATACATGGAACAGGCAGATAATACGCAAGACGACGAATGTGTTTGCGAAGGTTCCGACTGTAATCAGAACGGCAATCAAGGACGTGGCGAGTTACGCGCAAGCTATGGCAGCGAATACAAACGGCTCAACCAGCTGTTGCTGGCGCGTGTAGAGCGTATAGATTCGCAGCTTGCCGAGTATAACGAAAAGCATCCCAATCAGATTACTGCTGATGTAGTGTCAGGTTTTCTTGCTGACAAGCCTCTTGCCCGTCGGGATCAGGGCAAAGACTTCGTGGAGTTTATGCAGGAACGTCTTTCATCGGACTATTCGAGGAACAGGATCGGAAGAAGCCGGTACGAGAACGGAAAGGGTTGTATGAATATCTTCCAGACATTTTTACGAGCGACCAAGCAAGGAACATATAAACCGGATGCAATCTATGTGGGAGAAATGACTCCGGAACTTTTAGACAGCTATATAGAATGGCGCAGGGAAATAAAACAGAACAGCGATGCCACTATCAACCATGCACTGACTCCGATATTGAAAGCGTGTGCATATGCCAGTGAGATGAACATGATGGATACGGCCGTCAATGCACGGATTCAGGATATGCGCATCGTGACGAAAGTTTCGCTTTCGGAGGAAGAGGCTGAATTTGACGGCAAGAGTTTGACCAAAGAGCAGATGACTGCCCTGCTGGAATATTACAGAAACTGTGTTGAACCGCGCAGGAAAGAGTTTCTGGAGATGTTTTTCTTTGCATTTCATGCTTGCGGACTTCGTGTGGTAGATGTTATGACCTTGCAATGGAAGCATATTGACTTTGCTAGACGTGAATTGCGGAAAATCATGATAAAGACGAATAAACGTCATGTGATTCCGCTTACCGAACCGGCTCTGCGCATCTTGCGGCAATGGCAGGAAAAACGCGAAGGTTGCCGGTATGTATTTAATTTGGTAAAGGAAAGTCTGGATCTCGATGATGCTGAAGCACTTTACAAAGCCCGTAACAACGCGACGAAATGTATCAACCAGTCGCTTGTCGTGGCAGGAGAACAAATCGGACTTCCGTTCAGCTTGTCAATGCACGCAGCCCGGCATTCGTTCGCGGTTTTCGCATTGAACCAAGGGTTATCCATGTCGGTTGTCAGCCGTCTGCTCGGTCATGGAAGTACGGACGTGACGGAGAAAGTCTATGCACGGTTCCTGCCGGAAACCCTGTCTGCGGAAGTCGCCCGGCTGAAAAACGACCTCGCTTCGCTTGAAATAATTTGATTTTTCAGGTTTTATAGTATTGAGATAAACAGTTTTGTTCGAAAATAATGTGAAATATTTATGTTACAAATAATATTTCTGGTTATAGGTCTTTGTATCATCGTACTTACATTATCCTTTGTCTTTAAGAGATATGCAAGGACAATTCTTTGGTCAAGTGCAATTGCCTTGTTTGCCGGCACTCTATTGCTTGTCGGAATCGGTGTAATAAATCCTGTCAATGAAGACTATACGGGTTCTACGGCATTTTGGGGGACAATCATAACATTGATTTCAGGCGCAGCCCTCGCCTTTTGTGCAGAAATACTGAAAGAGAAAAATAGGGGAAGAACAAATAAAAATGGTAATATCATTGGAACTCCAGTTTCGGAGGAGCTGGTAGCAGGTATTGACGCTGCTATTGTTTTATCAGGAACATTGAATACGGAACTCGCAAAAAAAGTTTTCGGTAAAGCCATTGAAGCCGGTTATATGGAAGAATGCGGCACCCATTATAAATGGAATGAATCAAAAGTTCTGTTGGCGTATATGTGTGGTCGGATTTATTGTGGTAATTATCCGGAGCGTCTTAAAATGGAAACAAAGACCTATTGGAAATTCGGAATGGAACTCTTTCCTGACGCCGAATTGTGTGCACTATTTGACATTTCTGACATAGGGCAGTCTCGTCAAAACAGAAAAGACCTGACAGTGCCGAAAAATTTTCAGAAAATCGACATCTTTTTTGAGTAGCCGTCCGGCTACTCTTTTTGTTTATAATCAAACGGTTAAGCGCGCATCCTAATATTAGCCTAACATTAGGAATAACCTGTTATATAATCTATGCTAACTTCTTAGGTTTTAAGGACTCTCTATCTTCGCCACCGCCGTGGAACGATGTGCACAGTCGTGTCACGGCAAGATAACGCGGCTTGAAGTCCGAGTGTGCATCAGGATTGGAAAGCCATAATAAGATTTACTATGGCAAAGAAATTAAAGGTAGAGACTATATGCGAAAGAGAATTGCTGGAAAAGATTCTCCGCATAGTGGAACGACAGGAAAAACTGCCATCTGCAAATAAGGTGGTTGCGCATTGTCTTTATGACAATAAGTCCTTGATGGCGAAATTGGGTATCAAGGAGAAGTATCTTACGAAATTACGAGACAACGGATATCTCGGCTATTCCCGTGAAGGTGACAAGTATTGGTACACGCAGGAGGATGTGGACCGATTTTTACGTCACTTCCATTTTGATGCTTTTGCAATAGGCGTCGACTTACCGAAGCAGGAAGGAGGTGGCTATGTTTGATAATCTGCATCTGACCAATATGCTTCGCTCGGAAGTTGAGCATGTTCCGGAAACTGGACTCCTTTTGGATGTGTTTCCAGACAAGATACAAGACATAATTCTAAATCTTGCCCGATATGAAAATTTCAATGTTGAATATACCGCATCCATTATCCTTTCTGCCGTAGCTACTGCTGTCGGCAATTCCTGCCAAATCCGCATCAAGGGCGAATGGAAAACAAGTCCTTCCATTTATATGATGCTAATCGGTCGTCCAGGATTGGGAAAGACTCCGCCTTTGGGATTTATATACAGACCGATACGCGAGCATGACGACCGGATGTATGAGAAATACAATGAAGAATGGAACGAATATGAAAAGGCGGTTGCTTTATCAGGAAACAAACGTAACGGTGGAGATGCGGAAGATTGTGCCATCCTGAAAAAGCCCCAGTTGGTAACGACCGTCATATCGGATTTTACTCCGGAGGCGATGATGAGCATACATCAGCATAATCCGCGAGGAATCGCATTGGTCGTCGATGAGATACTGGCTTTGTTCAATTCCGTAAGGCGATATAGTAATCGGAATAATCTTATCGAAGATCTGCTTACGGCCTATAGCGGACAACCTTTGAAAGTAATCCGCAAGTCGGAAACCAGACCGATTCTTATCAAAAATCCGTGTATCAATATCATAGGCTCGGTACAGACCAACTTGCTGACGGAGATATTCAAGACCGAACTGGTTGCTAACGGTCTGCTCGACCGTTTCCTGTTCGTTTATCCGAAAGATCGGAGAATTTCCGGTTGGAAACGGTGTGATTGCAATATTCATAAGCCGGATATGGTCGGGCAATGGAGGACGATAATGAATAGGATATTGGATATACAGTGTCAATGCGCCGACAAAGGGAATACGGTGAATCCACTTGTATTGAATATGAGCGATGAAGCGGAGGAATACTTTTATGGTTGGTATAATGACATCATAGAGGAGATTAATGCCATCGAAGATGATGCGGAGGTAGAAAGCCGCAAGATGAAACTTAACGGCAATGCCGCCCGTCTGTCTCTGGTATTCCAGATTTTGAGATGGGCAACAGACGAGGGGGCTATGCAGTGCATCGAGCTCGAATCCGTTCAGGCTGCTATTCGGATGATCGGTTATTACGAAGATACCTATCGCAGGATTCAGGAACTGATTGTTGCAAACAATAACGGTGAAACCCAAGAGGCTTGGCTGTCGTTGTTGGACGATGTGTTCACGGCCGGAGATGCGATTGTCGCCGGAAAGAAAGTCGAACTGTCGAGGCGTTCCGTCTATTATGCGTTGAAGCAATTGTGCCGGCAACCGAATCCGGTTTTAGAGAAAACCAGTCACGGTACATACCACAAGATCAATCAGGAAAAACAATCTGCACTTTGCACTGTTGCACTTCTTTCTAATGAATCGGTGGAACAAATACCGCAAAGTGCAAAAGTGCAGGATGCAAACGACAAAAATCCGAACGGATATGAGTGAGTATCGTTTTCATCTTCAGAAATACAGTTACGGGAGCAAGATAGCCTGTCCTAACTGCGGTGGAAGCAGATGCTTTGTCAGATATGTCGATGAGGAAGGTGTTGTCGTGTTTCCGGATAGGGTCGGCTAATGTGACCATGAGCATAAATGCTGCTACCATTATACCCCTCGTGAGTATTTTAGGGACAATCCCGATATGATGAATAAAGCGGATTATTCTCGGTTTGAACGGCAGAGATCTTTGGAACGGAAGTTCGTCCAGCCAGTTCCCTCTTTTATCTCTCCGGATATTGTCGGACGTAGCCTGTCGCATTATGATATAAATCCCTTGTACCATTACCTCTCCAATGTATTCGGTGCTGAAGAGACCATGCGTTTGTTCAATATATACCGGATCGGGACATCCGCCAAATGTGGAGGTGCTACAATTTTCTGGCAGACAGATATATCAGGCAATGTGAGAACCGGCAAGATTATGCTATACGATACCCAAACAGGACATCGGATCAAAGAGCCGCAGGCATATATCTGTTGGGCACATTCGGAATTACATTTGCCGGATTTCCATTTGAAGCAATGCTTGTTTGGAGAGCATTTGCTGAAAGGGGCATCTTCGTCTCCTGTTATGCTTGTTGAGAGTGAGAAGACAGCTGTTATCATGAGCCACTTCATTCCTGATTATATCTGGCTTGCGACCGGAGGTAAGAACGGATGTTTCAACAAAGAAGCGATGTCTGTTCTTCGGGGCAGAGAGGTAACCCTTGTTCCTGATTTGGGAGCGATGGAATTATGGCGAGAGAAATCCGCATTGTTGTCCGGTATCTGCAAACGTGTGGCAGTTTCCGATGTATTGGAGCGTATGGCAACCGACGACCAGCGTGAGGCAGGATTGGATATTGCCGACTTCTTTCTGACCGTTCCTACTAAATGTCAGATTCTCCAGCAGATGATTCGGCGTAACCCTGCATTGCAGACGTTGATTGACGAACTCGGGTTGGAACTTGTTGAATAACGGAGGAACTTGTTCCTGGAGTTTTATAGAAAGTCCATAACACAATAAGGACTTTTTGCCTGACAGCAGCAAAGTCCCCTCTGCATCCGGCAGAATCCGAATCAGAGTGAGCAAGCTCAAATATCAATCATTTATCAAAAGAACATTCATTATGACAACAGATAGAAAACAGGCCATGCACGTCGAAGCCGGCAAATCATTCAGCACGGCAGAGGCCGACGAGAACGAACGGCGTTGGAATGAGGAGAAGATTGGCAGGAAGAATCTGGACCTGACCAACCACTATGACAAGACCAGAATGAAGTTGAATTTCGAGATCGGCCCTGACGGTAAAATCCACCCGTTGGGCTATCAGGAGAAACCGCTTGAAGTTCGCCTGCAGGAACGGCTGGACGCATTGGGGTGGAAGCCCTTCAAGTCGGACAGCAAAATCCAACCGAATTGTTGTGCGAAGTTTATCTTCGGTGGCAATCATGACAGGACGCTTGAAATGGCCTTCGGGAATCAGACTGTCAGTCTGGAGAAAAATGCCGACAACAGCCACTTGCACCGGTGTGAGGAAATCGAACATTGGGCAAAGGATGTCTATGACTGGTGTGTCCGCAGATATGGGCAGGAAAACGTTGTCGGGTTTCAGGTTCACCTTGACGAGAGCAGTCCGCATATCCATGCCCTGATTGTTCCGGTTGGTGTTCGCCTTAAGAGTGGACGCAAGTGTGTGATGTGGTCGGCAAAGTTCGGGAAAGACCGGTTTGAATATGGCAAGATTTTAAAAGATATGCACACTTCACTATATGAAGATGTCGGCAGCAAATACGGTCTTGAACGTGGCGACAGTATTGACGGACGCAATGTGCAGCACCTCAACAAGCGCGAATATATCCGCAAATTGACCAAAGAGGCAAAGCAAGCGGAGAAAGCAGTCAAAGGGCTTCAATCCATGATGCGGCATCTGGAATCAAAGATTTTCAGTTACAGCCGCCAACTTGAAGAGGCGGAAAAGGAACTGGTTTCCGGCAGGATAACCCTCGACAGGTATGAGGCGCAGAAAGCGGATATTCAGAAACTCATTGCCGAGTATCAGGCCAAACTTGAAGACAAAGCCGACAAACTCAATGAAAAGGAGCAGGAATTGGAACGGCTTACAAATGATGCGATAAAGGTACATTCGGTTCTCCAACCGTTCCGAAACTACAAAGTTGATTTCACATTACCTCAAATTACAGAGAAAGTTCCCTTGTTCGGTACGGATAAGTGGGTCGAACGGCAGAACCGGTACATCGCCAAGCAGTTTACCGAGATTATCCGCAAGATAGAATCACTATACAAGAGTGATGCAGTACGGCAGGTCGATGCCGCCCAACGCAATGTTCTGGCTGATTACGGTGAGTTCTACCGGCTGAAAAGGGAGAACCAGACCCTTTCAGAAATCAACCAAGAACTGGAATCCGAACTAAATACTTTGCTTGGCCAATTGGCTGTACCGTCAATCCGCAATATAATTTTTGCCGTTGCCGATGCACTTATCGGTGGCCAGCCTGTACCGATTTCCTCCGGCGGCGGAGGAAATTCCGACTCTGACCTTCGTTGGGATGGACGCAGACCTGACGATGAGGACGAAGCGTATCGGAGGAGGTGTTTGCTTCATGCCTCACGAATAGTTAAGTCTGAAAGAAACGGATATAGGAGAAGACGTTGAAAACCAGTGAAATTAATTGATTTATCCCGATTGAGTTGCAACTTAACCGGGATTTTTCTTCTTTATTATATCAGAAAAGTAAGAACAATATTAATATAAAGATTATGATTTACGGTTACATTCGTGTCAGCAGTGACAAACAAACAGTTGAGAACCAACGATTTGAGATCGCCAAATTTTGTGAAGCACAAAATTTGGTGATTAACGACTGGATAGAAGAAACTATAAGTGGAGCAAAAAATTACAGTAAACGACAACTTGGCCGATTGCTTGGGAAAGTGTGTAAGGATGATATTATCATTTGTAGTGAATTATCCCGACTTGGTAGAAATCTCTTTATGATTATGGAAATCTTGAATATCTGCATGACAAAAGAGTGTCGTGTATGGACAATCAAAGATAACTATCGGCTCGGAGAGGATATACAAAGTAAAGTTCTTGCTTTTGCTTTCGGATTATCGGCAGAAATTGAACGAAATTTAATCAGCCAAAGAACGAAAGAAGCATTGGCAAGGAAAAAAGCGGAGGGGATTGTATTAGGGAGACCGATTGGTCGGAAAACAGACGAGTCTAAATATAAACTATATCCTAAAAAGACTCTGATAACAGAACTTTTGAAAGAAGGCATATCACGGCGAAAAATAGCCAAGATTTGTAAAGTGGATAGAAATACATTGTGCCGTTTTATCAATACTTTTTTGTTGGAATAATAGGAGCGATTATGTAAGGACACATACCGTTGTCTCTGCTTTCTCCTCGTCCGATTCGTGGTCTATTTTGTCAGAAATAGAGAAATCCATCAAAGCTAAAATAGAAGCAGTTGGTATGCCATT
>Ga0073907_1001249_pt1 | contig 33798 bp, 30 predicted proteins | sample GluameincwithD2O_FD_65483 | JGI IMG/M metagenome (GOLD analysis project Ga0073907, IMG submission 65483) | Mouse cecum microbial communities from Vienna, Austria - Glucosamine amended microcosms incubated with D2O | ecosystem: Host-associated > Mammals > Digestive system > Large intestine >... | reverse complement strand
GTTTTTGTGTTAAACGAAGTTAAATCAGTTACAGCCTTGTTACATCGAGCGCGCATCGAATACTATGATATTGTTTTATAGTAAGTTGTGAAGTTCAGTAATATCACACTAATTAACAGCTTTCCGCTACCCCTCCGATAGCTCTGATAGCTCCGATAACTCTGATGACTCCGATCAAAGAAGAGCCTGCATAAAACCCCGTCATGGCGTCGCAAAGCGCCGCCTTGACGGGGTGGTAGATAGTAGTATGCTGTGTTTTTACTGCAGCGAAACCTTTATGGTCGGTGGGAGAGTGCCGTTGCGGCGGTTGCATGCGTCGACTACCTCGCGGGCTACATGGCGGAATGCCTGGCCGGTGATTGATGAGCCGTCAAGAGCCACGGGGCGTCCTTCATCGCCCCCCTCGCATATCGACTCCACGACCGGTATCTGCCCCAGAAGTCTCACGCCGAGTTGCTGGGCGAGTTTCACGCCCCCTTCGCGTCCGAATATATAGTATCGCTCGTCGGGATGGCGTTCGGGAGTGAACCATGCCATGTTTTCCACAAGTCCGAGTATAGGCACATTGACTTTCTCACCGGTAAACATCGATATGCCCTTGCGTGCGTCGGCAAGAGCCACCTCCTGAGGAGTGCTGACGATGACCGCACCTGTGATGGCGAGTGTCTGCACCAGCGTCAGGTGTATGTCGCTCGTGCCCGGAGGCATGTCTATGAGGAAATAGTCGAGTTCGCCCCAGTCGGCTTCGCCTATCAGCTGCCTGAGGGCGTTGGAGGCCATGCCGCCGCGCCACAGCACAGCACTGTCTTTGTCGACAAGAAAGCCGATAGAGAGAAGTTTCACTCCATATTTTTCAAGCGGGATGATCAGCGCGCGTCCGTCGACTTCGTGCATATATACCTGCTCGTCCTCCACGCCGAACATTTTCGGGAGCGACGGACCGAATATGTCGGCATCGAGAAGCCCCACCCGGTAGCCCTCCTGAGCGAGAGCCACTGCGAGATTCACGGCCACGGTCGATTTGCCCACGCCGCCCTTGCCTGAGCTGACCCCTATGATGTTTTTCACACCCGGAAGCATCGGCTGCGCTTTTTGTTCGGGCTGTCGCGACGCCGTGGCTATGGTCGGTTCCACTTCGGGTGATATATATGTGCGCAGGGCGGCCTCGGCAGCCTTGACTATCGATTTCATGAACGGGTCGGTGGGCTTGTCAAACACTATCGTGAAGCTCACTTTCGGGCCGTCGATGCGTATGTCGTCGGCGATCATGTCGAGATCAACGATGTCGCGTCCGTTGCCCGGATAGCGCACATTGCGCAGTGCGTCGAGTATGAGGTTGGGATATAGTCGTTCCATAAAGATCAGCTGGGGTGTGTTGATGTCTGTTTATAGTTCATTCGCCTTCGACATGGCCGCGCGAGAAGCTGCGGTAGGTGTCGTAGGGTATCTCTATGTCGGGTTCCGACAGCTCGCGGTCGCGCGGAATGGCAAACCGCAGATATTTGATCGTCAGGCCGCGCGATAGCCATTGCTGCTCGTAATAGGTGCGTATAGACAGTATGTCGTCGGCCGGATGCGACGGATCGCCGTAGAGGTCGGCCGTGTCGGCTTCGGGTGTGATGCCGTTGTGCGAGGCCATGGCGCGTGTGTAGGTGTAAAGAAACGGGCTGTCGGTCTTCAGATGCAGTTTCCCTTCGGGCTTCAGTATATGGCTGTATAGTTCCAGAAACCGGGTGGACGTCAGTCTCTTGCGCACCTTTTTCATCTGCGGGTCGGGAAACGTGATCCATATCTCGCTCACTTCGCCGGGGGCGAAAAAGCGGTCAATAAGCTCTATGTCTGTGCGCAGAAATCCTACATTGGTCATTCCTGCGGCCAGAGCGCGCTTGGCGCCGGTCCACATGCGGGCGCCCTTTACGTCGATGCCTATGAAGTTCTTGCCGGGGATGCGTTCGGCGAGGCCAACGGTGTATTCGCCCTTGCCGCATCCGAGTTCAAGCACTATGGGATTGTCGTTGTGGAAAAAGTCGCTGTTCCAGTGTCCTTTCATCCCGAATCCCTCTGACGCCAGTGTGGCAAACGGACATTGTACGACGAAAGGTATCTCTTCCATCTCCCGGAATTTTCGCAATTTGTTCTTGCCCATAATCTGTCGGTAGGTTGTCTGCTTTGTGTGCAAAATTAAGGAAAATCCGCGGATTTTCCCTAACTTTGCCTTCAAATGAGCAAAAACGTACTGATAATAGGAGCGGGCGGTTTTGTCGGCGGTTTCATCGCCGACGAAGCGCTGCGTCGCGGATATACGGTGACTGCCGGCATACGTGAGTCGACATCGCGCCGATACCTCGCCGACAGCCGCATCCGTTTTCTGATTCTCGACTACGAAAATCCGGAGCAGATGGCCGAGGCCATAGCCGGGGCAGTCCCCGAAGGGGATGATTACCGGCTCGTGTATAATCTCGGAGCTACGAAATGCACCAATTTCGCCGATTTCAACCGTATCAATTACCAGTATCTGCGCAATGTCGTCGAAGCGTTGCGCATGGCCCGCCGCATACCCGGACGGTTGCTCTACATGAGCAGCCTGTCGGCGCTCGGACCGGGCGACGAACGCACCTATGCGCCGCTTACCGGAAAGACCATCCCGGCGCCCGACACCCGTTACGGCGTCAGCAAGATAAAGGCTGAGACATTTCTCGAAACATGCCCCGACATTCCATGGACCATCTTCCGGCCCACAGGTGTCTACGGCCCCCACGAGCAAGACTATCTGATGATGATCCGAAGCATCGACCGCCACTGGGATTTCGGCGTGGGACTGCGCCGGCAGATGCTTACGTTCATCTATGTAAAAGATCTTGCCGCGGCTGTGTTCGACGCGCTCGACACCGACCGCACTCTCCGGCGGAAATACATCATATCAGAGCCACGCAGCTACACACAGGCCGAATTCCGGCGCATCGCCGCGCGCATACTCCGCCGCCGGCTGGTGATACCGGTAAGGGTGCCTATATGGATGCTCTATCTGGTTTCGGCGGTGGCCGAGAAGATCGGCGTCATACGGTCGAAACCCAGCACGCTCAACCGCGACAAATTCCGCATAATGCGTCAGCGCAACTGGAATTGCTCGGTCGACGAAGCTGTAGCCGACTTCGGATTCGCACCGCGCTATGATCTCGTGGCGGGGCTGACCGAAACCGTGGCGGCCTATCGCGAGAGCCTCGGGGAGGAGGCGTCGCGATGAGCGGACGGTCGGGTTGCCGTGCTCCGGCATGGTTCATAGTTCTGACGGTAGTGATGTCACTTCCGGCATTGCTCACTCCGGCGCTGCTGTCGGCCTGTCCGCCGGATGGTCCTGACATGGTGCGCACATTGGTGTGGATCTATCCGTTCTACGTGGTTGTGGCCGCATGGCTCGCATGTCTGTGCTGGGACAGCCGCCGCACCATGGCGTGGGTGCTGCTTGCCCTCATGGCGCTTACCCATGCCGGAATATGGATGTTGGTCAACGCTCCCGGTCTTTGAATACACTTCTCATCAAAAGCTCCAGAAAATCATGGATATACTCATTATCAACGGTCCAAACCTAAATCTGCTCGGGGTGCGCGAGCCGGCGGTTTACGGCAACACCTCTTTCGACGACTTCATGAAGCGATTGCGGAGCCTGTATCCGCATATCGGATTCGACTTTTTTCAGAGCAACCACGAGGGCGCGATCATCGACCGGCTGCACGCCGACGGTTTCAACGGCCGATATGCCGGGATAATACTCAATGCCGGAGCTTATACCCACACCTCGCTCGCCATCGCCGACGCCATCGCGGCCATCGAGACACCGGTGGTGGAGGTGCATATATCCAACGTGGCGGCCCGCGAGGAGATACGCCACCGTTCGCTGATAGCGCCTGTGTGCCGTGGATCGATAGCCGGATTCGGACTCGACAGCTACCGTCTGGCCGTAGAGGCTATAGCACGGCCTGAATAATAATATTGACAATATGAAAAGACTTACCGATATAATGGCAACGGTCACCGATTTGCGCTGTGACCGACACTTCCTGACGTCGCTGAGGCGCGCCGGAATGGATTCAGTCAGGATCAATTCGGCGCATGTCGACGGCGAAGGACTCAGACGCATCATCCGCGCCGTGCGCGAGCATGTGCCCGGAACGGCGATACTGATGGATACGAAGGGACCTGAAATCCGCACGACGCAATTGTCCGGCACTCTGGAGTCGGTGACACTGGCCGTCGGCGACGAAGTGAGACTCGCCGAGTGTGCCGCTACCGATTCGTCGGTCATAGGCATAGCCGTGGAGGGAGTGTGCTCCGCTCTTCGAAAGGGTCATCGGGTGGTGCTCGACGACGGAGCCATGGAGCTTACAGTGCGTCATGCCGACGGTGCTGTGGCCGAAGCCGTAGTCACTCTCGGCGGCGAACTCGGGTCGCGCAAGACAGTCAATCTGCCCGACACCGATCTGCCCCCGATCCCGGCCGTGTCGGAGCGCGACCGCTGCGCCATCGAGGTGGCTGTGGAGGAGCGCATCGACATGATAGCCCACTCCTTTGTGCGCTGTGCGGCCGACGTTGAGGCTGTCCGCGCTCTGACCGCCGGCAGCGATATACGCATCTTCGCCAAGATAGAGTGCCGCGAGGCGATACGCAATTTCAACGGCATCCTTGAGGCTGCCGACGGCATTCTCGTGGCGCGCGGCGATCTCGGCACACAGATCGACGTGGCAACCATACCGGCCGTGCAGCACAAGGCCTGTGCCATGGCCCGCGCGGCGGGAAAACCTGTGATAGTATCGACGCAGATCCTCACATCCATGATCGATCACCCCTATCCGACAAGAGCCGAGATGACCGACGTGGCCTTTGCGGTGCGCGACGGAGTGGAAACGCTTCTGCTCACCGGAGAAACCGCGCAGGGAAGCTTCCCTGCCGAGTGTGTCGACGCTATGCGCCGATGCATAGAGGCGTCGCAGACCTATTTCACCTCGTTATGAGCAATCCGCTGACACTCACCGACGACCGGCTTGAACAATATATCGAGAGCCATATCTCGCCGGAGCCCGATCATCTTAAGCGGCTCTACCGCCATACATGGCTTCACCATCTCTATCCCCGCATGTGTTCGGGACATCTGCAGGGACGTATACTGAAGATGCTCACCTCCATGATAGCGCCGAAGCGTGTACTCGAGCTGGGTACCTTCACCGGCTACTCCACGCTTTGCATCGCCGAGGGGCTGCAGCCGGGAGCCACGCTCGACACTGTGGAGATCGACGATGAGATGGACGACGAGCTGCGCGAGCGTTTTGCGGATTATCCGTCGATAACGCTCCATATCGGCGACGCGGCTGAGGTGGTCGGACGTATGCCCGGAGAGTGGGACATGGTGTTTGTCGATGCCGACAAGCGCCGCTATCCGGAGTATCTCGCCATGCTGAAGCCGCGTATGGCCCGCGGAGGATATATCCTCGCCGACAACACTCTCTGGTCGGGACGGGTGGTGGCCGACGATGCAGGCCGCGATCCGCAGTTGCGCGGCATTATGGAATTCAACCGCCTTGTGGCCGAAGATCCGGAACTGGAGTCGGTGATATTCCCCCTGCGCGACGGCCTGTCGCTCATAAAGCGTTTATAAATCCGTTGTAGATAAAAAACTACTATATACATGCCACAGCTTGACAAAGATCTCATATCACAGCCTGAACTATGGAGCCTTGTGATGCAGCTCTCCGACCGTAGGCTGACTGCCGCGCTGTTGCCTCCGGTCGACGGCGAACAGATGATATTGTCGCACATACCGCTACCCGTAGCCACTGCCGGAAGCTATGCCAAGGCGGTGGAGGAGGCAGTCTACGACAATCCGCTGCTGCTTTCCGATTTCAGCCGCATCGGGTTGCTGACATCTTCGCCACGTGTGGCGCTTATCCCCGCTTGTCTTGACGACAAGGCAGCCGAAGAGGCTTTTGAGGCTACCTTCGGGAGTGAGGCGTGCGCGTCGCTTCGTGAACCCACATGGCGCGAAGCCGTGGTGGTTTCGGACGACGACGAGCAACTTCTGGCCTTTTTCCGACGCACCTTTTTCAACATAACGATACGTCCTACTCTCGCGGCCATGATCGAATGCTACCGTGCCGACGGGCTTTGGGTGTCGTGTGAGGACGCGGTGATACGTCTGGTGTATAATCTCGACGGCAATCTCATGGCGGCAAACAGTTTCGATATCAGCGCGCCGGAAGATGCCGCCTACTATGTGGCGGCTCTGCGTCGCGTCGTGGGCGCCGACCGTGGTACGGTGTATCTGCGTCGTGCCGGGGCATCGCGTGAATGGTGTGCCGCGATGGCCGATATGCTGCGCGGGGCATCATGTCCGGTGGAGATGGTCAATGCTTCGCCGGCAATATGCCGTCTGGGGCATTCCGGAGCTGATCTGCCCGATTATTTTCTCCAGACGTGATCTTCACGGGGTGTCGGGGCGTTATGCACATAATGCATAGGCAGAGGCTCCGCATATTGTTAAATCTTTTAATGCAGAATCTGACAAGGTGAGAATCATAAGAGGAAAATACGGACGTCGGCGGTTTGATGTGCCGACATCCATCACTGCGAGGCCTACAACCGATTTCGCCCGCGAGAATATATTCAACGTCATCGAGAATCTGATGGATCTCGAAGGTGTCCGTGCGCTCGATCTGTTCGCCGGCACCGGAGCCATCACGTTCGAACTTCTTTCGCGCGAGGCCGCCGAAGTGACAGCCGTGGAGCGCGCGCCGGTGCAGTGCTCGTTTATCAGGCGCACGGCCGAGGCGCTCGGCGCCGACAATCTGCATCTCGTCAGGGGCGATGCGCTGCGGTATATATCGACCGCCGTCGCTCCGTTCGATTTCATCTTCGCCGATCCTCCCTATGACATGGACGGATTCGGCGAGATTCCGGGCAAGGTGCTCGGCTCGAAGCTCGTCAAGGAGGGCACGCTGTTCGTGATGGAGCACTCGCGTAAGTTTGATTTCTCCACGTTGCCAGGCTTTTTCGAACACCGTGCCTACGGCAGTGTCAATTTCTCCTTGTTCAGACTCTGAACGTAACTGTGCAAAAAAACTTTCTCCCGATGAAAAAACTCGTAATCTCCACCGGCGCAGGCATGAGCGCCGAAAGCGGTATCAGCACCTTCCGCGACAGCGGCGGACTGTGGGAAAACTATCCGGTGATGGACGTGGCCAGTGCCGACGGTTTCAGACGCAATCCACGTCTTGTCCATGATTTCTACAACGCCAGGCGGCGCGAACTGCTCAAAGCCGAGCCCAATGCAGGGCATCTGGGGCTGGCGGCTCTCGAAAAGGACTACGAAGTGTATGTCATCACACAGAATGTCGATGATCTCCACGAGCGTGCCGGCAGTTCCAATGTGCTTCATCTTCACGGCGAACTGATGGCGGTGCGCACGGTCGACGAGCCATATCGTGTCTATCGACTCGATCCCGATCATGCCGATACCTCGCCCGAGAGCCGCGATCCGGAGGGACGGCCGTTGCGTCCGCACATAGTGTTTTTTCAGGAGGCCGTGCCCATGATGGAGCCGGCTGTGGAGCTTGTGTCGCAGGCCGATGTTTTCGTTGTCATAGGCACGAGCCTGGTGGTGTATCCTGCGGCCGGACTGCTCAACTATGTTCGCCGTGGCACGCCAGTCTATTATATCGACCCCAATCCGGCTCCTGTGCCCGAATGGGTCCACGTCATACGCAAAGGCGCGTCTGAAGGCGTAGCCGAGCTTACCCGGATTCTGACATCACAGTATAACGATTGATTATGGCAGACGGATATATCGAGAGCCGCATGGCCGATCATATTGCTTCGGGAAGCGCGCGGCGCACGGCGGCTCCTATGGGCATCCGCAAGGGTGTGGCGGCCGCGCTGAACGCGCTGTCGCTCGTGTCGGTGACTACTTTCGCACAGGGACGCGTGGTTGATGTGCAGTCGCCGTCGATGCGTGTTTTTGTGCCCTCAAAACCTTCGGGAATGGCGTTGGTGGCTTGCCCGGGAGGAGGATATTCCAAAGTGGCCGCCGATCATGAGGGCTACGACTGGGCGCCGTTCTTCAACAGTCTGGGAGTGACGTATGCCGTGCTCGACTACACTCTGCCCGATGGCGATCGGTCACGTCCGCTGACCGATGTGGCTGATGCGTTCAGGGTGTTGGCCGACAATGCCGAAGAATGGCACGTGGATATCTCCCGGACGGGTATCATGGGCTTTTCGGCCGGTGGCCATCTGGCTGCCGCCATGGCCAATGGCGCTGTACCCGATTGTCGCCCGGCCTTCCAGATACTGTTTTATCCGGTGGTGTCGCTCATGCCGGAGATAACACATCCCGGCACGGCTGCGCAGTTTCTCGGCGACGCTGACTCTCCAGAGCTGCGTGCGCGCTATTCGTCGGAGCTTCAGGCCTCTCCGTCGACACCGCCTGCATTGCTGCTGCTGAGTGCCGACGACAAGGTGGTGGATCCTCTCAATTCGATCAATTATTTTCTTGCCATGCGCCGGCACGGTGTCGACGCCTCGCTCCATATTTATCCTTCTGGAGGTCACGGTTGGGGCTACAGACGCGATCAGATGGCGTTTCACAATGCGGTGATGGTAGAGCTCGCCGCGTGGATACGCAAGCGTCAGGAGAAACTCTGACGCGCCTCTACGGTGGCTTGCAGCCTCAGGCAAGCATCGGCGCAATGCGGCGCAATGCGCCGATAAAGGCGTCGGCTTCCTCGAAGGTATTGTAGGCGGCCATCGACGCACGCACGGTGCCGCTCACTCCCAGCCGCTCCATCAGGGGCTGGGCGCAGTGGTGGCCGGTGCGCACGGCAATGCCGAGTTTGTCGAGCAGCAGACCGGTGTCGTAGGAGTGTGCGTTGCCTATCAGGAATGATATGATGGCGCTCTTGCCCGGAGCTGTGCCGAATATACGCATTCCTTCTATCTCGGCCATGCGCTCTGTGGTGTATTCAAGCAGCTGCTCTTCGTGGGCGGCGATCCGTTCCACACCGGTGGCTTCAAGCCACTCCACTGCCTTTGCAAGCGCCGCGATTCCGACAAAGTCGGGGGTGCCGGCCTCGAATTTGAAAGGCAGGTCGGCGAATACCGTGCCGCCGAAGCTCACGGTCTTTATCATCTCTCCGCCCCCCTGGTATGGAGGCATTTTTTCAAGAAGCTCACGGCGTCCGTAAAGCACTCCGATACCGCATGGACCATACATCTTATGCGATGAGAATGCATAGAAGTCGGCGTCGAGTGCCTTGACGTCGACCTTTGTATGTGCTATGGCCTGCGCGCCGTCGACGAGCACCGCAGCTCCTGCTTTGTGGGCTTCGGCGATCATTTCGGCTACGGGATTGACCGTGCCGAGCACGTTGCTCACGTGGGTCACCGCCACAATGCGCGTGCGCTCGTTGAGTATGCTCCGGAATGCGTCGAGATCAAGCACTCCGCGGTCGTCCATCCCTACGACGCGTATTTTCAGCCCGCGGCGCTCCGCGATAAGCTGCCAGGGAACTATATTCGAGTGGTGTTCCATGACCGTCAGCACTATCTCGTCGCCTTCGTTCATCAGCGCGCCATAGGAACTTGCCACGAGATTGATCGACTCGGTGGTGCCGCGGGTGAAGATCACCTCGGCGCTGTCGTCGGCGCCGATGTATCGGGCCACAAGTTCGCGTGTGGCCTCCTGCCGGGCGGTGGCCTCCTGCGACAGTGTGTGCACGCCGCGGTGTACGTTGGCTTTCGAGTCGAGATAACCGTCGCGTATGGCGTCGATCACCGGCGATGGTGTCTGCGTGGTGGCGGTGTTGTCGAGATATATCAGTTCATGACCGTAGATTTTGCGGCTGAGGGCGGGAAACTGTCGGCGTATGTCGGCGGTGTCGAGTGCTGTCATGGGGTCGGTGTCGTTTTGAAGTTTATTTTGCAGGGCAGTCGCCGCATACGGCTGTGTCGCCTCTGAAGCGCATTTCTGTCAGATGCCGCAGACGGTCGGCCAGGCCGGGTATGCTCACGGAGTCGATCACGTCCGACATGAATGCCTGCATAAGCATCATGCGGGCCTCGCGCTCTGGGATGCCGCGGGTGCGCATGTAGAAGAGAGCCTGCTCGTCGAGCTGACCGGTGGCCGCTCCGTGTGAGCAGCTCACCTCGTCGTTGTAGATTTCGAGCTGCGGGCGTGTGTGCATTCGTGCCGTCGACGAGGCGAGTACGTTGCGGTTGCTCTGGTAGGCCTCGGTATAGGGAGCGGTGGGAGCGACGAGTATCGATCCTTCGAAAGCGCCCTGCGCATAGTCGTCGAGCACATATTTGAAGAGCTGGCGGCTGTGGGAGCGGGGTTGCAGATGGCGCACCACCGAACAGTTGTCGGCGTGACGGCGGTCGGTGCAGATGGCCATGCCGTTGATTTCCGTGCGGCAGTGCTCGCCGTTGATGTCGGTGCGCATGTCGTTGCGGGTCGTGCCGCATGACAGCGTCACAATGTTGGCGCGCAGCTGCGATCCGGTCTGCTGACTGACGTAGAGACGTGAGCAGCGGGCGTTGGATGCCGCTGTTTCCTCCATGTCGCAGATGTCGAGGCTGGCACCTTCGTCGAGCCATGCTTCGGTCACCTGCAGCGAAAGGCACGAGTGTGTGTCGGATTTGCTGTGGTCGCAGGTGAGGATCATGGCCGAAGCGTCTTTCTCCACGATCACGAGCAGCCGGCGCACGGCCATCTGAGGCTCTGCGCCGTCAAACACGTTGACAATCTGCAGCGGTTTTTCGAGATGTGTTCCGGCCGGAATGCGCACCACAGCGCCGTCCTGGCACAAAAGGGTGTTGAGGGCTGTAGGGACGTCGTTGAGGTCGGCAAGCGTGCCCAGACGCGGTTTTATGATGTCGGGCCACTGCTCACATGCACGTGCCAGCGATGTGAATATCACTCCTTCGGGCAGACGGCGGTCGAGCCCTTCGGTGGGCACGAATGTGTCGCCCACGAGATATGCCTGCAGAGTCGATACGTTGGGCAGCTCGCAGCGTATGGCTGTGGATAGATCAAACGAATGTCCGAGGCGCATTATGTTCAGGCCGCGGTCGGGAGTCATCATCTCGTCGAGCGATGTGCGCTCGTAGCCCTCCGTGTGTGTGTCGGGCAGCTCTTTGCCCTGCAGGGCTTCGAATGCACGCGGGCGCAGCTCGTTGAGCAGGGCGGGTGCGTGTGCGTCGATATCCTTGCAGTGGGCGTTATAGAGGTCGGTGTATTGTCTGAGAGCGTTCATGGCAGGGTCAGTCGACTTGTTGCTTGATCCAGTCGTAGCCACGCTCTTCGAGTTCGAGCGCGAGTTCAGGTCCGCCGCTGTGTACTATGCGGCCGTGATATAGCACATGCACGAAGTCGGGGCGTATGTAGTCGAGCAGACGCTGGTAGTGGGTTATGACTATGGTGGCGTTGTCTTTTGTTTTCAGCTGGTTGACGCCCGAGGCTACGATGCGCAGGGCGTCGATGTCGAGTCCGGAGTCGGTCTCGTCGAGTATCGAGAGCCGCGGCTCGAGCATAGCCATCTGGAATATCTCGTTGCGCTTCTTTTCTCCGCCCGAGAAACCCTCGTTGACCGAGCGCGATGCCAGGCGGTTGTCAAGCTCCACTATCTCGCGGCGCTGGCGCATGAGTTTGAGGAATTCGGTGGCGGGCATGGGATCCTCGCCGAAATATTTGCGCTTGGCGTTGATTGCCGCGCGCATGAAGTTGGTCATCGACACTCCGGGTATCTCCACCGGATACTGGAACGACAGGAACAGTCCTTCGTGGGAGCGGTCTTCGGGCGAGAGCGACAGCAGGTCGACGCCGTGGAAGCTGACGCTGCCGCCGGTGACGCGGTAGGCTGGGTTTCCGGCCAGCACACCCGAAAGGGTGCTCTTGCCGGAGCCGTTGGGTCCCATTATGGCATGGACTTCGCCGGCGCCTATCTCAAGGTCGAGTCCGCGTATGATCTCCTTGCCCTCGACCGAGGCGTGGAGTCCTTTTATTTCAAGAAGTTTGCTCATTGTGGCAATTTTTTTGTTCGGTTATGATATGATGCGGGTCATCCCACGCTCCCTTCGAGCGATATCTGGAGCAGTTTCTGGGCTTCTACGGCAAATTCCATAGGCAGCTTGTTCATCACCTCCTTGGCATATCCGTTGACAATAAGCCCTACGGCCTCTTCGGTGGGTATGCCGCGCTGGTTGCAGTAGAATATCTGCTCTTCGTTGATTTTCGATGTCGTGGCTTCGTGCTCCACTACCGAACTGTCGTTCATGACATCGATATAGGGGAATGTGTGTGCTCCGCAGTCGGGGCCGAGCAGCAGGGAGTCGCATTGGGTGTAGTTGCGGCATCCATGTGCGGAGGCCACCACTTTCACCTGGCCGCGGTAGGAGTTCTGGCTCCGTCCGGCCGAAATGCCTTTGCTGACTATTGTGGAGCGGGTGTTGGGTGCCAGATGTATCATTTTCGTGCCCGTATCGGCCTGCTGGCGGTTGTTGGTGACGGCTACGGAATAGAATTCGCCGGTGGCGCCTTCGCCCGCAAGCACGCATGAGGGGTACTTCCACGTGATTGCCGATCCGGTCTCGACCTGCGTCCACGACAGCTTTGAGTCGCGTCCGCGGCAGAGTCCTCGCTTGGTGACGAAGTTGTATATGCCGCCGCGGCCGTCGCGGTCGCCGGCATACCAGTTCTGGACGGTAGAGTATTTCACTTCGGCGCGGTTCTCCACCACGATCTCCACGATGGCGGCGTGAAGCTGGTTTTCGTCGCGCATCGGGGCGGTGCACCCTTCGAGATAGCTGACGTAGGAGTCGTCGTCGGCTACGATAAGGGTGCGTTCAAACTGACCGGTGCCTTTGGCGTTGATGCGGAAGTAGGTCGAGAGCTCCATCGGGCAACGCACGCCCTTGGGGATGTAGACAAACGATCCGTCGGAGAATACCGCCGAGTTGAGGGCGGCGAAGAAGTTGTCGGATGCCGGAACGACCGATCCGAGATAGCGCCGCACCAGATCCGGATACTCCCTGACGGCTTCCGAGATGGAGCAGAATATCACGCCTTTGTCGGCAAGCAGCTGGCGGTGGGTGGTCTTGACGCTCACGGAGTCCATCACTGCGTCGACAGCCATTCCTGCAAGCTGTTTCTGCTCCTGAAGCGGTATGCCGAGTTTGTTGAATGTGTCGATAAGCTGCGGATCCACTTCGTCGAGGCTTTTCGGCCCCTCTTTCTTCACCGGAGCTGCGTAGTAGCTGATCGCCTGATAGTCGATGGGCGGTATGTCGAGATGCGCCCATTCGGGCATCTTCATCGTCAGCCATTTGCGATATGCTTTCAAGCGGAAGTTGAGAAGCCATTCAGGTTCCTGCTTCTGTGCGGAGATATACCTGATGGTGTCCTCCGACAGTCCGGGAGGCAGTATGTCGGTGTCTATGTCGGTGGTGAATCCGTATTTGTATTCGCCGGTGGCGGCCACAGCTTCGGCCGGCGCTTTATGCTGCATTGCAGGCGATGGGTCGTTCGTTTTCATAAGTCTTTAGTGTAACAACCTTGGCGGTGTCATTGTTGAGCCGACACCATGCGGACTTGCCCCCGGCAAGACCGATACAAAATTACATCATTCTCCCCACAATGCAAAATTTCCCTCCTGCGACGCGGCATCTCCGCATCCGCAGCATGTCAGATGCGAAGGTAGAGGCGGTCGCAGTGCATCCATGCGAGAATCAGGAATACGATGGCGAAGTTGCCGGCGGTCAACACCGTGTCATACCATTGTCCTAATATGGGGCTGGAGTCCGACGAGCATGAACAGGTCGAGTCCGCGTAGCAGGTCGAGCGATTTGAGGCGCCCCTGCGCCGGAAGGGCGGTTGTGGAGGCGGTGGTCATTATGTGGTGGTGATTTCTTGTGATTTTTGCAAAGTTATGGAATAATGCCTAATTTCGCAATACAGTGAACAGACCGATGGAATACGATTATACCGACGGCGCCGATATGGCCCCGCAAGCTTGTGAGCATATCGCTGCCATGACGGTAGGCGGAGAGATGGATCTTGCCTTCCGCATAGTGGAGCAGACGGGAGCCAACCTGTTTCTTACCGGAAAGGCCGGCACCGGCAAGACGACATTTCTCCGGCGGCTGCGGTCCACCTCACGCAAACGCATGGTGGTGCTCGCGCCGACAGGAGTGGCGGCCATCAATGCCGATGGAGCTACCATCCACTCATTCTTCCATTTTCCGCTGACCTGCTATATCCCCGGGCAGGGGTTTGTGGGCGAGGAGAAGTATTTCAAGCCGTCGCGCTCCACGCGTCGCATACTTGCGGGTATGGAGCTGCTTGTGATAGACGAGATCAGCATGGTGCGTCCCGATCTGATGGATGCCATGGATATGGCTCTGCGGCGGTTTCGTGATCCGTCAAGGCCTTTCGGCGGGGTGCAGCTGCTGCTGATAGGCGATCTGCGACAACTGTCGCCGGTGGTGCGCGATGCCGACCGCGAGCTGCTGCGGCCGTATTATAAGTCGCCTTATTTCTTCGACAGCCATGCGCTGCGCGAGGCCGGGATGCTGACCATCGAGTTGCAGACAGTGTTCAGGCAGACCGACCGGGATTTTGTTGATATGCTCAACGCCGTGCGCGACGGCAATATCGACGACACGCTGCTTCGGAAACTCAACGGACGCTATAGGCCGGGATTCGATCCGGCCGACGAGGAGGGATACATACGCCTCACAACCCATAACGCCCGGGCTGCGGCTGTCAACGAGGGGAAGCTCGCGTCACTCGCCGGGCAGCCCACAGTGTTCCGGGCCCGGATCGAGGGCAAATTTCCGCCGTCGGCCTATCCGGCCGACGAGGAGGTGACTCTCAAGGTCGGGGCGAGGGTGATGTTTATACGCAACGACGGGCCGGAGCGCCGGTTTTTCAACGGCATGATAGGCACTGTCACATCGCTCTCCGACGGCAGGGTTGACGTCAGGCCGCTCGGCAAGGACGAGGAGATATGTGTGGAGCCGGCCGAGTGGGTCAATACGCGTTACGATGTCGACGAAGCCACTCAGAAGATCACCCAGAAGGAGGAGGGGCGTTTCGTGCAGATGCCGTTACGTCTGGCATGGGCCATAACGATCCACAAGAGCCAGGGGCTGACGTTTGACCGTGCCATAATCGATGCGGCTTCGTCGTTTGCTCCCGGACAGGCCTATGTGGCTTTGAGCCGGTGTCGTTCGCTCGACGGACTGGTACTCGACACGCCATTGTCGGATCGTTCGGTGATTACCGATCCAGGAGTGACGGGATTTATCCGCGAGGCTGTGGCCGGAACTCCCGACGAGGCTATGGCTTCAAGGCTCGCCGACGAGTTCTATATACGCAATCTGGTGGAGGTGTTTGATTTCGGGCGCATACGGCGTGAATTTGACGCGCTGTCGCGCGCGGTTCAGGAGTTTGTGGCTCCGGTGCATCCGGAGCTGTTTGATGTCTATGGACGTGCGTCAAAGGATATGGCCGATGATCTGGATGCGGTCGGAGAGCGTTTTGGCCGTATTTACGCCTCATATCCCGGAGGGGCGCAGGCTCTGAAGGGGTCGGAGGAGCTGCGGCTCAAGGTCAGAGGAGGGTGTGCGTATTTTATTGAAAAGCTGTCGCCGCTGTTGAAGCTGGTGCAGAGGGTTCCGTCAGATATAGGCAACAAGAATTACCGCCGCAGGGTGGAGGCGGCGCGCGATGCTGCGTGGGAGCTTATGCTTGCCAAATACAAGGTGCTGACGTCGCTGTCCGATGCCGATTTCAGCGTGGAGGCATATCTCGATATCAAGGCGCGGATCGCGCTTCAGGGCGATGATTCCGGCATTGTGGAGATGCGTGCCAAGCCCGACAAACCGGCTTCCGGAAGCCGTAAGGGTGAATCCGGACGCAAGGAGAAGCGTCCCAGAGGATATTCCACTTTCGAGTCACTGCGTATGTTTGACGACGGCACATCGCCCGAGGATATAGCCGCGTTGCGCGGTCTGGCTCTTTCGACCGTCGTGGGGCATCTGGCGGAGTGCGTGGCTTTGGGTCGGCTCGATGAGTCGCGCCTGATCGACGGCGACACTTGCGGGGAGATCGGCCGGATGCTCGATGCGGCGGCTGACGCCGACGGACGTGCCGCCGCCTTGCATGAGGCCGAGCGGCGTTTCGGTCGGCTTAAGGTTCTGGTCTACCGCAAGATTTATGGCCGCGGACGTTGAGCTTTTTTGAGCGCGGTCCGGGTCAGTCGTCACCGGCGATAGCGTCGGTCGGCTCGGCGGTAGCGTCGATCATTTCCGGGTCGTCGTCGAGCTCGATCGCATTCCATAGGTCGGTGCGTATGCCGGCCTTGAAGCGCGGCATTTCGCCGCTGGCGGTCGGTTCGAGCGCGGTGCCCTTCTTCTCCTCGCGTGGCGGAGGTGAAGTGTGTGAGCCTATGGTTACCGATTCTTGTCCGTAGGCATCCATGAGGGCATGTCCCACAAATTCGCCCGCCGTAGTGTCCTTTGGCGCAGAGGGCATTTTGTAGTAGACACACAGTTCGTTGACCGCGCGTGTAAAGGCCACGTAGATCACGTTGGTTTCATCCGTGGCCATCTCTCTGACGCGTCTCTGGTAGCGCGCTCCCATCGGGGTGGCGAGCATCTCAATGCATGGGCGTAGTCTCACGTAGGGAGGTATGTCGGCGGTGTCGCAGCCCTCGAGGGTGAGTCCGCGGGTAGGAAACCATTCGTCGCTTTTGAGCGAAACGGCGTCCCAGTCGACCATCGGTACGTGTACGCAGGCCCATTGCAGGCCTTTGGATTTGTGGATAGTCATCAGATTGACCGACATGGTGTCGGGCGGGGTCTGCACATACAGCCGGCGCCCGTTGATGTCCCACCACCGCAGGAAACTGCGCGGGTCGGGGGCGTTGGCTGCGGAATATTCGGTCACAGCGTCGACAAAGGCCGAGATAGCGGCATTCTGGTCGCAGGCCATCTCAGCCGGGACACGCTCGCGGATGATCCAGTTGACGAGTGTCACCAGATCCCATGATTCGTTGTTGCTTTCCGCTGCCTGTTCGCCTCGGCGCCCTACGGCCTCTTCAAGGGCGTCGGAATCGCTCAGGCCGCGGCCTTTGGCTTCGTCGAAGCGCGATGTCAGCAGCGTCACCTCACGCATGCTGCGGCGCCGTTCCCTGACGTCGTCGGCGGTGGTCGATCTGAGTCGCAGAGCGCTGATGATCATTTTTACGGCGGGGGAGTCCTGCAGGCGGAGCGATTCGTCGCTCGTGATGCCGAATCGCGGATCGTCGTGGTTGTCGTGCTGTCGTGCCGACAGGTATTCCGCTACCTGTGTGGCGTCTTTGCCGTCGCGGACAAGTATGGCTATGTCGGCGGGGCGGTAGCCGGCCCGGAACTGACGCACGATGTTGTCATACATCCGCGGAAGAGCCTCGTCGGCCATCGTAGAGCCTTGCGGCGGAGTGATGCGTTCTACCTCCACATAGCCGGGAGCCGACTGGTTTTTGGCCGCTACAAGCTGGTGTACGTTGCCGTAGACCCCTTCGCCGGCTCTTGCAGGACCCATGGCCTCGAAAAGACGGTTGTTGAAGTCGACCACTGTGGCCGACGACCGCCAGTTGGTGTTGGAGCCGGGGGTGTTGCCTTTCTCCTGAAAGTCAAGGGCGCCGAAGTCGGAGGCCACCTGTGAGCCGAGCAGCGTCGGGTCGGAGTTGCGAAAACGGTAGATGCACTGTTTCTCGTCGCCGATTATCAGAGAGTCGTGTCCGGGTGCAATGCCTTGCTCTACAAGAGGCCGCAGTATGTCCCACTGCATGCGCGATGTGTCCTGAAATTCGTCGATCAGGAAGTGGTTGAGCCACACTCCCATGCGTTCGTAGACGAAGGGGGTGTCGTTGTCGCCGATGATCCGGCTGAGCAGTGTCTTCGTGTCGTCGAGCAGCAGGGCGTTGCTCTCCTGCCGCACTTCGTCGATATAGCGCATGGCGTGGCGCATGAGCGACAGCGACAGTGTGGAGTCAAGCAACTGACGGCATATCTTGCCGCGTGTACGGCAGGCGAGTATGGCCTCGGAGGCGGCGATGACCGACGCCTCCACTTCAGGCGGGAGGGTGCGCCCTTTGTTGAGCACCGATTCCACTCCTTCGGCGGCGGGCTTCACGGTGGTGGTGGCGCCGCTGTCGGATGACGGATCGGCCTTCACTTTCTCCAGGCCTTTGATGAAGTGGTTGGCCTTGAACACTCCGGTGCCGAGGCCATGGCGCTCTATCGCGTCGAGGCATTCGGTGGCGCGGAGCTGTGCTTTGCGCGTGAGCGCCGATATTTCGTTCATGAGTGCCGAGGCAAACCGGTTGAGCCGTGTCGGATCAGAGAGATACTCCATCGTCAGGTCGTGGGCTGTGGCCTCTTCGCCTTCGTGGCGTGTGGCGAAATCCTCGTCGTTCATGCTCGATATCTCTCTGACCAGAGTCTGGTAGGCTTTCCCCGAGCGGTTGAGCAGATCTGAGGTTTTTCCTTCGTTCATCTTGTTGAGCAGATGACGGGTGATCTGCGCCAGTATGATGCCGTTGTTGCGGCTGTCGTCCTCTTCAAGCGACTTGAACAGGCGGGCCACTCCCTCGCTGACGCTCGGTGCGGCTTCAAGCGTCAGTTCGTAGTTGCCCGTAAGCTCGGCTTCACGGGCGAATGTGCGAAGTATCGTCTGGAAAAAGGAGTCGATGGTCGATACCTGAAACTGGCTGAAATCAAAAAGTAGGCCGGTCAAAGCTTCGCGTGCGGCCCGGGCTATCTGTTCGGCGGTGGCTTCGAAATGGCGTTTCAGGTCCTCCATGTAGCCTGACCGCGAGTCCCAGCCCGGCTCGCATCCGGCCAGAAGGGCGAGTTCGTGGATTATACGGCGCTTCATCTCGCCTGTGGCCTTGTTGGTGAAGGTTATGGCGAGGATATTGCGGTGTCCGCCACGGTTGCCGTTGTTGAGGCGGTGGCGTCCGTCGCGGTCGGTGTGTCCGAGCAGCAGTCTGATGTATTCGTAGGCGAGAGTATAGGTCTTGCCCGATCCGGCCGAAGCGCGATATATGGTAAGCATCGTCAGCCTTTTACCTTGTAGCCCATGTCGGCGAGCAGCGTGCGGAGTTCTTCGCGGCGGTCGCCCTGCACGAGTATCTCTCCGCCGCGGGCCGATCCGCCCGTTGCAAGCCGTTTCTTTATCTTGGAGGCGATCTCCGAGAGTTGCTCGTCGGAGCAGTCAAATCCGGTGATGATCGTGGCCGGTTTGCCCCGACGCTGCTTGCGCTCGTAGCAGAGGGTCAGCTGACGGTTGCCTGTAGCGGATGTGTCGGATGCCTCTTCGGCAGTCTGTCCGTCGTCGGCGGGCTCATCGGCTCCGGGGAGTGTGGCCCGCAGGGCTGCGAGGCTGTCGGTCCAGTCAGTGTTCATGGCTGTCGTTGATTATTGTCTCCGGCAGGGTGTCGGTTTCGGCCTCTCCGGGCAGGGCGGTTCCGATGCTCCCGGCTATAGTGGCCAGCATCTGCGCGTTGGCGGTCTGTTCGGGGCCGAGTTGCGAATAATATTGGCGCGCGGAGTCGGAATCGGTGGCGAAAGCCTTTCGGTAGCAGTCGGTGGCGCGTGATATGTTTTCGCTCTGGTTACCGTCGTCCGAAAGCTGCATGTAGAGTATCGACAGCCTGCAAAGCTGGCCTGTGGTCATGGCGTCGAGATGCTCGTCGGAGAGGCGGCGGGCTATGCTTGTGGCAGCTGTCATATCGCCTTCGGCCACGGCCATGTCGGCCTGACGCAGTTCGTCGTCGAAACGGCGTGTGTCGTCGCTGCTGCACGATGTGGCGATGAGGATGGCCGTCAGTGCCGTCAGAAGTGTGAATGTTCTTATGTGCGGTATCATGTCGGAGGTGTGTTTCTTTACTGTCGGATAGGTGAGTGGGTCTGACGTCCGGCGTCAGAGAGTAAGCTTCAGTCCTTTGATGAACTTTTCGAGCATCGGACGTTCCTTGATGATGGTGAGCATCAGCTCGCGGTCGTTGAGCACGTGGCGCATCGGTTCGCGGTCGGTGACTTTGAGCTGCAGTGTGAGATGGTCGTTCTGCAGACGGTCGCGCATCCACTGCAGCAGCTCGCCAAGCTCTTCGCGGAAGGTGGACAGCTGTATCTCCGAGTCGAGATCCACCCCCACCTGCGTCTCGTCGAGGCGCACCGGGCGCGATGTCCGCATCGAGTTGACCAGAATCCGCTTGCGGGGGAATGCGTCGATAAACTCGTCCCAAGCGTTGTCGAGATCGGTCTGCGAATACGGTTTGCACCGTCCGCTGCCGGCGGTATTGCCCTCTGTGGTGTCGTCCGTTGCCGCAGCCGTTTCGTTCGGTCGGTTGATGTTGAACACCGGCATCTTCAGCGTCGACCTCATGCCCGGTGCAGGCATGTGTGTCGCGGGGTGTGACGCCTGTACGTGGGGCTGCGGTGCAGCCGGAGCTTGCGGCGCGGCTTGTGGTGTCGCTCCCGTTGCCTGTGGCGATGTGGCCTTATGAGTGGTGGCCGGAGCCGACGGTTTTGTCGGCGCGGTGGCGGCCGGAACGCTCACAAGCGGTGCTTTGGTGTCGGCAGCGTCTATTTTTCTCAGCCGCCCCTCTCCGTCGCTGCCTTTGTTAGGGGAGGGGCTGAGTGATTGGCATATTTTGGCGAGCGTCAGCTCTACGAGAAATTGCTTGTTGGTGGCCGTGCGGTAATTGAGGTCGGCGTCGTTGCAGAGGCTCATGGCGCGGTATAGGAAGCCCGGCGTACATCGGGCGCCTATGTCGGCCATCTGTCTGCGGGCCTCCTCTCCCGCCTCGACGAGTCCTACGGTCGACTGGTCGCGGGCCATCATCAGATCGCGAAGATAGGCGGCCAGGCCGTTGATGAAAAAGAGCGAGTCGAATCCGGCGTCGCGGATCTCGCGGTAGATCACCCATGTCATCAGCACGTCGCCGGCCAGAAAAGCTTCGGTCAGGCGAGTGTAATATTTGTAGTCGAGCACGTTGAGACTCGCTATCGTGTGCTCGTAGGTCACCTTGCCCTGCGAGGATGCGGCCACCTGGTCGAATACCGACAGGGCGTCGCGCATGCCGCCGTCGGCCTTGGTGGCTATGACGTTGAGAGCGGCCTCCTCGGCCTCCACTCCCTCCTGCGAGGCCACGTACTGCAGCTGGCGGATGATGTCGGGGATGGATATGCGGTGGAAGTCGTAGATCTGGCAGCGCGAGAGTATCGTGGGTATGATCTTCTGCTTTTCGGTGGTGGCGAGCACAAACACCACGTAGCCCGGCGGCTCCTCAAGGGTTTTAAGAAACGCGTTGAAGGCCTGCGTGGAGAGCATGTGCACCTCGTCGACGATAAACACCTTGTAGCGGCCCTGCACGGGCGGCACTCTCACCTGCTCGGTGAGGGCGCGCATGGCGTCTACACCGTTGTTCGACGCAGCGTCAAGCTCTATGATGTTGAGCGAGGTGCCTGCGTTGAAAGCCTTGCACGAGTCGCACTCGTTGCATGGGTTGCCCTCGGCGGTCAGATGCTCGCAGTTGATGGTCTTGGCAAAGATACGGGCGCATGTGGTCTTGCCCACTCCGCGCGTGCCGCAGAACAGGTAGGAGCTGGCTATACGGCCCGAAACGACGGCATTTTTGAGCGTCGAGGTCAGAGCCGACTGTCCTACGACCGATTCAAACGTCGTCGGTCGATATTTGCGTGCCGATACAAGATACGGGGTCATATATTAGTTTCGGAGATGGATTCTTATGCAGGGACAACTGTGTGGGTTTCCCACTACAAATTTATGCAACATTTCTCCCGCTACCAAATTTTCGCCACGATTTTCCCTTTGCTTTCCTGCCGCGCACAAAATATGTTTTTTAACATAATGAGGGTTGTTGAGGGGTGGTTTGGCGTTGAATTGAAAGAAATATTGTGTAAATTTGCAGAAAATCAGGCCTGGATAGGTTTTTGCCGGGCATTGTCAAGAACAAACATTGCCGGGAAGGAGCATCCTATTGTCGGCGCAACAAGACTATTATTACTCCAAACAAATATTACTCCAAAACAAAATCAAAAAAATGCGTTTTAAACGTTTCCTTATTCCCGCCATGGCGTTTATGGCTCTGGCCGTGGTGTCATGCGCGAAGACCGAACAGAAGTCCGACGAATGGAAGCTCGTATGGTCAGAAGAGTTTGACTACGACGGTCAGGCCGATACTACCGTATGGTCGAGAATCCCCAAAGGCACACCCGACTGGTGTGCTCACATGTCGTCGGACGACCGTCTGTATGAGATGCGCGACGGCAATGCCGTGCTCAAAGGTATTGCCGACAGCGCCGGCACGGCCGGTCCGGTGGAATATCTCACCGGCGGTATATTTACCAAAGGCAAGAAGGCTTTCCTCGGCGGACGTCTGGAGGTCCGCGCCAAGCTGCAGGGTGCGCGCGGCGCATGGCCTGCGATCTGGATGCTTCCGGAGCCTTCGGCGTCGGAGGAGTATGGCAGCACCCAATGGCCTTACGGTGGCGAGATCGACATCATGGAACGCCTCAACTCCGACTCGATAGCCTATCAGACCGTCCACTCCGATTATACGTATAATAAGGGCATGAATGATCCCGTGCCGTCGCGCACCGGTGTCATCGATCCGGATGATTACAATGTGTATGCGGTGGAGATGTATCCCGACAGCGTGCGATTCTTTATCAACGACACGCATGTCAACACCTATCCGCGCATCGAGGGTGCCGACGCTGCCAGTCAGTTCCCCTACTATCGCCCGATGTATCTGATGATCGATATGCAGCTTGGCGGCCAGTGGGTGGGACGTGTGTTCCCCGAGGATCTGCCGGTGGAGATGCTTGTCGACTGGGTGCGCTACTATGAGCGCGCTGAGTGATGCGCGCCGTGTCTTTGACTGATACCGGATAACAGTCACCCCGGAGCATTGAATCGTCTGATTCGCGCTCCGGGGGTGAGTTGTTTTTTTTCGCTGCTGACTGCGCCCGTGCGGATGGCGCATCGTCATGCGGTGGGATTCATTAGCTGTCTGCTCCGCTCTCCTCTTCCTCCTCTTCGGCCAGATTGTCGTAGGTCTGAAACAGGAAGTCGTTGTAGGGGAAGCGGGTAAGGTGTATCTGCTTGGCGCGCTCGTAGAGTTTGTGTTTGAGTTCGTCGATGTTGATGCCCTTGCGTGCGGAGATAAACACCGCGTCCTCGCCCATGCGGCTCATCCAGCTCTGCTTCAGGTCGTCGAGCGACAGGTTCTCGCGGCGTGCCGGAGTGAGGTCGTCGGCATCCTTGGGCGTGTAGGTGAAGGCGTCGACCTTGTTGAACACCATGATCATCGGCTTGTCGGCCGATCCGCACACGTCGGCAAGCGTACGGTTGACAACTTCGATCTGTTCCTCGAAGTTGGGATGGGAGATGTCGACCACATGCAGCAGCAGGTCGGCTTCGCGCACCTCGTCGAGAGTCGATTTGAAGGAGTCCACAAGGTGTGTCGGGAGTTTGCGGATAAACCCTACGGTGTCGGTGAGCAGAAACGGCAGATTTTCTATGATCACTTTGCGCACGGTGGTGTCGAGCGTGGCGAACAGCTTGTTCTCGGCAAACACGTCGCTTTTGCTCAGCAGGTTCATCAGTGTCGACTTGCCCACGTTGGTGTAGCCCACGAGAGCCACGCGGGTGAGCTTGCCGCGGTTTTTGCGCTGTATCGACTTCTGCCGGTCGATTGATCTCAGCTCCTCTTTTAGGCGCGAGATCTTGTCGAGTATTATGCGTCGGTCGGTCTCTATCTGTGTTTCGCCGGGGCCGCGCATGCCTATGCCTCCACGCTGGCGTTCGAGGTGGGTCCACATGCGTGTGAGCCGCGGCAGCAGATACTGGTACTGGGCCAGTTCCACCTGTGTGCGTGCGTTGGCCGTGCGTGCGCGCTTGGCGAATATGTCGAGGATGAGTCCGGTGCGGTCAAGCACCTTAATCTTCAGCTCTTTTTCGATGTTGGCCACCTGTTTCGACGACAGGTCGTCGTCGAAGATCGCCATCGCTATGTCGTTGTCCTCGTTGTATTGGCGTATCTCTTCGAGCTTGCCTGATCCGACGAAGGTGCGGGAGTCGGGGCCGTTCATCTTCTGTGTGAACTTGCGCACTGTGACGGCTCCGGCCGTGTCGGCCAGAAATTCCAGTTCGTCGAGATATTCCTTGGCGCGTGCCTCGTTCTGGGCCGGAGTGATCAGTCCTACGAGTATGGCGCGTTCGGGTGCTTCGGTGGCGGTGGGAAGATCTTTCATGCGTGGTTGTTTGTTTGTCAGATGCAAAATTAACAAATAATTCAGTAATTTTGTGCGGGAAACATGCTTGATGTGTTTGTTTCTATCACTTATCCTGATTCGCGAACCGACTGACAAATGACATCTGATAATACAACATCTTCAAAAAGACGTCCGTTGTGGCGTCGTGTGCTCAAATGGACGGCTGTGGCTGTCGGCTCTCTGGCACTGCTGGCTGTGGCCGCTACGGCATGCGTGGTGTGGCTGCTTTCGCCCGAAACGCTCACCTCTATGGTCGAAAGATATTCCGGAGAGTTTATCGACGGCCATGTCAAGGCTCGTCGCGTGGAGCTGACGTTCTGGAAGACTTTCCCTAAAGTCAGGCTCGACGTCGACGATCTGACGGTGGTGTCCGACGCTCTCGACAGCATCACACCCCAACAGAGAGCCCAGCTGCCTGCTTCGGCCGACACTCTGCTGACCGTAAGCCGTCTGAGCGGCGGCATAAACGTGTGGGCGGCCACGATGGGCTATATAATGCTTTATGACGTGGAGATAGATGCTCCGAGGGTCAATCTCGTGAAGGTCGATGACCTCCACGCCAACTACGATATAGTTCCGGAGGCCGAAGAACAGTCTGATACGGCTTCCTCGCCTCTGCCTTATATAAGCATCGACCGCTTCGTGCTCAATGGCGCCGCTCCGGTGCGCTACGTTTCGCTCGCCGACTCGATCGATGCAGTGCTCGACATCGCCCTGACGGCTGTCGACGGAGAGAAGGCGCCGGTCTATACCATTTCGGCGAGAGCCGAGGGTGGCGGGCGGTTGGCGCCGATGATGGATCTGGCTCCGGTGACGCTCGGAGTTGACGGCAGTGTGAAGTGGGATCAGCGGCGTCCCGATCATCTGCGGCTCGAGGATTTCACGTTCGACATCGGAGGCAATACACTCGGGATGAATGCCGATATCAGTTTTTCCGACTCGCTGCTGATCCACAGTCTTGATCTTTATGCAGCCCGGCTTCGTGTCGACAATATGATGGCGCTCGTTCCGGAGGGGTTCAAGGGCAGTCTGCCCCGGATCGTTTCCGACGCCGAGATCGATGTCAGGGCGCGTCTGCTTAAGCCTTACGATATTGGGCGTCTGTCGGACAGCGTGCCGGCTATGCCCGATGTGGAGGTGTCGGTGATGATACCGGGTGGCTCGTTTGAATACGATCGGCTGAAACTGCGCCGTGTTCAAGCCGATATCACCGCTACGGTCTGTGGCGGAAATCCCGACGGGTCGCGTGTCGACATAAAACGTCTCGACCTGCAGGGAAGGGCAGTGGGCTTCACCCTCAATGGCACTGTCACGCATCCGCTGAGCGATCCGAGGGTCGACGGTGTGTTCGACGGACATTTAGATTTTGCCGCACTGCCGGCCGATCTGCTCCGGCGGCTGCCGTTCACTGTCAGAGGGCGTGTCGACGGTCATACCGATGTCGCGCTGCGGTTGTCGGATCTCGATCCGAAGCGGTTTCACAATATCAGGGCCAACGGCAAGGTGGGGCTCGACGATTTTCTGCTGCGCATGCGCGATTCGTCGGCTCTGGCCTACGTCACCCGTGCGCAGCTGAGTTTCGGCACCAACACACATCTCACCACGGCCGACGGTCAGGAGGTGGACTCGCTGCTGCGTGTCAGTCTGACATCCGACACCCTCGCTTTTGTCGGCGACGGTGTGGCTCTGCTGTCACGAGGCCTGAAGGTGGGTATGGGCACACGCAACACCAAGGCTACGTTCGACACCACCGTCATCACGCCGCTTGGCTTTACGGCAAGCGTACAGCGCATGTCGCTGCGCTCCGATTCCGACTCCATGAGGGTGGTGATACGCAATGCCGACATAAAAGCCACCTTGCAGCGCTTTGAGGGTGGAGCGCGCGATCCGCTGCTGACGGTCGGCATGTCGGCCGGGCGTATGCGGTATTCCGACGCGTTCAGCCGTCTGGCGCTGACCGATGCCAAGGCCGATATATCGCTCCATCCGCGCCGACGGCCGAAGCGGCGTATCGCTGTCTCGGCGTCCGACTCGCTGCAGCGGGCTGCCCGCATGAGGCGCATGCGGGCTGAGATAGATTCGGCCAATGCCGGCAGGGAGATGATGGATTTTGATGTCGACCGCGATCTGGTGGGACTTATGCGCCGGTGGAGCGCGTCGGCTCACATCAAGGCCAAGCGGGCAAGAATGATGACACCTTACTTTCCGGTGCGCAACCGCATCACCGGACTCGATATGCAGATCTCCACAGATTCGGTGGTGATACGCAACACCCGATACCGCATGGGCAAGTCCGATTTCCTGATCAACGGCACCATCTCCAACATCACGCGTGCGCTTTCATCGCGCCGTGGCTCGCCGCTTGAAATGGATTTCACCATCAAGAGCGATACCGTCGACATCAACAATATCACTTCGGCCATACTCGCCGGTTCGGCGTTCGCGGAGAAGAAGTCGCTCGGACAGGCTAAGGCGATCAGTGCCGACGCTTCCGATGAAGCGGCTGAGAATGTCATGGCCCTTCAGGCCGCCGACACCGTGGGAGCAGCGTTTGTAGTGCCTTCCAATGTAAATGCACGGCTCGATATCGACGCTGCAAACGTACTCTATGCCGATATATGGCTTCAGAAGCTGCAGGGTAAGCTCAATGTCAGCGACGGAGCCATACATCTCGACCGTCTGGCCGGATATACGCCTATGGGATCGATGGATCTGACGGCGCTCTACGCCGGACAGACCAAGCACGACCTGAGGTTTGCGGCCGGAATGGTCATACGCCGACTGCATCTCAAGCAGTTCCTGCACTTGATGCCGGAGATAGATTCCATACTGCCGCTGCTGCGTGAGGTCGACGGTATAGTGACAGCCGACGCGGCTATGACCACCGATCTTGATTCGCTGATGAACATGAAGTTCCACACCTTCAATCTTGTGCTGAAACTTTCGGGCGATTCGCTCCGGCTGATCGACGGAGAGACGTTCCGCACGATGGCGAAGTGGCTGATGTTCAAGGATAAGAAACACGATCTGATCAAATCGATGCAGGTGGAACTGATGGTGCGCGACTCGCGTCTGGATCTGTTCCCGTTCGTATTCGATCTCGACCGCTATCGCCTCGGGGTGAGCGGTGGCAACACGCTCGACATGGATCTCGACTATCATGTGGCCGTATTGAAGTCGCCGCTGCCGTTCAAGTTTGGCATCAACATCAAGGGCAAGCCGGGCGATCTGAAGATAAGGCTCGGCAAGGCACGCTTCAACGAGTATGCCGTGAGCTCGTCGCGGCAGCTCACCGACACTACCCGCATCAACCTGATCCACAAGATTCAGGAGGTGTTTAAGTTCGGTGTCAACAGCGGCCGCCAGACAAAACTCATGATGGAGGCTCCGCGCCCCGACAGGGCGGAGTTCTCCGTGGCCGACACGCTGACACACGCCGATTCGGTGATATTCATTCAGGGTGGAGTGCTCGAAGGCCCCAAGGAGCCGCCGTTTCCCATGCCCGACAATGCATCGGACACCAAAAAATCGTCCAAAAAAGATAAAAAACGCAAGAAATGATGACTGACAGCATACAACGTTTCATAGCTTCGCGCGGATATCCGCGTTTTGAACTCCGTGCCGCGCTGATCGATATGGACGGCACACTATACGACTCCATGCCGCGCCATGCCGAAGCCTGGCGCCGTATGATGCTGACCGTGGGTGTGGATCTGCCCGTGGAGGAGTATTTTCTTCATGAGGGGCGCACGGGCTCCGCCACCATACGTCTGCTTATGGAGCGCTACGCCGGGCGCGTGCCTGACGATGACGAGATTAGGGAGCTTTATCGCCTCAAGACCGAGTTTTTCGCTTCGATGCCCGAAGTGTCGGTCATGCCGGGGGCTGCCGACATGCTCCGTCAGCTTCAGCAGTCAGGAGTGAAGCGGGTGCTTGTCACCGGTTCGGGGCAGTCATCGCTCATCGACAGGCTCGACAGTGATTTTCCCGGAGCGTTTGCCCCCGATATGCGCATCACGGCGCTCCACACTCGCCGCGGCAAGCCGGCTCCCGATCCTTACCTCGCGGCTCTTGATCTGGCCGGAGTTGAGCCGTGGCAGGCTCTCGTGATAGAAAACGCACCGCTTGGAGTAGCTTCGGGAGCGGCCGCAGGCGTAGCCGTGGCCGGTATCACCACCGGTCCCGTGCCGCAGTCGGCTCTTGCCGATGCGGGCACCACTGCTACTTTCCCCTCGATGGCCGCCTTCGCCGCGTCGCTCCCCGCCTTGCTGCGCGACTTCGCCCCGGAATAACCGGAGAAGTGTAGCGGGCTTTCCGACAAAAAACACTACGGTGTGGCTGCATCCTCTTGCATGGATAGCAGCCACACCGCTCTTTTGGGTAATGGATGGTGCTGGATGAAAGCGGGGCAGGCGCCAAAGCGACCGTAGTCGCTCTGGCGCCTGCCTTTGGTAGGGTTTGAGAAGCAGTTGTTTAGAGCTGCGGGCCGGCTGTTACGAGAGCCTTGCCGGCGGGGTTGTTCTCATACTTCTTGAAGTTCTTGATGAAGCGTGCTGCGAGATCCTGAGCCTTTACATCCCATTCTTCGGGGTTGGTGTAGGTGTCGCGCGGATCGAGGATCTTGGGATCAACTCCGGGCAGTTCGGTGGGAACCTCGAAGTTGAAGATCGGGAGCTTCTTGGTGGGAGCGTTCAGGATAGCGCCGTCAAGGATCGCGTCGATGATGCCGCGGGTGTCCTTGATGGAGATACGTTTGCCTGTGCCGTTCCAGCCGGTGTTGACCAGATAAGCCTTGGCGCCGCTCTGCTGCATGCGCTTAACGAGCTCTTCGGCATACTTGGTGGGGTGGAGTTCGAGGAACGCCTGTCCGAAGCAAGCCGAGAAGGTCGGGGTGGGCTCGGTGATGCCGCGTTCGGTGCCTGCGAGCTTGGCGGTGAAGCCGGAGAGGAAGTAGTACTTCGTCTGCTCGGGGGTCAGGATCGATACGGGGGGCAGCACTCCGAATGCGTCGGCCGAAAGGAAGATTACGTTCTTGGCGGCCGGGCCTGCGCTGATGGGCTCAACGATGCTCTCGATGTGGTTGATGGGGTAGGACACACGGGTGTTCTCGGTGACGCTCTTGTCCTTGAAGTCGATCTTGCCGTTGTTGTCTACGGTCACGTTCTCAAGCAGTGCGTCGCGTCTGATGGCGTTGAAGATGTCGGGCTCCGACTCCTTGTCGAGGTTGATCACCTTGGCGTAGCAGCCGCCCTCGAAGTTGAACACGCCGTTGTCGTCCCAGCCGTGCTCGTCGTCGCCGATGAGCAGACGCTTCGGGTCGGTCGAGAGAGTGGTCTTGCCGGTTCCCGAGAGGCCGAAGAAGATGGCTGTGTTCTGACCCTGCTTGTCGGTGTTGGCCGAGCAGTGCATCGAGGCGATGCCCTGCTGGGGCAGGTAGTAGTTCATCATCGAGAACATGCCTTTCTTCATCTCGCCGCCATACCAGGTGTTGATGATCACCTGCTCGCGCGAAGTGGTGTTGAACACGACAGCGGTTTCGCTGTTCAGGCCGAGTTCCTTGAAGTTGGTCACCTTGGCCTTCGATGCGTTGAACACTACGAAGTCGGGCTTGAAGTTGGCAAGTTCCTCAGCAGAGGGCTGGATGAACATATTGGTCACGAAGTGAGCCTGCCATGCCACTTCAACGATGAAGCGCACAGCCATGCGGGTGTCGTGGTTGGCGCCGCAGAAGCAGTCTACCACGTAGAGTTTCTTGTCGCTGAGCTCGTTGACGGCGATCTGCTTGATCTCCTTCCATGCAGCTTCGGTGACAGGCTTGTTGTCGTTGGGGTATTCCTCGGTTGTCCACCATACCTTGTCCTTGGAGTTGTCGTCAAGTACGATGAATTTGTCTTTGGGCGAGCGGCCGGTATATACACCGGTCATCACGTTGACGGCGCCGAGTTCGGTCACTGTGCCTTTCTCAAAGCCTTCCAGCGAGGGATCGGTTTCGTCTTTGAAGAGCTGCTCGTAGGAGGGATTGTGGATTATCTCCTTGACATTCTTGATGCCATACTGCGATAAGTCGATTGTGCTCATGTCTTAAAAACTTGAAATATAAGTAATTGAGTTGATTGTTCTAATCGGTTGGCAGGCTATTGGCCGCCGGTACGGTCGACTTTGCCTTGTTTACCGTCTGCAAAGTTAGCTTTTTTTTCGATGCGTGGGAGTATGCATTAAGGAAAAATTTCCATATTAATTATTTTTAAGTTTAGTTGGGTAGGATTGGAGTAATATTGTTAATTTTGCCGCCGTATTTGCGCTGCGGCGCATTGCGTCGTGTGCAGGTCGTTATTGCGGCCTGATATTGACATCCCGACAACCGTCATTGTACTTATTATGGTAATACTTCAACTTGCCGTTTTGTTCACGTTTCTCGCTGCAGGCGAGCTTGTGGTGTGGCTCACCGGGGTGCCGGTGCCCTCGAGCATCATAGGTATGCTGCTGCTCACTCTGGCTCTTAAGCTGCGCATAGTCAGGCTGCGTCATGTAGAGGGTGTGGCCGACTTTCTGGTATCCAATCTCGGCTTCTTCTTCGTGCCGGCGGGTGTGGCTCTCATGGGCTGCTTCGATCTGGTCGAGGGGCAGTGGGGAGCCGTCATAGCCGCTTCGGCTGTCAGCACGGTGATAGTCATAGCCGTCACCGGGCTTATTCATCAGTTTTCACGCAAAATCATGCCTCACAATGGAGTTTCTCGAAAATAACTACTTTCTGCTGGCTCTCACCTTCGTGGTGTATATCGGAGCGCGTATCCTGTTCAAGCGCACCGGGCTGGCCATACTCAATCCCATACTGGTGTCGGTGGCGGTGCTGATACTATTTCTGGTGCTGACAGGAGTGCCCTACGAAACCTATACCCAGGGCGGAGGCATGGTGGAGTTCTGGCTCAAGCCGGCAGTGGTGGCGCTTGGGGTGCCGCTCTACAAGCAGCTGTCGACAATCCGCAAGCAGATCCTGCCTATCATTGCCGCCGAACTGGCCGGATGTGTGGCCGGAGTCGTATCGGTGGTACTGCTTGCCCAGGCCATGGGAGCCTCACGCGAAGTAGTGCTCTCGCTGGCGTCGAAGTCGGTCACCACCCCCATAGCCATGGAGGTGACGGCCGCAGTGGGCGGACTGCCGCCGCTGACCGCCGCAGTGGTGGTGTGCGTTGGAATTTTCGGCGGCATGACCGGATTTCGTGTGATGAAAATGACTCGCGTGAAAAGTCCGATGGCGCGGGGGCTGGCCATGGGAACGGCCGCACACGCTCTCGGCACCACGGCAGCCATAGAACATGGCGGCAGCCGATATGGCGCGTGGGCCTCGCTCGGACTTACGCTCAACGGGCTTTTCACCGCCTTGCTCACTCCGACGCTCCTGGCCGTGATGGGTTATTGAGCCGATGGCTGAGATTGCGGAGTCTTTGACGATTTCTGATTTCTTTACAGAAGTGTAATCAAATGGTATTCAGAAATCGAAAAACTGCAATATAATGTTTGTGAAATCATTGACGGTGCAAAAAAAATATTGTAATTTTGCGCAAACAGGAAGGATAAGCATCAGCTTGGATTTGCTCCGTCGCGCAGGTTTCTGTCTGCATGTCCGACCATGGTTTAGATAGTCCGTCGGAATAGAGATTCCCTCAAAACGGATCGTTTGTTAATAAGATTATATGAGCAGACCGCTCTTATTCCCTGAGTCTGGAAACCGCCATACAACACATGTCCTCTGGAATAAAGCTACTCTATCCGGCCGTCATTGGGTCGGAACCGGTGGCCTTATTGTAGGAGGACAAGGCGCTTGGCGGTGCCTAAGGCAGACAATAAGAACATCCGGTTCCGCCCCTTTTTTTATTCTCCACACCATTTTCTTTTTCTTATGAGCCAAATTTTTATCGGCAAGCTTATTGAGGAGGAGCTCCGCAGCCAGGACCGATCGGTCGTCTGGTTCGCCAACAAGCTGAGCTGCAACCGCACGAATGTCTACAAGATATTCCATCGCGCAAGCATCGATACAGAGCTTCTGCTGCGTATCAGCAATGTGCTGAAACGCAACTTCTTCGATGTATATACCGATCGCCTTTCGGTCTGACAGCCACGCCGTGCGGACACACCGCCGGCTCCATTTCCCGCATCGCCGAAACGTCACTCCGATTTTATCCTCAATAACGCCTGAAAAACTGGATACCGGCGCCATTGCTAAGCTTCCTCCCCCCCCCGCCAGAGCTTCCATGACTCTGCCGACACTTCATCCCTTGTCACCGTAGACAGCCTCTACCGCCCATATCACGGCCAAGCATCCTTTCTCCGCCCCTTTGCCGATGCCACTCCATAGCATCGGCCGCACGATGCTGTTAAACTATCGCCTCCGGCCGACGGTTGTATCATTAGATGCAAATCGCTAACTTTGCCAAAACTTAAACACGAAAAGCGCATGAAAAAAAGTCAGTTATATACAGCCACCGGCGACCAGGGCACCACATCGCTCATCGGCGGCCAGCGAATCGACAAGTCGGCTCCAAGAATCGAGGCTTACGGAACGATCGACGAGCTCAACTCACACATCGGGCTTCTTGCCGCACACATGACCGCGGATCAGATGCTTGCCCCCCGCTTCCCCATGATCCAGAGCCGGCTATTCGATATAGGGTCATCGCTCGCCACTCCGCCATCGGCCGACACTCCGCCCGCACCGGGAGTTGATGCCGCCGAAATCGCCGACCTCGAAGCATTGATCGATGAAGTCGACGCCGCGCTCCCGCCCTTCCGTTGCTTCGTACTCCCCGGAGGCAGTGTCGCAGCCTCGCAGGCTCATGTAGCGCGTACAGTATGCCGTCGCGCAGAGCGCCGCGTCATAGCCCTCTCGCGGCTCGAACCGGTCGATCCCGCCTGCATAATATACCTCAACCGTCTGAGCGATCTGCTCTTTGCCGTTGCCCGTCGGTGCAACGTGGCTGAAGGATGCCCCGAAGTTATATGGAACCGGAGGCGCGACAGATAGCTCCGCACATCACTTCATGCCACCCCCACATCTCCTCCGGCCGCATCCCGGAGCATTCTGCTGAGGCATGGCTTTTGCCGCCGCACGCTTCTCTGACGCTCGATCCCACGTAGCCCCTCTGCCTATCGCGGGAGAGGCGTGCCACACAACCCGTAAAACCTCAAAAAACCGACTCAATCATTGATGATAATTGATCATAGCGTTGCAAAAAACAAAAATATTGGCTAACTTTGCACACGCAAACCCACAGTATTGCACCTGGAGAGATGGCAGAGTGGTCGATTGCGGCGGTCTTGAAAACCGTTGAGGGTCACACCTCCGGGGGTTCGAATCCCTCTCTCTCCGCTGAACGTGCTGGACAGAAATGGTCAGCAAACGGA
>Ga0073907_1001191_pt1 | contig 34898 bp, 34 predicted proteins | sample GluameincwithD2O_FD_65483 | JGI IMG/M metagenome (GOLD analysis project Ga0073907, IMG submission 65483) | Mouse cecum microbial communities from Vienna, Austria - Glucosamine amended microcosms incubated with D2O | ecosystem: Host-associated > Mammals > Digestive system > Large intestine >... | reverse complement strand
CCGTGGCACAGCACGGGCTTCAGACCCAGGGTTTTCAGCAAAACCACGTCCCGAATGACGTTGGCCTTCAGCTCCTCGTTAATCATGGCGTTGCCGCCGTACTTGATGACAACGATCTTGCCCTGGTACTTGCTCAGGTAGGGGACGGCCTCCATAAGAGTTTCGATCTTCTGCTCAATACTCATTGCGTCCTCCCGATTAGCTGCGGTAATCGCCGTTGATGGTGACGTAGTCGTGGGTCAGATCGCAACCGTAGGCGGTGGCGCAGGCGTCGCCGGAGTGGAAGTCCACAATCACGGTGACGTCATGCTCAGTGAGAACGGCGGTGGCCTTCTCCTCATCAAACTGGGTGCCGAAGCCGCCCTCCATCACAACCACCTCACCGGCGTCGCTCTTCAGGATGCAGTCGGCCTTGGTGGGGTCGATGTCCGCGCCGGAGTAACCGGCGGCAGCCATAATGCGGCCCCAGTTGGCGTCCCGGCCGAACACGGCGGCCTTGAACAGGTTGGACCCGGCGATGGAGCGGGCCACCAGACGGGCGTCCTGCATGGTGGCCAGATTCCGGGCCTCCACCACGATCAGGTGGGTGGCGCCCTCGCCGTCGCTGGCGATGGAGCGGGCCATGTGGATGCAGATGTCCTCCACCAGCTTGGCAAAGGCGGCGATATCCTCCTCAGACTCGATGGCCACGCCGGAGGCGCCGTTGGCAATGAGGAACAGGCTGTCGTTGGTGCTGGTGTCACCGTCCACAGTGGTCATGTTGAAGCTCTTGTCGGCGCTCTCCGCCAGAATTTTCTGGAGGATGGGGGCGGCGACCTTGGCGTCGGTGGTGATGTAGGCCAGCATGGTGGCCAGGTTGGGGTGGATCATGCCGGAGCCCTTGGACATGGCGCCGATGCGCACCGTGCCGCCGGACAGCTCCAGCTCAAAGGCCACTTCCTTCAGCTTGGTGTCGGTGGTCATGATAGCCCGGGCGGCTTCGGTGCCCCCCTTGTCCGACAGGCTGGCCACGATTTCGGGCAGGCCAGCAATCAGCTTGTCGATGGGCTGCTGCTGTCCGATTACGCCGGTGGAGGAGACGAACACCTCATCCTCACCCAGCCCCAGCAGGCGCTCCGCTTCGCGCTCCACCTTCTTGGCGTTGGCAATGCCCTGCTCGCCGGTGGCGGCGTTGGCGTTTCCGCTGTTGATGACGAAGGCCCGGGCCTTCCCCTTCTTCAGCACCTCACGGCCCAGAATGACCGGAGCGGCGCAGAACTTGTTGGTGGTGAACACGGCGGCGCAGGAGGACTCATAGTCGGACACCACCACGGCCACGTCGGGCTTGGGGTTGGGCTCTTTTTTCACTTTGATGGCGCAGTATTTGGCGGCGGCACGGAAGCCCTTCGGCGCGGTGACGCCTCCCTCGATCGTTTTGTAGCTCATTGTGTTTGCTCTCCTTTCCGGCGGTGTTTACGGTTAGGGATACATGGCGGGGATCATCAGGCCGGTGGTCTCGGGCAGGTCAAAAATGATATTCATGTTCTGGATGGCCTGGCCGGCGGCGCCCTTGCCGATGTTGTCGATCACGGAGCTGATAATGGCGCGCTTGGTGCGCTTGTCGTAAGTGGGGGTGATGCAGCACAGGTTGGTGCCGGCGGTCCACTTGGTCTGGACGGGCTTGCTGGCGGGGAACACGTGGACAAAGGGTTCGTCCTTATAATAACGGCTGTAGAGCTCAAACAGCTCCTCGTCGCTGGTGTCCTGGTTCAGGGTGGCATACAGGGTGACCTCAATGCCGCGGATCTGGGGGGTGAGGTGGGGCTGGAAGTTGATGAACTGCCAGGTCTCGGGCTGCATCAGATCCTTGCCGGTGATGTAGGCGATGTTCTGCTCGATCTCGGGGGTGTGCCGGTGGCTTCCGCCCAGGGCGTAGGCACAGAAGCTGTTGCTGGCCTCCGCCAGAAGCTTGTTGGGGGCGGGCCGGCGGCCGGCGCCGGTAAAGCCGCTCTTGGCGTCCACAATGATGGTGTTTTCCACCACCATGTTCTCCTTCAGAATGGGCATCAGGCCCAGGGTGGAGGCGGTGGGGTAGCAGCCGGGGTTGGAAATGAGGCTCTTGCCCTTGGCCAGATCACGCATGACCTCGGGGATGCAGTACACGGCGTCCTTGGTCATCTGATGGTCGGGGTGCTCCAGGTGATACCACTTCTCCCAGACCTTGGCGTCCCGGAAGCGGATGTCCGCGCCGAAGTCAATGAACTTTTTGCCGCCGGCCAGGACCTTGGCGGCCAGGGCGGGGACGGTGCCCGCGTCGATGGCGGTGAACACCACGTCGCTCTCCTTGATAATGGTATCAATGGAAGCGTCGTCCATGGAGAGGATCTCCTGGTCATAGAAGCCCACCAGGGCGGGGTGCTCGTCCTGAATTCTGCGTCCGGCGGCGAAGGAGTCGGCCACGTAAGCGATCTTGGCTTCGGGATGGTGGATCATCAGACGCAGCAGTTCACCGCAGGCATAGCTGGCCGCACCGCAGACAGAAAAACGAATCATTGTACTCTACCTCCTGAAAATGAAAGTTGTAAAGGTTTGTATCCGCACAGCGCCTGCAAACGCTGTGGACGACAAATATTCAAAAATGGGGAAAGTGCCTAAAAAACTCCCCAGATCCTACTTGATATTATACACTATAAACATTCAGCACACAACCAAATGTTGCGTATTTTATCCATTCTTTTTTTGAATGTATTTTCCGCCGGAGAGAATTCACGGGCTGTCCGCTGCCCAGTCCAGCACATGGGAGATAAACCGCTGGGTGGCCGGGGAGACAGGAGAGTCTTTTTTCACGGCGATGCCGATGTTCCGGTACAGAGGGGTGTCAAACTCCTTGCCCACCACCCGGAACCGGTCGTTGTCCACAGAGAGTTCGTGGAGGATGGACACGCCCAGGCCGCACTCCACCATAGACAGGATGGTGTAGCTGTCGATGACCTGATAGCTGATCTTGGGGCGTTTGGACAGGGAATCCAGGATTTTGGTGATTTCGTAGTCCTTGTCCTCCTCCAGCTTGATAAAGGGTTCCTCCGCGATCTGCTCCAGGGGAAACCGGGGCAGAGAGGCCATGGGGTGGTCCACCGGCAGCACCGCCAGCAGCCGGTCCTGCTTCAAAAAGGTGGTGGAAAGGGAATCGGACGTGGGCATGGAGACAAAACTGCAATCCACTTCCCCCCGGCGCAGCCACTCCTCCAAATCGTTGTACTCCCCGATGCGCAGGTAGAAATTGATGTTGGGGTAGGCCTCCCGGAAGGACTTCATAATCTGGGGCAGCCACCGCATGGACACGCTGGATACGGTGCCCACCCGGATCAGGCCATAGCCTACATGGTGGATTTCCTCAATGCGCTGCTCCAGCTTTTTGTGTTCGTTGCAGATGGACTGGAGCAGGGGAAGCAGCACAAAGCCCTCGGAGCTGACGGAGATGCCCGCCCGGCTGCGCTGGAGCAGCTTGATGCCCCATTCCCGCTCCAGATCGGCGATCATGCGGCTGACGGCTGACTGGGTGTAACCCAGCTGCTCGGCGGCGGCGGTGATGCTGCCGGTCTCGATCGTCTTTAAAACCGCGTTGTATTTCGGTATGCTCACGCGTCTCCCACCTCATTCCCAAAACGAATGTTTTTTGAATTACGCAGTTCGTTTTGTAATGCTTCTGCTCTGATTATACAAAAGCTCTCCGGAAAAATCAACAGAATTTTTCTGGAATTTCAAAATGTTTTTGACATATTTACAACCCGAAAAAAATGGGATTTCCTGGCCGGGATCGGTACAAATTCCACAAAAAGACGGATTTCAATGGAAATCCTGCATTTTGGGGAAAGTTAAATTTGGCGCAGGGCAAAAAAATTCCTCCCCGGAACCCGGGGAGGAATTTGGCGTGTATGCTTCTCTTTTGTACAATCAGGCTTTGGCCTTCTTCTTGCCGCGGGTGCCGTCGGCCTGGGCAATGGTCAGACCGGGGACCGCCAGGACGATGTTCATGATGGGCATCAGCCAGTTGAACACAGCCCAGGGACCGTACACTTCCACGCCCACACCCAGGGTGTCCTTGATGTACACGCCGCAGGTGTTCCAGGGGATCAGGGCGGAGGTCACGGTGCCGGCGCCCTCCAGAGCGTTGGACAGGGTCTTGGGATGCAGGCCCATCTTTCTGTATTCCTCGGCGTACATACGGCCGGGAACCACGATGGAGATGTACTGCTCGGGCATGGCCGCATTGGAAACTACGCAGGTAGCTTCGGTAAGGGCGATGAGGCTGGCGGGGCCCTTCACCAGCTTGAGAAGTTTTTCCACGATAACCTCCAGCTGGCCGGTGGCTTCCATAATGCCGCCGAACATCATGGCCAGGATCGTCAGAGAGATGGAGGACATCATGCCCATCAATCCGCCGGCCTCCAGCAGGGTATCCACATCGACCTGACCGGTGGTGGGGACAAAGCCGTTGCGCCCAGTGTCGAGCAGAGTTCCCAGCGTACACTCGGGCTGGAAAATGAGGCCCAAAAGAGCAGCGGAAAGGATTCCTAAGGTAATGCCAGGAATGGCGGGAACCTTCATAGCTACAGCCACAATGACAATAACGGGGGGGAGCAGGAACAGGGGATTGATGCTGAAGTTAGCCTGCAACGCATCGCAGATTTCGGTGACGCGGCTCAAGTCAGCTTCGCCGCTGGTATGCTGCATGAAACCCATAACACCAAAGAACACCAAGCAGATGACGTAGGTAATGCCGGTGGGCAACATCATGAATTTCACATGAGTCATAACGTCGGTGCCGGCCATAGCGGGGGCCAGGTTGGTGGTGTCAGACAAGGGGGACATTTTGTCGCCGAAGTATGCACCGGACAGCACCGCACCGGCAGTCATGCCAACGGGCATTCCCAAGCCGATTCCGATGCCCATCAGAGCCAGGCCCATGGTACCCATGGTACCCCAGGAGGTGCCGGTGGCTAGGGAAGTGATGGAACAAATCAACACCGTCGCAATAAAGAAAATGCCGGGAGAGAGAATCTGTAGGCCATAGTACACCATACTGGGCACCACGCCGGAGTCGATCCACATACCCACCAGAATACCAATGATCGCCAGAATGATGATAGACTGCAGGGCCCGGGTAATGCCCTCCATCATAAATTTTTCAATATCGTCCCACGCATAGCCCAGAAACAGGGCCATAACAGCGGCAATGATAACGCCGATAAACATCGGGATGTGGGGGTCTACCTTAAAGATAATAATACCAGCCGCCATGACGGCAACCAAGCCGCACAAGCTAATCAAAGCCTGAAGCAGACTTGCCTTTTTCGGGGTTCTCTTGCCTTTCTCTTCCATAGTTTTGAACCAACCTCTCTTCAAATTCGGGCCTAGCCCGTCGCGGGGTGAACAGGTACGGGAGATTGCCGTGGTGCGCCCGGCAAAGTGGGTTGCAGCCCGGCGGGGCGCAGGTTGCAGATAAAACCTCTACTGAAGCTATCATACCACGCGGGGGTGCCGGAGTCAACAAATATGAATAAATTTTTAATAAACGTAGAAAATGAGTGAAATATTTTGTGCAGGATAAATAAAAATTATATTCCGATTTTACATCCAATTTATGATTTTATCAAATTGTATACGAAAGTGAGTGCGGCAGAATTTCCAAAAAATCCTGTTTTTGTAAGGGGATAAATCCTCTGGTTCAGCCAGAATTTTGCATAAAAACAGCCCGCATCTTTCAAGCGGACTGTTTGAAAAATTTCCAATTATCCTTTCAGCCTGCGAACGACGGCCGCTTCGACGCGGTCTCCGTATTTCAGACCGAATAAAAAGAAGGTTAGCCCCGCCATACCCAGCAGAGCCATCCCCCACCAGGGCAGGGCCAGGGTGGAGCCCCCCACCGCACAGGCCACCAGCAGGCCCCAGGGCCGGGCCATCAGCGCGATCAGGAAAAAACGCAGGGGGCGAATGGCGGTCAGTCCCGCCAGAATGCACAAAAGGTCGTCGGGAAAGAAGGGGAGCAGCAGAGCCAAAAACAGAAACACATTCGTTTTGCGGTTCAAAAGGTCCAGATATTTGTCGGACAGCTTTTGCGTGGCAAATTTCTGCGTGAACGTCCGCCCCAGGCTCCGGGCCAGAAAAAATACGGTCATAGAGCCCAGCAGTACCGCCGAAATGGTGAGGAAAAAGGCGGTCCAGGTGCCGAACAGCAGTCCCCCGGCCAGAGCGCTTACGTTGCTGGGAATGGGGGCCAGGACCACGGACAAAAATTGGAACAGGAAAAAAACAAGATGGGAGTACGGCGCAAAGCCCTCAATGTAGGCCTGCACTCCCTCCACAGACTGCATGGCCGTGAAAAAGCCGGTCTGCCACAGGAACAGCCCGCCGCCGCCGCACAGAATAACCGCAGCCAGCAGGGCAAACAGGGCGGAATGTCGTTTCATTTTTGATTGCTACACCTCGAATTCTCTGATCTGATGTCAGCATACCAGAGAATTTTTAACATTTGTAGACAGAAATCTAAAAAGTTTCTTAAAAATGTCTTTGTTTTTCCGTCAGGCGGACAGCATTGCTCTGTCCGGGGGGATTATACCACAGAGGTGCCGTCATATCAATGCTTTTGTGAAACGCGCCAAGGCCATAGGCCGGGGTAAAAGGGCAAAATTTGCCGGCCTTGCCCCTCCCGGGAAATCATGCTATAATAATGCCGTCAATCTGATTTTAGGAAAGGAGGAACCGCCTTTTGAAGCCTTCGCGCCTGCTGCGGGGCATGGCCGTTCTGCTGGCCCTGCTTCTGATTTCCGTGCCCGCCCGCGCCACAGGGCAGATCTACTTCACGGTTATCAACAACAATCTGCTTCCGCTAACCTCTGATACCATGCCCACCTGGTTCAGCGGGACCCTCTATGTCCCTTACCATGTGTTTGACGATAATACCAGCGGTGCGGCCATGTGGATGGGCCTGGGAACCCACGCCAGCTACAGCGTTAGCAACGAGACGGTCAGCATCTACAACCTGGATCGGATGTTGGTTTTTGATTTGGAGGAGGATACCTGCTACGACCCCCACAATGGACAAACGTACCTCTCCCCGGCCATTACCCGCAACGGTCTGCCCTACGTGCCCGTTGGGCAAGTGTGCAGCTTTTTTGACCTTACCTACAGCTATTTGACCAATTTGGAGCAGGGGATTCTGGTGCGGATCAAGAGCAGCGGACCGTGGATGACCGATGCCACATTTATCAATTCCTCCAAGGATTATTTGAATCTGCGTTTGCAGGAGTATAACCAGAGCCAGACCTATATGCCTGCGCCCCCCAACCCCGCGTCTCCGCCAGAACAGGAGTCCCCGGAAAATATCCCCTTATATCTGGGAATTCGCTGCCAGGGGGGCGGCTCCGCCGGAGGTCTGGCAGACGTGCTGGACGCCCAACGGGTAAAGGGGCTGTTTTTCTTCACGCCCGAGCTGCTGCGGGAGCAGGACGACCTGGCGCGCCGCCTTTTGTCCACCGGCCACAGCGTAGGTTTGCTGCTCAGCGGCGAAACACCGGAGGAAAGCCGGGAGCAGCTGGACCGGGGAGGAGCGTTTTTGCGGGAGATTGCCTGCGTCCGGCCCGCCGCTCTGCTGTGCCCCGACGGGCAGCGTGCGGAATTTCAGCAGGACGGCTGGGTCTGCTGGCAGGAGACTGCCGCCGCCCGGCCGGAGTCCCCGGCCCAGCAGGCGTCCGCCCTGCAAAGCCAGGAGCAGGTCCGCTTAACCCTGGAGGACAGCCCGGAGATGGCCGCCGCCGCCAACGCTCTGCTGAACCAGCTGAAAAACAGACAGTTTGATATTCGCCTTCCCATGGAGACCCGTTTGTAAATTGCTGTTTTGATTTGACAGCCTCATACCCTAAACTTACCAGACAGCCGTCCGTATAGAAATATGCGGGCGGCTCAAACTATGCTCGGATGTTCCATCCAGCCTGAAACACAAAAATAACACAGAATGAAAAAGGAGAGACGAGTCATGTCTAACAGCAACAGCAATAAGATTATGGTTCCTAACGCCCGTGAGGCGATGAACAAGTTCAAGATGGAGGCCGCCAATGAGGTGGGCGTCAATCTGAAGCAGGGCTACAACGGCGATCTGACCAGCAAGCAGGCCGGCTCCGTGGGCGGCCAGATGGTCAAGAAGATGAGGCCCGTACGAACTATGAGTTATACCCGACAAGACCGGACAGCACCAGGGCATTGTCAGCAGATTACATACGTTGCCATCATCAGCGCATAATGGCAAAGAGGCCAGGGGAATGTTCACCTGGCCTCTTTACTCTTGTGTGCTCTCGTGCATTACAAATTCAAGGCATCAAATAGTCTTATAAAACTGTTATACCCAGAAACAAAATTGGTCATTATCGTGTCATCAATTTGCCAATCTTCAGGATGTGTAAAGTCCTCTGGGTCATAATGATCCGCATCAGTCCGCCCAGCATTAAGTGCATCCATATACACTTCAAACTGTGATTTTCTCATTCCAGCATCATTAAAAGCTTTTCCGATAGTTGTCCAATTGTCTTTGATAAGTGCTTTTAATGCAGAAAAGTATACAACAAACTGCTTGTGGTCAAAATAGTCTTTTAATCTGCATGATGATGGATTAGGGGAAGGATTTGCTTTGGGATTAATGCTAATTTTGGGATGTGCACCCCCCATATAGACGCTGAGAAATCTTTTACCAGCAGTATCACCACCATTATAGGTAAAGTAGTTTAACAAATATTTCTTCAGTTTCGTTTCACAAAAATAGACTTTATCCTGAACAAATTGCCGTCGTTCATCATTTGTCATATCATGAGGATCTTTGGATTGCGTACGACAAATATACTGCTGAATGGAGGATATTGAAAAACTAATAAAACCGGTGGATGAATCAAAGTCGATTAGTCCATATTTCTCTAAATGGTCAATTGCGCTCAGATTATCATTGCTGACTTTTCTGTATTTTTCTGGGGAAAGAGCCACTTTCTTCAACATTTCATATTCATTTTTGTAAATGGAAATGTGTTGAAGAGTGGTGATAAAAACTTGTTCTCCCTTGTTGGAAGTATTAAATTGGTCAAGAAGCGCAGAAAAGGTTGGCTTTGTGATTTCATAAAGTTCATTGGGCGACCGGAGATGCTTAACCTGTTCAAACATATAAGAGCAAAACTGCCTTATTGCATAGGGCTGTCCGCCAAAGGCGCGATTTATATCTACATAGATATTGTTAAATGCAATATTACTGTAGCTACCCAGAGTGTTAAGCATAATCTTTGTTTGTTCATCTGTAAAAGCAGGTAAATATGTTTTGGAAAAATCCGCACAATTATGGATTCGTTCATACATTGGATTATCACAGGTGGCCCCCTTAAATTCAACAACACTCTTCTCATTAATTGTTGAATTAACGCCGCAAACAATTAACGAACACCCAGAATCCCTAAGTGCCCCCCAAAAGCCTTTATAGGCATCCAAATTTTGCCACGCTGGTGAAGTCGCAGTGTTGTAAGTTATTAGTTCTATTTCATCAATTGCAATTATAAACGTTGGCTCTTTTTGAGTATAAAGTTTGACATCTTCAACAAAGCACTGGGCGGGTCGTTTCTCATAATCAGATTCAGTGCTTGCCAGCTTCAATTTCTCTTGAAATTCTTGTCTGCTTTCATCTTCCCTTTGGGATATGCCCAAAGCTACCATCCGCACGGACTTTGCTATGTCAAATAGTGCTGTTTTCCAGGAATCTATATTTTCGAGCGCAGAGCGGGACTCAACAACTATGTATTTAATATTTGCAAAATCTAGGCGTCGCGTGACAGCCCGAAGTACAGAAGATTTTCCGCTTCTACGCAGGCCAAAAATGCCTGAATACTTACCTTCGGTACAACGCTGGACAATCAAATCAGCGATTTTTCCTCGATCGCCAAATAGCAACTGATCTTCTTCTATCGGGTTTTCCTCGCCTAGCATATTATTCTCGAATAGATATTCCGCAAATCTATCCAACATGAGAGGCAATAGCGCGTCTTTATCCTTGCATGTAATTATTTCATTAAATGTGAACGGAATAATTGCTACATCAGTGCCTCCTTTGAGCTTATCTATTTCGCCCTTCAAATTAGTTGCATTGCTAATTAAGATATAAAAATTAACAAGGGGGCGTCGCTCAGCTATTTCTTTGCGTTTGCGAATGATATTAGCAGCACGCAACGTATTCTGTTGCCATGCACAATTGTCGAAGTGGGAGAAAACTAATAGAAACTCGTATCGGCCTCGAATATATTGTTTGAAATACTCCGTAGCTCCAACCAAGCAAAAAGGAAAAACTTCGCCTCCATCTCCCATTTCGTGATGTCCGACATGGGAAATATACAAAATCTCTTTTAATTTTTCTAAGACCTCATATTCGCCTGATTTTGCCTTTAGATGCTCTTCTCTCATCCGGGTTCTATCTATTCTGCGATAGTATCCTGGGGTATAGAACTCCTTGAGTTTTTTAGTCACCTTATCCCCACCTGTACTCTCGGGGGTTGGGACATAATCACTTTCAGGTTCCACATACACTATGTTATACGCCGATTTCTTCCCGTCTTCGTGAGTTATCGCAGAAAACTCTACATGATCACCTTCATAAAAATCAGCCATCTTTGTGCCATCAAGAAGAAATCTTCCATCAAAATAAAACTGTTCCCCTTGAATGTTTTTGATAAAACCATACTCTAATTCATTCTTTGCGGAAACAAGAATTTTATATATTATTCCATCCATACGAAACCCCTCACTTCCTCTAATGTAGCTTAAATTATACAATGAATACAGGCAGAAGGCAAGGCCATTAAATACGGCACCAAAAAAAATACGCTATGTCGCATCCATAAGTACAGATGAATTCCGATTGGAATATTCATATTGTTATCTTTTGGCCCGTTCCTATAGAAAATCATTAAGAAGACAATACCCATACGAGCTATGAAGTTTGAGCGAGCCGATAGAACTGCGGCAGGGCATATACATATAGTGGAGTATCATGTGGAACTACGGGTATAAAGCAAATAAAACAAACAAAAAGTGCTGACTGTAACCCTATTCGGGGTACAGTCAGCACTTTTTGTTTGGCCTTTCATTTGTGTGATAGAAGTAATCCAGTGTCAAAGGTTCACAATCAAACTTTTCGGATTGCAACAATACGCCTGCTTTCAGGCGGCTTTGAACTATATACTATAGCTGTAGTGACACGAATGTCACAAAAAATTCTAAAAAAGGAGATGTCTCAATGAGTGAGGAAAGCAACCTCTTGATGAGGCAGGAAGAAACAACAACAGCGAAGCCCTTTATCCCTATAGAGGACTTTGCCTATTGGCTGAGGGATTTGGGCAAATGCACCTCCTATCGGGGAAGCTATGTTTCCTTGAATCGTGCGGGAGCGGATGTCTTGGCCGCTGACGCTGACAAAGCATTTCAGTCCAACGTGAAGTGTCAGGATATGGCGCAAAACCGTGTAGATCAGGCAATCTGCGAAGCCAAACAGAAGATGGAAACCTGTATCAGTACTGCGGGAAACAGCAGTTTCTTCCAAGAGTTCCGTCAGAGATTTGACTACCGGCTGGATTCCTTGCGTGAAAAATTGGATTTGTTGCGCACACCTGAAAATACTGCAATTGTGGACGAAATGGCAGATTATCTGATGGCCTCTGAAATCCATAGAAAGGCAAAAGCAATCTGTGACGATCTCTCAGAGAGGTATTCACTTCAAGCTGCCAGTGTGTACTATGGCGAAATCAGCTATAATGCGTGGGACCCTTCGGAGTTTGAAACGGGCATTGTGAAACTCGTTGCCAAGTGCTTTACGCGGTACGGTTTCAGTTGCTATGAGGCTATTCAGGCCATCGAGAAAGACGCACAGAGTACCCTTGATTACTTCCAGGCAGACTTCAATGCCCAGATTCAGGAAGAAATCTTGTCTTGTATCATAGAGCCGATGCAGCGGCTGATTCCTCAACTCAAAGATGCCGAAACTATGCGCTCCAAATGAGAGGTGATGCTGTGATTGAACGACTGATGAATCTGGAACACGCAGATGAGAAACCTGCATACTGTAACCTGTCGGAACAAATTATTTTGTTAAAGCAGCAACTTTATGGACAACTGAATCAGCAAGGGAAAGAGCAACTGGAACAACTGACAGACAACTATTTAACGCAGCTTGCCGTTTTGCGGGAAGCCGCGTTTATTGATGGTTTTTGTTCCGCTGTTGATTTGATGACAGACTATCTGAAACATAGAACTGCTGACCGCTCTAAAGCAAATCAATAACAGCCTCCAAAATCCTGATGACCTGTGATGCTTTATTCGGAGGTATCCGCTTAATCAACTGTTCCATATATGCGTTTATGTCCACATCCTCAGAATCAGCGGTTTGGGTATTAAAACGAAGTAAATCCGGCAAAGGGATTTCCAGCCCAACGGCGATTTTGTAGAGCGTGTCCACAGTAGGACATTTCTGTCCTCGTTCTATCTGTCCAAAGTACACTGTATTGATTCCGGCACGCAGGGCCAGTTCCTCTTGGCTGATGTCCTTTTGTTTTCGCAGATGCCGAATCCTGTCGGCGGTTGCCTGCATAATCTGTTGTTTCTGCATACTTGTAGTATTCCCGCCTTTAGCTTGTTTCTCCATAACTGTATACAAGATTTTGCAGGCATTCAACAGCTTATAGATTTTTAATAACAGTATATAGACTTGATTATGAGATAAAGGTATGATATACTGCACCTACATGGACAAGATACGCAATACGGTAGATACAGTTCCCTTCCCAGGTGCCCCAAATTCTTACCAAGGAGAGATTACATTATGCTCAAATACGACTTATTGGGACAGACAGTCGTTTTTGAGGATGCAGCAGAACGGTACTACGATCTGTGGTATGCCTCAAATCAGGCTTGTTTCGCGGCGTCCCAACAGTTCAGCACATGGTATAAGCAGTGCGGAAATATTCAGGCCGTTCTGGACGGTTATCTTCCGTTTGTGGAATCGCTTGCTGACCAACTGGTCTTCCGTCCCCTTTTCAGTCAACTCCCTGCCTGTGAAATCTACAATATGAGCGAGGAAAGCTATTGGAAACACTGCATCGGCTTGGGGAAATCCGAATCTGCGCTGGAAACGGTGGAGAAACAGTATAACGCTATCCTAAAAAAGCAGAACGCCGAAAAGGAATATCGCGCTGACCGAAAGGCTGGCCGTGGCCATTACAAATCCTATACCAGCTTTCACAGTGATTATTGGCTGCGGAATCAAGCAGAGGCGGGAATGAAGAATATTGCGTCATTTGCGGGGCATACATTGTGGAACGCTGTTGGCAATGCTGGCTCTGCCCTGTCAGCCTCTATGAGCAAAAGCGCACTTTACAACAATTCCGCTACCCAAGATACTCTGCTGAATGGAATCCTTACCGATCTTTTCACCGCATACTACGCACATATGGACTTTCTGAATGAGCGTCAGGAAAATTACATTCAATCCATATTCGATGAAGATAAATCCAACGCGCTCTTTGAAAACGCAAAGAATCTGCCCGACAAGCGAAACGGACTGTTATTGCAGGCGTTCACTCTGTGTCCTTGGAACGAAGAACTGGTAAAGTATACCTTTGTAAACTATCCTGATGACAGGGACATGACCTATGCCGCCGCACAACGTTTTTCGATTGATTTATCCGATACTGTGGAGGAAATTTTAGCCCAGGAATATGACGAAGCGGCACAGTTCTCCGAAGCGGCGACACAAGAGGCAAGAGGGCGCATACTGCACCATATGCAGAAGTATGGCGTTACGGAAAGCCCCACTTTGGACAAGCTGGAAACCGACTGTCTCCACAGACTTTGCAGCGGATATCCTTCGGCGGACGAAGCTGCCTGCAACCAGCTTATTGAGGAAGTCCGCCAATATGAAGCACAAGAAGGTCTGAAAGAGCCTTTCTTTGCGCAGCTGGAACAGCGAATCACAGATATCTGGCTTGAAGAACTGGAAGGGATTTGTCAGGAGCTAAATACTGCGGATGAAGATGCCTGTGGACACTGTTTGGATGAAATCAACCGACACAAAGCCCCTAAAGAGTTGAAAGAGTCCTTCCAATCCAGAGTGCATGATCGTGTGCAAATAATCTGGAGAGAGGAACTGTCTGAAATTTGCCGGGGACTTGACATGGCTGATGAAGCCTCGTGCGGACAGCGCAGAAATGCTATCGAACAGCATAAAGCGCCGGAGCATTTGAAAGCACCATTTTTACAGAAAATTCAGCAGCGTATCCAGGCAATTTGGACAAATGAGTTGGCGCAGATTTGTAACGGGTACGAAACAGCGGATGAAGCTGCTTGCGAAGCGAGGCTTGCTGCAATCAAGAATCATAAGGCTCCAACCGAATTGAAATCCTCATTCCTGCAAAAGATTCAAACCCGGATTGAAAGTATTTGGTCTGCGGAGGATGGAGAGATTTTTGATAATCTTTACATGAAAACCGATATTACAGACCCAAAAGCGGTTGCGGAGGCTGTAACCTATGTGCAGAGTAAAGGCCGTACAGATTCTTCCAAAAAGTATCTTGACGCATTGAACGGCTGCACACCAAAAAACATCAAAAAAGCTCAATTATATTACAATACCAAGTATTATAAGACATATATCATATTAGCAATTCTTTCAATTATTGGAACTGCGTTCCTTGCTGTAACCTGGATACTTGCAATTCCCTTGTTCTATATGGCATGGAACATGAAAAAGGCATGGAAACTGCTTACTATCAATGACACAATGCTCCATCCCGCTTTGTTGTCTGCACCGTCCCAAGTCAAACCTAAAAAGCGGTAATTCTCTCTGGTTTCTATTTCTATTGAGATATATACTATAACCATGAAGGCCTCGGGGTAATTCCCCGGGGCCAATTTTACGTTTAGGAGGAATCTACATATGCCCGCAAATGTTGAAACCATGTTCTATGTCCGTGAAAAGCCCTGGCATGGCCTGGGAGTGGAGGTCAAGGAAGCTCCCACCTCCGCTGATGCTCTGGTCTACGCTGGCTTGGATTGGGCGGTCATGCAGGAGAACGTCTACACCGAGGGTGGCATCCTGGTTCCCGGCTATCGGGTCAATCTCCGCAGCACCGACAACGCCGCCTTGGGCATCGTGTCTGATCGCTATAAGGTGGTACAGAACGAGGACGCTTTCCAGTTCACCGACGATTTGCTGGGCGAGGGCGTGACCTATGAGACTGCTGGGGCCTTGCAGGGTGGCCGTAAGGTCTGGATGCTGGCCCGGATGCCCCACCGTTACATCATTGCTGGGGACGAGATCGCTCCCTATCTGGTCGTGATGAACTCCCATGACGGCAGCTCCGGTATCAAAGTCGCTATGACTCCGATTCGTGTTGTGTGCCAGAATACCCTTAATCTGGCCCTTAACAGCGCCAAGCGTATCTGGACTACCAAGCACACTGAGAACGTTATGAGCCGTGTCCACGAGGCCCGCGAAACCCTGTTGCTGGCCGAGGCGTACATGAGTGAACTGGGCCGAGGAATTGACTGCCTTTCCCAAATCAAGCTGACCGATAAGAAGGTCATGGAGTTCATGCAGGAGTTCTTCCCTGTTACCCCCGATATGCCGGAAGTCCAGCGCAAGAATAATCTGCGGCTACTGGACAATATGAAGGCCCGGTACTGGGACGCTCCCGACCTGTCCAACGTGGGCAAGAACGGCTATCGGTTTGTCAACGCCGTCAGTGACTTTGCCACCCACGCTGACCCCATCCGCAAAACCAAGAACTACAACGAAAATCTGTTCCTGCGCACCGTGGAGGGCAATCCCATGATCGACAAAGCCTACAAGATGGTGCTGGCGGCAGCGTAAGTGTAAGAGGCAGGGGACGTATGGCCTATGGCTGTGCGTTCCCTGTTCCAATTTTAATGGAAGCGAGGTTTTCCTATGTCAGCAAAAATCTTAGCGTCAACCGAGAATATACCCTATGCCGACTGGCTGGAGCTGCGCAAGCTGGGTATCGGTGGTTCGGACGCTTCCGTAGTCTGCGGCATCAATCGCTATAAGTCCCCTGTGGAGCTGTGGCTGGATAAGACGGGCCAGCTCCCGCCCCAGGAAGCCGGGGAAGCTGCCTACTGGGGTACGCAGCTGGAGCCGTTCGTTCGGGCCGAGTTTACCAAGCGTACCGGGATTGCGGTGAGCCAGTACAAGAACCTTCTCCAGAGCGAGGAACACCCTTTCATGCTGGCGAATTTGGACGGCATTTGTGAAGTGCCGGATTTTGGCACCTGTATCTTTGAAGCCAAGACCGCTTCGGCTTACAAGGCTGGTGAGTGGGAGGATACCATCCCGGACGAGTACCAGCTGCAAATCCAGCACTACATGGCGGTTACTGGCTACGCTGGGGCCTACATCGCCGCGCTAATCGGCGGAAATACCTTCCGTTGGAAGTTCGTGGAGCGGGACGAGGAATTGATTTCCATGCTCATTGAGCTGGAAACTGATTTCTGGAACCATGTGCAGGATGCTACGCCCCCGCCGTTGGACGGCTCTGACGCTGCGGCAAAGTTCCTTTCGCAGCGGTTCCCCAGCAGCGTCCCCAAATCCACAATCAAGCTGCCTGACACCGCCGCTGATCTGCTGGCACAGTATGATGAAGCCTGTGAGCAGTTGGAGATTATCACGGAGCAAAAGCAGGAGGCCGAAAATCTGCTGAAGGAGATGATGGGCGACAATGAGGTCGGCACCGCTGGGGGCCATATTGTGACCTGGAAAAGCGTTTCTCAGGAGCGGTTGGACAGCAAGACCTTGAAGGCTGAGCATCCGGCGCTCTATAAGAAGTACGCCAACAAAACATCCTACCGCCGCTTTACGATCAAAGCGGCAAGCTAATGGAGGTTCTAAATGGACAACACAAAACTCAAAGCCCGCATGAGCGGGAAGGTACAGGGATTGCAGCAGCCTGCGGCGGTGGAAGCTTCGCCGGATACCGCTATGGCTCCGGTGGATTCCAGCTATATTGCCCTGACCAACAACTCCCTTGACATCATCCGGGCGAATCTGAAAAGTCAGCCCTTGTCCCTTGACCTGTTCGATATTGTCAAGTCCCCGTCTGGCGGCGCTACGGTATTCTCTGTGCCGGGACTGGCGGGGGATGAACCGGCGAAAGAGCTGACGGGCATTGTCATGGACTACACCACGCCTCGGGCCTACTGGGATACTCCTGACCCGGTGGAGGGTACGCCGCCTGTGTGTCTAAGCCAGAACAGTATTATTTCCCACGACGGGAAAGCCTGCGCCCATTGCCCTTATAACGATTTTGGCTCAAAAGATGGGGAAAGCAACGCTAAAGCCTGTAAGGAATCGGTGTTGATCTTCCTGCTGCGGCCCAACAACATTATTCCGCTGCTGGTGCGTGTTCCTGTGACCAGTAAGCCCCGGTTCCTGAAATACTCGACCCGACTGCTGAGTACCCTGACGCCGATTTCCAGTGTTGTCACCAAGATTACCTTGGAGAAAGCTACCAGCAAACAGGGAAAGCCTTACGCTCTGTTTAATTTTGAGGCCGTCAGCGTTCTCAGCCCGGAGGAAGCCGCCAAGGCCAGAACCTACGCCCAGCAGTTCATGGAGATCGTGAACGCCGCCGCGCTGGTGCCGGAGTTGGCGGAGGCCAGCTAAAATAAACCAAGCTATGATGCCCGGTATCCCTGCCTTGTGGCGGGATACCGGGCCTATCTTTTGGGGGTGAAATCCAAATGATGAAGGGAGCGTTGCTATGCGTGTTTTAGTTGTGGAACCGGAGCGCAGACCGGAACCGAAAGAAATTGACGGTTCTCTGGAAGTGATGCAGGGTATCGTTGGCGGCTTAATTCAGCCGGTCTATCCGTTCGAGGATTCCGCTGTGGCTCTGGTCTGTAATGACGAGGGAAAATTGATGAATCTGCCAGCAAACCGTGGGCTGCGGGATAAGAACGGGCAGATATATGACATTATATTTGGCACATTCTTCTTGTGCGGCGCACCCGCAGACAGCGATCATTTTACCAGCCTGACCCCAGAACAGGAAAAGCGGTATCAAGAGTGGTTCCATACCCCCGAAATGTTTTGGGGTATGGATGGCCGTATTGTATGCTTGCCGCTGGAGGTCGATTGAGAAATCTAACCTTGGAGGGAATCCTTTGCGCTGCGAGGGGTTCCCTCTTATTATGCCCTATCACGGAAAGGAGCTGAATAAATATGAGGACTTTGCGTCCCATGACGCGGGAGGAACGGGAATTTGCGGAGCAGAATCACGGTTTGGTGATTGACTATCTCCGCTGCAAACGCCTCCCGATGGATGATTTTTACGATGTGGTGGTCTTTGGCTATCTCTCCGCTGTGCAGCAGTATTTCCGCAATCCGCCTGCCGGGGTAGCATTTAAGGCTATGGCGTTCCGGGCCATGAAGGATTCCATTCTCCGGGATGGCGAGTACAACGCCCGTGCAAAACGCTCCGGTGTAACTGTAAGCCTAGACGATGCTGGCAATACACTTACAGACCCCAGGAAGAATACGGAGCGGCAGGTCGAGGGCAAAGCCCTTTTGGAACAGGCTGCCAGCGTAGCCACGCCAAAGGAGGCCAGGATTATTGGACTTCTGTTGGATGGCTTTGTACTGCGGGAAGCTGCACAGCGGTTGAAGATTCCGAGGGACGCTGCGGTGAGCTGCATGGAGAAATTTTATTGCCGGGCCAGAACTGCCATTGGCTAAATTGGGAGGTTTGATGATGAAGGTACAAGCATATATCCACAGTTTGAAAGACCAAGCAAACAATCGCCATGTGTTGGGTGAGGCTGAGATCATCGAGTGCATCGGCGATAATCGGTATCTGGCTGAGGTCAACGGTGTCCGGTGTACGGCCATCTTCAACTTCTTTACCGGAGCCTATTACGTTGATGATGTGTATGGCATCCAGAAGGAGGCTGTCTAAGCAAAGAAGCCGTCCCGTTAGGGTACACTCAAACGGAACGGCGAAAAAGCGTCCCATTAGAGCTGGTTTCCGAGTTTTGGCACGTTCCAGACTTGAAACCGACCCTAATGGGACTTTCTGCGCAAATTTGTTTTTTGAAGGGGGGATTGACTTTGAAAATCGGATATATCCGGGTCAGCACCCAGGAGCAGAATACCATCAGGCAGGAGGTTCTTATGCGGGAGCTGAGCGTGGATGAAGTCTATATTGACCGCATGAGCGGCAAGAACGCAAACCGCCCGGAGCTGCAACGGATGATGGAGTATGTGCGCCGTGGTGATATTGTGATCGTGGAGAGCATCAGCCGATTTGCCAGAAATACCCGCGATCTTCTGGAACTGGTGGAGAAGTTGACGATGAAAGGCGTTGAGTTCGTCAGCAAGAAAGAGGCCATCGACACTACCACACCGACCGGGAAATTCATGCTGACAATCTTTGGAGCCGTGGCAGAGCTGGAGCGGGAATATATCCTGCAACGCCAGCGGGAGGGGATTGCCATAGCCAAGGAGCAGGGGAAATATACCGGACGCAAAGCAGCCACGCAGCCGCCTGACTTTGATCGTGTGGTTGCCCAGTGGCGCGGGGGCGAGATTACAGCAACAAAGGCCATGCAGACGCTGAAAATGAGCAAGACCACCTTCTACCGGAGAGTGGGTAAGGCCGGAAAATAATCGCTTTCCTTTTCATGCTGACTATGATATACTGATATTTAGATAAATCAGCCAAGAGCATTCTGCTCTTTATGAGAACCGAGGTGTAAATAAGGTGACACTTGCTGAATTGAGCGAACTTTTGACACAGGTGCAGAATCTCCATGCAGAGACACAGACGTTGGAATTAAAATCCGCAGCCAAGGGATGCCCGACACGCCTATATGATACACTGTCCAGCTTTTCTAACCAGGACGAGGGCGGAACAATCCTTTTTGGGGTGGATGAACAAGCGGGTTTTGCGGAAACAGGTGTTTATGACGCCCAGGATTTAGTGAAGCACGTTACGGAGCAGTGCAACCAGATGACCCCAGTGATTCGTCCAGTCTTTACAACTTTAGCAAAAGATAATAAAGTATTTGTGTCAACGGAAATTCCTGGGGTTGATGTATCGGACCGCCCCTGTTTCTACACCGGAAAAGGACGGCTGAAAGGTTCCTATATTCGGGTTGGAGATGCGGATGAACCTATGACCGAGTATGAAGTTTACAGCTATGAAGCATTTCGGCGCAAATATCAGGATGACATCCGTATTGTTGAACGGGCTAACCTGGGAGCGTTAGATCAGATTCTGCTGGACGAATATTTGATTAAGATAAAAAAAGAACGCCCTAATCTTGCTATGCTGGAAAAACGGCAGATTTATGAGCTGATGAGTGTCACAAAGGAAGAAATTCCAACTTTGGCCGCTGTGATGCTTTTTGGGTATTATCCCCAAGCCTATTTTCCGCAGCTGTGTATCTTAGCGTCCTCTGTACCCGGAACAGAAGTAGGGCAGTTGGGCGCAGAGGGGGAACGCTTTTTAGACAGCCAGCGCATACAAGGAACCTTGACCCAAATGCTGGCGGAGGCTATAACCTTCATTCATAAGAACACAAGAACAAAAATTATCATTGACCCGGAAACAGGCCGACGATCTGACCGGAGCGACTACCCAGAGGCCGCTGTCCGTGAAGCAGTTCTGAATGCGCTGGTTCATCGGGATTACAGTATCCACACAGAAGGGATGCCCATACAGCTTTTGGTGTTTGAGGACCGGCTTGAAATACGCAGTCCTGGTGGTTTGTACGGCAGACTGCGTGTCGATCAGCTGGGCAAGGTGCAGCCCGACACCCGTAACCCGGTTCTGGCTGTGGCTATGGAGGCTCTGGGGGAAACGGAAAACCGATATTCCGGTATTCCAACTATGCGCCGTGAATTAAAACAAGCTGGAATGCAACCTCCGGAGTTCCGCAATGAACGGGGAACCTTTGTTGTATGTTTTAGAAAATAGTATAAACAATAAAAAACCGCCTGTGTGATGTTTGACACAGGCGGTTTTTTATTGTCATACAGAGCCGGATTTTGAAACTTATTTTACTTGGCTCTGTATTTTTGCTTTCATTTGGTTGTGCTCCTTTTCTGTGATGATACCCTTTTCCAATAGTGTCCGGTTGAAATACAGCAGCCAGACCTGGCGAGCAGCCTGTTCTTTGGTAGGCATTGTGGACATATTAACTCTCCTCCGTGTCTTTCAAGTATAGTATGTACTTGCGACATACCCGGAAACGGTTACTGTCATTGCCGACACGGTTTCCGTATCATCATGTCCAGGTGCGTGTCAAAAAATACAAGGTCACCATTTAATCTCCCCATTTGAGGTCAGCTTGAAGGAGGTTGAATCATCCTCCAGCAGCTCTAAAATCAGAGGTAACGACGGCAGTTGTTTCAGATAGAAGTCGTTCCGAAGCGGAACAAGGTTGATACCCAGGTTTTCCAACTGCTCCAAACGTTTAGCGACGGTGCGGGGTTTAAGACCAAATTTTTTCTTCATCCCTGTTTCCAGTTGCCGAAGGTTAAACGCATACCGTGTCCGATCAATCAACCATTGCAACTGTTCACAAGTAGTTTCGTGATAGGTTGAGCCATCAATAATTTGTTTGGCTATATCCGGTTTGCAGTGCATCCCGCCACTGAATGCTTGATTGGTCTTTTTCAAAATCAGATCGCGGCTGTGCTGAGCCAGCCAATCGAGCTGTTCAGAGGTGGAATCCAGTTTTTCCTTTGCTGCCAGCTTATCCAGGCAGGGCTTGAAGCAGCGCAGTTCCAATCGCAGGATACCATCAGAGAGCTTTTTCCAGTCGGAAGGGTCTAGCAGTCCGTTTATCTCGGCTTGATAGAGCTTGTCATAAACGACAATACTATAGGAGCTATTCTCCAAGCACAGGCTGTGCCGATCCGCATCCTTTTGCTTTTTCTGAAGTTCTTTGTCAGCATCAGGTTCAAAGAAAAAGACCCGCTCCAGTTTTGGTGGAAGCAGGTCCTTTTGCAGCAGCCGGCAAAACTCTCGAGCCGACTTTTTCTTGTTCAGTTGAAGGTTTACACATAAATCCAGCCGGGTCAGTGTCCATTCATCCAGAAATTCAGGCAGATGATACCGGCGCATGAGCGTAGTGAACTTATCCTGAAATTGACTCAGGCTTTCTTCATCTGTAGGAGCGATACCCAGATAGCTGCATTCCGGATCCAGCACCTTTCGAGGATTGACCACAGCCTTAATCGTGTAGCTGTGCCAGCCCTTTTTGCTGATTTTTTCGGTGAGGTAGAGAAGAATGCCGCATGAACTCAGCATGGTTGAGCAGTGGGACTTGATATTTTTGCTATTATACTTTGTGAGCGGATAGGTAGTCTGGCGGGGGTCTTTGGATTTCTTGGCTGCCTTATAGAGCAGTTTCAGAGCTCTGTTAAAGATTTCTCCGTCTGGGTGGGCCTTGAGTTCCAGTGTGTGGAAAGAGTAGCCGTCGCTGGTAGTTTTAATGTTTGACATTGTGGTAGCCTCCGTAAATTTATTTGGCGTTTGCCATTATTTTTACGTTGGCTGTTGTGTCGAAAGATAAATCTTCCTAATTTTCTGCTTCATCCCTCTCCTTTTGGGGGATAGGGGCACTATCTGCACTATTTTGGTGTAAGTTGTTTGATAATAATAATAATAATTATATTGACATTTCAAGAAGCTTTTCCTTGATACTTTCATCAATTGGTAACTCTACGATTTTAAGACGGTAAGCGGTTCTGGGGGTTGCTTTGACTTCTCCCTCATGCTTTATTTTGGCGTTCATCGTCGTGTGCATATATGTAGGCCTTTCTTTTTGGAAAGACGCTAGAACATCTGTAAAAGCATCAGCATCTGGGATTGAACTCTTTACTACCTGAAGAAGTTGTTCACGAGGCAATATCAGACAAGCAGACTTCTCCAAATCATTTTTCTGCCAACGATGATACTTGATATATCCCCATATAAGATTATCCTGCTCTACTTCCAACGGCCAGACGGCACCGTTTTTGTCGGGGAGGGGGAAAATATGTTTCAGGTTTTCTTCTGTCAGCAGTTTTTGCAGTACCTCATCGAAAATCTTTTGTGGTGAGCGGGACTGCGTAGATGCAACATCAGCCGGTTTTTCCGTCAGACAACCGGGCAAAAGAACATCCAGCAGAGGATCCCGAAAATCTGCCAAGTCATCCTCCGATACTGCGCATTTTTCCTTCACAAAGTTCAGAAAGGAGATTAATGCTGTTACCTCTACCCGAGACTTAAATTTGACTGAATCCTTCCATTTGTTGGATTTGTGCTTGGTTATGTGCTTTTCCAGGTATGTTCCAGACTGTATCCATGTTGTAATAAACTCTTTCGTTTTATCTCTAAATAGGATTGGTATATTGATAACATAGGTTTTGATTAGATTTTGAATGACGTCTGTGTTTAATTCTGGAAGTATATCTGTCAGTGCTTCTCCTTTGACATCCTCACCATAGCCGAATATGCTGGCTTCGTCCTGCTTTTTTCCATAAATGATACAAGAGCACCATGGGTTTAATTTGGCAAAACTCGCCATATCCTTGGTTTTTAGATTTCGAGCATCCAACAAAACGGACGTATCACGATAAGGAGCGGGCCAATGGTATCCTTTGTACTGGCACACATCTAAATGAGCTACATCTAAAATAGGTAGTTCAGTTGCAGGGGAAATTATAGTGGGGGCCGTTAGCTGAAAATTACCATCCTCCCTGGCTGAAGTGCAGACAATCATAGATTGACAAATTTGTTTTAAAGTATAGAAAGCATTTTCACCTTTTGAAACATTGGCATGAAAAGTACGCAACTCCTTTTTGTCCAGGCGATAAGTTTCCAGTATCTCTGGAATATTTAACATAGGACGAAAAATATAGCTGGATAAAATTACACAAATAATCCTTAAAGCGGAAAGCCTTTCACTTTGGCTACCGCTTTCCGAGGTCAGTTTCTTAAATTCTTGGAAGTCTGATATATCCAGTGAGGAATCCAAGGATGATTGAAAAAGCATCTCAGATATTTTATTGAGGTTGGAGGATGATTTGTAGAGATATTCTGTTCCAATCGGAAGGTCAAGAGCCTTTTCTTCCTTGGCCTTTCCCGTTTTCTTCACCTTACCTATTTTGTCCTTAATATCTTCAGCAACGAAAAGATCAGGGTTGGAAAACTTGATTTTATCTTCCACGTTTTTTCCTTTTAAGACACAGCCAACTGTATGTCTGTCATCATAACACCAGTAAAGTAGCTTCACCTTCTTTTTTATGTTTTTCTTCTTTTCTTTTTTTACTTTAGGCTTGGAAGATTGGGACAACTCTGCTGCATTTATTTTTGATTTTGTGGGCGTATCGCTTCTTGGTATAAGTTTGAGAAAACCATCATTTGATTCGGCGGCATTTCTATTTTTATCAGGCATTTATAGTTCACTCCAGTGTAAAATTGATGTCTATTATAACATTATATATCAAAATATCCAAATATCAATATCAAAATGGGAACGCAGCAGACAGATGGATTGACAGCTTTGATAAATCGAGATATACTAATAATGATAAAACGAACTTTGGAGGACTGCCCTATGGATATCCACACCGCCCGCCAGCAATTGAAAACCAGGACTGTTTATGATCTTCCACTCCGGGTGACTTTCTACGCCCGGGTGTCCTCTGAGAGCGACGAGCAGTTGAACTCCCTGGGCAACCAGATCGACTATTATAGAGAACTGATCCAGAAGAACAAGAATTGGAACTATGTGGAAGGGTACATTGATGAAGGGTTGTCCGCAGCTACAACGAAGAAACGGGAGAACTTCCACCGCATGGTAGAGGACGGTAAGGCTGGACTGTTTGACCTTATTATCACCAAAGAGATTACCCGATTTGCCCGTAACACTTTGGATTCCATCGGTTTCACCCGTGAACTGCTCAACGCAGGTGTAGGAGTGTTCTTCCAGAACGATAACATCAATACTCTGGACGAAGATAGTGAGCTTCGGCTAACGATTATGTCCGGTATTGCTCAGGACGAGCTTAGAAAGCTGTCCAGCCGTGTCAAATTCGGTCATGCCCAGGCAATCAAGAAAAGTGTGGTATTGGGAAACAACCGCATTTTTGGGTATCTAAAAGACAAGGGGCGGCTTGTAATTGACGAGAACGAGGCTCCTATGGTGCGGGAGCTGTTTGAACTGTACGCTACTGGAGAATACAGCATGAAGCAGATCGAAACCTTGTTTTGGGAAAAGGGCTACCGCAACCACAATGGCAAGAAGATTGCCCATACCACCATGTCGGGGATGATTTCCAATCCCAAGTATAAAGGGTATTATGTGGGTAACAAAGTTAAAGTCATTGACCTATTTACCAAGAAGCAGAAATTTTTGCCACCCGAGGAATGGGTCATGTTCAAGGACGAGACCGGCGAGATTGTTCCGGCTATTGTAGACGAGGAACTTTGGGAACAGGCAAACAAGGTTTTGCAGAAGCGTAGCGAAGATGTAAAGGGGCGGCAAGGTATCTGCAACCATGCGAATCTCCTGACCGGCAAGCTGTTCTGTACCGATTGCGGAACGGCCTATTACCGTCGGGAGTCTGTGGACAGACAAGGGAAGAAAAACAGTAAATGGGTTTGCTCTGGTAAAATCAAAAACGGTGCTGACTCCTGTGGCTCCTTCCCGATTTACGAGGAAGAGTTAAAGCCTCTCCTGTTTGAGGTGTTCAGCGAGACAGAGGCGGATGCTGAGGCCCTAATTGAGGAATACATTGAGATGTATAAATACATCGGGGAAGGGGCGGACACGTCAAAGCAGATTGCCGCTCTGCGGCAGCAAATTGAATTGGCACAGAAGAAAAAAAGCAAGCTGCTGGGATATAACGCCACGGGACAGCTTTCAGACCGGGATTTCCTTTCCATGAATAAGGAGTGCGACCGGGAGATTGACGAAGCGGAGCGGCAAATTTATGACCTGGAGCAGCAGCAGCTTTCCAAGGCTGAGTTCAGGAAGCACATTAACACCATTCGCCGGGTGCTTCGGGAAGCCAAGCGGGATGCCGCCCAGGGGATCATCAACAAGGAATTTGTTGACCGCTACATTGACAAGATTTTTATTACTCCAGAGGATGGGCGTTTAAAGTTGCAAATCAAGATATTTACCGGTGAAACAACCGATAAATACCTTGCAAATCTCAGAAGTCGTACGGGTCACACGTTCAAGAAAATGATCGAGTCCTACGAGAACGGCCTGAAGTAACATTCCCGGACAAGCAAAGGCCTATACTCCGGAACAAATGAACAAAAATCAGGACGCTCTGCATTTGCAGAACGTCCTGATTTTTTAAAATAGATCCGAATCCAGGTCCCGGTCCAGGTCCAGCTCGTCCCCGGAAGAGAGGACCGGCTGAGGCGCGGGCGGTTCCTCTGCCTGGACGGTTTTCTTGGGCGTCATGGTAGTCCGGCCATTGAGGCAGCCGCCGTCCTCAATAATCAGCGAGCCTGTGGTCAAATCTCCGGTAATTACGCCGGAATTTTCCAGCTTCAGGTGGTCCCGGGCCACGACGTTGCCCTCCACATGGCCGGCAATGCGGATGGTGTCCGCCTGAACAGGGCCCTTGACCAGACCGGTGGAGGCCACAATCACGGTGCCGTCCAGGGTGATTTCGCCTTCTACAGCGCCCTCCACCTGAATTACGCCGTGGCCCTGAATTGAGCCGGACACGGTGATGCCCTTGGTAATCAGCGTGTTGGCGCGGGGAGAGGGGAGCTCGGCGCGCTCAACGGGGGTCTCTTCCGGTTCCGGCACATAGGCTTGGACCGGCTTGGCCTGTCCTCCAAAAAAACTCATTGCAAGCAGCTCCTTTCCAATTTCGGTAGCCTTATTTTACCACAGAAAAACCCCGATGACAAGAGAAACTAGGCGGTCATGAAAAACGTAAAGGTCCCGGACGCCACCAGTCTCCCGCTGCTGTCCGTCAGCTCCGTTTGAATCACCCGCAGAGTCCGGCCCATCTTCCTTGGCACGGCCCGGCAGAAAATTTTGGGTCCGCCGGCCGTGCGCAGAAATTCAAAGGACTCGTTCGCGGTCACGCAGTCCCCGCCCCGGCTGCACGCACAGCAGCCCGCCACCGTGTCCGCCAGGGTGACCAGGGCGCCGCCGTGGACGTATCCGCCGGGGTTGACGCTGTCCGGCCCTACCGTAAGCTCGCCCTCACATAGATCACGCTCCACCTTGGTAATAATGACTCCGTTTTCAAAGGAAAACTGATGGGGAGCGTTGACCAGGGCTTTCATTTCCTGTTCAATTTGGTTGGAATCCAAAAAAATACCTTCTTTCCTGAAAAATAGGGGCAAACCGCCGGCTCAGACATAGAATGGAAGGAGCGCATTGACGCGTTTGCTTTGATTTTTAAAGGAGGGAGCATACATGGAACAAATTCCCGCCCAGCTGTCCGGCGGCGCCATCAACGCCGTGGACCCGGATACCTTTCAGCGGGTCTGGAACCGGGTGATGCCGGATCAGAGCCTGAGCCCCATTGAGGTGGATACTTACGAGCCCGGGCCAATGCCGCCGGCAGAGCCGCCAGACCAGCTGCCGGAACCTGCACCCGAGCCGGAGCCTCTGCCCCCAACGGAGCCGGAGCAGCCGGTCCCGCCTCCTGCCGCCCCGCTGCTGCCCCAGCTGATGGACCAGCTCTACGCCGCCTGGCAGCGCAGCCAGTGCTTGACCCGCCAGACCTCTGGCAGCGTCAGCCGCACCTTCGCCAACAGTGCCGAGGAGCAGCGCCGGGGCTTGAAGCGGCTGTCTGCTGCCTATTTTCTCCAGTCCGGCCAGTGGTATACCCCGCGGGGAAGCAGCGCCCGGCAGACCCAGCCCCGCCCGGCGGGCCTGCCCAACGTACTGCGGGAGCGGTATCTGTGGGAGCGGCAGTGGGAGCAGGCCTGTAGGGCGGCGGCGCAGGGCTTTTCGGACGAGGCCCTGCGCAGTCTGATGACCTGTCTGGCCCAGGAGGCCGCCGGTCGGGCCGCTCAGATCCGGGCCCTGCTGGAACAGACCATCCGGTTCTCCTCTTAAAAAACCTCTTGACGCAGGGGGAAATGGTGGTAAACTGATAGAAGAGCTTTGATACACGAGAGGAGACATACCGCCATGGAGCAAGTCCAGCATTTTGAATATCCGTCCTGCGACGGCGTACACACCATCCACGCCTGCCGCTGGCTTCCGGAGGGAGAGGCCCGCGGGGTGATCCAGATCGTCCATGGGGTGGCGGAGCACATCGGCCGCTATGCGGAGACCGCCCAGTTTTTCACCCGGCACGGCTTCATTGTCGTGGGGGAGGACCATCTGGGCCACGGCTTGACCACCGACGAAGCCAACCGGGGCTTTTTTGCCGAAAAAAACGGCTGGAAGCTGGTGGTCCGGGACATCCGCAAGCTGCGCCGGCTCCAGGGGGATCAGACCCCGGAGCTGCCCTACTTTCTGCTGGGCCACTCCATGGGCTCGTTCCTGGCCCGCACCTATTTGATCGACTACCCCCGCACCCTTACGGGCGCGATTATCTCCGGCACCGGCCAGGAGCCCGCTCCCCTGGTTCTGGCGGGCAAGCTTGCCGCCCAGCTGGAGGCCAAACGGCTGGGCTCCCACGGGCTGAGCACCCTGGTGGATACCCTGTCTCTGGGGGCCTACAACCGCAAATTCAAGCCCAACCGGACCAGCGCCGACTGGATTTCCCGGGACGAGGCCCGGGTGGACGCCTATCTGGCGGACCCCCTGTGCGCCTATAAGCCCACGGTGACCATGTTCCGGGACATGATGGGGGGCCTGCAATACATCGCCAAGCAGTCCAACCTGGACCGGATGTATCCCAATACGCCAGTCTATTTCTTCTCCGGCGACGAGGACCCGGTGGGCGGCATGGGCAAGGGGGTGCAGAAGGTCACCGCCATGTTCCGCGCCAGCGGATGCCAGCACGTGACCCTGCGGCTTTACCAGGGGGGCCGGCACGAGATGCTCAACGAGATCAACCGCCAGGAGGTTTTAGACGATCTGCTGGCTTGGCTGGAGGCTTTGGTTTAATTCAACAGTGGTACAATTCAAATTTACGCCCCCTGTTCAGGAGGCGTAAATTTTTTTCTTCATTCATTTTCATAAGGCAGGCCTGCCAGATACCGCCGGGCCAGATCAAACGCGTGGTGGGCGATCTGGGTGCGCAGCCGCTCCCGCATGGGCCGCGTCCCCAGCTGGAGGGCCCGGACGTACTCCCCCTCCGGCGCGGCGATGGCCACGAAGGCGGTGCCTACGTCGTTGCCCCGGTCGTCCTTGTCCGGCCCGGCCACCCCGGTGGAGGAGACGGCAACGTCACAGCCCAGGGCCTGCCGGGCGCCCCGGGCCATGGCCAGCGCCACCGGAGCAGACACGGCCCCAAACTGATCCAGTACGTCCTCCGGCACCTGCAAGGCCCTTGTTTTCACCCCATTGGTGTAAGAGACAATGCCGCCCTTGAATGCCTGGGAGGCCCCGGGAAGATCCGTGATTCGCTTGGCAATCAGCCCGCCGGTGCAGCTCTCGGCGCAGCCCAGGGTCAGCCCCTTGGCCTTCAGGCCCTCCAGCACCACATATTCCAGGGAGGGGACGTCCACCCCGTAGACCAAAGGCCCGAACAGCTTTTTCACCTGCTCCACTGTGGGCAGCAGCAGAGCCTGGGCCTCCTCCTGGGTGGCGGCCTTGGCGGTCACCCGCAATTCGCACTCCCCCTCCTTGGCGTAGGGGGCCAGGGTGGGGTTCTGCATGGCGTTCATCTGCTCCCGGAGCTGAGCCTCCATCTGGGACTCGCCGATGCCGAAGAGCTTCAGGGTGTGGGAGGCGATGACCCCTTCCCTGAACTGCTGCAGGTAGGGCGCCGCCCGGTATTGGAACATGGGCCGGCACTCACTGGGGGGGCCGGGAAGCATGATAACGTGAACTCCTTCAGCCTCAAAGGCGCAGCCGGGGGCGGTGCCCCAGTCGTTCTCCAGGATGGTACAACCCTCAGGCAGCATGGCCTGCTGAAGATTGTTTTCCGTCATGGTCCGGCCTGTGCGTTGGAAGTAGCTTTTGATGCGCTGGGCAGAATCCTCGTCATAGACCAGCTTTTTTCCAAACGCCTCGGCCAGGACGTTTTTGGTCAAATCGTCACAGGTGGGGCCCAGGCCGCCGGTGGTGATAATGATGTCCGCCCGCTCCTTGGCCAGTGAGACCGCCTCCCGGGCCCGCTGGGGGTTGTCCCCCACGACGGTGTGCCAGTAAACGTTCAGGCCCAGCTCGCTCAGGCCCTGGGAGAGAATCTGCGCGTCCAGATTTGCGATGTTGCCCAGCAGCAGCTCGGTGCCGACGGACAGGATTTCAACGGTGTGGGACATGGGTAACAGCTCCTTATTTAAATTGACAGCCGGATTGACATATGTACAGCTGGAAGAATTGGTATTTCAATCAGAGTAGGCGGCGCGTCACGCACCGTCTTTTTATCCCCGGATCTGAATGCGCTCAATGCCGTCCACAGCGGCCTGGACCATTTTGTCCAGATCCAGCTTCTCCTCCGCGTGCTCCACCTCACCCAGCACCGGTCTGAGCCGGGGATGCCGGGGGGTGAACACCGTGCAGCAGTCCTCATAGGGAAGAATAGATGTATCATAGGTGCCGATCTTCCGGGAAATCTGGACGATTTCCTCCTTGTCCATCCCCACCACAGGCCGCAGAACAGGCAGGTTCACCACCGCCCCGGTGACGTGCATGGCGTCCATGGTCTGGCTGGCGACTTGACCCAGGCTCTCGCCGGTGACCAGGGCCTTGGCCCCGCAGCGCTCCGCCACTTTTTGAGCGATGCGCATCATGAACCGGCGCATGACGATGGTAAACAGCTCCTCCGGGCAGGAGCGGCGCAGCTCCTCCTGGATGGCGGTGAAGGGGACCACGTGGACGATGAGCTGTCCGGTGTAGGGGGTGAGCAGCCGGGCCAGCTCCAGCACCTTGTCCTTGGCCTGCTGGGAGGTGTAGGGGTAGGAGAAGAAGTGGACCAGATCCAGGGCTACTCCCCGCTTGGCGATCATGTAGGCGGCCACCGGGGAGTCGATGCCCCCGGACAGCAGGGCCGCCGCCCGGCCGTTGATGCCCACCGGAAGTCCCCCCGCCCCCGGCTCCGGGCTGGCGTGGACGTAGGCGGAAAAGTCCCGGACCTCTACAAAAACGGTAAGCTCCGGGTGATGTACGTCCACCGTCAGGTTGGGGTAGCGCTCGTGGAGCTCGCCCCCCACATACTGGCTGAGCTGGATGGAGGTCATGGGAAAGGCCTTATCCGCCCGCTTGGTCTCCACCTTAAATGTTTTGGCGGCGCGCAGCTTGTCCCCCAAAAATTCCTGGGCGGCGGCCAGAATCGCGTCCTTGTCCTTCTCGCAGGGCCAGGCCAGAGACAGCCCCACAATGCCAAACACCTTTTTCAGGGCCTCGTAGGCCCCCTCCACGTCGCAGGAGTCCTGCATGGGCTCCACATAGGTGGCGGACTGGCGGGTGTACACCCGGAACTGGCCGAAGGGGTGAAGGCGGCGGTGGAGGTTGGCCTGTAATTTATCCTCGAAGCTGCGGCGGTTCAGGCCCTTGAGGACCAGCTCCCCCAATTTTAACAGAATTATTTCACGCATGGGGCAATACATCCTTTCCTCGGGTGAAAATCAAGCTTGAAATAATCCCATTATAGCCAATTGGGGAACCAATGTCCAGACCAAAACAGGGCCCCGGAAAAAATCCCGTTTTCCCCCTTGACATCCGCCTTGGGAAGTGCTATATTTATCTCATCAAGAGACAAATATAGCTCATTAAACGGAGGCGCTCTATGAAAAAGAATGAGAAACTATTTTGGACCGGCTGCGGAATTTTCTGCGTCGCGGCGCTGCTGGCCTCAATCTGCTACGCGGTTGTGTGCAACGACTCCCGGCTGGTTGCGCCGGTGGACCTTGGGGGCTATACGTTCATTCCCCAGGATCTGCCCATGATTTTGTCGGTTCTGCTCCTCTGCGGCTATGTGTTCGCACTGGTTTTCACCCTCTGCGTGCAAAAGAAACGGGCCGGAGCCGAGCCGGACCGGACCCGCAGGCTGAATCCCAAACTGGGGCTTTTGGGGCTGCTGGGCTTTTTGGGCTTTTTGGGGTTCTGGAGCTACCCCGCCCGGGGAGATGTGACCCCCTTTGTGTTCTTCCTGTTCTTCGGCTTTTTCGGGTTTTTCTACGAAGGGAAAATGTCCGGGACCTTCATGGACGAGCGCTTTCGGGAGAACGCCGCCCGGGCCCAGCTGATCTCTTACAAAATCTGCTTTTCCATCATGTTCATCGCCCTGCTGGTTCTGAGCCAGGGCAGGCTGTTCGGCAGCCTGGAATATACCCTAATCGCCGTGATGATCGTGCTGTCCATCGCCCTGGCTCTGGGGATTTTCCTTCCGGAATATCTGCTGTACCGGTATGACCACGACGAGACCCTGGACGAGGATTGAGGAAGATCGGCATGGCAGAGTTTGAATGCAGATTGAAACAATACCGGCTTTTCCAGAACATGACCCAGGAGCAGCTGGCGGCGCGGGTGGGGGTGCGGCGGGAGACCATCATGCGCCTGGAGAAGGCGCAGTATAACCCCTCCCTCAAGTTGGCGGTGGACATCTCCCGGGCGGTAGGGGTCCCTATTGAGGAAATTTTTCTCTTCCCATAGGCAAAAAAATACCCGGACGGCTCTGCCGTCCGGGTATTCTGGTTCACTCCTTCACACCGGCCAGAGCGGCGGTGACGATGGCCATAGAGTAGACCTCCTGCGCGTTGCACCCCCGGCTCAGGTCGTTGATGGGGGCGTTCAGGCCCAGCAGAATGGGGCCGTAGGCCTCGAAGTTGCCCAGGCGCTGGGCGATTTTGTAACCGATATTGCCCGCGTTGATGTCCGGGAAGATAAAGGTGTTGGCATAGCCGGCCACCTCAGAATCCGGGCACTTGGTCTGGGCCACCCGGGGGGACACGGCGGCGTCGAACTGCAGCTCGCCCTCCACGGGGATGTTGGGCAGGGCCAGCTTGGTCTTTTCGGCGGCGTTGCGCATTTTGTCCACGTCCTCACCCTTGCCGGAGCCGAAGGTGGAGTAGCTCAAAAACGCGATTTTGGGCTCCACGCCGAAGATCTGGGCGCACTTGGCGGTCTCGGTGGCGATTTCCACCAGTTCGTCCTCAGTGGGCTTGATGTTGATGGCGCAGTCGCCCATGGCCAGCACCATGTTGCCGCCGGTGGCGTAGGGCCGCACCAGGATAAAGCAGGAGGAGACAATCTTGTTTCCCGGCTTGGTCTTGACCAGCTGGAGGGCGGGACGGACGGTGTCGGCAGTAGAGTAGGTTGCGCCGCCCAGCAGGGCGTCCGCTTCGCCCATGGCCACCAGCATGGTACCGAAATAGTTGCCCCGCTTCAGCATATCCCGGCACTCGTCGGCGGTCATTTTGCCCTTGCGCAGCTCCACCATCTTCTCCACCATGGCGTCCATCTTGCCATAGTGCTCCGGGTCGTAGATTTCCGCGCCCCGGATGTTATAGCCGATGTCCTCGGCGGCGGCGCGGATTTCCTCCTCCTTGCCGATGAGGATGGGGGTGAGGAACGTACCAGAGAGCAGACGGGCGGAGGCCTCCAGAATCCGGGGGTCGCTGCCCTCCGTAAAGACAATCTTTTTGGGGTCCTTTTTCAAAATGTCGATCAACTGCTTGAACATAATGGCATCCTTCCTTCCATGAAGTGTTAGCAAAATAATGGTAACATTTTACGCCGAAAATTGCAAGGGGCCGGGGCAAAATTTTTGGTAGTTTTCCCAAGGAGGGGCGAAAAAATTCCAGGCCAATTTTCGGGAAAACGGCATTTTCCTCTTTACGTCAGGTAATGAATCGTTTATACTATACCAGACGTATTTCGCTGCGTCCGAGAGGAGAGAAAGCATTGAGCCCTGAATTTTCCAGAACCCTCTCTCTGCTTCGGCAGGAGAAGGGGGTCAGCCAACGCAAGGCGGCCGGGGCCCTGGGCATTTCCCAGGCCCTGCTCAGTCACTATGAGAACGGCATCCGGGAGCCTGGCCTGGCCTTTGTGGGAAAGGCCTGCGACTACTACGGAGTATCCGCCGATTTTCTGCTGGGCCGTACCCTCAGCCGGGACGGCACCACCATCATCGAGCCGGAGGAGCTTTACGACATCAGCAGTGAAAAGGACAATTCCCTCAAGGGGTCGGTGCTGGCCCTGCTGTCCAAAAAGCTGCTGGTGAACTCGGTGGCCCTGCTGTTCGACCTGATGGGCAAGAGCGGCAGCCGGGGGGCCATCCGTGCCGCCGCCAACTACCTGTCCACGGCGGTGTATCAGATCTACCGGCAGTTTTATCAGATCAATCCGGCCAACAACCCGGATTTCTTTTCCATGCCTCCCCGGCAGTTCCAGACGGGGCTGGCCGATGCGGACATGAAGTGCAGCCAGGCGGAGCTGGCCGACGCGCTGGCCGCCCACATGAAGGAGAAGGGTCCCCTGCCCGATATGAGCCACGAGGCCTTGACCAAGAATTTCCCCGTGCTGTACCAGTCGCTGTATCAGGTGATTCATACCACCGGGGAGCGGGTGAACCGGATCTACGACAGCCGGAAACAAGAGAAATAGGAGCGAGCCATATGACCGACCAAAGTAAAATCCGAAATTTCAGCATCATTGCCCACATCGACCACGGCAAATCCACCCTGTCCGACCGGCTCATTGAGCTGTGCGGGGCGGTGGAGCAGCGGCAGATGGAG
>Ga0073907_1001162_pt1 | contig 35476 bp, 35 predicted proteins | sample GluameincwithD2O_FD_65483 | JGI IMG/M metagenome (GOLD analysis project Ga0073907, IMG submission 65483) | Mouse cecum microbial communities from Vienna, Austria - Glucosamine amended microcosms incubated with D2O | ecosystem: Host-associated > Mammals > Digestive system > Large intestine >... | reverse complement strand
CGCCTGGCCGGCGGAGCCCTTCTTCTGTCAGGACAGCTGGAACTGTCCGGTGTACAGCCGGTAGTACCGGCCCTTTTCCTCCAGAAGGCGCTGGTGGCTGCCCTTCTCCTCAATTTCACCGTGCTCGATGACTACAATACAGTTGGAGTTGCGCACGGTGGACAGGCGGTGGGCGATGACGAACACCGTCCGGCCTTCCATGAGGGCGTCCATGCCCCGCTGGATGAGGGCCTCCGTCCGGGTGTCGATGGAGGAGGTGGCCTCGTCCAGAATCATCACCGGCGGGTCGGCCACCGCCGCCCGGGCGATAGCTAAGAGCTGCCGCTGGCCCTGGGACAGGTTGGCCCCGTCGCCGGTGACCTGGGTCTGATAGCCCTCGGGCAGACGGCGGATGAAGGAGTGGGCGTTGGCGCTCTTGGCGGCGGCGATGCACTCCTCGTCGGTGGCGTCAAGCCGGCCGTAGCGGATGTTGTCCAGGATGGTGCCGGTGAACAGGTGGGTGTCCTGGAGCACCGCCCCCAGAGAGCGGCGCAGGTCGTCTTTGTGGATGGCGGTCACGTCGATGCCGTCGTAGGTGATAAGCCCGCCCTCGATCTCGTAGAAGCGGTTAATCAGGTTGGTGATGGTGGTCTTGCCCGCGCCGGTGGAGCCCACAAAGGCGATCTTCTGCCCCGGGTCGGCGTAGACCGACACGTCCTTCAGGATTCGTTTACCCGGAACATAGGAGAAGTCTACATTTCGGAAGCGCACCGCACCTTTCAGCTCGGTCAGGCAGAAATCCTCCCCGGGGACATTGCGCACCGTGCCCCGGATCAAGTGGAGCCCCATCTCCCCGTCGGGGCCGGGGTACTTCCAGGCCCAGCCGTGGTCGGCCAGCATGGCCGGGTCGGGGACGGCTTCCGGGTCGGTAATCTCGGTGAGGACCTCGTCCTCACCAACAAAGACGGGGACCAGTTCCATGCCGTTGCCCCGGGGGGTTCTCCAGGCCCAGGTTTTGGGCCGGCCCGGGCCGGTGAAGGGGGAGAGGGTGCCGTTGGCATCCTTCTCGGCGGGGATCAGGGTGACAGAGCCCTCGTTGACCTCGGCGGCGGTGTCCATCACCTCGAAGATGCGCTCCGCCCCCGCCATGGCGGACAGCAGGGTGGTCATCTGCTGGGAGATCTGGTTCAGTGGCTGGCCCACCTGCCGGGAGTAGTTGAGATAGATGGCCAGCCCCCCCAGGTCGAAGCCCTGGAGGACGGAGAGCAGTCCGCCGAAGGCGGCGGTGAGGGCATAGCTGATGTTCATCAGGTTGCCCGCCACCGGCATAATCATGGTGGAGTAGAAGTTGGCCCGCTGGGCGGCGTCCCGATAGGCGTTGTTCAGTGCCTGAAACTTGGCCTTGGATGCCTCCTCGTGGGTGAAGGCCTTTACCACCTTCAGCCCCTCGATGGTCTCCTGGATTTCTCCGTTTACCTTGCCCAGGGCAGCCTGCTGCTTCTGATAGAACTTTCGGCTGCGGCCCCCCAGCTGCTTGAACAGGAGCATGGTGAGGACCAGCACCAGGGCGGTGACCAGAAACAGCTTCCAGTTGATGACCAGCATGAGGACCACCAGCCCCACAAACATCAGGCAGCTGGAGAACAGAGAAACCATGCTCTGCTGGAGGGCCATCTGCACATTGTCGGCGTCGTTGGTGAAGCGGCTCATCAGCTCCCCGTGGGGGTGCTGGTCAAAGTAGGACAGGGGCAGCTTTTGCAGGGCGTCGAAAAGGTCCTTGCGCAGGCGGTTGACCCCCTTCTCCGCCAGACGGACCATGGCGGCGGACTGGCCGTAGGTGGCCAGACAGCCCAGCAAGTAAATACCCGCCAGCTGGAGGATGGCCAGACCCAGCCCGGCGAAGTCGGTGCAGCCCGACCAGATAAAGTTGTTGATGATGGGCCGCATAAGGTACGACCCGCCCAGATTGGTGCCTACCGACACCAGCAGGCAGAACAGGACGAAGAGCAGGGGCAGCTTGCTCTTGGTGAGGTAGCCCACCAGGCGGCCCATGGTCTTTTTCAGGTTTTTGGGCTTGACTGGCCCGGCCTTGAAGGCCTGATGCGGTCCTGGCATTATCCGCCCACCCCCTCTTGCTGAGATTGATAGATCTCCTGATAGATTTTGTTGGTTTTCATCAGTTCCTCATGGGTGCCCCGGCCGGCGATGTGGTCGTCGTCCAGGATGAGGATTTCGTCGGCGTACTGCACGGACGAGATGCGCTGAGCGATGATGATGACGGTGGTGTCCTTGAGATTGCTGTGGAAGGACTCCCGGATGGCTGCCTCGGTGGCCGAGTCCACGGCGGAGGTGGAGTCGTCCAGAATCAGGATGGCCGGCCTGCGGAGCATGGCCCGGGCAATGCACAGCCGCTGCTTCTGTCCGCCGGAGACATTGGTGCCCCCCTGGGTCAGCTGGGTGTCGAAGCCCTCGGGCAGGGACATGATGAAGCCGTAGGCCTGGGCGTCCTTCGCCGCCCGGACGATCTCCTCCTCGGTGGCGTCCGGCTTGCCCCAGAGCAGATTTTCCCGGATGGTGCCGGTAAACAGAATGTTGGTCTGGAGTACCATGCCGACCCGCTCCCGCAGCTCCTCCAGGGGGTAGTCCCGCACATCTATCCCGTCCACCAGGACGGAGCCGCCGGTGACGTCGTAAAACCGGGGGATCAGGTTGACCAGGGAGGACTTGCCGGTGCCGGTGCCCCCCACGATGGCGACAAATTTTCCGGGCTCCACGGTAAAGCTGATGTGGGACAGCACGTCGTCCCCGGCACCCTCGGCGGCGTATTTGAAGGACACATCCTTAAACTCCACCCGGCCCCTGGGGGCGGGGAGGGAGGGGGTGTCCTCCTTGTTCTGAACGGAGGGGACGGCGGTGAGCACCTCATTGATCCGCCGGGCGCATGCCTGGGCCCGGGAGAGCTGGAGCAGAGACATGGCTACCATCATCACGCTCATCAGCACCTGCATGATATAGCTGAGAAAGGCGTTCAGATCGCCCAGCTCGAAGGTGGCCCCCATGACCATTTTGCCGCCGAAGTAGAGGACGGCCAGGGTGGCCCCGTTCAGGCACAGCATCATGATGGGCATGATGGCGATGATCCGCATCCCTACGGTGAGGCCGGCCTCCATCAGCTCGTCGCTGGAGCGGTTGAATTTCTCCCGCTCGTGGTCCTCACGGACAAAGGCCTTCACGACCCGGATGGCCACCAGATTCTCCTGGAGGACATTGTTCAGCCCGTCGATCTTTTTCTGCATGGCGTCGAAGAGCTTGGTGCACACCTTCATCAGTACGGCGATGGCCAGCACCATCAGCGGGATGATGACCAGCAGGATCATGGCCAGCTGTGCGTTGAGGTACAGGCTGACCCCCAGCGCGGCAATAAGCATCACCGGCGCACGGACCAGCATACGCAGGCCCATAGCCAGCATCATGGTCATGGCGTTGACGTCGTTGGTCATGCGGGTGATGAGTGACGCCGAGGAGAAACGGTCGATATCCGCGAAGGAGAAGTCCTGAATTTTGTTGAACAGACACTGCCGCAGATTGCCGCCGAAGCCCTGGCTGGCAAAGGCGGCATATTTGGCCGCAAGGATGCCGCAGGCCATGGAGACGGCGGCGAGGAGGAGCATGGCCGCGCCCAGTTTGAAGATATAGACGGTGTCCCCGGAGGGGATGGCCACGTCCACAATCTCCGCCATGACCAGGGGGAGCAGCAGCTCGCAGATGACCTCCAACACAATGAGGATCGGGGATTTTACGGCCTCTTTTTTGTAGCCCTCCAGGTGGGTCAGGAACAGGGAAAGCAAGGAAAATCACTCCTTTTCGTGGGAATTGAGGTTGTTCAGCATCCGGCGCTGAAAGCGGGCCAGCTGTGCCAGCTCCTCCGGAGAGAAGCCGGCCATCATCCGGGCAGACACCCGGCGAAAGACATCCCGGCAGCCCTCTACAGCGGCGGCGCCCTTTGGGGTGAGGAATACCCGGTTGCGCCGGGCATCCTTCTGCCAGGGCTCCCGGCGGATGTAGCCGTCCCGCTCCAGACTCTTTAAGGAGTTGGCCACCGCGGCAGGGGAGACGTGGAGCAGATCAGCCAGCTCCCGCTGGGCCTGACACTGGCCATCCGGGTCCTCCTCCGCGGACTGGAGAATGGACACCAGCATGGGGTGGCCTACCTCATTCAGCCCGGCGGCGTTCAGTTCGGTCTGGACGGCGGCACGGTGGGCCTGATTCAGGCTGCGGGACAGCAGTTCCATCTCGTGAAATTGCTCTTCCACGAGAAAACCTCCTTTCGGCAAAATAATAAACCCGTTAATAATTAACGTGTTGATTATTTTACATGGCCGGGAGAAAATGTCAAGGGATGCTTTGAAAGGTTCAAAAATTGTTTACAGATGGGGGAGAGGGTCGCTGTGCGCAAAAGACAGCCGGCCCGGAGGACCAGCTGTCTTTTTGTGTTATGGTGCAGTAAGCCTGTAAGCCGGGTTCTGTCTTTTAAGACAGCCATCTATCTCGACGCGCCATTGCTGACGCGCTCAAGCCGCCTCCTGAACACGACCGGGCCGGTCTGTGTGTGTTCCCACGGCGTTGCTCCGGATAGAGTTTACAGCGATGGGCACTTTTACGCGCCATCGGGTGAGCTCTTACCTCGCCTTTCCATCCTTACCTCGTCGTCGCAAGCTGCATATCGTTCGTTTTCCTGCAAGCAGGAAAACGAACTCATTACGCTGCTCCTCCTCTCCCCACAAAAACTACGTTTTTGCGGGGGCCCCATTTACAGGGAACGGGGCGGTATATCTCTGTTGCACTTGTCCTAGGGTCGCCCCCGGCGGGTGTTACCCGTTATCCTTGCCCTGCGGAGCCCGGACTTTCCTCACAGGCGGGTCTTTCGCCCCGCCCGCGCGGCTGTCCAGCTTACTGCCTGCTTATCATACAGGAAATCAGGGCGGTTGTCAAATGCCAGGAAAAATTTTCTTCTCCGGGTTGAGTATTATCCTGGAATGTGTTAGAATACCTTATTAATGATAAAATGTGATTGTTATGCCCATCGCGCGGAGACGAAGGCAAACGGCTTTTGTCCCATCATTTAAAGTGAGGTATCAGTTGATGAAAATTTTAGTTTTGGCAGGCGGTCTCAGTCCGGAGCGCAATGTCTCCCTGTCCTCCGGGGCCATGGTCTGCCAGGCCCTGCGGGAGCGGGGACACCAGGTGGCGCTGATGGATCTGTTCTATGGACTGGACGGGGCGCTGTCCGGCGAAAATTTGTATGTGGCCCCCATTCCGGATGCCTTTAAACGGGTGGCCAGAGAGGCCCCTGATCTGGATCAGGTGCGGGCCAGGCGGGGGGACAGCAGCCCCTCGGTCATCGGTCCAGGTGTGCTTGAGATGTGTGCCAGGGCGGACGTGGTCTACCTGGCTCTCCACGGGACCTGCGGGGAGGACGGGAGGATTCAGGCGGCCCTGGACCTCCTTGGGGTGCCCTATACCGGCTCAGGCTGCCTGGGCTCCGCCATCGCTATGGACAAAGACCTGACCAAGCGGCTGGTGGCCGATCAGGTGAAAACCCCCAGGTGGGAGACCGTCACCGTTACAGAAGAGAACATTGAAGAGCTGATGGAGCGGACCAAGCTGCCGGTGGTGGTGAAGCCCATCGCCAGCGGCTCCTCGATTGGCGTGTATATCGCCGCAAGCAAAGAGGAGCTGAGGCAGGCGCTGGAGGAGAGCGTAAGGCTGGGGGGCCGCACCGTTCTGGAGGAATACATCAAGGGCAGGGAGATCCAGGTGGCGGTGCTGGGGGACGAGGCCCTGCCCTCCATCGAGATTATTCCCAAAAAGGGATTTTATGACTACGCCAACAAGTACCAGCCTGGCGCGGCCACAGAGGTGTGCCCCTCCCGGATTCCGTCCGCATGGGAGAAGGCCCTGGGCGATGCGGCCCTCACGGTGTTTCAAACCATTGGCCTGAGTGTCTATGCCCGGGCCGACTTTATCGTCACAAAGGACGGAACCCCCTATTTTCTGGAGATCAACACGCTGCCCGGCATGACCCCCACCAGCCTGGTGCCCCAGGAGGCGGCGGCGGCGGGCATCAGCTACGGCGGGCTGTGTGAGACCATTATTCAAAAATCCCTGGAGGCCCGCAAGGAGGGACTGTAAATGGAAACCATTACATTAGGTCAGCTTCTGGAGGCTGTGGGAGGATGTCTGCTGGACGGCTATGACCGGCTGGACACGCCCATCTCCCAGGTGGAGACGGACAGCCGCTCCATTCACCCCGGCACCTTGTTCCTCCCCCTGGTGGGGGACCGGTTTGACGGCCACGCCTACATCGGCGCCGCGCTGGAGGGGGGGGCCATCGGCTGTGTCACCGCCCGGGAGGTGGAGAACCGCCGGCCCGGGAAGTTCTATGTGAAGGTGGAGGACACGCAGAAGGCCCTGCGGGACCTGGCGTTCTGGTATAAAAACCGGTTTGCGATCCCCTTCATCGGGGTGACGGGCAGCGTGGGCAAGACTACTACCAAGGATATGCTGGCCGCTGTTCTGGGGGTTAAATACCGGGTGCTCAAAACTGAGGGCAATTTTAACAACAATGTGGGGCTGCCCCTGACCCTGCTGAGGCTCAGCGCCAGCGACCAGATCGCCGTGCTGGAGATGGGAATGGATGACTTCGGTCAGATCGACTATCTGGCTGGGATTGTTCAGCCCGACCTGGGGGTTATTACCAACATCGGCGACGCCCACATTGAGCGGCTGGGCAGTCGGGAGAATATCCTGAAGGCCAAGTGTGAGCTGCTGCCGCATATCAAAGAGGACGGCCTGGTGATCCTCAACGGGGACGACCCCATGCTGTCCGCACTGAAAGGAACTACCCCTGCGCTTTTCTGCGGCCAGGGAGAAGGATGCAGTTACCGGGCTCAGGTGACCGGAGGCGACGGCGTGAGCCACATCCACTGCCGCCTGATTACCCCGAACATGGACCGGGAGGTGAAAATTCCGGCCCTGGGGGAGCATATGATCTATCCGACCCTGATCGCCGCCGCGGCGGGAGAGCGGTTCGGACTGACGCCGGACCAGATTGAGGAGGGCATCAACCAGTTTGTCCCCACGCGGATGCGGATGAACGTCCTGCGCAGGGGAGAGGGGATCACCATTCTGGATGACACCTATAATGCCAATCCCCAGTCCATGCGGGCGGCCATCAGCGTTTTGGCGGACAGCATGGGCAGCTTTAAGGCGGCGGTCCTGGGGGATATGCTGGAGTTAGGCCCCTTCGCCCCCGCCCTCCACACCGGTGTGGGTGAATATTTGGGCACGGTGGGGGTGGACTGCCTGGTGGCTGTGGGAGAGTTGGCCCAGCACATTGCCCAGGGCGCCAGAGAGGCCGGAGTGGCCCAGGTCATTTCATGCAGGGACCGGGAGGAGGCCAAGGCTGTCCTGCCGCAGGTGGTTCGCCTGGACAGTACCATCCTCCTCAAGGCCTCCCGGGGCATGAAGCTGGAGGAGCTCACCGCCAGACTGCTGGAGCTGACGGCGGAGGACTACAGCTGATGCATTTCCAGGCCAATGTTCAGCCCTGCCCAGAAAGCACCGCGTTGGTTCAAAAAATGCAGGATGGAATAACCGTCCTTGATTCGCTGCGCGGCGTCGCTCATGCCCTGGGTTTCCAGCTCTTCCATGGCGATTTGGAGCATTTTTTCTGTCTCCTGCCGTTCTTCCTGGTCGCGCAGGGAGTATGTATCGAAACGGTTTTTTAAAGCGTAGGAGTAAAGGGCTTCAAATAAGGATTCCATAGAAGTTCCTCCTAAAACCATATTGCGAAGTTTTCTTCGTTGCTGTATCATAGCACGAAGAATTATGCGTTGTCAAGAGGGTGTGCAAAAATTGTCTGTTTTTTCTGAACGATTGGTCCAGCTCCGGAAAAGCAGGGAGATGTCCCAAATTGCGCTGGCAAAAGAGATTGGCGTTTCGTCCCGTATTTATCAGGAGTATGAATACGGAAAATCTGAACCAAAAATGAGCAATCTAGTCAGTATTGCTGACTTTTTTGGGGTTAGCATAGATTACCTGTCCGGCAGAACAGACACGCCCTAGACAATAAAAAGCCTCCCTCAAAGAGGGAGACTTTCATGCGGGCGGATATTATCCGCCCCTACACGAACTGGCAGGCCAGCTTCTGGTCAAAGGGCGGGCAGAGCACCCCCCGCTCGGTGATGACGGCGGTGAGAAGCTCGTGGGGGGTTACGTCAAAGGCGGGATTCCAGGTCCGCACCCCCAGGGGACCGGTCTGAACACCGGCGAAACAGGCCACCTCGTCTCCGCTCCGCTGTTCCACCGGGATGTGGGAGCCGTCAGGGATGGACAGGTCGATGGTGGAGGAGGGCAGGGCGGTGTAAAAGGGGATGCCGTGATGTTTGGCCAGCACGGCCAGGGAGTAGGTGCCGATTTTGTTGGCAAAATCCCCGTTGGCCGCCATGCGGTCACAGCCTACAATCACCAGGTCCACCTGTCCCTGGGCCATGAGATACCCCGCCATATTGTCACAGATGAGGACGACAGGAATGTTGTCTTGCACCAGCTCATAGGCGGTGAGACGGGCTCCCTGGAGCAGGGGCCTGGTCTCGTCGGCGTAGACCATTGAGACCTTCCCCTGGGCATGGGCCGTCCGGATGACCCCAAGGGCTGTCCCGTAGCCTCCGGTGGCCAGGGCGCCGGCATTGCAGTGGGTGAGGATGCGGGCTCCGTTGGGCACCAGCTCCGCCCCCGCTTTGCCCATGGCCTCGTTCATCTGGATATCCTCCGAGTGGATGGCCAGGGCTTCCGCCTCCAGCCGGGCCAGGCCGAAGGTCTGCCAGCACCGCTCCATCCGGTTCAGCGCCCAGAACAGGTTCACCGCAGTGGGCCGGCTGGCGGCCAGGACCTCCTTGGCCCGGGACATGGCGGCAGGGAAATCCGCTTTACAGCAGTTCTCCCGTGCGGCCAGCACGGTGGCATAGGCGGCGGCAATCCCGATTGCGGGCGCTCCCCTGACCACCATCGTTTTGATGGCCTGGGCTACCTCGCGGTAGTCGGTGTACCGCAGCCAACGCTCAACAGCGGGCAGGCAGGTCTGGTCCAGAAGATAGAGGGAATCGTGTTCCCAGCGGATGGCTTCCATAAAAAACCCCATTTCTGATCTTGATGGGAAAATTGTACCATAAGAAACAAACAAAAACAAGCGAGGAACCCAAACCATGATCGATATATCCGTATCCGGCCTTGTCAAGGAATTCGAGGTCGGCAAAAAAATACTGGACGGTCTGACCTTTCAGGTGGATGCCGGGGAGCGGGTGGGTCTGCTGGGCCCCAACGGCTGCGGCAAGACCACCTTCCTCCGCATTCTCACCGGAGAGGTCCACCCCGATGAGGGGGATATTGTCGTTGCCCCCAATAAGCGGATGGGGCTGATTTCCCAGATTCCTGTCTACCCGGCGGGCTACACCGTGGAGGATGTGCTGGATACCGCCTTCGCCCCCCTGCATGAGATGGAGGCGGAGATGACCCGGCTGTCCCAGAGGATGGCAGAGGGGGAAAGTGATTCCGCTTTACTGTCAAGGTATGACAAGCTGTCCGCCGCATTTCAGGTCGGGGGCGGCTATGAGACCGATACCAACAAAAATAAGGTGTGCAACGGCCTGTCCATCCCTCAGGACATGCGGGAGCGGCCCTTTGATATGCTGTCCGGCGGGGAAAAAACCCGGGTGAATCTGGCCCGGCTGATCCTGGAGGACACCGATATCCTCCTGCTGGACGAGCCCACCAACCATCTGGATCTGCGGGCCACCGAGTGGCTGGAGGAGTATCTGGACAGGTTTAAGGGCACTGTGCTGGCCGTCTCCCACGACCGCTACTTTTTGGACAAGGTGGTCCGCAGGGTGGTGGAGATTCAGGAGGGGAAGGCGGAGTTTTACTCCGGAAATTACAGCTTCTACGCCGTGGAAAAGGAGCGGCGGTATGAGGAGAAGCTGAGGCAGTATGAGAAGGAACAGGCCAAGATTCAGCAGCTGGAAAAGGCGGCGGAGCAGCTGCGCATATGGGCCTATTCGGGCAACGACAAGATATTCAAGCGGGCCCAGTCTATGGAGAAGCGCATTGAACGAATCCGTCAGACCGACAAGCCCAGGAAGGACCGGAAAATGGCGGTCCGCTTCGGGGAACGGGAGTTCCGGGGGGACGAGGTGCTGTCCATCAAAAATCTGGGAAAATCCTTTGGTGAGCGGACGCTCTTTGCCGACGTGAATCTGGAGGTGGAGGGGGGCGAGCGCATCGCCCTGCTGGGGGACAATGGCACGGGCAAGTCCACCCTCATTAAGATTATCATGGGGGAGGAGGAGCCGGAGGTCGGAAGGCTTAGGAAGGGGCCGACTGTAAAGGTAGGTTACCTGCCGCAGATTATCCACTTCGACCACCCCGAGCGCACCCTGGTGGACACCATGCTCTATGACTTGGACTGCACCGCCCAGACCGCCCGGAACCGGCTGGCCGCCTTCAAATTCCGGGGGGAGGACGTGTTTAAACCGGTGTCCGCACTGTCCGGCGGGGAGCAGTCCCGGCTGCGGCTGTGTATGCTCATGGACAGCAAAATCAACCTCCTCATTCTGGACGAGCCCACCAACCATCTGGACATTCAGAGCCGGGAGTGGATTGAGGAGGCGGTGGAGGACTATGAGGGAAATCTGCTTTTCGTCTCCCACGACCGCTACTTCATCGACCGCTTCGCCACCCGCATCTGGATGCTGGTGGACGGCAGAATTACCGACTTCAAGGGGACTTATCAGGAGTACTTGTCCGCCAAGGAGAAGGGAAAACGTTCGGCGGGGGGCGACAGCTCCGGCGCTCCTTCCTCTTCAGGGGGCACCGCCCCTGAGAAAAAGGAGAGGCCTAAACGCCCCGGCGGCACCAAAAATCTGGAGAAGGAGGTCAACGCCGCCGAGCGGGCGGTGGCCGCCGCCGAGGAGCGGATGTTTGACCTGGAACAGGAGATTCAGGAGGCGTCGGTCGACTATCTGAGGCTCCAGGAGCTCTACCAGCAGAGGGAGGCCCTGGAGGATGAACTGGCCCACCTGTACGCCGTGTGGGAGCGGCTTGTGGCAGACCTGGAGGAGGCGCGGGGATGAGCGATCAGAAGTCAAAAATTGAGGTGTCCAGCTATAAGGGAAGGCGGATTCCCCCCGTTTTAAAACTCTTTTTGACGCTGGCGCTGCTGGGATTGCTGGTGTTTGGCGCTCTGCTGGGCCAGGTGCTGGGGGGCGCTCACGACGACATTAGCGGCGATCCCCAGGTGATGGTGATTCTGGGCTGTCAGCTCCACGACTGGGGCCCGTCGGTTATGCTCCAGGACCGGCTGGACAAGGCGCTGGAGTATCTGGCCAGCCACCCGGATATGACGGTTGTGGTGTCCGGCGGGCAGGGGGAGAATGAGCCCGCCGCCGAGGCCCAGGGTATGGCCGACTACTTGGCGGACCACGGCTTTGCCCGGGAAAATATCATTTTGGAGACGCAGTCCCACAACACCCACCAAAATCTTGTCTACTCCGCCAAGCATCTGGAGGAGGCTGGCCTCGACATCAAAGACGGCGTGGTGATTGTCTCCAACGGCTTCCACCTTACCCGGGCCAAAATGCTGGCCGGGCGGGCCGGTTATGAGAATGTGTCCGTGCTGGCCGCACCCTCCAGCCACACCCCCACCAGGCTGAAAATGTATGTCCGGGAGCCCTTGGCTTTGGTAAAATCCTTTGTGTTTGACAGGTGATGAAATGTTAGACAAGCTCAATGCTGTTGAGGCGAAATATTCTCAGATTGAGGCCCGGCTGGGGGCGTCAGAGACCTACACTGACCCAGAGCTGGTGGCCAGGCTGAACAAGGAACAGGCTGAGCTTCAGCCCTTGGTGGACGCCTTCCGGGCCTACCGGCGCACCCTGGACGCCAAGGCTCAGGCGGAGGAAATGATGTCCGACCCGGAGATGAAGGAGCTGGCCCAGGAGGAGTATCAGCAGGCGCTGGATGACCTGCCCCGGCTGGAGAAGGAGCTGCAGATTTTGCTGCTCCCCAAAGACCCCAACGACGGCAAAAACGTCATTGTGGAGATTCGCGCCGGAGTGGGAGGAGAGGAGGCGGCCCTGTTCGCACATTCCCTGTTTCGGATGTATTCCATGTATGCCGAGTCCAAACGGTGGCACACTGAGGTGGACTCCGCCAGCGAAACGGAGCTGGGCGGAGTAAAGGAAATTTCCTTTACAATAGAGGGGGACGGCGCCTGGTCCCGATTCAAGTTCGAGAGCGGCGTCCACCGAGTCCAGCGGGTGCCCGAGACCGAGTCCGGCGGACGGGTCCACACCTCCACCGTGACGGTAGCCGTGCTGCCCGAGATGGAGACGGCGGATGTTCAGCTCAACCCGGCGGACATTGAGATGCAGGTCTTCCGCTCCTCCGGGGCGGGGGGCCAGCACGTGAACAAGACATCCTCCGCGGTCCGGCTGATCCATAAGCCCACCGGCACCGTGGTGGAGTGCCAGCAGGAGCGCAGCCAGTTCCAGAACCGGGACAAGGCGATGCGTATTCTGGCCTCCCGGCTGTATGAGGCGGAGCAGGAGAAGATTTCCAGCGAGTACACCGCCCAGCGCCGCAGTCAGGTGGGCTCCGGTATGCGCAACGAGCGCATCCGCACCTATAACTTCCCCCAGGGGCGGGTCACCGATCACCGAATCGGTTTGACGCTGTATAAAATCGACCAAGTGATGGACGGGGCGCTGGACGAGATTATCGACGCTCTGGCCGCTGACCACCAGGCGGAGCTGCTGAAGGAGCAGGGGTGAGGGCGGCCTGGGGCCGCCCCGACAATGATTTCAAAAGGAGAAAAGAAAAATGGAGATGTATATTCATTACAAAGCGCTCCCTGAGGGAAAGGACCTCCACGATGTGGTGGGGGAGCTGAACGAGATTCTGGAGGATGTGGGGTCCGTCTGCGGCGGCGAGGCCGGGCGTATCGACCTGGACCTGGAGGACGAGCGGGCCAACCCCAAGCACGCCCAGATGGCGGTGAAGGCCTACCTCCAGCGGGCGGAATTTCCCCGGGATACCACCGTGGAGATTGGCTGCATGGAGATCGGAGTGTATGAATGATGTAGGGGCGGCTAATAGCCGCCCGCCGGTCATACGCCGGTTTTTCGGGCGGATAATATCCGCCCCTACACAAGGGGGATTCTCATGTACAGACATATTATTTTTGACCTGGACGGCACCCTGCTGAACACCTTGGAGGACCTGGCCGCCGCCACGAACTGGGTATGTGCCCTCCACGGCTGGCCCGCCCACACGGTGGAGGAGTACAAGTATTTTGTCGGCAACGGCGCACCCAAGCTGCTGGAACGGGTGGCCCCGCCAGGGACAGTGCTCACCGACGAGCTGCGCCGGGTGACCCTGGCGGAGTTCACAGAGCGGTACAATGCCCACAAGGAGGACAGGACGACCGCCTATCCCGGGATGCCGGAGGCGGTCCGCCGGCTGAGGGATGCCGGGATCACGTTAGCTGTGCTGTCCAACAAGCCCCATGAGGCCGCCCGGCCGGTGGTGGAGCGGTATTTTCCGGGGCTGTTCCACAGAGTTCAGGGGGCGCTGCCCGATGTGCCCGTCAAGCCGGATCCTACGCTGCTCCACAGGCTGATGGAGGAGCTGGGGGCTTCCCCGGCAGACACCCTCTTTGTGGGGGACAGCAGTGTGGATATCCGTACCGCCCGGAATGGGGGGCTCGTCAGCTGCGGAGTGCTGTGGGGCTTCCGCACCCGCCAGGAGCTGGAGGCCGAGGGGGCGGACTACATCGTGGAGACTGCACAGGAGCTGGCGGAGTTGATTTTAAGATGAAAACACAGATTCTCACCCCGGCTGAGGCGGAAAAGGCCGCCGGGATTTTGAAGGGCGGCGGTCTGGTGGGCATCCCCACCGAGACGGTGTACGGCCTGGGGGCCGACGGGATGAACCCCGTGGCGGTACGCGGTATTTTTCAGGCCAAGGGCCGGCCCCAGGACAACCCCCTGATTCTCCACATCTGGAGCGCCGATTGGCTGGAGCGGTACTGTGAGGACATCCCGGACACGGCCTACCGGCTGGCGGAGCGGTTCTGGCCCGGGCCGCTGACCATGGTCCTCCGATGCAAAAAACGCACCCCCCAGGAGCTGGAGGAGTTGAAAACCGGTCCGGTGTGCTCCTGTACCCACTTCGGGCCCCGGGTGATTCCCGACGTGGTCACCGGCGGGCTGGACACGGTGGGGATGCGCTGTCCAGCCCATCCCCTGTGCCGCAGCGTCATCCGGCTGGCCCAGACCCCCGTCGCCGCCCCCTCGGGGAATACCTCGGGCCGGCCCAGCCCCACCACCGCCCGGCACATGCTGGAGGATATGGAGGGGAAGATACCGGCTATTCTGGACGGGGGCCCCTGCACGGTGGGGGTGGAGTCCACCATTATCGACCTGACCTGCGACCCGCCCAGGCTGCTGCGCCCCGGCGGAATTACCCTGGAGCAGCTCCGGGAGGTACTAGGGGAGGTAGCGGTGGACCCCGCTGTTACCCGGCAGATGGGGGAGGGGGAGAAGCCCCGGGCTCCGGGGATGAAGTATCGCCACTACGCCCCCAAGGCCCCCGTTACCGCCATAAAAGGGGAGGCGGCGCAGAGCGCCGCTTACATTCTGAACCGTCTGTCCCACACCCGCTGGGATGGAGTAATCTGCTTTGAGGAGTTCCTGCCGCTTTTCGCGGAGGAGGAGGGCCCTATCCTGTCTCTGGGCCCGGCCGGCGACAAGGGTGAGCAGGCCAGGCGGCTTTTCGATGCCTTGCGGGCCATGGACCGTACCGACGTAAAAAGAATCTGGGCCCAGTGTCCCGATGACGGCGGCATAGGCCTGGCTGTGTCCAACCGCCTGAATAAGGCGGCAGGATTTCACATTATAGAATTATAGGAGAAAATGATGATATTTGAGAAAAAAGAAAACGCCGCGGTGATTAGCGGCGGGGAGATTTTAATTACCGATGGCGCGTCAGCGGTGGAGCTACTGGCCTCCGCACGGTATGAGACCGGCTGTTCTGCCATAATTCTGCGCAAGGAGCAGCTGGACGAGTCCTTTTTCCGCCTGTCCTCCGGGTTGGCGGGGGAGGTCCTGCAGAAGTTTGTCAACTACCAGATGCGGCTGGCTATTGTGGGGGATTTTTCCCACTACACCAGCAAACCGCTGAAGGATTTTATCTATGAGAGCAACCAGGGTACCCATGTGGGCTTTTGGTCTACAGAGGAGGAGGCCCTGGACTGGCTGAGGAGAAACTGACCACTTATCCCGCAAAACTGACCGACTGTCCAAAATCTGTTGCATACCTTCCTTCTATGCGCTATGCTGGTGACATGGAAAGGAGTGGCAGCTGTGGATTTTATGTTAACAATTGGACGCCTCCTCTATGATGCCTTCCATCTGACCGCTTTTTTGCTGACTGTCTTTTTGGAGCTGTCCATCTATCAGCTGAAAGAGATGGGACCGGCGGCCTGGATACCCTCTGCACTGTGGCTGGCTCTGCTTCTGCTGGACCTGACAGGGCGGGTCAATCTTCACGGTGAAATAACAAAGCTGCTGGCCGCCACCCTCCTGCCCGCGGTCATGGGGACTGGGGAGATCCTGCTTTGCAGGAGCCGCTTCTGGAATGTCGAAAACAAGGACTGCCCCCTGGAGGTGTACAGCTGTATTTTGCTTCTCCTCCTGCTGCTGGTGTATCTTCTAATCAGGGAGGAGGCGCACTTGGAGCGGGCGGAGGAGATTCTGCGGCGGGGATGTGAGCTGAGTATTGCCACGGCCGCTTGGCTGCTCCTGCTGGGAGGCTGCACGGTCTTTATGGCTACGGTGGGGATCCTGCTCTCTGTACTCTTAGGGGAGCTGATGGCCGGGCAGTACAATCTTTTGGACTACGGCGGAGTGGGCGGGGTGCTGGCGGCGCTGCTGGCCCTCCATCTGGTCCAGAGCCGGATGCTCTGGCGGGGCCTCCGGCTGGCCCGGCAGGAGGAGCCCGACCTGGTTGACCGGTATTCGTTTCTTCTGTGGCTCCCGGCGGCAAATCTGTTCTGGGCCAGCTGGCTGAAAAGCCGGCTGTGGAAGCGGCGGATGGAACGGGAAAATCCGGCATGGAATCAGCTGTAAAGGAGGTTACCATGACAGTTATTGGCATCACCGGCCCCACCGGGGCAGGGAAGACCACCCTGCTCCGGGAGGTGGAAAAGCTGGGGGGCGGAGTCATCGACTGCGACGCCGTCTACCACGAATTATTGAAAAGTGATACCGCTTTACAGGATAGACTGGAGAAGGAGTTCGGACCTCTGCGGGATGAGGCGGGGGCTATCGACCGGAAAAAGCTGGGGGCGGTGGTCTTTCACGATGTGGAAAAGCTGGAGACCCTCAACGCCATCGCCTGGGAGGCGGTGGTGGCCCGGACTGGAGTGCTGGTGGAGGAGTTCCGGAAGCAGGGGAGAGCCCTTGCGGCCATCGACGCCATCGCCCTGCTGGAGTGTTCGGCGAAGGAGTTATGTCAACTAACGGTGGCTGTCCTGGCTCCGCCTGAGGTCCGGGTGAAGCGCATTATGGACCGGGAGGGCATTTCGAAGGAATACGCCTGGGCTCGGGTCAAGGCCCAGAAGCCGGACGAGTATTTTTTCCAAAATTGCGACTATACTTTAATCAATGACTGCTCCAGCGCGGAGGAATTTGCCCAAAAGGCGCAGGAATTTCTGCGAAAAATCCTGTAGGGGCGGATATCATCTGCCCGCTGAGGTGTACGAAGTATAAGACGGGCGGATAATATCCGCCCTTGCAATCCACATAACAACCTAGAAGGAGGTCATCTTATGAGTGATGAATTGAAGGAACAGACCCGGGGCGAGCAGCTGCGCAAGGCGCTGCTGTACGAAAAGAAGAACGGCTACGACCGGCTGGTCCCCGGCGATGCGGAGGCCATGGAGGCCTACTGCACCGGCTACAAGCAGTTTCTGGATGCGGGCAAGACCGAGCGTGAGTGCGTGGACCGGGCGGTGGCCCTGGCGGAGAGCGCCGGGTTTAAGCCCTATGTCCGGGGCATGGAGCTGAAGCCGGGGGACAAGGTCTACCGGGTCAACCGGGGCAAGGCGGTCACCCTGGCGGTCATTGGGAAGAAGAGTCTGGACCAGGGGGCCAACATCGGCGCCGCCCACATCGACTCCCCCCGCCTGGACCTGAAACAGAATCCCCTCTATGAGACGGAGGAGCTGGCCTTTTTGAAAACCCACTACTACGGCGGTATCCGCAAGTACCAGTGGGTGACCATCCCCCTGGAGCTCCACGGGGTGGTGGTGCTGAAGAGCGGCCAGACCGTCCGGGTGTCCATCGGCAACGGGGAGGGGGACCCCCTGTTTACCATCGACGACCTGCTGCCCCACCTGGGGGTGGAGCAGTCCAAAAAGCCCCTGGGCGAGGCGATTCCCGCCGAAAGTCTGAACATTCTGGTGGGCAGCCGCCCCCTGGAGGGGGACGAGGGGAAGGACAGGGTCAAGCTGGCCGCCCTGGAACTGCTCAACCGGAAATATGGCATTACAGAGGCGGATTTTATCTCCGCTGAGCTGTCCGCCGTCCCGGCCTTCAATGCCCGGGATATCGGCTTTGACCGCTCCCTTATCGGGTCCTACGGCCACGACGACCGGGTGTGCGCCTACGCCTGTCTGGCCGCCCTCCTCCAGCTGTCTGAACCGGAGTACACCGCCGTGTGTATGCTGGCCGACAAGGAGGAGATCGGCTCCGAGGGGGTCACAGGCATGAAGTCCGCCGCCTTCGATACCTTTATGGAGGACCTGTGCCAGGCCCAGGGCGTCCCCCTGCGGGCCTGCTACGAGAAGTCCTTCTGCCTGTCCGCCGACGTTACGGCGGCCTACGATCCCAACTTCGCCGACGTCTATGAGAAGCGCAACAGTGCTTTTGTGAACTACGGCATGGGCCTTTGCAAATACACCGGGGCCCGGGGCAAGTCCGGGGCCTCCGACGCCTCCGCCGAGGTGGTGGCCCGGGTGCGCCGGATGCTGGACAGCGCCAACGTGGTCTGGCAGATGGCCGAGCTGGGCAAGGTGGACGCCGGCGGCGGCGGCACCGTGGCCGCCTATATGGCCGAGCGGAACATCGATACCCTGGACGCCGGGGTGCCGGTCCTGTCCATGCACGCCCCCTTCGAGACGGTGGGGAAGCTGGACTGCTATATGACCTTCAAGGGAATGAAGGCGGTTTTTGAGGCGGTGTAAAGGTTGAGGGCCTGTCGGATGACAGGCCCTTTTTTATTTCAGTTTCTTCTCCAGCCGCCATACCTTAATGGCCAAAATGATACAGACGATCAGCAAAACCAGCGGGATTCCGGCCAGCAGAAATATATCCAAGATCGTATTGGTAGGGGAGGAGGCGACAAGAATCGCGGTAGGCCCGTCGGCGCCGCCGATAGCCTTCTCTGCGGCCGACCACCCGGAGGTGTACAGCCAGTTCTTTCCCGCATAAAGGACGGAGGGCAACAGCCACACCAGACATGCGGAGCAAATGGCGATCAAAAACCAACGGAACAGCCGCAGATACCACCATGCGGTGGCCTTTTCCCACTGTCCCATGGCCTGAGATACCGCCGCGTCCGCCTCGGCCACGGTGAGGGTGTCCGCCTCCTGCCGCCTGCCCTGCATCAGCTCCACCAGGGATACGCCCAGAGCCTGGGCCAGGGGCTCCAGCAGCTTTACGTCGGGAAAGCCTTTGGCCGTCTCCCATTTTGAGACCGCCTTGTCGGTGACATTCAGCTTGTCGGCCAGCTCCTTCTGGGTAAGCCCTTGATCCTTCCGCAGCTGCGCTATGACCCCTCCAAATTGTTCGTTATCCATAGAATCGCTCCTTTCACTGCCCCAAGTTTACCGCGGAGGGGATCAAAAAGCAACCTACGAAAAGTAGAGCGGCGGCTTTTGATATAAAAATCCCCCTTTTGGCGCAGACTACACAAAAAAGGAGGGAACATCTATGGACGAGGAACAAAATCAGCTGCCCCAGGAGGGGGATATTCAGCCTATTGTAGATTTGGGCTCCTCCCTGATCCGCACAGACCAGGGCACTATCTATGTGCTGACCATCGTAGGCCAGATCGAGGGACACCAGCTGCTGCCGCCCACCAGCAAGAGCACCAAGTATGAGCATGTCCTGCCCTTATTAGCCACCATCGAGGGGAGTACAGAGATCGACGGCCTGCTGATTCTGCTGAACAACGGCGGGGGAGACGTGGAGGCGGGGCTGGCCATCTCGGAGGTGATCGCCTCTATGTCAAAGCCTACCGTCTCCCTGGTGCTGGGGGGCAGCCACTCCATCGGGGTGCCTCTGGCGGTGTCGGCGAAAAAATCCTTTATCGCCCCCTCGGCAGCCATGACCATCCACCCGGTACGGCTCAACGGACTGGTAATCGGCGTACCACAGACTTTTTACTACTTTGAGCGCATTCAGGAGCGTATCCTCCAGTTTGTCACCGCCAATAGTCATATAAAGCGGGAAGCCTTTACGAAGCTTATGCTCCAGACCGGAGAGCTGGCCGCCGATGTGGGCAGTGTCATCTATGGCGAGGAGGCGGTGGAGCTGGGGCTCATCGACCGGATCGGCGGGCTGTCCGACGCTTTGGCATGTCTGTATGGGATGATTGCCGAGAAAAAAAGCGTTCTTTCGGAGAAGCCTGACAACCTGGAGGACTGAGCGGGGGAGGGTAAATGTCTTGCACACAGCCCCGCAGCCGTGAAGCGGGCCGCCGAGGGCGGCGGCCCCTACATAATCCATAATAAAAACACTGGAATTTTTCCCCGGTCTGTGTTAATATAGTATTTAATGATTTTATGGGCGCCTGCCCGTTTTAGGGGGTACATAGCTTTGACCAGCTTTATGGCGATTATTTTGGGATTTGTCCAGGGTGTGGCTGAGTTCCTGCCCATCTCCAGCTCCGGACACCTCACTCTGTTCCAGCACTTTTTCGGTATGCCGGAGACCGATCAGCTCTTCAATGTCCTGCTGCACTTCGCCACCCTGCTGGCAGTCTGTGTGGTTTACTGGCGGGATATCTGGGAGATGATTGTGGAATTTTTTGCCTTTTTCACCGATCTCTTCTCCCGCAGGCGCTACCGGGGCAACCCACCGGAGGCCCGGCGTATGGTGCTGCTGATTATTGTGGGCACACTGCCCCTGTTTTTGGTTCTGCCCATTAAAGACAGGGTGGAGGCCCTGGGGAATAATCCCATCTTTGTCTGCGGCGCGCTGCTGCTCACCGGCTGTATTCTGTTTCTCTCCGATCAGATGGCCCGGGGACATAAGACGGTGCGCAGTGCCACCCTTCTGGATGTGTTTCTGGTGGGCCTGGCCCAGGGCCTGGCCACCATCCCGGGGCTGTCCCGCTCCGGCTGCACCATTTCCGCCGGTATGGTCCGGGGCTTTGACCGAAAATTTGCCGTGCGCTACTCCTTCCTGATGTCCCTGCCGGCCGTGCTGGGCGCTACCCTGCTGGAGGTGGTGGACGTGATGAAGCTGGAGGGGGGCATCCCGACGGAGAACCTGCCCAATTATCTGCTGGGCATGGCTGTGGCCGCGGTGGTGGGCTTCTTCTCCATCCACCTGGTGCGACTGCTGGCTGACCGGGGCCGGTTCGGCGCCTTTGCCTTCTACTGCTGGGGGGCGGGCGCGCTGTTTATCCTGTTGAATATTATGGGCTGGTCCCTGGTTCCGACCGCCTGAGCCCTCCCGCATTAGGGATAGAATACCCGAAAGGAAAGAGTACATATGGCGACACAGAAGAAAGCAGGGGGGAGCCGTGCTGCCTCTGGCGGAAGCCGCTCGTCCGGGACGGGCGGCCGCCGGACGGCCCCCTCCTCCAAGAGCAGGAGCGGCAGCCGCAGGCAGGAGCCCGCCCCCCGGCCCTACCGCCGGGAGCTGGGGGCGGTGGCCTGTCTGCTGCTGGCAATTTTTGCGTCCTTTGGCTATTTCAATATGCAGGCCATTTTTATTGATCTGTTCTGTAACCTGCTCAAGGGCCTGTTGGGTTACGGCTTTTGGCTGACGCCGCCGGCACTGCTGCTGGGGGCTTATATTCTGGCCTTCCATCGGGGACGCCCGGTGCGCCTGCGGCTGGTCTGCGCCCTGCTGCTGCCTCTGATTTTTTCCTCTCTGCTCCACGGGCTGCTGGTTGAACCTATGGCCTGGGACGTCCAGCTGTGGGGTACCCTGGTTGAGAGCGGAAAAGTCATGAAGTCCGGGGGCGCGCTGGGCGGAATCATTGGACAGGGGTTTGTCTCCCTGTTTACCGCCCTGGGCGCGGCGATTGTCTTTACCCTGTCCGGCATCTTTGTGGGGCTGGCCGCCTTTAACCGCTCAATTTTGGATGTGGCCGATTGGATCTTCAGCCGGCCCCACTACGAGTATGAGCCAGAGCCGGAGCCTGCCCCCAGGCGTGAGCGCCGGCAGGAGCGGCCGGCGCGCTATGAGGCGCCTCCGCCCCAGCCCAGAACCAGAACACGGGCCGCCATCGATATCCCTGTGGACGACGGACCGGCGGCGGACAGAGAGCGGGTCCCGGAGGAGCCGCCAAAGAAGAAGGGCTTTTTTAACCGCAGTCCCCGGGTGCCGTCTCCCGACCAGCTGCTGAGACCCAGAGAGGCCCCTCCGGCAGAGGAGAGTCCCGCAGCCGCCCCTGAGGCAAAGCCTCAGGCGGTGGAGTTTCCCGCGATCTCCAAGCCGGAACCCCTGTCCCGTCCGGAGGCTGTGCCGGAGCCGTACGCCCCGCCGCCGGCAGAACCGGCTGCAGCTCCGGAGCCCGCTCCAGTCCCCACAGCTCCTGTGATATCTGCGCCGCCCCCCGCTCCGGAGCCTCCGACCCCTGTTCCTCAGCCCGCACCCGCGCCTCAGCCAGCTAAAGCGGCGGTGCGGGATACTGTGGACCAGGCCGCCCAGGTGGGGGAGGAGATCCAGCAGGCGATGGGACAGGAGACCGCCCCGTATCAGTATCCGCCGCTGTCTCTGCTTAGCGAGAGCTCCGGGGAGATCGGCGGCGAGGCGCTGGGCGAGCTGAACGCCAACCGCCAGCGTCTCAACGACACCATCCACTCCTTCGGCATCGACGCCGATATCATCAATGTGGTGCGCGGCCCCTCTGTCACCCGGTATGAGCTGTCCCTGGACCAGGGGGTGCGCCTGAACAAGCTGACCAATCTGGCGGATGATATCGCCCTGGCCCTGGGCGCTACAGGGGTGCGTATCGCTCCCATACCGGATAAGATTTCGGTGGTCGGCATCGAGGTGCCCAACAAGGTTGTCTCCCCGGTGAGCATCCACGCCGTTATCGGCTCCAATGCCTTCACCGGCAGCAAGTCCAAGGTCTCTTTTGCTGTGGGCAAGGATATCAGCGGACAGGCCATCGTGGGGGACATCAACAAGCTGCCCCACCTGCTGATCGCCGGCACCACCGGCTCGGGCAAATCGGTGTGTACCAATTCCCTGATTATATCCCTGCTGTACAAGGCGACCCCGGAGGAGGTCCGCCTCATTATGGTGGACCCCAAAATGGTGGAGCTGGGAATCTACAACGGCATCCCGCACCTGCTGATCCCTGTGGTCACCGACCCCAAGAAGGCCGCCGGAGCCCTGCAGTGGGCGGTTACAGAGATGATGAAGCGATACCGCACCTTCTCCGAGGTGGGGGTGCGCAAGCTGGAGGAGTATAACGCCCTGGCCGCCCGTACCAAGGGGATGGAAAAGATGCCCTTCATCGTGGTGGTGATCGACGAGCTGGCCGATCTGATGCTGGTGGCCGCCAAGGAGGTGGAGGAGTCCATCTGCCGGGTGGCCCAGATGGGGCGCGCCGCCGGAATGCATCTGGTGATCGCCACCCAGAGACCCTCCGCAGACGTTATTACCGGTCTGATGAAGGCGAATATCCCCAGCCGCATTGCCTTTGCCGTGGCCTCCGCGATGGAGTCACGGATCATTCTGGATACCCAGGGCGCTGAAAAGCTGGTGGGCCGAGGTGATATGCTCTTTGCCCCCCTGGGCAGCGGAAAGCCCACCCGGGTTCAGGGCTGCTTTATCTCTGACCCGGAGGTGGCTGCCGTGGTGGGGTTTGTGAAGCAGAACAGCGGCTCCGCCCAGTATGACGACGCCGTGATGGAGCAGATTGAACACAACGCCGCCGAGAAGGACAAGGGCTCCAAGGGGGTGGGAGGCTCCGCTCCCGACGATGTGGACAGTGAGTTTGACGAGCTGATCGACGCCGCCGCAGAGGTTGTGGTGGAGACAGGACAGGCCTCGGTGTCCATGCTCCAGCGCCGGCTGAAGCTGGGCTACGCCCGGGCCGCCCGGCTGGTGGACCAGCTGGAGGAGAAGGGGATTGTGGGACCCTTTGAGGGTTCCAAGCCCCGGCAGCTGCTGGTGACCAAGGAGCAGTGGCAGGAGATGAAGTACCGCCAGGGCATTACCACCCCCGGCGACGCCTTTACGCCCCCCGTCCCCGCTGAGCCTGCCTCGGAGGATGTGCCTCCCTTCGACGTGGAGGAGGCCCTGGATCGGGCGGAGGAGGATACGCTGTAATAAATGCTGCGGTCACATTATGTAGGGCAAGGGCTCTGCCCTTGCCTTCTCATGGAGGCGTAGATTTATTTTAAAGCAAGGGCAGAGCCCTTGCCCTACATGAGGACTGCAAAGGAGGACAACATGCTGGATCAACTGTTTGGATCGCTGGACCTTGACGACTGCGGCTACTGGAACAGCCATCTAAAGCTGGACTGGTTTGGGGAGGAGCAGGAGGTCGGGCTGATGATCGACTCCTGTTATGAGAGCCAGACCGAGGTCTCAGACCGCCAGCGGGAGACCTGCCGCGCGTTCCTGGAAAAGTGGCCAAAGCCTGCAAGAGGCTGTGGTCAAGGAGATCATCCGCTACTACAACGAGGAGGAGCGCTTTGCCTATGGCCCGGATGACCCGGAGGAGTTCGCCGCCTGGTGGCCCGAGATCGAGACGGTGGAGGAGATGTGCAAATGGATTGAGCTGGAGACGGTGGTAATTGCGTCGGACAGCATCATGGAGGATGTTTACGGTGGAAAGCGCTGCCTGTATCTGCTCTTCAACCGCAATTGGGCTGAGGACCCCAACGATAATGGGGTGGGTATCCGTCTGCTGAACGAGGAGATTGACGGGACCAGATTTAAGGACATCGCCTTTTAGGGAAGCGCCTGTAGGGGCGGATATCATCCGCCCGTCTTAGCTGGTTGCTGTTTTGCGATGATATCCGCCTCTACAGGCAAGAGAGGCAACGGGAGTAGGGCGCGACGACCCCGGCGCGCCGGTCCCAATACTCCAGCCATCTGGAAGAGCGGGCCGCCGAGGTCGTCGGCCCCTACAAATAAACCATTGAGAGAGAATCACATATGACCGAACAAAACCGACAGCGGGCGGTCCGCCTCTTTGTGGCGGTGCTGGCCCTCACCGCCCTGGCCAACGGGCTGGGCAGCAACATCTTTTCCAACTACTTCAATGAGGTCTTCCATATCGACTCCGTTCAGCGGGGATTTATTGAAATTCCCCGGGAAAGCCCGGGGATCCTGTGCATGGTGCTGGTGGCCGCCCTGGGACTGCTGGGCAATCTGTGGATGTCGGTTGTGGCGCAGGTCCTGGTGCTGGTGGGACTGGTGGTAATGGGCTGGATGTCTCCCGATTACGGGACCATGCTGGTCTTCCTGTTTATCAACTCCCTGGGAATGCACCTCTTCATGCCTCTGAACGATGCCATCTCCATGGACCTGGCGGATCGGGACAAGGTGGGGGCTACCCTGGGAAAATTCAAGGGTGTCAACACCCTGTTCGCCATGATTGCCGCCATAATCGTCTTTTTCGGCTTTCGGACGCGCCTGTTCAGCTTTGGGAGAGAGACCATTCTGCCCTTTGTTCTGGCCGCCGAGCTGACGGCCGGGGCTGTCGTTCTGCTGGTATGTATGGCCCAGCTGATGCCCCAGAGCGGGGCGGTGAAAAACCACAGACTGCTCTTCCGGAAGCGGTACATGCCCTATTACATGGTCACCCTGGCCTACGGCTGCCAGAAGCGGATCAAGATTGTCTTTGCCCCCTGGGTCATCATCAACCTGCTGGGGCAGGGGGCGGATACCGTGGCTCTGCTTACCATCGTCACCTATCTGGCGGGCACATGGGCTGCACCGTTTCTCGGAAAAATGCTGGATAAGCTGGGTGTAAAGCAGATGCTGTGGATGGAGGCCGCCTACATCGCCGTCTCCTTCACCGTAATGGGTGTGCTGGCCGGGAAGCTGGCCGGCGGCTCATTCAGCCTGAGAGACCCGCTGACCTGGATGGTCTTCGGCGCCTATGTGCTGTGTGTCCTCTTTGAGCAGTTCAATATGGTCCACTCCTATATGATGCGCTCCATCGCCCTGGACCCCTCCGAAATTACCCGGACCCTCTCCGTGGGGCTGAGCGTGGACCACATCATGGCCATTGTGGCCTCTCCGGTGATGGGCCTGATCTGGGAGGCCTGGGGAGTACAGTATGTGTTCTATCTGGCCGCCCTGTCGGCGCTGTTTCAAATCGCGGCGGCGGCTCTGTCCAGAGATGTGTAGGGGACAGAAATATTTCATTTGTATTAAATTTTTGTGTTAGGGCTTTACAGAAAGGAAGTTTTGGAGTAGACTAATGCCACAAGGGCGGAGGTCTGTCCGGAACAGAGAAAAAGAATGGGAGGTGCAAGCATGGGCGATATGGATTTTACCCGCAAGTTCAGCCTGGGTGACCAGAGGGATATGGAGATTAAGGCCATTCTGACAACGGTTTATCAGGCCCTGCAGGAGAAGGGCTATAACCCTATTAATCAGATTGTGGGCTATATTCTGTCTGAGGATCCCACCTATATCACCAACCACAATAACGCCCGGGCCCTCATTCGCAAGGCGGACCGGGACGAGCTTCTCCAGACCCTGGTCAGGTACTACCTGACCCACTGATTTGACCGAAAAGCGGCCCGCCATCGGCGGGCCGCTTTTTACAGGAGGAGAGGCGTATGAAAGGCGAGGAAAAAAGAGTTATCCTGAATCGGAATAAAAAACCAAAAGGAGAAATGATATGAACATCTTGGTCAGCCACTGCTTTTTGGGGGAACCCTGCCGGTACGACGGGGCCAGCCGGCTGGACCGGCAGGTTATTGAGCTCCACCGGGCGGGACACAACCTGATCCCTGTCTGTCCGGAGGTGCTGGGCGGGCTGGATGTGCCCCGGTCTCCAGCGGAGCTCCAGACTGACGGCCGGGTTTTGACCCAAGACGGTCGGGACGTCACCGCCGCCTACCTGGCTGGGGCGAAGCGGGTTTTGGAGATCGCCAGAGAGAACAACTGCGCCGTGGCCGTTCTGAAGGCCCGGTCCCCCTCCTGCGGCTGCGGGGAAATTTACGACGGCACCTTCACCCACACGGTGAAGCCCGGCTGGGGAATCGCTGCCCGGCTGCTGGCCGACGCCGGCATCGAGGTGATGGACGAGGAGCACCTCCAGGCGTCGCTGTACCTGTAGGGGCGAGGATTTCCCGCCTTACAACTCCAGCCCTCAAAAATCCATCGAAAACGGTCTGACGATAAAAAATTTAGGGCCAGATCACCCTGTATGAAAGACCTCCCCCCGGAAATACTGGAAACAGTATACCGGGTGGGAGGTCTTTGTCATGCAGCATAAGGTTGAGATATGCGGGGTGAACACTGCCAAGCTGAAGGTGCTGAAGAGCAGTGAGACTCAGGCGCTCCTTCTGAAAGCCAAAGCGGGAGATATGCAGGCCAGGGAGGAACTCATCGCCGGTAATCTGCGGCTGGTGCTGTCGGTCATCCAGCGGTTCGCAAACCGGGGGGAGAACGCCGACGACCTGTTTCAGGTGGGCTGTATCGGACTGATTAAGGCCATCGACAACTTTAACACCGATCTGGATGTCAAATTCTCCACCTATGGGGTGCCCATGATTGTGGGGGAGATCCGCCGCTACCTTCGGGACAACAGCACGATGCGGGTGTCCCGGGCCATGCGGGATACCGCCTACAAGGTCCTGCAAGCCAAGGAGGCCTATATGGCTCAGCACCAGAAGGAACCCTCCATTGAGGAGATTGCCAGGATTCTGGACATCAAGCGGGAGGATGTGGTGTTTGCCCTGGACGCCATTCTGGAGCCGGTATCCCTCTATGAGCCGGTGTACTCCGACAGCGGGGACACCATCTGCGTCATGGACCAGGTGAAGGACAACAAGAACAACGACGAGATGTGGGTGGAGCGCATCGCCCTGAAGGAGGCGGTGGGCCACCTTACCGAGAGGGAGCGGAAAATTCTCTCTATGCGTTTCTTTCAGGGAAAAACCCAGATGGAGGTGTCTACCGAGATCGGCATCTCCCAGGCCCAGGTCTCCCGGCTGGAAAAAAATGCCCTGCGGCAGATTCGAAAAGAGATGTAATCGCTATGCTGTCAAGTTGTACTGACAGGGCTTATTTCAGGTCCTCGCCCTGATAGTATTTTTTAAGCGGGCGGTAGCTGAGCACTGCCACGATGCCGGTGATGAGGATCTCCGGGACCATATAGCTGGCATTGTAGGATATGGACCAGATGGGCGGAGCCCAGCCCAGCTCGTTGGGCCACAGCACCTCCCACACTGCCACGCCGGAGATGTAATGGCAGGCCAGACGGACCAGAAATGTGACCACTATGCCCAGCAGCAGCGCCTTCGGCTGGTTTTTCAGCCGGTTTTTGAACATGGCCGCCAGACCGATGACGGAGTAGGCGATCACATAGTCGAAGAGGATGATGAGAATGGCGGTCTGCACATTGGTGGCGTATTGTATATCGGGGATTCCCTGAACAATCTGGACCAGGCTGTAGGTGAAGGCGGTGAACAGTCCCCACCAGCAGCCGTACCGCCAGGAGACCAGCACCAGCGGCAGCATGGAGCAGAAGGTAATTCCGCCCCCCAGCGCCCAGGGGCCCCTGAACTGAAACATAGACAGTACGGTGCCGATGGCGATCATAACCGCGCTCTCCACCAGACGGCGGGTTTGTATTTTTGACATGGCTGTTTCCTCCAAAGATAAAATACCGCACTACATCCGGACAGGTGTAGTGCGGCATTAGAGGAGACGACGGCAAGATCCCTCTTCCACTTCCTACGCCGGCATTACCCGGATCAGGTTCAAGGGACCGGAGACAGCTGCGTTTGCCTCACATCTCAGCCAGGAACTTTGCTCCCAGCGCCCCTGTGTTCGATTGTACTGCGGTTCAAAATGTATTGTAGACTTTACCGTTGGGTTTGTCAATCTTTATTTTTTATCATCCCAGGGCCACATCCAGAATCATCATCAGCAGAAAACCGGTCATGACGCCAAGCGTGCCTGTGTGGCCTCCCTGGGACAGGTTGGCCTCCGGGATGAGCTCCTCCACCACTACGTAGAGCATGGCCCCGGCGGCGAAGGACAGCAGCCAGGGGAGGACCAGCTGAACCGTCCCGGCCACCAGCACGGTGAGCAGCGCAAAGACAGGCTCCACGATTCCGGACAGCGCCCCAATCAGGAAGGCCTTGCCCTTGCCCATGCCCTCCTGGTACAGCGGGAGAGAGATAGCCGCCCCTTCCGGAAAGTTTTGGATTCCAATTCCAATGGCCAGCGCGGTGGAGGCGGTGAGCAGCGCTGTGTCGCCGTTCCGTGCCGCCAGGGCGAAGGAGACCCCCACCGCCATCCCCTCCGGGATATTGTGCAGGGTGACGGCCAGTACCAGCAGGGCGGTGCGGCTGGGAGAGGTCCCCCGGTGGAAGGACTCCGGACCGAAGTGGGGGAGAAGATAGTCCATGAGCAGCAGAAATATAATCCCCAGGATGGACCCGCCTGCGGCGGGTATCCAGCCGGCCATCCCCAGCGACTCTGCCTGTTCGATCGCGGGGATGAGCAGTGACCACATGCTGGCCGCGATCATGACTCCAGCGGCAAAGCCCAGCATGACCCGATGCAGCGCACCGGAATTTTTTTTGTGGAACAAAAAGACGACTGCGGCCCCGGAGGCGGTCATCAGCGCGGTGAAGCCTGTGCCCGCGGCGGCCCAAGTAAGTGCCTGTAACACGATGTAAGAACCCTTTCTGAAAGACTCGCAGGCCTTCGCCTGTACGGTTGCTTCCAGATTAGGCTATGCGAAAATCAGCGGACGGGTGCGGCCGGCGGCGCTGTCAAGAGAGAAATGCCTTGGCCATCCCATACCCGATCAGCATACAGATGGGGAAGGTGAGCAGCCAGGCCAGGATAATTCTGGCGGCCACAGACCAGTCAGGACGGAGCTCTCCGGCGGAACCCACGCCCAGCAGGGCAGAGGTCCGTGTGTGGGTAGTGGAGACAGGAAGCCCCAGCAGGGTGGCGGCAAACAGACAGGCTATGCTGCCCAGATCAGCGGCCAGTCCCTCACGGGGGCCCAGGGTGACCATGTCCCGGCCTACTGTGTCGATAATCCTTTTTCCGCCCATGAGGGTGCCCAGGGCCATGAAGCCGGCACACAGAATCATGAGCCACAGAGGGATTAAAAAGGTTCTTTCGTCAGCCCGTCCCTGAGCCAGGGCGGAGCCAAGAAGAAAGACGCCGATGAATTTCTGGCCGTCCTGCGCACCGTGGAGGAAGGAGGAGGCAGCCGCTCCAGGGACTTGTGCCAGAAGGAATATACTGTTTGACAGCTTTACAGAGCTGAGGGATCTTTCAGCTGCTCGGCCGGCCCAAAATCCGGCGGCGGTGGACAGAATCAGTCCCAGGATGACTTTGGCCCAGCAGTCCCAGCGGATGCAGGAGAGGGAGTCCTCCAGCGCCACTGCGGCGCCGGAGATACCGGCGACCAAAGCATGGCTCTCGCTGGTGGGAATACCAAAAATCCAGGCCGCCGCCGCCCACAGGACGATGGCCGTCATAGCGGCACATAGGGCGGTGAGGGCGGCCTCGGGGCCGCCGCCGAAGGAGGCGATGGAATAGACCGTCTCCGCTACCGAAGCGTTCACCGAGGTGACACACAGCACCCCCAGAAAGTTGCATACCGCCGCCAGCAGAACGGCGGAGCGGAAGGGGAGGGCCCCCGTCACCACCGCCCCGGCGATGGCGTTGGGCGCGTCGGTCCAGCCGTTTACCAGCAGGACAGCCAAAACCAGTAAAATGGTCCCTAAAAGCGCGGGATTTCCAATCATCTGGTTCAAAAAGTCAAAAAATGACAGGGGCATGGACAACACCTCCATGCCCCAGATTATGCGGACAGCGGGCTTAATAATACCTGAAACCGTTGGAGTGTGCCCAGCTTCAGAGGCGGCAGATTGAGCCGTACTGCCCTGGACGATGTGCACTCATTTCCCGCCACCGGGCGGTGGGGCGTGGCGTTCCTGTCCAGGGGGCCGGGGAGAGGAGGCTGGAGCGATGGCACCCGGTCCGTACTTGGCCCGTATCGCGTCCAGAGTGCCCTCCAGCCGCTCCAGCCGCCGGCGCTTCTCGTCCCGGTCCATGGACAGCAGATCCAGCTGCGCCCCGGCCTCGTCAGTGGGAAGGAGGTAGATGGCCGTCACCGTCAAGGCACGTACCGGGTTGGACATATTCCAGCAGCTGTCTGCCAGCTCCATCGCCGCCTGGGTCAGCTCCCGGGCCAGGTCGGTAGGCGGCTCCAGCCGGGTCTGGTGGCCAATGTCATGAAAATTGGGGTCCCGAATGACAAGGGAAACCCCTTGACACTTCATGCTGTGCCTGCGCAGACGGGCCGCCACCTGGTCGGCCAGCTGGGTGACCCCCGCTCTGATCTCCTCCCGGCCGTGGAGATCATTAGGGAATGTGTAGCCGTTGCCGATGGACTTGGGAGGGGTGTACTGGCTGGCAAAGGACACAGGGGAGCGGTCCTCACCGCTGGCAAAGTCGTGGAGCTGGATGCCATTCTTTCCCAAAAGCCGGAACAGCTGCTCCCGGTCAAAGGCGGCCAGATCGCCGATGGTACGAATTCCAAAGCGCTGGAAGGTCTGGGCGGCCGCCCGGCCTACGTAGAGCAGGTCGGTGACGGGGAGGGGCCAGACTATGTCCCGAAAATTTTCCCGGGTGATGAGGGTGGTGGCGTCGGGCTTTTTGTAGTCACTGCCCAGCTTGGCAAACACCTTGTTAAAGGACACCCCCACCGAGATGGTCAGGCCGAAGCGGCTGCGTACCTCCTCCCGCAGGTGGTCGGCCAGGGCAACGCCGTCCCCGCCGAAGAGGTGGAGGGTGCCGGTGACGTCCAGCCAGCTCTCGTCGATGCCGAAGGGCTCCACCAGGTCGGTGTACTCCTGATAAAGTGAATTTACTTTACAGGAAAATTCCCGGTACAAACCGTGGTGGGCAGGGAGGAGGATCAGGTCAGGGCATTTCTTCTTTGCCTGCCAGATGGTCTCTGCCGTCTTTACCCGACAGGCTTTGGCGGGTTCGTTCTTGGCCAGGACAATGCCGTGGCGGCTGGCCGGATCACCGCACACCGCCACCGGCCTGTGGCGCAGATCCGGGCGGGACAGCAACTCCACCGAGGCATAAAAGCTGTTCAAGTCACAGTGAAAAATGACACGGTCCACCAGCCGCACCCCCTTTGCGGCCATTATACATCAGCAGAGATAAAAAGTCAAACTTATGTTCTGATTTTGCTTGACAAATTTTGTGAGAGCTGGTACAATTTAAAAAAGTGAGAAATCGGGTGTAACATATGTTTGGATGGTTTAAGAAAAAAGAAAACCTGGCGGATGAGGCGGGTGTCCCTCTGGAGAAGCGTGTCCTGCGCCATGTGGCGGAGCTGACACCCGGCGCAGTGCTGGAGGGGGAGCGGCTGCGGTTCCCCGACTGCGGCGAGCTGACCATGCGGGTGGAGTTCCCCGATCTGGACGGCCCCCAGTTCCGCATGGAGGCCATTCTGGAGCACCCGGACTTCTTCGGTCCGCTGGTGGAGTCCACCGCCGGAGTGGCCGACAGCGACGAGGATAAGGCCAGATATACCGCCCGGCAAATTGTGGATTCGGTGCTGGACGCTCTGCTGCCCGCCCTGCGCGGGGAAGGGCAGCCGGCGCCGCCGGTGGAACTCTGGGGCCGGACCCACCGCTTTAAGGCCAGCGTGTCCGGCGTGCTGCTGACCAACGCCCGGGAGCCGCTGGAGCGGCGGGACCTGTGGAGCCGGATGGCGCAGGCGGTGCTGGGCTGCCTAGGCAGCCAGAAGGTCTACTGGGTGAAGCTCTATATGGCTCATATCAATGGCGGAGACACCTCCTGCGAGGTGCGGATCAACGGCTGGACCGTCCCGGAGCTCACCGAGACCTTGGTTCAGCTGGCCAAAAGCTGGCCGCTGGAGGGTGCGCCGGTGAAAATTGCCAAGCAGTACATCGTGCTGGTCCAGGACGACGCCACCTGTCCCGTCTGCCCCTACACCTGGGGTCAGGTCAAGGACCTGACCCGGCAGGCCATCCGCCTGTTTGAGGGCGGGACGAAATATGACCAGATTCCGGAGAAATTGGAAAAATCTTCCTCGGACCCCTCCTTGGCGGAGGACGTGTTCGGCTTCCTGCCCGAGCTGATGGCTCAGGTCGTCTGGCCCCAGGTGAAGGTTACCGGTCAGTTCAGCATCAACCGGCACGGGGCGGGGCAGACCTCGGTCTGGTTTACCCAGTGCCGGGCCTGGGCCCCGGTCTACAGCGCCATAATGGACCATTTCCACGAGGACAGGCCCACCAAGGACCAGATTATGTCCATCGCGGGCACCAGCGCCATGCTCCACGCCCTGAACAACGCCGTCAACAACGGGAGTAAGCTGGAGGATCTGATGATGTCCCGGGCCTTTATGGTCTCGGAGCAATACCAGCTGTGGTGATGGAATACATCCCTGCCAAGCACCTGCTCCACCGGAGTAAATCCACCGAATGGTTCGGCACCGACCACACCATGAACCTCTACCGGGGCTGTTGCCACGGCTGTCTCTACTGCGACAGCCGCAGCGCCTGCTACCAAAATCCGGACTTTGACCGGGTGAAGGCCAAGGCGGACGCTCTGCGTCTGCTCCGGGACGACCTGGCCCGGAAGGCGAAGCCTGCCTTCATCACCATGGGCTCCATGAGCGACCCATACAACCCTTTCGAGGAGGAGCTCCAGCTCACCCGCCATGCGTTGGCGCTTATCGACGCCTACCAGTGCGGGGTGGCGGCGGCCACCAAAAGCGACCTGATCGTCCGGGATATCGACTTGTACCGATTGATTCAGGACCACTCCCCAGTGATCTGCAAGCTGACTGTCACCACCACTGACGACACCCTGGCGGCGAAAATCGAGCCCCACGCGCCGCCCCCCAGCCGCCGCCTCAGGGCGCTGGAGGAGCTGGCGAAGGCGGGGATTTTCTCCGGGGTGCTCCTCATGCCTGTACTGCCCTATGTGGAGGATTCTTCGAAAAATGTACTGTCAGTGGTGGACAGCGCCGCCTGTGCGGGGGCGAAGTTTATCTACGCCGCCTTCGGCGTCACCATGCGGGACGGCCAGCGGGATTTTTTCCTCAACGGTCTGGACCGGGCCTTTCCCGGGATGGGGGAGAGGTATCGCAAGCGGTACGGCTCACGCTACTACTGCTCCAGCCCCAGAGCCAAGGAGCTTTGGGAGTTGTTTTCCAACCGCTGCAAGGAGCTGGGCCTGCTGTACGAGATGAAGCACATCATCTCCGCCGCTACCCGGGGCTATGGGGACCGGCAGCTGAGCTTTTTTAACGAATGATCGGGATACAGAATTCACATAGATGCTCCACAATTTTTTGGGAAGAATAACGTTCAATGATTGGTTTTGTATTGTCTATGGACAAGGTGAGCTGCCCAATATTTTGCCAAAAGGATGATACGCCCTGCTGTGTATGCTGAACTTCAAAGACAGCGTATGTTCCATCGTCGATATTGCGGGTAGGCAGGGGAATGGTCGCATTCGCAGGGACGACCAGGCCGACATCATATCTTAATTTTTCTGCCGGTGTGATAGTCGGGTCATCCAGCGGAATACCTAATATGGTGCTTTTCGATAGGTCGTGCTGCGCTAAAAAGGCCTTCAACTTCTCCATGAGCTGACGATTTTCGGGCCCGTATGCCCCAATACGGCGCATATAGGCTATGGTAATGCCCTGAAATGTCTCGATTTTCAAAATGAATTGCCTCCAAATTATATTTAATTTTCTGGCCAGATAAGTTGATAATACAGGCAATTAAAATGAAATTCAAGCATTTTTTTAAATAAACAGGCCCGCCCCGGAGGGCGGGCCTTCGCTTTATTTAGCCAGTACCTTTTTCAGGCGGGCGAAGCGGGGCAGAGCGTTTTCGGTGGGGGCCTTGGCGTCGCCCTGGATCAGGGGCAGAGCGTAGTCGATGAAGGCTTGGGTGACGCCGTTCTGCTCGGCGTTGATCCACTCCAGAGGGACTTTCTTCTCAAAATTGGCCACCTCGGACAGGTTGAACAGCTTGGTCTGGCAGACGTACTTGCCGTCCTCCCGGGAGCACTCAAAGCCCACCATCTTGTCGGTCTCGCCAGCCACGGCGGCCTCCACGGCGGTCTTGCCGGCCAGGAAGGACTCGTCAATGTCGGTGCGGGAGGCCACGTGGGCGCCGCAGCGCTGGAGCAGGGACAGCTCGATGCCCCGGACCTTGGCGCCGGTGCGCTCCTTCACCACGCTGGCCAGCAGGGCCGCCAGGCCGCCCAGCTGAGCGTGGCCAAAGCCGTCGGTGGCGGAGGTCTTAGCCTCGGAGACAAAGGAGCCGTCGGCGTAGTGGATGCCCTCGGAGACGGCGGCGATGCAGTTGCCCTTCTCCTTATAGATGCGCTCCACGTCGGCCAGGAACTTGTCCATGTCGAAGTTTACCTCGGGGAGGTAGACAAGGTCGGGGGCGCAGCCGACAACCCCGGCCAGAGCGGCAGCGCCGGCCAGCCAGCCGGCGTGACGGCCCATGATCTCGATGATGGTCACCATGCCGGTATCATACACCCGGGCGTCCTTATACACCTCGGCGCAGGAGGTGGCGATATACTTGGCGGCAGAGGCGAAGCCGGGGCAGTGGTCGGTGCCGAACAGGTCGTTGTCGATGGTCTTGGGCACACCCATGATGCGGCACTCATAGCCCACCTTCTGCATATATTTGGAAATTTTGTTGCAGGTGTCCATGGAGTCGTTGCCGCCGTTGTAGAAGAAATAGCGCACGTCGTACTTCTTAAAAATCTCCAAAATGCGCTTGTAGTCGGTGTCGTCGGCGTCGGGGTCGGCGATCTTGTAGCGGCAGGAGCCCAGCTCGGAGGAGGGGGTGTTGAGCAGCAGCTCCAGCTCCTTGGCGTCCTCCTGGCCCATG
>Ga0073907_1001155_pt1 | contig 35587 bp, 35 predicted proteins | sample GluameincwithD2O_FD_65483 | JGI IMG/M metagenome (GOLD analysis project Ga0073907, IMG submission 65483) | Mouse cecum microbial communities from Vienna, Austria - Glucosamine amended microcosms incubated with D2O | ecosystem: Host-associated > Mammals > Digestive system > Large intestine >... | reverse complement strand
CCGTGACCGGCGGCGCCAGCCAGCCTTCCGGCGGGGGCGGCGGCGACGGAAATTTCGTCATCGCCGGCACGGGAAACGGCCACAATGTGGGCATGAGCCAGTATGGGGCCAAGGCCATGGCGGAGTTGGGATACAGCTGCCGGGAGATTTTGAATTTCTATTACACGGACATCACCATTGGTTGAGGATACGACATGAAAACAAGTGATTTTTACTATGACCTGCCGGCGGAGCTCATCGCGCAGACGCCCATTGAAAAGCGGGATGGCTCCCGTCTCATGACGCTGAACCGGGCGACGGGGGAGACCGGACACCGGCGGTTTTACGATCTGCCGGAGCTGCTGAATCCGGGGGACTGCCTGATTCTGAACGATTCCCGCGTTCTGCCCGCCCGGCTTCTGGGGCAGAGGCTTCCGGGAGGCGGGGCCTGCGAGGTGCTGCTTCTCACCGATCGGGGGGAAAACGTGTGGGAATGCCTGGTCCGGCCGGGGCGGAAGCTGCGCTCCGGGACGCGGATGACCTTTGGAGATGGGACCCTCGCCGCCCAGGTGGTGGGGGAGGAGGCGGACGGCAACCGTCTGGTTCGGTTTGAGTACCAGGGGATTTTCCTGGAGGTGTTAGAGCGCCTTGGGAAGATGCCTCTGCCGCCGTACATCAAGGAGGAGCTTCAGGATCGGGAGCGCTATCAGACGGTGTATTCCAAGGTGCCGGGCAGCGCCGCCGCGCCTACGGCGGGGTTGCACTTCACGCCGGAGCTTCTGAAAAAGCTGGCGGACAAGGGCGTGGGGCTGGGCTATGTGACACTCCATGTGGGACTGGGAACCTTCCGCCCGGTGAAAGAGGAAACGGTCGAGGCGCACGGCATGCACCGGGAGTTTTGTACCATCCCCCCTGAGACGGCGGAGCTCATCAACCGCACAAAGGCCGGCGGCGGCCGCTGCGTCTGCGTGGGAACCACTTCCTGCCGGACGCTGGAGAGCTGGGCGGAGGAGGACGGACATATGGAACCCAGGTCCGGCTGGACCAATATCTACATCTACCCCGGCTATCGGTTTAAGGTGATGGACGGGCTGGTGACGAACTTCCATCTTCCCGAGAGCACGCTGATTATGCTGGTGTCCGCCTTCGCCGGACGGGAGGCGACGCTTGCCGCCTATCGGGAGGCGGTGGAGGAGCGCTACCGCTTCTTCTCTTTTGGCGACGCCATGTTTATCCTATGAGGAGGGCGCCTATGACGTTGACCGGCCTGCCCAATATTGGGCCCAAGCTGGCGGAAAATCTGCGCCGGGCGGGAATCGAGACACCGGAAGACCTTCGGAAGGCTGGGGCGCAGGAGGCGTTCCTCCGGATTCGCGCCCAGGTGGACCCCGCGGCTTGTTTCCATCAGCTCACCGCCCTGGCCGGGGCGGAGCTGTGCATCCCGAAAAAGGACCTTCCGCCGGAGCGGAAGGCGGAGCTGCGGGCCTTTTTTGACAGCCTGTAATCAAAATCGATAGGAGAGACCGATGTTTAACCTTGTCAAGACCGAGGGCCGCGCCCGGCGCGGCCAGTTTTCCTGTGCGCATGGGGGCGTGGTGCAGACCCCGGTGTTTATGAATGTGGGCACCCAGGCCGCCATTAAGGGCGGCGTGGACGCGTTTGACCTTCGAGAGGTCAACTGCCAGATCGAGCTGAGCAATACGTATCACCTTCATCTCCGCCCTGGCGACGAGCTCATCCGCCGGATGGGGGGGCTCCATTCGTTTATGAATTGGGACGGCCCGATTCTGACGGATTCCGGCGGCTTTCAGGTCTTCTCCCTGGCGCCCCTCCGGCGCATCAAGGAGGAGGGAGTCTATTTTTCGTCCCACATCGACGGGCGGAAAATCTTCATGGGCCCGGAGGAGTCCATGCGCATCCAGTCCAACCTGGGCAGCGATGTCGCCATGGCCTTTGATGAGTGTGTGGAGAATCCGGCGGCGTACGACTACGCCAAGGCCAGCTGTGAGCGTACGCTCCGATGGCTGGAGCGCTGCAAGCGGGAGCACGACCGGCTGAACGCCCTGCCGGGGACCGTCAATCCCAAGCAGCTTCTCTTCGGCATCAACCAGGGGGCAACTTTTGCGGACCTCCGCGTCTGGCACATGGAGGAGATTGCCAAACTGGACTGCGACGGCTACGCCATCGGCGGTCTGGCGGTGGGAGAGCCCACCCAGGTCATGTATGACATCATCGACGCGGTGGAGCCCTACATGCCCAAGGACAAGCCCCGGTATCTCATGGGCGTGGGCACGCCCAGTAATATCATCGAAGGCGTGGCCCGGGGCGTGGACTTCTTTGACTGCGTCATGCCCTCGAGAAACGGGCGGCATGGGAAGCTCTTCACCTGGGAGGGGACGGTCAACATCCTCAACGCCAAGTACGCCGCGGATGAACGGCCCATCAGCGAGCGCTGCGGCTGTCCCGTCTGCCGGCGGTTTTCCAGGGCCTATCTCCGGCATCTCTTTAAGGCGGAGGAGACGCTTGCCCTCCGGCTGGCGGTGCTGCATAATCTGTATTTCTACAACGAGCTTACCGCCAAAATCCGTCAGGCCCTGGATGAGGACCGCTTTGCGGAATTCCGAGCGGAGTACAGCGAGAAGCTGGCGGAACGGGTCTGAGACAGAAGCCCGCGTTTTGCTTTGGAACTTCCGATTGCAGGGAACAGGAGAGCGCCTTCGTTGCAAAAAAACTCCCGGACCGAAGTCCGGGAGTTTTTCTCGTTCACTTTAGACCGCTCTGGTAACCTTGCCGGAGCGCATGCACCGGGTGCAGACATACACGTGACGGGGAGAACCATCCACGATCGCCTTGACACGTTTCACGTTGGGCTTCCAGGGACGGTTGGAACGCCGGTGAGAGTGAGAGACCTGAATGCCAAAGGTCACGCCTTTGCCGCAATACTCGCACTTAGCCATCCATTGCACCTCCCCGCTGTTGCATACTGTGTGCGTATTTTCATAAGCACAGGTGTTATAATAACAGAATCTATCGAAAAATGCAAGAAGAATTTTCAAAAAACCCGAGTTTTTTTTAAGGCATTTCCCGTCCATCTTCTGCGCCGAAGGTGTTGCGGAATCGGAAGACTTCATATATAATGAAGACGGACGCGTTCTGGACGCGAAAACGAAGGATTCGCCCGGCGGGAATGCCCCTCCCGGGAAAAGGAGAAACGCCATGCGTGAAAACGGTTTGAAGGTGAAAGATTTTGTTTCCCTCTTTAATCTGGAGGTATTGAATCAGGGCAGTGATTTTGATACCGCCCTCTTGACCGTGCCGGATTTGAACCGGCCCGGTCTCCAGTTCCACAGCTTTTATGACTACTTTGATCCCTGCCGCCTCCAGGTTATCGGCAAGGCGGAGGTCACGTACCTTCGGGGTCTTACAGAGGCGCAGCGCCGCAAGTGTTTTGACGACCTGTTCCTTTACGACATCCCCGCGCTGGTGATCGCACGGAGCCTGGACTGCTTCCCGGAGTGCATTGAAAGCGCCGTCGAGCACCAGAAGACTCTGCTTCGGACCAACGAGGTGACGGTGGCCTTCACCAGCCGCACCATTGAATACCTGAACCGGGTGCTGGCCCCCTGTATCACCCGCCACGGCGTGCTGCTGGATATTTACGGCGAGGGCGTCATGATTACCGGCGATTCCGGCGTGGGCAAGAGCGAGGCCGCCATCGAACTCATCATGCGGGGGCACCGCCTGGTGGCCGACGACGCGGTGGAGCTTCGCCGGGTCTCCGGGCGGCTGATGGGCACCGCGCCGGAAATGATCCGGAATTACATCGAGCTGCGGGGCATCGGCGTTATCAACGTGCAGCAGCTCTTCGGCGTTCGGGCCATCAAGAACGAGGCCCAGCTGGACATGGTGGTGAATTTTGAGCCCTGGGACAGCACGAAATTCTATGATCGGCTGGGCATTGAGGATCATTTCATCGACATTCTGGATATCCAGGTGCCCACCGTTGTCATCCCGGTGCGGCCCGGCCGGAATCTGGCCAGTATTGTGGAGGTGGCGGCCATGAATAATCGCCACCGGAAGCTGGGCTACAACGCGGCACAGGAGCTGGCGCAGAAGGTGGACGCCCGGGCGGATGGAAAAATGTGAGGAGGCAAACCATGTATATTGGAATCGACGTAGGCGGCACGAATCTGAAGGCCGGTCTTGTGGACGGAGAGGGCAACATCCTGAAGGTGGAGCGGGTTCCCCTGGACTTTCATGGCCCGGAGGCCTTTGCCAAAACCCTGGCGGAGCTGTCTAAAAAGGTGATGCAGGAGAGCGTCCGGTGGGCGGGCATTGGCCTGCCCGGCGCGGTGGACGGCGGCGATGTGCTGTTCACCACCAATATCCCCATGGAGAATGTCCCGCTGGAGCGCCTGTTCCGGCAGCATCTGGACCTGCCGCTGCTGCTGGGTAACGACGCGGACTGCGCCGCCGTGGGCGAGTTTTTCCGGGGCGCGGGGAAGGGCACCCAGGACTTTGCCGTGGTGACGCTGGGCACCGGCGTGGGCGCGGGACTGATTTTGAACGGAAGGCTTCGGGGAGGCGTGACCTCCAGCGAGGCGGGACATATGGTGGTCTGCCAGGGCGGCGAGCCCTGCAACTGCGGCCGCCTGGGCTGCTGGGAGCGGTATGCCTCCGCCACGGGCCTGATTCAGCAGACCAGGCGGGCCATGGAGGCGCACCCGGAGAGCCTGCTGCATGAGATCGCCGCCTCCGGAAACGGCGTGGAGGGCCGCACAGCTTTCCAGGCGGCGGAGGCGGGGGACGAGACCGCGCTGGCCGTCTGCCGGGAATACGTAAATTATCTGGCCGGAGGACTGGTCAGTCTCATCAACATCCTGCGCCCAGAAGTTGTGGCCATCGGCGGCGGCGTGGCGGCGGCGCCCGTTCATCTGTTGATGGAGCCGCTGCGGGAGGCCGTGGTGGCGGAGTGCTTCTCCCGGCACGGCGGACGCGCGACCCGCATCCTCCCGGCGGAGCTGGGGAACGACGCGGGCATCATCGGCGCGGCGCTTTTGGGCCGGGTGCTCTGATTGGAATGGGAAGAACAGGGGGACCCTTTATGGATTGGACGGCACAGCTTGACAAACAGCTTGCGGATTATCTGCCGGATGTGACGGTTCTGAAAGAGGAGCCCATGGCAAAGCACACCTCCTTCCGGGTGGGCGGCCCGGCCAGACGGATGGCCTTTCCGGAAAAGGGGGAGCAGCTGGTGCTGCTGCTGTCCATGGCCCGGGACTGCGGGGCGCGGCCCCTGGTGATGGGCAACGGCACAAATCTGCTGGCCCCGGATGCGGGGGTGGACCGGCTGGTGATCGTGACGGACCGCCTTTGCCGCCTGGAAGCGGGAGAGGAGCCGGGCAGCCTTGTGGCGGAGTCCGGCGTTCCCCTGGCCCGGCTGGCGGACTTCGCCTGCAAACAGGGGCTGACGGGTCTGGAATTTGCCCACGGCATCCCCGGAACGGTGGGCGGGGGCGTCTGTATGAACGCCGGAGCCTACGGCGGGGAGCTGAAACAGGTGATCGCCGGCGTGTCGGTGCTGTTCCCGGAGGAGGGCGTGAGGTTCCTCACCGAGGAGGAGCTGGCCTTTGGCTACCGCAAAAGCGTTTTGACAGAGCGGCCGGAGGCGGCGGCGCTGTATGCGGTGTTTCGGCTTTCGCCCGGCGAGCCGGAGGCCATCCGGGAGACCATGCGGGACCTGATCAACCGCCGGAGGGCCAGCCAGCCTCTGGAGTGGCCCAGCGCGGGCAGCACCTTCAAGCGTCCGGAGGGCCATTTTGCCGGAACGCTGATCGACCAGTGCGGCCTGAAAGGGCTGACGGTGGGCGGAGCCCAGGTGTCGGAAAAGCACGCCGGGTTCCTTGTGAACCGGGGCGGAGCTACCTGCGCCGATATCCGGGAGCTGATTGGACAGGTGCAGGCGGCAGTGTGGGAGAAAACCGGCGTCCGGCTGGAGCCGGAGGTTAAATTTGTGGATTAGGACGGTTTCATATGGAAATTTTAATCATCTCCGGCCTGTCCGGCAGCGGGAAGAGCAAGGCGGCCTCCTTTCTGGAAGACAGCGGATTTTATATTGTGGACAACATGCCCGCCGCCATGATTTTAAAATTTGCGGAGTTCTGCGCCGGCGGCGGCGGACGGTATGCCCGGGTGGCACTGGTATACGACGTGCGGACCTCGGAGTCTTTCACGGAGCTGTTCGATGTGCTGGACCAGCTGCGGAGCATGGAAGGCGTCTGCCGGATGCTGTTCCTGGAGGCCTCGCCGGAGACCATCATCAAGCGTTATAAGGAGACGCGCCGCCGGCATCCCCTTCAGAAAGAGACGGACTCTTTGGAGGCGGCGGTGGAACGGGAGCGGGGGCTGCTGGAACCGGTGAAGGAGCGGGCGGACTTCGTGGTGGACACCACCCGGCTTTCCACCGCCCGCCTGCGGCGGGAGCTTCTGCGCCTTTTTAACGGGGAAACGGAAAAAGGGGGCATGCCGGTGAGCGTTGTTTCCTTCGGCTTTAAATACGGTCTGCCTCTGGAGGCCGACCTGGTGCTGGACGTGCGTTTTATGCCGAACCCCTTTTACATGGAGGAGCTTCGCCACCAGACCGGCTTGGAACAGGCGGTGTCGGATTATGTGTTCGGCTTTCAGCAGACCCACGGTTTCTTGCAGAAGGTGGAGGACCTTCTGCGCTTCACTCTGCCGCTCTATGCGGAGGAGGGGAAAACCGGGCTGGTGATCGCTGTGGGCTGTACCGGAGGGCACCACCGTTCGGTGGCCATTGCCCACGCGCTGGCGGAGTTTATCCGGGAGCAGGGCTATCAGACAACGGAGCATCACCGGGATATCAGCCGGGCGGTTTGACGGGGAAGGGAGAGACACGATGGAATACCGGCCTTATCCCTCGTCCCGCAAACAGGGGCCGCGCATTGCCGTTATTGGCGGCGGCCACGGCCTTTCCAATATGCTGCGGGGATTGAAGGAGTACACGGAAAACCTCTCCGCCATCGTCACCGTGGCGGACGACGGCGGCGGCTCCGGCGCGCTGCGCCAGGATTTGGGTATGCCTCCGCCGGGGGATATACGCAACTGCCTGGCGGCGCTGGCCAACACAGAGCCGCTGATGAACCAGCTGATGGACTACCGCTTTCAGGAGGGCTCCCTTGCGGGGCAGAGCTTCGGCAACCTCTTTCTGGCGGCGCTGAACGGCATTTCCCCCACCTTTGACTCGGCGGTCCGCCGGATGAGCGAGGTACTGGCCATCACCGGCCGGGTTCTGCCTGTGACCACCGCCGACGTGCAGCTGGAGGCGGAATTTGAAAACGGAGCCTCCGTCATAGGGGAATCCAAGATTTTCTACTGCAAGAAGAAGGAAGACTGCCGCATCACCAAGGTGCGGCTGCTGCCGGAGCGGCCCAAGGCTCTGCCGGAGGCCGTGGCCGCCATTTCCGAGGCGGACATGATTGTTTTGGGACCCGGCAGTCTATATACCAGTATCATTCCCAATCTGCTGGTGGACGGGATTGTGGAGGCGATTCAGGCGTCCTCCGCCCTGAAGGTCTATGTCTGCAATGTCATGACCCAGGAGGGGGAGACGGAGGGCTACACCGCCTCGGACCACATCTCCGCCATTTTCCAGCACTCGGCGGACCGCCTGTTCAGCCTGTGCCTGGTGAACTCCTCGCCCATTCCACGGGACGTGGCCGCCCGCTATGCCGAGGAGGGGGCGGAGCTTCTGCGGTATGACGGGGAGCGCTGCTCCAAGCTGGGAATCGAACTGATCAGCCGCCCCATCGCCATGGTGCAGGACGGCTATGTCCGCCATCACCCCAGGAACCTGGCCCAGGAGCTGATTCTGCTCCACGCGGAGAGAAACGTCCGCATTCCCGGCGGCCGGTACCGCAAGGAATGAGCGGAATGAAGAGAGGAGCCGCCGATGTCATTTTCTTTTGACACGAAAAATGAACTGTGCAAGCTGCCGGTGCAGCGGCGTTGCTGCGCCCAGGCGGAGGCTTACGGTATCCTGCTCTACTGCCATACCTTCAACGCCAGGGAGGTCCGGATTATTACGGAGAATCCCAATTTTGCCGCCCGGCTGCCCCGGCTGTTCAGCCGGGCCTTCGACCTCTGCTTCGACCGGCAGCCGGATATTTTCCCCGGCGCGGAGGCGTCTGGCAAGATGGTCTTTCAGATCACCGAACAGGAGAAGCTGGACCACATCATCAATCTTTTGGGCTATGAGCCCCGGCAGAGCCTGGCCCTCCACATCAACTTTGCCATGGTGGAGGAGGAGTGCTGCCGGGCGTCCTTTCTCCGGGGCTGCTTCTTCGCCGGGGGAAGCATTACGGACCCCGCCAAACGCTATCACCTGGAGCTGACCAGTTCTCACCTCCAGGCCAGCCGGGAGCTGGAGGTGCTGCTCCGGGAGAACGGCTACCCCCCAAAAAGCGTGGGCCGGAACAGCAGCTTTGTCACGTACTTCAAGCAGAGCGACCAGATCGAGGACTTCCTGACCCTCATCGGCGCGCCGGTGGCGGCCATGCGGATTATGTCCACCAAACTGGAAAAGGGCATCCGCAACAGTGTAAACCGCCGGCTGAACTGCGACAGCGCCAACTTGGATAAGGCGGTGGAGGCCGCCCAGAGTCAGGGAGCGGCCATTCGAAAACTGGAGGAGACGGGACGGCTCAGAAAGCTGCCGGACAAGCTCCGGGAAACGGCGGCTTTGCGGTTGGAATATCCGGAGCTGAGTTTGTCAGAGTTGGCGGAGATATTTGACCCGCCGGTGACGAAATCCTGCCTGAACCACCGCTTGCGCAAGCTGGTGGAGCTAGCGGAGGAACATTGAGCGAACAGTATTATTATAAATAAAGGAGATGGAACGCCATGAAAAAGCCGAAATGCTTCCTTGCCCACAGAGTTACTCTGCTGCTGCTTGCCGCGGGGATAATTCTGGCACAGCTGATCATCTACTTCCGCCGCCAGGACCCAGGAGCGTTTCGGACAGGTGTGGCATCCCTTCTGATTTTTCCAGTATTGGCAGGGGGACTGATCGCCAGAAGAAATATCGTATGTCCCCATTGCGGTGTACAGCTGTTCCAGGGGCGCTTTGTGCGTTTCCATTTGCCGAAGTGTTGTCCCGGGTGCAAGAAAGAACTGACAAAAGAGCAAGAATAAGGAGAACAAACAATGACTGATGCAATGACCTGGACCCAGCGTTTTCCTCTGAACTTGCAGCCTGCTATGGAGGATGTTGACCGCTTTGCGGACAACCCTCTCTGGCCGGAGTTCCGGCAGTACTTGAAAGACGCCTACGGTGCGGAGCCCCAGATGGAATTCAGTAAGTGCGGCCTGGAGCCGGGGTGGAACCTGAAATTTAAAAAGGGCAGCAAGGCCCTGACTACTGTCTATCTTCGCCCGGGCTATGTGACGGCGATGATCTCCATTGCGCCGAAGGACGAGGCTGCGGCGGAGGGGATTCTTTTCGCTTGTACAGAAGCCACCCGGACGCTGTACCAACGCACAGCGTCCTCGAAAATAGGGCGCTGGCTGATGATGGATTTGACCGCACCGGAGATTTTGGAGGATGCCAAAGCTCTGTTGGCCCTCCGGTCGAAGCCAGCTAATCAATAAGGGGGAGGGGGAGGCGTTATGTCCTTCGCTCATCTGCACGTCCACACGGAATACAGCCTTCTGGACGGCGCGTGCCGCATCCGGGACCTGCCGAAAATCGTGAAGGAGCTGGGTCAGACCGCCTGCGCCATCACGGACCACGGCGTCATGTACGGCGCGGTGGATTTTTACCGGGCCTGCAAGGCGGAGGGAATTAAACCCATCATCGGCTGCGAGGTCTACGTCACGGCGGAGGGCCGGCGCCTCACCGACAAGGTTCATGAGTTCGACTCCGAGAGCCGTCACCTGGTCCTTCTCTGTGAGAATGAAGAGGGCTACCGCAATCTCTCCTACATGGTCTCCATGGCCTGGACGGAGGGCTTTTACATCAAGCCCCGCATCGACCTGGAGCTTCTGCGGGAGCACAGCGGGGGACTGGTGGCCCTCTCCGCGTGCCTGGCGGGGGAGATTCCCCGGCGGCTGCGGAACGGGGAGTATGAGAACGCCAAGCGCTATGCCCTGGAGCTGGCGGACATTTTCGGCCCGGACCATTTTTATTTGGAGCTTCAGGACCACGGTATTCGGGACCAGGCCGTGGTAAACCGGGGCGTTCTCCGCATTCACCAGGAGACTGGGCTGCCGATGGTGTGCACCAACGACGCCCATTACCTCCGCAAGGAGGACGCGGAGGCCCATGATGTGCTCCTCTGTATCCAGACGGGGAAGACGCTGGACGACGAAAACCGCATGCGCTACGAGCCCCGGAATTTCTATCTCCGCAGCGAGGCGGAGATGGCGGAGTTGTTTTGCGATTACGAGGGGGCCATCGAGAACACGGCGAAGGTCGCGGAGCAGTGCAGCATGGACTTCACCTTTGGCAAGTACCACCTGCCGGAATTCCAGCTGCCTCCGGGATACGACAGCTTCTCCTATTTAAAAAAGCTCTGCGATGAGGGCTACCGGGCCCGCTATGGGGAGGATGAGACTCACCGGGAGCAGCTGCGGTATGAGCAGGACATGATTGAGAAGATGGGGTTTACGGACTACTTTCTCATCGTCTCCGACTTCGTCCGCTACGCCCGGAGCGTGGGCATTCCCGTGGGCCCCGGCCGGGGCAGCGCGGCGGGGTCCATGGTCAGCTACTGCCTCTATATCACGGACATTGACCCGGTGAAATACGGGCTGTACTTCGAGCGTTTCCTGAATCCGGAGCGGGTGAGTATGCCGGATATCGACATGGACTTTGGCGACACCCGCCGGGGCGAGGTCATTGAGTACGTCCGCCGGAAATACGGCGAGGACCATGTGGCCCAGATCGTCACCTTTGGCACCATGGCGGCCCGGGGCGTGGTGCGGGATGTGGGGCGGGTGATGAACCTGCCCTATGCCGAGGTGGACCAAATTGCCAAGCAGATTCCGAACCCTCCCGGGTCTCACATCACCCTGGCGGAAGCTCTGCGGCTGACCAAGTCCCTCAGCGACCTCTACGGCAGCGACGAGACGGTGAAGCGTCTCATTGATACCGCCCGGATGCTGGAGGGCATGCCCCGGAACGCCTCCACCCACGCCGCCGGGGTGGTCATCACGAAGCGGCCCGTCTATGAGTACGTCCCCCTGGCGAAAAACGACGACATCGTGGTCTGCCAATACGGCATGGTGACGCTGGAGGAACTTGGGCTTTTGAAGATGGATTTCCTGGCCCTGCGGAACCTGACGGTGCTGGAGGACGCGGTGCAGCTTTTGAAGGAGCGGCAGCCGGATTTCCGTCTGGCGGACATTCCGGAGGAGGACCCCGAGACGTATGAGATGCTGGCGGCGGGGAAGACCTCCGGCGTGTTTCAGATGGAATCCACCGGCATGACCGGTGTCTGCGTGGGCCTGAAGCCCCAGAACATTGAGGATATCACCGCCATTATCGCCCTCTACCGTCCCGGCCCCATGGATTCCATCCCGCGCTTCATCGCCTGCAAGCAGGACCCCGCGCTGATTCAATACCGGCACCCCTCGCTGGAGCCGATTCTCACGGTTACCTATGGCTGCATCGTCTATCAGGAGCAGGTCATTAAAATCTTCCAGGACCTGGCGGGCTATTCTCTGGGGCAGGCGGACATGGTCCGCCGGGCCATGAGCAAGAAGAAGGCCAAGGACATCGAAAAGGAGCGGGAGGCCTTTCTCCACGGCGACCCCGCCCGGAACATCTCCGGCTGCGTGGCGAACGGCATACCGGAAGCCACGGCGGAGGCCATTTACCAAGAGATCTACGACTTTGCCAACTACGCGTTCAACAAGGCCCATGCCGTCAGCTATGCCGTCGTGGCCTATCAGACGGCCTATTTCAAGTGCCATTATCCCAGAGAGTATATGGCGGCGCTGCTGACCAGCGTATTGGACAACTCCGACAAGGTGGCGGGCTATATCAACGAGTGCCGGGACTGCGGCATCGCGCTGCTGCCGCCGGACATCAACCGCTCGCTGGACCGTTTCACCGTGGAGGAGGAGGGCATCCGCTTTGGCCTGGTGGCCATCAAGAATATTGGCCGGGGCTTTATTCAAGCCGTCATGCGGGACCGGGAGGAACGCGGCATTTTTACCTCGCTCCATGATTTCTGCCGCCGGATGGCCGGCAGCGAAATGAACAAGCGGGCGCTGGAGAATCTGATTCGCGCCGGAGCTTTCGACTCCACCGGCGCCCGGAGGTCCCAGCTGATTCGGGTTTATGAGAAGGTGCTGGATGCTGCCGCCCAACGGCAGCGGCAGAATCTGGAGGGGCAGCTGGATTTCTTCGGCTTGTCCGCCTCTGCGGGACGCTCCCGGACGGCGGAGGAGATTTACCTGCCGGATATTCCGGAGTTCACCGCCCAGGAGCGGATGACTATGGAGAAGGAGACCACCGGCCTTTACCTCTCCGGACATCCCATGGACCAGTACCGCGACATGGTGCGGCGGCTGCGCCTGCCGAAAATCGGCGCCGTTACGGAGGATTTTACCCAGGAAAATGGGCCTACCCGGTTTGCCGACGGGCAGTATCTGACCCTGGCGGGAGTAGTGACCTCCAGCAAAACCAAGACCACCAAGAACAACAGCCTCATGGCCTATGTGGTGGTGGAGGATGAGACCGGGTCTATAGAGATGCTGTGCTTCAGCCGGACACTGGACCTGTGCGGGTCCTATCTTCGGGAGAATCAGGCCGTGGTGGTGAAGGGAAAGCTGTCCGTTCGGGACGAGAAGGCCCCCCAGCTCATGTGCGACTCCGCTTACCCTCTGGAAACGGCGGAGAGCGGGCTTCCCGACAAGCCTCCCGCCGCCAAAGCGGACAAGCTGGTGAAGGGGGAGACGCTGTATTTGAAATTCCCCTCCCTGGACCACCCGTCCCTCCGGCACATGAAGCTGGTGTTTTCCATGTTTCCCGGCACAGCTCAGGTGAAAATGGTCATGGCGGACACGCGCAAGGTCTACGGGACCCAGGTGCTGCTCCACAAGGCGCTTGTAGAGGAAGCGCAGGAGACCCTGGGCGCGGAAAACGTGGTTGTGAAGTAAAGAGCGCGGGTACGGAATAATCCGTACCCGCGTTTTTTTTGCTAAGAAGTCTGCCGGCCGAACCGACGGCGCTCTCCGCGTGTCAGTCCTTGGCCAAGGTGAAGCGGTCCACCAGCTGTTTCAGGCTGGCCGCCTCGGCGGAGAGCTCCTCGCTGGCGGCGGCGCTCTCCTGCGCGGTGGCGCTGTTGGTCTGCACCACGGAGGAAATTTGGTCAATGCCCTCGGTGACTTGGGCGATGGAAGTGGTCTGGTTTTCCACGGCCGACACCACCACCTCCATTTGGGTGGTCACATGCCCGGCGTAAATGCTGGTCTGCTCCAGGGATTCCGTGACTTTTTCCACGGCCAGACTGCCCTCGGTGACGGCGGCGATGGAACCCTCGATCAGTTCCTTGGTGGCCTTGGCGGCCTCGTCGGACCGCGAGGCCAGGTTCCGCACCTCGTCGGCCACCACGGCGAAGCCTTTGCCGGCGGACCCCGCCCGGGCGGCCTCCACAGCGGCGTTCAGGGCCAGAATGTTGGTCTGGAAAGCGATGTTTTCAATGGCGGCGATGATCTTGCTGATCTCCTCGGAAGATTTGGAAATTTTCTCCATAGCGGCGTTCAGCTCTTTGACGTGCTCCACGCTGATGTTCAGCTGTCCGCCGGCCTGATTGACGAACCGGCCCGCCTCTTCAGCGGCGGAAGAGGTCTTTTTGGCGCTGTCGGAGATATCGTTGATGGTGGCCGCCAGCTGTTCCACAGAGCTGGCCTGCATCATGGAGCCCTGGCTCAGGGTCTGGGCGCCGGTGGAGACCTGGCCGCTGGCGGCGGAGACTTGGGCGGCGGAGGCATTGATCTGGCGCATGGTGCCGCTCAGTTCCACTTTCAGCGTCCGCATGGATTGGAGGATGCTCTGGAAGTCGCCTACGTAGGCATCCCGGTGGGAGGAGCGGATATCCAGATTCTGCTTGGACATTTCGGTGAGCAGATAGCTGATGTCGTTGATAATGGTATTCAGTCCCGTCACCATTTCCGCCGTGGAGCGGGTCAGCTCCGCCGTTTCATCCTGCCCCCTGGTCTGGGGAACGGGGGAGTCCAGGTCGCCTTCCACCAGAAGCTTCATCCGCTCGGCGCAGGCCCGCATGGGCACGCTGATGTTGCTGGAGAGTTTCAGCGCCACCACAATGGAGGCCAGGATGGAAATCACGATGACCAGAATGTTGATGAACATGCCAAAGTATGTATCCGCCAGATAGTCCTTCTTCATGGCGGTGACAGCCACGCTCCACCCGTCGGTGCCGCCAACCGGGGCATAAGCGGCGAACCGGGGACCGTCGTCGTCGTGGAAGCTGCCGAAGCCCACATTGCCCTGGCGCATGTCCGCGTGAATCGCGGCCAGCTGCTTCAAAGAGGAATCGCTCTGCGCTTCCTGCTCGATGTTCTGCGTGGTAATGGTATCCAGAGTGATGTCGGCAATGGTGTCGCCGTTTTTATTAATCATATAGGCGCGGCTGTTTTTGCTGATCTGGATGGAGGACACAATATCGTTCAAGAAGGTCTCCGGCGGCACGAAATAGACCACGCCGGAGATGAGACCCCGGCTGGAGTAGAGGGGGGCGGCTACCATGATGGACAGCTCCCCGGTAATCTTGCTGACCAGAGGCTGAGAGACATAGACATTTCCCTGCATGGCCTGCTGGACATACTCCCGGTCCGAATAGTCCTTTCCATCAAAAATGCTGATGCCGTCCAAACCGATGATGTTGCCCCGCTGGAACCCGTGAAGGCTGGCGCGCTCGTCAACAATGGCCCGTTTTTCGTCCACGGGCGTGAGATTGCTGGACAGCTGGGAAATGCGGCCCGTGTCCATGGCCACGTTTTTATAGGCGATCAGTTCCTCTTCAATGCGCTCCGCCGCCAGTACGGCGGTCTCGCTCATCATCTGTTCCACCGTGGCGAGGGTGCTCCGGTAGTTCAGGCCGATGCTGGAAACACCCACTGCGATCAGGGCAATCAGGATCGTTGTCATCAAACATACCGTAATTTTCTTGCGGATACTTTTCATCTCTCTGCACCTCAATTTTACATACTGAACCGGCCTCTCTTAGCTCAATGGCCCCTTCTATTATATGGGCAGGGGAGCTGGATTGTCAATCATTTCTCTCTCTTTCTTTGGCGTATTTTCCAGTCCTGCAAAACACCCCATTTGCCGGCAGCATTCCATACTGGCCGGCAAACGGGGTGAATTGAAAGAAGCGGGGCCGCCGGATGCGGGATTTTACTTCGCGGCGATGGCCTCAATCTCGCAGAGGACGCCCTTGGGCAGGTCCTTCACCGCCACGCAGGAGCGGGCGGGCTTGGAGGTGAAATATTTGGCGTAGACCTCGTTGAACGCGGCAAAGTCCCCCATGTCGGCCAGGAAGCAGGTGGTCTTGAAGACCTTGTCAAAGCCGGCGCCGGCGCTCTCCAGAATGGCGCCCACGTTTTTGCAGCTCTGCTCCGCCTGGGCGGCGATGCCGGCGGGAACCTCGCCGGTGGCGGGGTCCACGGGAATCTGACCGGAGGTGTAAATGAAGCCGTTGACCTCATAACCCTGAGAGTAGGGGCCGATGGCGCCGGGGGCGTTCTTGGTTTCTAAAACGTTCATAGTGGGTAGTCTCCTTTTATATTTGATGGTTCTACTTTAATACAAAAGAAGAAGAAAAGCAAGGGGCGGCCAGGGAATATTTTGGATAGGTTCAACCTTTTAATTTGTGGGGACGTCCACGATTCCCGGCTGAGAGGCGGAACGAAGCGCGCCGGTATGTTGCTGAATGTAGGACTGCTCCTCTTCGGAGAATGCCTCCATGGCGGCGGAGAACGCGGCGGGGTCCGCCGCAGCCTGGGTTTGCAGGATGCCGTCCAGCGGCGTGCGGAAGTCCGCGAGGGAGTCCTTCGTCGCCAGGAGGCAGGAGAGAATCATGGAATCCCGCCACTGCTGGTCCTCGCCCACGGCGGCGTCCGCGAGGGCTTCCATCAGGGGATTGAACCAGTCGGAGCCATATTGGGCGCGGCCCAGAACGCCCCAGTTGTCCGCCGTAGCTTCCCCTGCGCAGGCCAGCAGGTCCCTGCCGTCCACTTCCTCCGGCCGGAAGTACAGGTCCAGCGTCATCTGCTGAAGCCGCTCGTTCCGTTCCATGTAGCCCTGGTCCACCTCCCGGACCTCCTCAAAGCTGCCCTCGGCGGTCTCGTGTCCGAAATAGTCCTTCACAAAGGCGTCCGCCGCCCCGATGGGGGTCAGCAGCTCGGGATGTTCCCCGGCGTCGCACCGCTCTTGCAGTTCCGCGTAGTGCTCGGCGGCGGGCTTTCCGCTGTCGGGGAAGTAGAGGTATTGACTGCCCCAGGTGTCCAGCCACCGGTCCACGGCCCAGATGCCGCCCTCCCCCTGCCGGGCGGGCTGGCGGAGAAGCAGCTGATCGTAAATACGGGTATCACCGTCCCGGATGGAATAGCGGTAGTACCGCACACAGACGAGGCCTTCCGTATCCGCCGTGATTTGACTGGTGACATCCTGGACGCTGAAGGACTGGAGGTTGTTCCGGGTGAGGAAATCCTCCCGTACCAGAGGGCCGGTTTCGTTCAGCTTTTCCCAGAGTTTCCAGTCCTCGCTCTCCATGTCGATTTCTCCGCCGGAGCGGTAAAACTGCACATCGGTGGGATGGGTGTAAGCGTAATATCGCTCGCCGTCGGTGGCGAAGATCTCCATGCCGGAGCCGTCGGAGCTGATGTGCTGCTCGAAGGCCGTCTGGTCCATCACCAGAAAGCCGAAGAGGAAGCCGCCCCCGCCGCCGAAGTCCTGCCGCGCCGCCTCATAGGAGGCTTTTTCATAGACGGAGATCAGGGGCTTCCAGCTCTCCTCCGCATCGGGGAAGTCCGTATCCACATGGAGAACATCCAGGTATTCGTTGGGCAGAGCTGCTTGCAGGCCGCCGCAGTCATAGATGGTTACATCCTCGTCTCCCTCCTCCTGGGGCGGCTGGTCCGGACCGGCGTCCTGGACGTCGCTGCCGCAGGCGGATAAGGCAAGGAGACAGGCCAGCACCAGAGCAAAGGTATAGAATCGGCGCATAAATAGAGCTCCTTCCTTTATATCAAACGCTTATGGTTCAGTATAACAGCTTCCCATAGGGAAGAAACTACAAAATCAGAACAAAAAGTAACAAATCGGGAACGAAAAAATGGCGGGTTTCCGCTGTTGTGAATCAGCGGCGAACGTGGTATAATCAAAAAGCGATTGCAATTTTGCCTGGAACTGGAGGACTTTCCAAATGAAGCTCATGGTCATCGACGGAAACAGCATCATCAACCGGGCCTACTATGGCATCCGCCCCTTGACAACCCGGGACGGGCTCTATACCCACGCCGTTTTCGGTTTTTTGACAACGCTGCTCCGCCTGGAGGGAGAGGAGGCACCGGACGCCCTCTGCGTGACGTTCGACCTCCACGCTCCCACCTTCCGCCACAAGGCGTCGGCGGCCTATAAGGCCACCCGGAAGCCCATGCCGGAGGAGCTGCGGATGCAGGTCCCGGTTTTGAAGGAAGTGCTGGACGCGCTGAACATCCCCCGCTATGAGCTGGAGGGCTGGGAGGCCGACGACCTGTTGGGCACCATCTCCCGAAAGTGCGGCGCGGCGGGCTGGGAGTGCGTTGTCGTCACAGGCGACAAGGACAGCCTCCAGCTCATCAACGAGACAACCCGGGTGAAGCTGGTTTCCACCCGTATGGGCCAGACCACCACCAAGGATATGACGGAGGCGGCCTTCCGGGAAGCGTACGGGTTTGCCCCTATTCACATGATCGACCTCAAGGCTCTGATGGGGGACAGCTCCGACAACATTCCGGGCGTGAAAGGCGTGGGGGAGAAAACCGCCATGGGCTTGGTTCAAATGTACGGTTCCATAGATCATCTCTATGACCACATGCCGGAAATCGTGACCGCGCCGGAGACCCCGGCCAAGCCGGGAATCGTCAAAAAGCTGGCGGAGGGGGAGGCGGCCGCCAGGGAGTCCTATTGGCTGGCCACCATTGTAACCGACGCGCCTTTGAACTTCCGCCCGGAGGAGAACCTGCGCCGGTCCCCTGGGCCGGAAGCGTATCCGCTGTTTCTGAAATTGGAGTTTACCAAGCTTATCGAAAAGTTTGGCCTGAGTCCGAACGGCGCGCCCGCTCCCGAAGTCCGGAGGGAAGCGGCGGTTTCCGTGGAACAGGTGACGGACCCTGTCCGGGGGGCGGAGCTGCTGGCTCTTTGGAAAGTGGCGGATCACGTGTCCCTGCTGGCCCTGCCGGACTGCTCCGCCGTCGGGGTTTTCTGCGAGGCCGGCGAGGGCGGCGCCATCATGGCGGAGCTGTTTTTCGAGCGGTATCAGGGGGACTGGAACGGCCTGCTGGCCGGACTCTTCTCGGAGGAGGTCAAGAAGGTTTCCCACGGCGTCAAGGACCTGACGCGGACGCTGCTGGAAAACGGCCTCCCGGCGGAGGGTTTCGTGTTCGACACCGCGCTTGCCGCCTATCTGCTGGACGCCACGGCGGGGAGTTATGACCTCCAGCGTCTCTTTGTCTCTTACTTCAACGAGGAGCTGCCCAAGCCCCTTTATCTGGAGCCGGACGCTTTCTCCCTTCTGGGAGACGGAGCGTCCGCCGCCGCGTCCCTGGACAGCTATGTCACGGCGGTGGACGCTTTGTACGCCGTCCTGGTCCCCCGGCTTCGGGAGCGGGAGCAGTGGGGTCTGTTCAAGACTGCGGAGCTGCCCCTGTGCCGGGTGCTGGCGGAGATGGAGCGGACAGGCTGCGGAATGGACGCCAGAGCTCTGGCCGACTTTGGCGAGAGCCTGTCCGCCAAAATCGCCGGGCAGGAGGCCGCGATTTACGAGATGGCGGAAGGAGCGTTCAACATCCAGTCCCCCAAACAGCTTGGCGAGGTTCTCTTCGAGCGCCTGGGGCTCCCCCATGGGAAGAAGACGAAAACCGGCTGGTCCACCAACGCCGACGTGCTGGAAAAGCTCCGCTGGCAGCACCCCATTGTGGACGCCGTGCTGGAGTACCGGCAGTTTACCAAGCTGAAATCCACCTACGCCGACGGGCTTTTGAAGGCCATCGACCCCGACGGGCGGGTGCGGACGAACTTCCAGATGACCGTCACCGCCACTGGCCGCCTCAGCTCCACGGAGCCGAATTTACAGAATATTCCCACGAGGACGGACCTGGGCAGCGAGTTCCGCCGGATGTTCACGGCGGCGGAGGGCTGCGTCCTGGTGGACGCGGACTACTCTCAGATTGAGCTTCGCATTCTGGCCCATATCGCCGGGGACGAGGCCATGCGGGCGGCGTTCCTGGCCGGGGGCGATTTTCACGCGGAGACGGCGGCCAAGGTCTTCCATGTGGACCGGGAGCATGTCACCCACGAGATGCGCCGCCGGGCCAAGGCGGTGAACTTCGGCATTGTCTACGGCATCTCCGCCTTTTCCCTGAGCCAGGACCTGGGGGTCACCGTTGCCGAGGCCAAGGCGTATATGGAGGCGTACTTCGCCACCTTCCCCGGCGTGCGGCAGTATATGGACGAGGTGGTCCGCCGGGCCCGGGAGACGGGATTTGTGGAAACGCTGTTCCACCGCCGCCGGGACCTGCCGGAGCTGGCCAGCTCCAATAAGAACATGCAGTCCTTCGGCGAGCGCGTGGCGCTGAACATGCCCATCCAGGGCACGGCGGCGGATGTGATGAAGCTGGCCATGGCGGCGGTTTGGAAGCGCCTCCGGGTGGAGCAGCCGGAGGCCCGGCTGGTTCTCCAGGTCCATGACGAGCTGATTGTGGAGTGCCCCGAGCCGAAGGCGGAGGCTGTGGCCCGTCTGTTGGAGGAGGAGATGGAGAACGTGGTCCGACTCAGCGTTCCCCTGACGGCGGAGGCCCACTGGGGACGAAACTGGCTGGAGGCCAAGGGATGAAGCGCTTCATCGTCCTTCTGGGCGCGGCGGGGGTCTCCCTCTCCGCTATATTTGTCCGCTGGTCCACGGCTCCGTCGCTGGTCCTGGCCGTTTACCGTATGGTTTTTTCGACGCTGCTGCTGCTTCCGGCGGCTGTGGCCCGGCGGGAGGAGTTTCGGGTTCTCCGGCGGCGGGAGCTGGGGCTGAACCTCCTCAGCGGGGCCTTTCTGGGAGTTCATTTTGCCTGTTACTTCGAGTCCCTCCGCTGGACTTCCATCGCCGCGGCAGTGGTGCTGGTGGACACGGAGGTGCTGTTTGTGGCCCTGGCCTCAGTATTGGTTCTGCGGAAAAGGCTGGGAGGCCGGGCCTGGCTGGCGGTGCTGCTGGCCTTTGGAGGCAGCGTGACAGTGGCTCTGGCGGATGTGTCCGCCGGGTCTGACGCCCTCCGGGGGAACCTGTTCGCCCTGGCGGGGTCCGTGTGCATGGCGGTCTATACCATGCTGGGGGCGGTGTGCCGCCGGACGCTGTCCACCACGGCGTACACCTCTCTGGTGTATCTCTCGGCGGCGGGGACGGTGCTGGCCGCCGCTCTGGCGGGCGGAGAGACCCTTGTGGGCTGGGGGGCCGTGAATCTGCTGGCGGGCCTGGGCATGGCGGTGTTCTGCACGCTGCTGGGGCACAGCGTGTTCAGCTGGGGCCTCAAATTCCTGCCCCCGGCTTTCATCTCTACGGCAAACCTTCTGGAGCCGGTGCTTGCGTCGGTGTGGGGGCTGCTCCTCTTTGATGAGCGCCCGGGGCCGCTGGTGATCCTGGGCGGCGGAATCATTCTGCTGGGTATCGCCTTGTATGGCCGGGAGAAAGCATAGGAGGGAGGAACCATGGAAAGACGGTTTCCCTGGAAGCGGGCCTGCGTTGCCGCCGGCCTTGGTTTGGCGCTTTGTCTTCTGCTGGCGGAGTTCGGCGCGGCGGTACTGCTGATTGGAGGCGTATTCGGCCTGTCCACCGCCTGGGTATTGGGAAAGGCATGGTGGACGGCCCGCCGGGAACGTCTGGACCAGGAACGGAGGGAGGCTGCCCGGGAGGAGCGGCGGCGTGAGGAGCTGGAGGTCCGCCGGGAAGTCTGCCGGGAGGCCCGGTACCGCCCGGAGGAGCGGAACTGTTTGGAGGATTGCCTCCAACAGGAATTGGGGCCGATTGCGGCCTGGGACCCGGGGGAGGAGGGAGATGTGCTTCGCATTGGCGAAGCGCTGATTCCGCCTACGGAGGACCTGCCTTTTTGGAAGGCCGTCACCGTGGGGGCGGGCGCCTGCGCCGTTAAGACGGAAGGACGGGGCACTCTCCGGGCGGAGCTGATGATGGCGCTGCCGCCGGATTGGGACTCTGGAGACCGCCGGCCCTGCCGGATGCTCCGGGACGCGGCGCGGCGGTTTCTCATTGTGGAGGGATTTTTGCGCTGCGGCTCTATGTACCGGGGCGTGTCCGTCCTTGGCGGGGGCTTTGCCGGCGCCATTGTGGATCGCGCATTTCCGGGCCTGCCGGAAATTGCGCCCGTCTCTTTGCCGGGGGGCGGACAGCCGGTGCGCTTTTACTGGCTGATACCGCTTCTGAAGCCGGAACTGAACTATGTTCTCCGGCGCGGACGGGGAAATCTGCGGCGGCGTTTCCAGGCTTTCCGCCCCTGGGCGGACCCGGGACGGAAGCCCTTGGCGGACGCGCTGGCCTGGTTTCAGGAGGACATTGCCCCGTTTGCCTGGTCTGAGGACGGAGAGCGCGTTTGCCTGGGACTGGAGACGGGGGAGTTTCACCAGGACCTGTTTCTCCAGGCGGGTCTCAGCGGCACGGGCTGGGACTGGGAGCGGCTGGTCCGGGAGTATCTGCGGTGGTATCAGCCCAGCGATGGACCCTTTGTGGAGTACGCCTGTGAGGAACGGGTGTTTTTCGCCGCCTCGGAGGACCGGGAGATCATGGAGCAGCTGGCTCTGGGGCTTTCGGACCTTCTGCGGGACAACCGGGCCGGGGCTTGGAGCCTTCTGGCCCCGGACAGACGGCGGTGAGATGGGAGAGGAGTTTTTGCTTTGATGGAACATAAAAGGAAGGTTCGGATTGTCCCCATGACCGGAGACCACCTGGACGAGGTGGCGGCTCTGGAGCGGGTCTGCTTTACGGACCCCTGGTCCCGGAACATGCTGGCAGAGGAGCTGGGAAACGACCTGGCCGCCTTTCTGGTGGCCCTGGACGGGCAGGGAGCCGTGGCGGGCTACGCGGGACTTCAGGTTGTGCTGGACGAGGGCTATATCCTGAATGTGGCCGTCCGGCCGGACTGCCGCCGCCAGGGTGTGGCGGGGCAGCTTCTACAGGTTTTCCTGGACTTTGCCAAGGGAAACAAGCTGGCTTTTTTGACTCTGGAGGTGCGGGCCTCCAACTATGCCGCCATCGCGCTTTACGGAAGCCGGGGCTTCCGGGGTGTGGGAAGGCGGAAGAATTATTACGAGCACCCCAAGGAGGACGCGGTTATTATGACCCTGGACCTGGGGGGAGAAGCGGAGGAGATGGAATGAAACTGAAACTGGCTTCGCCGGAGCAGGTGGCCCTGGTGTATGCGCGGGATTTGAAACCCTCCTTTCCCCCGGCGGAACTGAAGCCGCTTGCGAATATTCAGGCCATGTGCCGGGACGGCTGTTACCGGCCCTGGTGCCTTTTTGATGGGGAGGAAATCGCAGGGGAGTGCTTTTTGTGGCTGGGGCGCCCCGGCTGGGCCCTGTTGGACTATCTCTGCGTGGCGGAGAGCCGCCGGAACAGCGGCGCGGGGGCCTTGATGCTGTCCGAGATTCGCCGGGTGGAGCCGGATACGGTGATTCTGGTGGAGAGCGAGGCTCCGGTTCACGCCCCGGCCCCAGCGATGGCGGAGCGGAGGCTGGGCTTTTACGCCCGGAACGGCCTGCGGACCGCGGGATACGACACGGACGTTTTCGGCGCCCATTATAAGATGCTGTACCTGTGGCCGGAGTCCCTTCCGGACGAGAGGCTGATGGAGGAAAACCGGTGGATCTATCAGAACCGGTTCCCCAAGGAAAAGTACGAGCGCTACGTCCGCATTCCCCGGAATCCGGAGGAGGGCCCGATTGCCCAGGTGCCCTGGAATGAAGATTGAGGAAGTGAGCGTATGAAAATTTTAGGCTTTGAGTCCTCCTGCGACGAGACGGCCGTCTCCCTGGTGGAGGATGGACGGACGGTCTTGGCCGACGCCGTCGCCTCCCAGGCGGAGATGCACGCGCTGTACGGCGGCGTGGTGCCGGAGATCGCCTCCCGCAAGCATGTGGAGGCCATCGCCGCCCTGACGGAGCAAGCGCTGAGGGACGCGGGATGCGCCCGCTCCGATGTGGACGCCGTGGCCGTGACCTGCGCGCCGGGGCTCATCGGCGCGGTGCTGGTGGGGCTGAGCTTTGCGAAATCCGTGGCGCTGGGGCTGGGGGTGCCCCTGATTCCCGTTCACCACATCCGGGGCCACATTGCCGCCAATTACCTGGCCTTTCCGGAGCTGGAGCCGCCTTTTCTGGCCCTGGCCATCTCCGGGGGGAACACGCTTTTGATCGACGTGGCGGGCTATACGGACATGAAAATCCTGGGCGGCACCCGGGACGACGCGGCGGGCGAGTGCTTCGATAAGGCGGCCCGCGTGCTGGGCCTGCCCTATCCCGGCGGAAAGCCCCTGGATGAGCTGGCCCGGAAGTCCCGGGGCGGCGTCTATAAGCTGCCCCATGCCCATGTGGATGGCGCGCCCTTGGATATGAGCTTTTCCGGGCTGAAGACCGCGGTGGTGAACCTGGCCCACCACGCGGAGCAGGTGGGGGAGACGCTGGACCGGGCGGCGCTGGCCCGCGACTTTGCCCAGGCGGTCAGCGATACTCTGGTTCCCCGGACCATGGAGGCGGCCCGCCTCGCGGGGCGGAAGACCATTGTGGCCGCCGGAGGCGTGGCGGCGAACTCCGTTATCCGCGGGGACCTGGAGCGGGCCTGTCAACAGGCGGGGCGCCGTCTCTACCTGCCGCCTTTGCGCTTGTGCGGGGACAACGGAGCCATGATTGCCGCTCAGGGCTATTACGAGTATCTGGCGGGCCGCACGGCGGGGATGGAGCTGAATGCCTATGCCACCCGGGATATCTCCGAGGAAATCAAAGCGTGAAGGGAAAACCCTTCACGCTTCTGCTATTCCAAATGGGGCCGCCATTGGCACTGCCGCAGGTCCACCCGGCCGCCGGCCTGAAAGATCACCCCTTCCGCCTCCAGCAAGGCTCTTTGGGCGCCGGGGGCATGCACGTCAAAGGCGGCTTTGGTGCCGCCCAGGCGGTCCACCACCCGGTGGCAGGGGACGCTGGGGTCCTGACAGCCCGCCATGGCGTAGCCCACCGTCCGGGCGCAGCGGGGCATCCCCGCCAGCCGGGCAATCTGACCATAGGTCGCCACCTTCCCGGCGGGAATCTGCCGGACAATGTTCCGAAAGGCGGCGAAGACCTCCCCGCTCATCTCTCCCGCACCTCGTACAGGTCCGTCCTCCGCGCGGAGAGGATGGGGAGCTGCCGCCGGACGGCCTCTGCGCGGCTGAGGTCCAGATCGGCGTACAGCGTGGCTGCCTCTCCGCCGGCCCGGCAGAGGACGGTTCCCCAGGGGTCTGCGGCAATGGAGTTCCCATAGGCCACATAGGAGGCGGTCTCGTCTCTGGCGGGGGAGACCCCCACGGTGAAGCATTGGTTGTCCACCGCCCGCTGGCGGAACAACAGCTCCCAGTGGGCGGGGCCGGTGGTCATGTTGAATGCGGCGGGCACGAATATGCAGCTGGCTCCCCGCAGGCACATGCAGCGGGCCAGCTCTTCAAACCGGAGGTCAAAGCAGATGCAGAGTCCCATGGTTCCAAACTCTGTTTCAAAGGTGGTGACGGCATTTCCCGGGGAAAGGGTGTCGGACTCCCGGAAGCGCTGGCCCCCGGCAACGTCGATATCGAAGAGATGGACCTTGCGGTGCCTGACAAGCAGTTCTCCTTGTCTCCCATAGACATAGCTGGTGTTATAGACATTCCCATCCGCCAGTTCCGGGATGGAGCCGCCTACGACGTAGATTCCCAGCTCCGCCGCCACGGCGGACAGGGCGGTCTGCGCCTCGCCGCCCGGTCCCTCTCCGTAGGCGCGAAAGCAGGCGTTGTCATAGGGGCAGCAGAACATCTCCGGCAGGACGGCGATGTCCGTGCCCTGGGCTTTGGCCTCCCGGAGGCGGAGACAGGCGGTCTCGATGTCGTTCCGCTTGTTCCCGGTTACCAGCATTTGAATCAGGGCAGTGCGCATGGAAGGTTCCTCCTTTTTTGCGGATACACGGATTGTATCACAGTCCAAACCGTGTTACAATACAGGAAACAGACGAAGGAGGCCGGATGATGGCAGTTTATACGGAGAAAAAAACCTACCAGACCAAGGCCCACATGGGTATGATCGACGTGACGGAGGACTTTCAGCGCGCGGTGACGGCGGCGTGCCGGGAACACGGCATCTCCGCCGGGACGGTGACGGGGTTCACCACCGGCGGCGTGGCGGGACTGACCACCCTGGAGTTTGAGCCCGGGATGGTAAATCACGACCTGAAGGCGGCGCTGGATGTGTTCTCTCCCTATCTGGACGAACAGGGCCGCGTGGTGCCCTACTGGCATCATGAGACCTGGCATGACGACAACGGCTCGTCCCACATCAAGGCGGCGCTGCTGTCCCCCTTTATCACCGTGCCCTTCGTGGACGGAAAGATCACCGTGGGGCCATGGCAGAACCTGACCTTGGTGGAGTGCGACACAAGAAACCGGGTCCGGGACATTGTGTTTCAGGTGATGGGAGAGTGAGGCCGTGGGACTGGGCTTGGGACTGGGCCTGATGGCCGCTCTGGGAGGCGGCGCGGCGGCCTGCGTCTGTCTGGGCGAGGCCCGGCGCCTTTGGGAGCGGGGCTACAAGGTTCCGGCAGGCTGTTTTGCGGCGGGAGGCGTCTTGTGCGGAGCCCTGGCCGCCGGCGGGGCCTGGCTGGCCTGGGGTATTGCCGATGCTTTTTTACTGTAGGCTCGCAGCAAGGCGGCGGGGATATCCCCGCCGCCGTTTTTTTACGCTTCGCCGTACCAGGCCAGCATGAGCGCGTAGATGCTTTCTCCCTCCCTGGGCTCTGCCTGGAGCCAGGTGGAATCCCGGTAGGTATTGAGCAGGACCAGCTGGCTGTCCGGCCAGAAGCGGAGACTCAGGTCTCCGATGACCGCCAGCAGGGAACCGGCGGGCATGTCGCCGGGGTTCTCGGCGATGCTCCAGTCATACCCGGCGGTGAAGCGCTCTGCCAGGGCGGGCCCGTTTCCCTCCCGGAGGTTCACATCCCGCCGCTGGCCTCCCTCCGGGGACAGCAGCGTCAGGTTGACGGTATCCGCCTCCAGCAGCCGGTCCAGAGCCGCCTGGGCAAGGGCGGCGGCGGAGATGTCGACGGTATGCCGGAGGGTGACGGTTCCCAGGGGAACATGGATGAGCCGCTTGGGAAGCTGGTCCGCCGTGGGCCACAGGTCCTGCCGGATGGAGAACTGGTAATGGAACCTGGTGCTGTATGGGTCCGAGGCGTCCTCCCAGAAGACGAGATAGAGGCCCTCCGGGAAACAGGGGTCCACCCAGCGGTCCGTACTGTCCAGGGCCGGGGAGTACTGGGGTTCCGGGGTGTGGAGTTCATAGCGGACGCGGTAGACCGGGAAGGACTCCCCCATCAGCTCCAGGTTATGGGGGCCCTCGAGATTGACGACGCGCCAATCGTCGTAGGGTTCTCCGGCGGCCTCAAAGGCCCGCTGAACCTCCTCCTGGGCGGCGGTTATGACGGGGCCGGGAAGGTCCGGCCAGTCCAGAACGTGATAGGCAAACCGCCGTTGGTCGTTGTAGACCAGCAGGTTCTCCCCGTCGAAGTACAGCGTCCGGTATACGTCGGACTGGAGGGCGGCGTAATCCGGTGTGAAGGACAGGACGTGGGCTCGGAAGGGCATGGAGCGGGTGGCGGGGTCCCAGCCGTCGAACCGGAATTGGGCCCCACCCCCCCAGAGACCCCATACCAGCAGAGATTCCAAGTCCGCCCGGTAGTACTTCCCATCCCGGCGGAAATAGAGACAGCCGTCAAAGACCAGCTCGTTTTCCCCGTCGCCGTCCAGGTCGATGTGCCGGGGATAGGGGGCCTCCACCCGGGCCAGGAGAACGGGCCAGCCCGCTTCATTGAGATAGTAGTACTCATGGGTGAGGGTCCGGGGGCCGTCGTTGGCGTTGTAGGTGATGCGGAAGCCGTCGTGGCCCAGGAGATTGCGAAAGAGGGAGGCGCTGTACTTCCCGCCGGCTCCGGGGCGGAAGGACCAGAAGGGTTGGGGCCAGGAGCTCAGCACGGTGCGCTGCACCCCAGCGAAGACCTCGTCCCCGCCGGAGAAGAACATCAGGCCATACTCTCCCAGGACATGTTCCGGGTCCTCCAGGCTCCCCAGCATCTGCTGGGAGCCGTAGGGGAAGGGAAGCTCCGGCGCTTCCTGGGGCTCATAGGGCTCCAGGTGGTCCAGGGGGATGGCGGAAACGGGCTCCCAGTCCGGCGGTTCCGGATGCTTCAAGCTTTCGCAGGAGAGAACCGTCTCCCGGATGCGCTCTACTACTGTGTTCATCAGCGACATGCCTTCGGTCCGGCCCTCCTTCAGCTCCGGGGCCCAGGCGACCCGGGCCAGACCGTATTGGTACTGGCCGTCGCTGCCCAGAATTTCCATGTTTTTGGGCAGGTAGTATGGTTCCAAATCCAGGCGGTAGAGGGAGCAGAGCCGGCCCAGGGGATTCGACAGATTGGAGGACAGGCTGACCTGCATGCCCCAGTAGACCCGAAGCAGCTCGCCTTCATCCAGGTCGAAAAACTCCGGCGGGTTCTCCGGGGTGTAGACCACCAGCTTAGACAGGATGTCGTCCTCCGGTTCGCCATAGCTTCCCAGCTCCTCCGCCAGAGCGGTCACAGCCTCGTCCACTGTGCCGAAGGAGGCCGGTTCCTCCGGCTTCTTCGCGCCGGTGAAGGTGACGGCGCACACCAGCGCTGCCAGGGAAATGACCGCGAAGAGGGCGGCGCCCAGGTGCCTCCGGTTCTCCGCGATGCGGGTGACACGGTCCATCAGCCGCCGTTTGTCCGAGGTCATGGTGGTGGCGGAGAGAAGGGGATTCGCCGGGGCCGCCCGCACGGGGATGAGGGACAGCAGGGTCCGGCCATAGGGTACCCGTTCCGCCTCGCCTAACTGCCGGAGGACCCCCTCGTCACAGGCAAGCTCACAGTCCGTCCGGGAGGCCAGCGCCGCCCACCAGACCAGAGGATTGAACCAGTAGATCACCAGGCACAGCCCCCGGAGCAGGGACCAGAGGGGGTCGAGATGCCGGGCGTGGGTCTCCTCGTGGGCCAGCACGTGGCGGAGACTGTCCGGTGAAGTCAGGGCGGCGGGAGTCAGATAGATGGCGGGCCGGAACAGCCCAAACAGGCAGGGAGAGGGCAGACCCTGTTCCACCATATAAACCCGATACTTAGAATCGCAATTATTGTAAGGCGTTCTGGCTTTACGGAGACTTCGCCAGAACAGCAGGTTGGACAGGATCAGCCAGCAGGCCATGGCCGCGCATCCGGCGTACCAGATGGGGGGCAGGAGGTCCGAGAGGAGAATTTGCCGCTGGTATTCCTCCGTAATTTTCACCTGGTTTCCCTTAAGATCCTGGTCGAGGAAGGTTCGGGAGTTGTCCGGCGTGGCGGGGCCGACGGCTACTTGGGGCGTGCGGGGTATCCCCCAGACGTAGCCTCCATCCGTCCGCCTAATGGTCATCCGATACGGGGCGGCGTACAGGGATTCCACCTGGTCCGCCACCGGTTCCGCCGCCGTCAGCAGGCTGAACTCCGCCGCCGGGAGGTTGACGGGAACCAGCAGCCGCAGCAGAACCAGCCCCCAGAGGGCGTACTGCACCCGCCGGGAGAGGGTCCTCCGGAACAGCCGCCGGAGAACCAGCAGAGCCAGAATCAGCGCGGAGGAGGTCAGCAGAATTTCCTTCATGTTCCCTCACCTCCCGCCTTGTCCAGGATGGCAGACAGCTCCGCGATGTCGGATTCCGTGAGCTGGCGGCTCTCCACCATGGCGCTCATCATAAGACCCAGGCTACCGCCGTAGACCTTGGAGAGGAAGCTCTCCGTTTCGTCCCGGGCGGCGTCCTCCCGTCGGAGGATGGGAAAATAGCGCTTGGCCCGTCCGCCCTCCTCGTGGCGAACGGCCCCCTTGGCCTCCAGACGGGAGAGCATGGTGATGACGGTGTTTTTGCTCCAGCCGGTCTCCTCCCGGAGAGCTGCTGTCAGCTCCGTAATTGTTCTGGGGGAGTGGTCCCACAGGCGGCGCATCAGCTTCCACTCGCTGTTGGACAGATCGATTTTCATAGCTCCACCTCCTAATCAGGTACACGACTGTCTACCTAAAGGATAGCAGAAAGGTAGACGTTTGTCAACCTGCAAATGGCCTACAAAACAGAAACGCCCTCCGTTGGACAGCGAAGGGCACTTTGCCGACTGGAACCGGCGAGCGGTTTTCCACTTTTTGCCGAAATTTCCATGTCCTTCTTATTGATTTCGACAGAAAGCCATGGCGGGACGTGCTATCATCAGATACAAAGGCCCGTTCCGTGCGGGACTGTGACAAAAAAAGGCGAACCAGGTATATTTTTGACGGAAAAGGGGAAAGATATGGAAATCCAGGTGAAAAGCGCGGACCGGAATCTGCTGCTGGAGATCAGCGGGGAACTGGATCACCACGGGGCCCGGAGCGCCCTCCGGGAGCTGGAGGAGGCCCTGGACGCAGCCCTGCCCCGCAAGCTGGTGCTGGACCTGTCGGGCATCACCTTTATGGACAGCTCCGGTATTGCGCTGATTCTGCGGGCCCAGCAGAAAATGCGGCTGCTGGACGGCAGTCTGCTGGTGCGGGGAACGCCGCCCCAGGCCCGCAGGGTACTGGATGCCGCCGGCGTCAGCCGGCTTGTGACGATCAAATAAGGAGGTTTACATAATGAGGACCAAGGCAGTCAACGAGGTCGCGCTGGAATTTCCCAGCCACAGCTGCAACGAGAGCTTCGCCCGGGCTTCGGCGGCCTGCTTCGCCGCCCAGATGGACCCGACGCTCAACGAGCTGGAGGATATCAAAACCGCTGTCAGCGAGGCGGTGACCAACGCCATTGTTCATGGCTACCCGGATGCCATCGGCTCCGTTACGCTGAAGCTCCGCTGTCTGCCGGGGAACATTCTGGAGTTGATTGTGAAGGACCGGGGCCGGGGCATTCCCGATGTAAACAAGGCCCGGCAGCCCATGTTCACCACCGGTGGGGAGGAGCGTAGCGGCATGGGGTTTACGATTATGGAGAGCTTTATGGACAAGGTGACGGTGCGGTCTGCCGTGAACAGGGGGACCACGGTGGTGATGAAGAAAAAACTGGCGCCCCGGCTGAAGAAATGAGCGCCGCGCTGGAGCTGCTCCGGGCGGCGCAGCAGGGGGATCGGGATGCCTGCGAACAGGCCGTTATTGAAAACAACGGGTTGATTTGGAGTGTGGTCCGGCGCTATTATGGCCGGGGAGTGGAACCGGACGATCTCTATCAGCTGGGCTGTCTGGGCTTTTTAAAGGCGGTTCAGGGTTTTGATTTCGACTATGGAACCTGCTTTTCCACCTATGCCGTGCCCAAGATCGCCGGGGAAATCCGGCGGTTCCTCCGGGATGACGGGGCTGTGAAGGTCGGGCGCAGCATACGGGAACAGGCGCAGACCCTCTATACCGCCCGGGAACGCCTCCGCCATGAGCTGGGCCGGGAACCGGCCCTATCCGAGCTGTCGGAGGCCACGGGCCTGACGCCGGAGGAGATCGCCCGGACGGACCTGGCCACCGACACGCCGGAGTCCCTCCAGCAGGAGACGGCGGACGGCCTGACCCTGGAGGGAGCCCTGGGCACGGAGGCCCCGGAGGAGGTAATGGTGGAGCGGATAGCCCTCCGGGAGGCCATCGACCATCTGCCGGAGAAGGAGCGGATGACGATTCTGCTCCGCTATTTCAAGGGTCTGACGCAGGAGCAGACGTCCCGGGTGGTGGGGGTGTCCCAGGTGCAGATATCCCGGCTGGAGCGCCGGGGGCTGAAACGCCTGCGGGAGAGCTTTGAGGCCTGAACCAATCCTCCCCCTGGAACTCCGTCATGGTATTCCAATAGCGCTTGGGCATATGAGTCATCCGAAGACGGGGATTTTCCCGTTCCTTGATGGCGATGGTATCGTAAAACCGTTTCCAAAGAAGGCGGTAACGGGCTTCCGTCTCATCCGGCGGGGCCATTTGAAAGGAGTCCAGAGGCTGGATGCTCCACCGGCCGGGGACGTGGAACAGCGCCTCCTTATGGGTTCGGTCGTAAAGGAAGAACCGCTCGTTGTGAAAGCGGGCACAGAAATGCCCGGCCAGCATAGGAAGGACCCGGTTCTTTGGCTCAATTTCGCCGCCCAGTACGCCGCCCAAATCAGAAAAGCGGACGAAGCCCTTCAGCAGGTGGACCTCGCCGCCCAGATGCTGAACGGCCTTGATGACCGGATAGAACGTTTCGTCGGAGCGGTTTCGAAGGAAGCCGGGCCCCTCCCGCAGCAGCTTGGCGGTCAGGCGAAAAAGATGGAGCTCTTTTTCCGGGAGACAGGTCCAAAACCCGCGCCGCAGCAGAAGCGCCGCCTCCTGGGACAGCGCCGTCACCTTCCGCAGGACCCGGTCCGCGTGCCCCGGGTCCGTGGGAACGGTTCTGGAATCAAACAGGGTAAAAACAGCGTCCTCGCCGGAGTAAAATCCGGCGGGGCTTTCTTTATAGGCATAGCTGTCGAACACGCAGGAGAGAAACCCTTCAAAGCTGCCGTCGTAATAGTAGATAACATCCATCAGAACATCCTCAAGCCGGCCGTCAGGCCGGTTCGCTTTGGTCGAACAGGGATAGCTGCACCATTTCCTGCTGCGGCAAAAGGGGCCGCTCCGCGGCGATGAGCCCCCGGAGAAGGCTGTCCGGTGTGAAGCGCAGACCCTCCGCCATTTTGCCGGAGGCCGTGAGAAAATATTGGGCCCGCTTCATAACAACGCCCAGCTTTCTCAGGTTGTCGATGTGGAGGGGACCCGTTCTGCGGGCGGAGAGGATGCGCCGGGCGGAGGTGACGCCCACACCCGGAATCCGCAGCAGCGTTTCATAGGCGGCGGTGTTGACCTCCACCGGGAAAAAATCCAGGTGGGCCAGGGCCCAGCTGCATTTGGGGTCTACGCGGGTGTCAAAATCCTGGTTTCCCTCGTCCAGTAGTTCCTCTGCCCGGAAGCCGTAAAACCGCAGCAGCCAGTCCGCCTGATAGAGCCGGTGCTCCCGCAGAAGGGGCGGCTTTACATCCTTAGCGGGAAGAAGGGCGTGCTCCACCACTGGGACATAAGCGGAGTAGAACACACGTTTTAGACCGTATTGGTCGTAAAGCCCCTGCGTCAGGCGGAGGATATGGAAGTCCGTGTCCTGCGTGGCTCCGACGATGAGCTGGGTGCTCTGTCCGGCGGGGGCGAAGCGGGGAGCGTGGCGGTATTTCACCAGCTCCTCCCGGCTCTGCCGGTTCCGGGTCTGAATCTGGCGCATAGGCGTCAGAATGGCGCCCTTTGTCTTGTCCGGGGCCAGGGTTTTCAGTCCTGCTTCCGAGGGCAGCTCAATGTTCACGCTGAGCCGGTCCGCCAAAAAGCCCAGCCGCTCCACCAGTTCCGGCGCTGTGCCGGGAATCGCCTTGGCGTGAATGTAGCCGTTAAAACGGTAACGCTCCCGCAGAAGGGCCAGACAGCGGATCATCAGCTCTGTGGTATAGTCCGGACTTCGAAAGACGCCCGAGGAGAGGAACAGCCCCTCAATGTAGTTCCGGCGGTAAAAGTGGAGGGTGAGGTCCGCCAGCTCCTCCGGGGTAAAGGCCGCCCGCTTCGTCTCGTTGCTCCGGCGGTTGACGCAGTATTTGCAGTCGTATGCACAGCGGTTGGTCAAAAGGACCTTCAGCAGGGTGACGCAGCGCCCGTCGGCGGAGAAGGTATGGCAGCAGCCCGCCGTGGAGGTGGAGGTGTTGCCGATGTATCCCTTTTTCGCGGTGCGGTTCCCGCCGCTGGAGGTGCAGGCGGCGTCATATTTGGCGGCGTCGGTGAGAATGGTCAGCTTTTCCAGAACGTCCATTGCTTCTCCCCCAGAGTCCGCCAGAAAAATACGGCCCAGGCGTCCGGAAGTGTTTTCCGGCAGACCGCCGACCCGGCGCGGGCATGCCGGGTTGGCCGCTCGATAAGGTCAATCACGCGGAAGAGCTGGGCGGTGAGCATTGCCACGCCCAAAATGGTGAAAAAGAGAGTCCAGCCGGTCATAGGAAAACCTCCCGTTCCGTATTAGAAAATTTGTTCGATTCATATTGTAACTCGAACAACCGTTCCTGTCAAGAGAAAAAACAAAAACGGCGGAAAGGAAACCGTCTGCTGTCCTGAAATTTCCAGGAATCTCTGGTCTTTTCGTCCGTTTTGTGGTATCATCAGACAATTACATAAATAAGGAGACGCGCTTCATGAAACGCTGCTTTATTTTCGCCGCCGGAAGCTATTACGGTCTGCGGGAGCGCCCCGCCTCCGGCGATGTTGTCATCGCTGCCGACGCGGGCTATCGGATCTGCCTGGAAGAGGGCATTGTACCGGACCTTCTCCTGGGGGACTTTGACTCTATGGAGCCTCCGGCGGACGCCGCCCCCATCTTCCGCCTGCCTGTGGAGAAGGACGACACGGATACCATGGCCGCCCTTCGAGCGGGACTGGAACGAATGTGCGATACCTTCTATATTTACGGAGGGACCGGCGGAAAGCGACTGGACCACACGCTGGCAAATCTCCAATCCCTTCTCTTTCTCCGCCGGAGGGGAGCCAGAGGATTTCTGTACGACGATGACTTCCTCTGGACCGTTCTGGAGAATGAGGCGCTGGATATTCCAAAGACGGTGGAGTGGGGCCTGTTTTCCGTTTTCTGCCTGGGGGACCGGGCGGAGGGCGTGGATGAGAAGGGCTTTCAGTACCCTCTGCAAGACGCCGTGCTGACTCCGGATTTTCCCCTTGGAGTCAGCAACCATATCCTGGAGCCCCGGGCGCGGATCGCCGTTCGGAACGGGACGCTGGCCGTGGGTTGGGAGCTGCCGCCGTTAGACTGAAGATAGAATAACGAAACGACAAAAGTGTGGTTGCGTATTTAAAAAACTTCATGTATAATGAACAACAACGGAAAGGTCGACCTTTCTGGAATATGATATGACCGTGGGACCGAGGACGGGCACGGGGGCAAGGAGTTTTTTATGGCGGCGTTTACCGTAAATGGCAAATCTGTTACCGTGGAGAAAAACCAAAAGCTGATTCGTTTCCTGCGGGATGAGCTGGGCCTGACCTCGGTGAAGGATGGGTGCAGCGAGGGCGCCTGCGGCACCTGCACAGTGCTGATTGACGGCAAACCCACCCGGGCCTGCATTCCTCAGACGGACAAGCTGGATGGAAAGAGCGTCCTCACGGCGGAGGGACTGACGGACTTTGAAAAGCGGGTTTACACCTATGCCTTCGGCCAGGCGGGGGCGGTCCAGTGCGGGTTCTGCATCCCGGGCATGGTCATGTGCGCCAAGGCCCTGCTGGACGGGAACCAAAGTCCCACCCGGGAAGAGGCGGCGTTCGCCATCCGGAACAACATCTGCCGGTGCACCGGGTATGTAAAGATCATTGACGCCATTTTGCTGGCGGCGGAGCTGTTCCGCTCCGGCGAGGTGCCGGAAGTTCCCTCCGACTGGTCCCTGGGGGCCAGGGTGCCCCGGGTGGACGTGGAGGAAAAGGTCACAGGCACGGGCATCTATCCCGATGATGTGTACATGGAAGGCATGATCTACGCCAGCGCCGTCCGCTCTCAGTATCCCAGGGCGAGGGTTCTGGCCATCCATACGGAGGAGGCCGCGGCCCTGCCCGGTGTGGCGGGGATTTTCACCGCCGCCGACATTCCCGGCAGCAACAAGGTGGGCCACCTGAAAAAGGACTGGGACACCATGATCGCCGTGGGAGAGATCACGCACTATCTGGGCGACGCGGTCTGCATCGTCGCCGCCGAGGATCAGGAGACGCTGGCGAAGGCCAAAGCCCTGGTAAAGGTGGATTACGAAGAACTTCCCATGGTGCGGAATCCCCAGGAGGCTATGGCCGAGGGCGCGCCCCTGGTCCACCGGGAGGGGAACCTTCTGGCGCACAAGCACATCCAGCGGGGTGATCCGGCGGCGGCTATCGCAAAATCCAAGCATGTGCTGAAAGAGACGTTCTCCACTCCCTGGACGGAGCACGCCTTCCTGGAGCCGGAGTGCGCCGTGGCCTATCCCGACGGGGACGG
>Ga0073907_1001136_pt1 | contig 35927 bp, 38 predicted proteins | sample GluameincwithD2O_FD_65483 | JGI IMG/M metagenome (GOLD analysis project Ga0073907, IMG submission 65483) | Mouse cecum microbial communities from Vienna, Austria - Glucosamine amended microcosms incubated with D2O | ecosystem: Host-associated > Mammals > Digestive system > Large intestine >... | reverse complement strand
TTTGGTTGCTTTGGCTTTCATGGCTATTTTCGGCAAACTGGACTGGAAAAAATTCTCAATGCTGGCTGTCGGTTTGGCTATTTTGGCTGCTGCCGGCGCTATCGTTGACTATGCAACCGGCGATGATGCTGGAGCGGATTTCAGTGATAGTTTTGGGAAAAGTGCACAGTCGTCGATTTAAAAATGTTGTTTGATTAAAATTGTATTCAATTTCTCTTTAATATATTTAGCAGCTCGGAGCAGCAGGCAACCAGCATTCCTGCTGCTCTTTTGTTTAGAGCGAGTGGAATTTTTCTAATTCGAGCAGTTTTTGTTTGATGTCCAGACCGCCGGCATATCCGACTAGTTTTCCGTTTGAGCCGATGACTCTGTGGCAGGGAATGATTATGCCTATAGGATTTTTGTTATTGGCCATGCCGATTGCACGGCAGGCTTTCGGATTACTTATTTTAACGGCCATGTCTTTATAAGAAGCCGTTTGCCCGTAGGGAATAGTCAGGAGGGCTTGCCATGCCGCTTGTTGAAATGTTGTTCCTTGGGGGGCTAACGGCAGTTCAAAAGTTTTACGGTAGCCGTTGAAGTATTGTTGCAGTTGCAGCCATGCTTCTTTTATCAGTTTGGTTTCTTTAATTTCGGCATTTTGCGGTAGTTTGGGGCTGTTGCCAAAATTGCAGTTTGTCAATTTATTATTCTCTTCAGCCAAAGTCAGCAAACCGAACGGCGATTCATAAGAGTATTTAAACATGGCTTATTTTTTATTTAACGGAGAATCTTTTATGCCGATGCGGCCGATAAAAGGGAGCTTTAATGCCGGACGATAAAAATCAATACCGAAAGTCATGCCCAACAGGTTGACTTCTATGCCCTCGGCTTTTCCTATCGTTATGCCAAACAAGCCCCAGAGCGAAAGCTGATAGCCGCTGCCGCTTTCCGAATTTCCGAAAAAATCGCCTTTGTTTATCCAGTCTTTGCCGATAGCATGCGGCGGCAATTCAACGGTCAGTTCGGGAGTGTTGCGGATGATATTGGCAATAAATGAATTGCTGTTTGGGCCGGGCCAGACATTGTAATAAGTTTTATAGGGGTAATCGTTTACATATTTGATGATTTTGGGTATTGCCCGCTCAGCTTTTTCCCCGCGGATTTCTTCAATCAATTCGGGTTTGGAGCCATACCAATAACGGTCGGGAATGTCTTGTTTGACAACAACGGCGTTACCGGAGAAATAAAGATTCCAGCCCATAACCTGATAAGTAACGTAGTAATCGGCATCTTTTTCTTTCGTGGCTATCCAACTGTGTACGGACAGATAACCGCGCCAGTTGATCGTGCGGGCCGCATAGACCTGTACAACCGCTTCCGAAACTTCTGACGGTGCCGGAGCTATTCCGGCGCTGTCTCTTCTGGCTGTCCGCCAATCTCTGTGTGTTAGAATCATGCTGATAATTAGTCCGGTCAAAAATACGCCAAGCAGATATTTATAAAAAGTTTTGTTTTTTAAGAAACATAAGTTAATTTTCATAATATAGATATTCCTGATTATATAAAACTCAAGCTTTGGCTGGTTTTTGCAATATCCGTGGTTATTTTGCGCGCATCTTCTTCCAGTTCCATATTTTCAAAGATATACAATGCGTCATGAAAATAATCGAGGGCTTCTTCCAGCAGGGCTTTATCAGAATTATGTTTGCCGAGGCGGTAATAGATTTCGCCGATGCTTTCCTGAATCTTTGCCCAAGATAACGGATCTCGTTTTTCCGTAATGACTTTTTGCCGGTTTTTATAGCAGGCGATAGCCAGTTCAGAGATGTCTTCGCTGTGGCTGAAACTTCCCAGAAGCGCCAGCATGTGAGCCAGTTCGCCTTGAATATTTGCCCAAAATTCAGGGAAAAGCGCATAGGTATAAATTTTTTCTGCTTCGCGTAACTGGAAGACGGCATCTCTTAAAGCCTGAATATCTTCTTTTTGGCGCCAGTAGTTAAAAAACAGGTGTGACAACCGGTATGAGATATAGCCGTAGTCGTAAGGGTAGTTGTATTTGCTTAAATATTTCTGGGCTTGGCGGAAATAATTGATAGCGTTTTTGAAATGGGAATCCGGGCGGCGCAACGAATATTCGCCGGCATTGTCATACAGCTGGGCTATGTGGTTGTAAATGCAGCCGAGATGAATGGGGTTTTTTATTAGATCCTGATGTTTCAGCGCCGTATCAAACAGATTTTTTACAATTTTATAGTCTTTGACATCTCCGCGGTCATAGGCATAGCTCAAATAGATAATGCCCAGAATATTCATCACATAAGGCATATATTCAATAGACAATGTTTTTGCGGAATTGTCTTTTGACAGCAGGTTGATGTTTTTTTTAAGCAGAAATTTTTTCTGAATCTTTGCCTGTTTATCTTTCGGATTTATTGCGCTGATAATGGCACCGTATATCAGGTTGCCGAGAGCTGGCGGAAATTTTTCCGGATTTGCCGCAATGTCTGCCGGAATGTAAAAACTGTCCATTAATGAGACAAAAGCATTATCTTCTTTTTCATATTGGTTAGTATTTTGGAAATTGATACGTATTTTTTCGCCTTCGCGGTAGCCCCAAACCAAGACATCTGCACCGGTCTTGTCAATAATCTCCTGCCCTTTGTCTATCAGGTCAAAAAGGGTTCTGCTATCCAGATTGAGAAAGGTTTTGGAAAAGGGTTCGTCAAAATAAGTAACGCTCAGCCCTTCCTTGTTTCCCATTTGCCGTGCGATTATCTCGCCGCTGCGGCTTTCGACGCTGTCTGAAAATTCTATAATGACGGCTTTGAAATTAATTTGCTGATAAGCTGCGAAAGTGTCGTCAGCCTCAGCCGATCGGGTGACTGTATGTAATTTGTCTTTTATCCAGTGCAGCAGCTTCATTTTAGCCTCTGCCTATATTGTTTTTTATATCTTCGATATTTTGGCGAATATCATCTATGAAATCTTTGTTGATTTCTTTCAGCCCTTTATCCGGCGTTTGCCAGTTTTTAAGTTTGTTCAGGAACCATGCGCCGAGAACTATACTTAATGCCGGAAGAGAATAAGCATTCGGCGAATAAAGCTGGAAACAGCCGATAATAATGAAAACTATTTGTAATTTGAATAAAAAGGTGCAGATTTCAACCGGCGACAAACCGGATATGTTGGCCTGATAGTAGGTTGTGTTGGCCGTTAAACTTTCATAGCGGTCGCGCAATGATATTTTTTTTACGGCAGACTGAAGCAATTCCAAAATGTAAAAAGCAATAAAGATAAAATTACACGGAGCGAGCCCTTCGGCACTGCTGAAAACAAGAAGCCAGCCGATAACGAATCCTAAAACTTTGCAGGAATCCTGTGTCAGGCTCAAGCGCGCCGGATACCAATTAAGGATGAGAAAGCTGCCGCTGACAGACATCAGCGAGATTGCAACCATTGTGTAAAACAGCGGAATGGCGTCAATGATGCCGAAAACGGCAAATGCGGCTCCGATACAAAATGTCTGGGTGCCGATGAGGCCGTCAACGCCATTGAGGATATAGTAAAAATTGCTGAATAAAAACCATATGGATAAAATGCAGATACGGTCAAGCCAGAAAGGCAGGTGCCCGTTAAACATTAAAAAGTCCGCAGGCAGCAGAAAAACTGAAATTCCGGCGGCCAGAAGGATTGCAGCCGGAGTAAAGCGGGCGATTTTCGGCAAGAGGGAAACGGCATAAACGGCGCCGGCCAGCAACAACGGAACAATTACCTGCAACCAGCCTATTTCATGAATAAAATCCCTTTGGGTGGGCGTGACGGCATATGCTAAAGAAAAGCAAATGAGGCAGCTCAGGTAGAAAGGGGCTGCGGCAAGGTTTTTTTTGAGAGACGCCATGTTTTCGGGAAAAGACATTTTTATATATGCCAGAGAACCGATAAAACTTATAAAAAAGCTGGCAAAAAAAGTTCCGAGAGTCAGAATAAGCCAGGTTTCCATGCCAAAATCCCTTCAATAAACAGTTATTATTTATTTTTTATAACCGTTTTCATCCTTATCTTCAAGCGGCTTTACCGCTTTATGCTAAGATAAATATTATTTTTTTAACAACTGGTTGTAGTTATTTTTTATCAGTCGGCCGATTTGCGGCATTTTGCATTTGAATGTTTGGGCTTTGTTTATTAGCAGCGAATAGTAAGAATCCAGTTCCGCGGCATCATGCGCGCGCAATCGGCGGTTTTTTTTGAAGTAAAAATTGCGCGGGGTTTCAAGCAATTGCCGAAGCTGGTCGTTTTCTGAAAGCTGAATCTTTTCGAAAGCTGCCAAACGGCAGATTTCCGCGATGGCTGAAGATATTGCCTTTTTGCTTTCTTTGTTGTTTAAAATGTCTGAGATATGCTGCCTTTGCGCAGAAAAGAGATAGCCGATAATAAAAGGGGCGAAGTTTTCCCAGAAATTCTGCTGCGCATTGTTGCATCCGGCAATTTTAATATCCGAGGTTCGCAAAACGCCGGTAAGAATCTCGGTTTCTTTTTCATTTTTTGTTGTTGTCAGCGTTATTTGCGGCATTGGTCCAAAGGCTGTTAAGGCTGCGTTATCCAGTTCCAAAAAGCCTTTAAAATAGGCTTGGGACGCTTTGCTGCCGAGCAAGGGCCTTATTGTGTCCGGATTTTCAATATAATTGAAGCAAACCAGCGGACTGTTCGGGTAGGTCTTGCAGGGAAGCAGGGAAAGATTTGATTTTAGGCTGTAATGTTCTGACGCAACAATAATCAATTGCGGTTCAACGGCAATGCGCGAAGTTGCCGGAACGGTGAAGCTGTTTTTTTGCAGATTGTATTCTTCTTTGAGCGTAAAGCTGATGTTTTTTAAAGATGTTGCCGGCGCTTTGGCGTTTAATAAAAAGACATTATTGCCGCTTTGTTTGAATTTTGCCGCTAAGAACAAAGCCAGTGGGCTTTCTCCCAAAATATAGACGGGTTGTGTGCTGATTGGTTCTGCCACAGCCGTTTCTTTTGCCTGTTGAGAAAATCTTTTAAAAAACATTTAAGCTCCTTTTTGCAAACGGGCTATGAAAAAGGCATCGCTGCCGCCAGATGCCGCCAAGTGGCCGGGCAGGGTGCGTATAAAGCCTTCCGGAGTGATGATTTCTTCAAGGTTGCGGCCGATTTCTTGCGAATTAACCGGCTTTACGGAAAATTCGGGGTGATTTTTGATAAATTCTTCAATACGCTTTTCCCCTTCGTCTTTAGCAATTGAACAAGTGCAATAAACCAGGCTTCCGCCTTTTTTTAAAGCGTTGCCGGCAACGTCAAGAATATCTTTTTGCAGGGCTGCCAGCTTTTCAATATCCTGAAGCCGTTTGATATGGACAAGTTCCGGGTGGCGGCGGATCGTGCCGGTGGCTGAGCAGGGGGCGTCAAGCAAAATGGCGTCATATGCCGGTTCGGAAATGTTTTTCAGATATTCTAAAGCGTCGGCGCAAATGATTTCGGCGTTGAATTTCAGCCGTTCAAGATTTTCTTTGAGTTTTTGCAGGCGCGGTTTGGAAATGTCAAGAGAGGTGACTTCGGCGCCGGCATTTATCAGCTGTGCAGTCTTGCCGCCCGGTGCGGCGCACAAATCCAAAACTTTCAGCCCTTTTATGTTTCCGAGGGTTCGGGCTGCCAGCGAAGCGGCAAAATCCTGAACCCACCATTCGCCTTCATTGTAGCCTTCAAGCATGTTAATCCGCCCGTTGTTTTTCAGGCGGATGGTGCCGTTGGGCAACAAGGTGCCGCCGAGTTTGTCCGCCCAGCTTTGCGGATTGTTTTTGACGCTCAAATCCAAATCAGGTTCGGCCATTGCCGCCCGCTGGATTTTTTGTATGGTTTTTTTGCCGTAATCCTGATTGAGAATCCGGAAAAACTCCGGTGGAAAAAATTCGCCCGAATCCGATTTTTTTAATTCTTCTTTTTGTTCGGCAACTTTTCGCAAAACGGCATTGACAAAGCCGCCGACATATTTGTCGGCCGTTTTTTTCGTGATTTCGACATAGGAATTGATGACGGCATAATCGGGAGTGTTAAGGTATAAAATTTCCGCCGTTCCCAGATACAACGCGTATTTTCCTGACGCAGCCGCGGCCGGCAGTTTCTTTTTTACAAATTTTTTTAAAGTTTTTTTGATGAAAACCAAATGGCGCAGCGCGGTCAAAACCAACATATTTATAAAAGCGGAATCCTGCGGCGGAATTTCCGGCATGCCGAGTTTGGCATCACTGAAAAAGACTTTTTCATCCAGAATTTTCTGCATTATTTCAACGGCAATGCGGCGCGGTTCGGTCATGGTTTTCCTTCTTGTCCTTTATTTAACATTCGGGCGTATTGTAGTGGAAGTTTTTTATTAAGTCTATTGTGTTTTGCAGAAAATTACTTTATTCTCAGCTAAAGTTTAAACAAATGAAGGATTGTATTATGAAAAAGCTTATTCCGGCATTTTTGCTTTGTTCAATTTTTTTGTGCGGCTGTTCATATCTTTCAAAATTGAACCCGTGGGGCGGTACCGAAGAAGAAAAAGTTTACGAAGCTCCCGAAGTCAACGAATTCTTGTGGCGGGCTGCTCTTGACAAAACAAAATTTATGCCTTTGTCGGTTAAAGATGCCAAAAGCGGAAGGATTGTTACCGGCTGGTATCAGGTTGCCGGCCAGCCGGCCGAACGTTTTAAGCTTGAAATCAGAGTGCTTTCGGAAAAGCTTAGGGCCGATTGTTTGAAAGTCAGCGGCACCGTTGAGAAGACAGTTAACGGAAAATGGAGCGGGGAACCGATGAAGCGTTCTATGCTTAATGCCATAGAGCTTTCTATTCTGGAAAGGGCCAGAGTTTTATACCAGCAAAGTTTAGATAATGATTAATGTGACTAGGAATTTAGGAAAATGAGCGACAGATATAACGGAAAAAACAGTTATGAAGAATGGTCGAAAGAATGGAAATTAGAAGACCGTTATAATTTTAAGACTATTGAAAGCAAATGGCAGAAAATCTGGAATAATGAAGAAGCTTATAAGGTTGAAATAAATAAAGATAAAGAGAAATTTTATGCGTTGGTCGAATTTCCTTATCCGTCCGGTGCCGGCCTGCATGTGGGGCATCCGCGTTCTTATACGGCGCTTGACGTTATCTCCCGCAAAAAACGCATGCAGGGATTTAATGTTTTATATCCCATGGGTTTTGATGCTTTTGGCCTGCCTGCCGAAAACTATGCGATTAAAACCGGCGTGCATCCTGCCGTTTCTACCAAAGCCAATATCGAAAACTTTACCCGCCAGTTGAAATCTCTCGGATTCAGTTTCGACTGGGACAGATGTTTTAATACCTGCGATCCCGAATATTACAAATGGACGCAATGGATGTTCATTAAGTTTTTTGAAAAAGGGCTGGCTTATAAAGACAAAATCGCAATCAACTGGTGTCCGAGCTGCAAGGTCGGCTTGGCCAATGAAGAGGTTGTCAACGGCTGCTGCGAGCGCTGCGGCGCCCAAGTCGTGCGCAAGGACAAAGAGCAATGGATGATTGCCATTACCAAATATGCCGACCGACTGATTAATGATTTGGACGATTTGGATTTTATCGACCGCGTTAAATCGCAGCAGGTAAACTGGATCGGCCGTTCGGAAGGCGCCGAGCTTGATTTCGGTTTGGCCGACAAGAACGGCAACGCGCTTGAAGACAAAAGCATAACCGTCTTTACAACCCGTCCGGATACGACTTTCGGCGTGACTTATATGGTTTTGGCGCCGGAACATGAATTTGTAGAAAAATATATGGACAGATTTGAGAATCCGGAAGAAGTTAAAGCATACGTTGCTGAAACAGCCAAAAAATCTGATTTGCAGCGCAATATGAGCGATGTCAAAACAGGTGTTGAGCTGAAAGGCATTAAGGCGAAGAATCCTTATACCGGCGCTTTGATTCCGGTTTATATTTCCGATTATGTCCTGACCGGTTACGGTACGGGCGCAATTATGGCCGTGCCGGCGCATGACCAACGCGATTATGATTTTGCCAAAGCATTTAACCTGCCGATTATTCAGGTTTTGGAAGGCGGCGATATTTCCGAGAAGGCCTATGAAGAAGACGGGCCGCACATTAATTCTTCTTTCCTTGACGGTATGAACAAAGAAGACGGTATGCGCGCCGCGATTGATTATGCGGTTAAAAACGGTTTCGGACGTTCTAAAATTAACTATAAACTGCGTGACTGGGTATTCTCGCGCCAGCGTTACTGGGGCGAGCCGATACCGATGGTCTATTGCGAACATTGCGGCTGGCAGCCGATACCCGAATCCGAATTGCCTTTGACTTTGCCGGAAGTTCCTGATTTTCATCCGAATGACGAAGGCGAATCGCCGTTGTCAAAAGCCGGAGACTGGTTGAACGCAACTTGTCCGAAGTGTGGCGGACATGCCCGCAGAGAAACGGATACGATGCCGAACTGGGCCGGTTCCTCATGGTATTTCCTGCGTTATTGCGATCCGCATAATGACAAGGAATTTGCTTCAAAAGAAGCGCTGGACTATTGGATGAATGTTGACTGGTATAACGGCGGCATGGAGCATACGACTTTGCACCTGCTTTATTCCCGTTTCTGGCACAAGTTCTTGCATGATTGCGGTTTGGTTTCAACCAAAGAGCCTTATAACCGTCGGACGTCGCATGGCATGATTTTGGCCGAGAACGGCGAGAAAATGTCAAAATCCCGCGGCAACGTGATTAATCCCGATGATATTGTCGCCGCTTATGGTGCCGATACGTTCCGTTTATATGAAATGTTTATCGGGCCTTTCGATCAGGTTGCCATGTGGTCGGAAGAGAGCCTGATGGGCGTTTACCGTTTTGTTAATAAAGTTTACGGATTGTTCAAAAAAGTTGCAGATGTTCCTGCTTCCGAAAAAGATTTGCGGGCAATGCACAAATGTATTTTGGAAGTGACAGAGCGTATCGACCAGATGAAGTTTAATACAGCGGTTTCTTCTTTAATGGAGTATGTAAATTATATGTCGGGTCTGGAAAAAATTCCTTCCGAAATGTATTTGACGCTGCTCCGTCTGCTTTCTCCGTTCACGCCGCATTTGGCTGAAGAAATGTGGGCGCGTATGGGCAAAACAACTTTAATCGTTGCCGAAGAATGGCCGGTCGGCGATGCCAAACTTGCCCAGGATAATGTGGTGACAATTGCCGTTCAAATCTGCGGCAAAATGCGCGGCACGATTGAAATGCCGAAAGACGCTCCGCAGGCTGATGTTGAGAAAGCGGCTCTGGCTCTTGAGAATGTTAAGCGCCAGCTGGAAGGACAGCAAGTTGTTAAGGTTATTGTTGTTCCGAACAGAATCTGCAATATTGTTGCCAAGGCAGCTTAAAAACTGCGAATGAAATATAAAAAACACGCCGAGACGTTTGTCCGGCGTGTTTTTTTTGAGGGTGTTTGCTTTAGATTAGTTAAAGGCATTTTCTAAAAGAAAATGGTTTGGCAAAGCAAAAAGAACGGTGACGCTGATTTCTGCAAAAAAATGATAGACTTGCTTAGCATTTATGCTAAAGTTCTTGCAGATGATGTTTTAAGTGGATTTTGTTGATGAAAAAAATACTTTCTCTTTGCTTGGTTTGTTTATTGGTCGCTTGCGGTTTTGAACCGCTTTATGTGCAGAAAAAACATGACAACCTCTGGTATTTCGGCGGCGAGTTTGACACGTCGATTACCGAAGCTATGTCAGAAATTAAAATCCAGACGATTTCCGAACGTTTCGGACAGCAGGTTCGCAATGAATTGCTTGATATGTTGACACCGCTTGGGCAGCCGCGCAATCCGAAGTATCGCCTTTATGTTGATGTGGCGCCGAAAGAAATTATGCAGCAGGCTTTGCGTAAAGATATTACCGCAACCCGCGAAAGAGTCCGTTACAGCGTTAATTATCGTTTGGTTGAGGGCAATACGGAATTAGTCAGCGGAGACAGTATCGCTTATGTCAGTTATGATATTTTGGCCAATCCGTATTCGACAACGACGGCCAAAAAGAAAATGGAAGGCAATGCAGCTAAGATTATTGCCAATGATATTGCTTTGCGAATCGGTGCATTTTTCCATGCTTATTTTAAGAAAGGCGTCCAGCCGTGATTTATAAGCAGGCGCAAATTGACAAGTATTTGAAAAAGCCGGAACCGCAGATTAAAGCTTTTGTCGTTTACGGCAGCAATGACGGTTTGGTTAACGAGTATGTCAAAAAGCTGGTGCAGACTGTTTCCAAAGATTTGTATGATCCGTTCAGCGTGGTTTATCTGAACGGTTCGGATGTGAATGCCGAAGTCAGCACTTTGTTTGCCGAATATTCCAGCCAGTCGCTTATGGGCGGGCGCCGCGTGATTGTGATTAAAGATGCGGACAATAATTTGACCAAGCATCTCAAAACAATGTTTGATGACTCAAAAACCGATACTCTGGTTGTGATTTCTTCAACTTCGCTGACCAAAAAGTCTTCTTTGGTTTCTTTGGCCGAAGAGCGTGACGATATGGGGTTAATCGCCTGTTATGAAGACCGCGACGAAGATATTTTTAATACGGCGCGCAGCATGTTTATTGAAAACGGGCTGACGATTAACAGCGAGGCTTTGCAGCTTTTGTGTGCCCGCCTGTCGAATGACCGCAAAACTAATTTGGGCGAGATTGAAAAGCTGATTACTTATATGGGCGATAAGAAAAACGTGTCGGTTGAAGATATTCAAAACTGTATCAGCGACCAGTCCAGTTCCAGCAGCGACGATATCTGCTATTTTGCCGCGGGAGGGCAGAGCGAAAAAGCCTTAAAGGCATTTCGCAAAATGATTAACGAGGGAAATGAACCGATTTCGATTGTCCGTTCGTTGTCTTATCATTTTAGCAAAATTCTGACGGCAAAAGGCTTTGTCGAGAAGGGTGAAGCGATTGACAAAGTGATGTATAAGCTGACGCCGAGAGTTATTTTTTTCAGAGAAAGCAGTTTTAAAAAGCAAGTGGCGATATGGTCCAGAGACCGTCTGTTTTCCGTTTTGGAGCTGTTATACAAAGCCGAGCGAGACTGTAAGACGACCAATATGCCGGTTGAAGAAATTGTGTCGTATACGATTATGCAGATTTCGTCTGCGGCCGCCCGCTTGTCAAAAATTGTTTAGGGCGTTTGCAAAAGGCTCTTCATGTTTGGAATTTTATTGCTCATGTATCGGTTGTATACATGGCTTAAAAATTGTCTAGCGGGCATCTAATACAGAAATAGCGGATAGCCGGTTTGATCATGTACTTCTTGTACACTCCGTTTGCCAACTTTCTTATTTCTTATTATTTGCCTCGCTATCCAATTTTTTTCTTGGTTTTGATTATACTCTCGGGCTGCTGATGTATGGCGAAACGAGCAGGTACAAAGCGGCCAAACCGACCAGAATGTAAGTGATTGTCGTGAAAACGCTGGCGCCGAATAAAAATGTGACGAAGTTGAAGTTAAACAAACCGATTGAACCCCAGTTCAAGCCGCCGATAATTGTCAGGATTGACGATAATTTATTTAAAAAATTCATTGAATTGTCCTTTCAAAAAAAACAGTTGGGTAATTTATACATTTATGATATAGCTTCTTTCATCACGTTTTCAATGAGGCAAGGTCAGGTTATGTATAGCGACAAGTTTCAAAAATTTATTGATGTTTGGGCGAAAGAATTTGCAATTGAGCGCAGTATTGACGAGAAAATCTGCTGTGATAAAGACGGCAATCCGTTGCCTTGGTATACTTATCCGGCAATTGAGTATTTGTCGCAATTTGATTATGGCAATAAGAAAATTTTTGAATACGGTTGCGGTTATTCTTCGCAGTTCTGGGCGCGTCGGGCTCAAAAAGTTATCAGCATTGAAGACAATAAAGAATATTTTGCCCGCTGGCAGCAAGAATTTAATGAAAGCAATTTGGATATTCGCTGGCGGGATGAGGGCGAAATTTATGAAAAAGCGATTTTTGAAGAAGACAGCCTTTTTGACGTTATTGTGATTGACGGCAAGAGGCGGGTGGAATGTGCCGAAGCAGCGGTTAAGAAGCTGGCTGCGGGCGGTATGATAATCCTTGATGACAGTGACAGGATTAATACCAGCCGCGAATATGTCGACGCGGTTGCCTGTTTGAAAAAAGCCGATTTGATTCAGGTTGATTTTTACGGTTTTTGCCCGATGAACAATTATACCAAAACAACATCTTTGTTTTTATCCCGCGATTTTAATTTTTGTTCGTTATATCAGGTCCAGCCGATTAACGGAATCGGAAATTTATGGAGCATGTCTCGTCGGGAGCGCAAATCTTTTTGGAAAAAATCAATCTAAAAAACGTATTGCGGCTGAAGAGCGGCAATACGTTTTTTTGTTAAGAGTCAGGTGTCTTCAACCTGTTCGTCAAGCGGGGATTGCAACGGGGCTGTGATTGCTGCATAAAAGGAGCAGAGAAGCGTGATGACAATGAACGCAATGACATAAGGACGTGTTGTCGGGTTGATCAGTCCGTAAATAATTAACCCGACAGCTCCGATTGTATAGGTACAGAGGCCCAGCATAATCAGAGAATGGATTTTTGAGTCTTTTGACTTCATAGCCTTTAGGATTTAATAGTAATACTTGAATATATATAGAAAAAATCTTTAGCAAATGAATAATTATTGAGATTTGCTAAGTCTATTTCCTAAAATATCTCTTGGCAAGAAGTAAATGTATTTTTAATCGGCAAGACTGCTGATTTCGGCGCGCAGTTCATCCAATCCCTGTTTTTTTTCTGAGCTGGTTGCAATAATGTCAACATAAGCTGCCGCGTGTTTTTTTATTGCCTCTTTTGTTTCAGCCATTACTTTTTCTAAGGCATTCCGGCTGATTTTATCTGTTTTGGTCAGGATAATCTGATAAGTGACCGCGGCTTTATCCAGCATATCCATAATTTCGGTATCTACTTTTTTTATGCCGTGGCGCGAATCAATCAAAACAAAGACACGCTTCAGGTTTACGCGCCCCTGCAAATAGGCAAATATCAGCTTTTGCCATTGTTTGACAATACTTTCCGGCGCTTGGGCAAAGCCATAGCCGGGCAGGTCTACAATATGAATTTGATTATTCAGGTTAAAGTAGTTTAATTGCTGGGTGCGTCCGGGGGTGTTTGACGTTTTGGCCAGCCCTTTTTGCGAGGTCAGCGCATTAATAATGCTCGATTTTCCGACATTTGACCTGCCGGCAAAAGCGACTTCCGGCATTTCCGTTAACGGCAGTTGTTCCAGATGAGCCACACCGAGGACAAAGGTGCAAGGCTGTTTAAACAACTCTTTGCCTTTGTCCAATTGTTCTTGTGTGAACTCCGGTGCGGTAAACTCCATTTATTTTACTCCGTTTTTGCGCATAATGGCTTTTTGTTGAATGATTGAGAGAATATTGCTCAAACTCCAGTAAATAACCAAACCTGATGCAAAATGTCCGAGCATGAAGGTAAAGATTATCGGCAGCATCAGGAACATGCGTGCTTGATCCTTGTTGGTCGGCGCAGGGTTCAGACGCTGTTGGATAAACATGGTAATGCCCATGATTATCGGCCAGACGCCTACATCAAGCAAGGTCGGAATCGGCAGGTGGATAATTTTTGAAATTGTCAGCGGATCCGGTGCCGACAAATCTTTAATCCAGCCGATAAACGGCGCGTGGCGGATTTCAATTGATATGTTCAAAACTTTATACAAGGAGAAGAAAACCGGAATTTGAATCAGCATAGGCAGGCAGCCGGCCGCCGGGTTGATTTTTTCTTTGCGGTAAAGAAGCATGGTTTCCTGCTGAAGCTTCATTTTGTCTTCGCCATAGCGTTCTTGAAGTTCTTTCAATTTCGGTTGGATTTTTTTCATTTTTGACATGCTGTCAAAAGATTTGCTGGCAATCGGATACATCGCCAGACGCAGCAAGGCCGCAAACAAAAGGATTGCCCAGCCCATATTGCCGATGATGTGGAACAGGAAGTCTAAGATATAGAAAAACGGTTTGGTCAGGAAATAATACCAACCGAAGTCTACTGCCAAGTCAAATTTTTCGATATTGAACTGTTTGGTATATTTATCGAGCAATTTAATTTCTTTTGCACCGGCAAACATTTTAACGCTGTTGGTGCCGACGGAAGAAGCTTCTATCGTTACCGGAGCGCCGACGTAATCCGCCTGATAATTTTGCGGCGCGGTGTTGCTGAATTTGATTTTGCTTTCAGCATCATTTGTCAGAATGAAAGCGCTGAACCAGTAATGGTCGGAAAATCCGGCCCAGCCGCCTGTGGTTTTGAATGTTTCCGGTTCGCCTTTTTTTAATTTGCCGTATTTGATTTCTTTCAGGTCAGAATCGATAACGCCAATCAAACCTTCGTGAATTACGCCGCCTTTGGCATTCTCGGGGTCAATGCTGCGTTTGATTAAACCGTATGGGTATAACGTGATTTTGTTGCCGGTGTTGTTTTCAACGGCTTGGTCGATTTTGAACATGTAGTTTTCATCAACGGAAATTTTGCGGATGAATTTTATTCCTTGTCCGTTGCTCCATTCTAAAATCAACGGAGATGAGGGCGTTAATTCCGTACCTTTGATTGCCCAGACGGTATTGTTGTCGGGAACTTTTATTTGAGAATCTGTCGCCAGCCAGCCGAATTCGGCATAATAAGGATTTTGGGTTTTAGCCGGGGCAAAGAGTTCGACATCAGAGCTGTCCGGATTGAGCGTTTGTTTGTATTTTGCCAAATAAAGCTCGTCAAAACGGCCGCCTTTGGCGCGGATGCTGCCGAATAATGACGGTGTGGCGATTTTGATACGTTTATCCTGAGAAAGGACGGTGTTCTTGTCTAAAGGCGTTTCGTCAAAAGTAACAGTGTTGCCGTTTTGCGCCGTATCTTCTGTCTGAATAACAGCTTCGGGAGCAGGCGTTTCTGTTTTGATTTCTTTTTTCGGGAAAATGGCATTTGTTACAAAAATTATGACAAGCGCCGAGATAACGGCTAAATATAATCCCTTAAGATCATCTTTCATGCGTTCAAAATCCTTTTAATTAACTGGCATTGCGGCATGTATTGCAAAACTGCCGCTATTTATAAATATCTGGCTAATATTTATTATATTTCTTTTGTTAAAGCAAGCTTTTATCTTTGGTTATGCGGTGTTTTCACCGTTTTTGCCGGAGGAACCGGATCATATCCCGAACCGCCCCAAGGGTGGCAGCGCAGAATCCTTTTGCATCCGAGCCATAATCCTTTTATGATTCCATGGGTTTGTAGCGCTTCTATCATATATTGCGAACAAGACGGCTGATAACGGCAAACGCCGGGACAAAGCGGGGATAAGAATTTTTGGTAAAATTTAACCAACAGAATCAGCAGTTGGCGAATCAGCTTTTTCATCTGTCGACTCTTTGGTTAGGAGTTTGTTTAAACGTTTCAGGGCGGTAAACATGTTGTGCCGCAAATCAGAGAAATCGCAGGAAGCCGTGTTATAACGCCCGATTAAAACATAGTCGGTGCGGGGCAGGGCATTGTCTGCAAAAATTTCTCGCGCGGCAGCGCGTAATCTTCTTTTGGTGCGGTTGCGCAAGTGGGCTTTGCCGATTTTTTTTGTTGCCGTGTAGCCCAAGCGGCAACTTTCGTCTTTTGCGCATAAATTTTGAGCCGCCTGCAGGATTAAACCGGATGTGACCATCTTTAACCCTTTGGAGGCGACTCTGACGAAATCTTTTCTCTTTTTTAAGATTAAAACTTCTACCATTATGGTTCCAGACTAGGCTGAAAGTCTTTTGCGACCTCTAGCGCGACGAGCTGCAATCACTTTGCGGCCGCCTTTGGTTTCCATACGAGCGCGAAAGCCGTGGCGACGGGCTCTGACCAATTTACTCGGTTGATAAGTACGTTTCATTTGTTTTCTCCGGTTAAGGCTGATTGTTCAGCCGATTGTTTTTAGTTATTTAAAATCTCCAATCTGTTAAGGGAGATTCTCGGAAATTTATCCCGGCCTTTGCCGAGATATTCGTTTTTATAAAGATTAATCCGGCCAAAGTCAATAAAAAAAGGGCTTAAAATTCATAATTTTAAGCCCCGTAGCAAATTGTTTTTATTCAATTAACGGCGTTCGCCCATCAAATTCATCAATGAGATGAAAATGTTAATGAAGTCAAGATAAAGGTTTAAAGCGCCGCGGACAGCTTTGCGTCCGATCATGTCCGCGCTGTCTTGTTCATAATACATCTGGCGGATTGCCTGCGTGTCAAAAGCAGTTAAGCCGGTGAAGATGATGACGGAAATGATTGAAACGGCGTAACTTAAGCCGGTGCTGTGCATAAACAGGTTTACGATTGAGGCTGCAATCAAGCCCCACAATCCCATGATGAAGAATGAACCGATACCGGTTAAATCTTTTTTAGTGGTATAGCCATATATGCTCATTCCGCCGAATGTTGCTGCCGTAATCAAAAAGACGCGGGCAACGCTGGCGCCGGTATAAGCCATTAAAATTGGGGTTAAGGATATGCCCATGATTGCGGAGAAGCCCCAAAACATTCCCTGAACCTGAGCCAGGGTTCCGCGGTTTAATACCCAGCCGAAGGCAAAAACCATGATTAACGGTGCCAAGAAGCACAGCCAGCCAAATCCGCTTAAGCCGATGCCGCCATTGGCAGAAATGCTGAAAAACAGGCGAAACAGCGCCGGGGTGTGGGCAATCAGATATGCTGTCAGGGCGGTCAGGCATAAGCCTCCGGTCATGTAGTTGTATACTTTAAGCATGTATTGGCGCAAGCCTTCGTCAACATAAGTTCTGGCTTGGACATTGGTTTTGGTTTCCATAACGGTGTGTCTCCTGTTAAATTTTCTTCTTCTGATAATATAGGGAAATTTAGTTAAAAAATCAATAGAACATCATTATTCATACAAATAAAGATCTTTGCCGTGCTGTTTGAGCCAGAGACGCCCTTCGCCGCAACGGGGAAAAAGGCTTTTGACGCACTGCCAAAATTCTTTTGAATGATCTTGGTGGCGCAGATGCGAAACTTCGTGGGCAATTAAATAGCTGATGACAAATTCGGGAGCCAAGGCAATTCGCCAGTTATAGTTTATGTTGTCTAATGTCGAGCAGCTGCCCCAACGCGATTTGGTGTCTTTAATAGCGACATTTTTGACCTGACAGCCGATTTTCTCAGCCATTTGGCGAGATAGTTTGAGAAATTCTTTTTGGGCTGTTTTTTTGATATAATCGCAGATACGGCGGTGGAGGAATTCCTCTCCGCCAGATACAAAAAGCCTGTCACCTTCTGTATAGGCGCCGCGCCGGCTTTGCGGCGTGTGGCAAATGGTATAAGTCTGACCGAGAATCGAAATTGTTTCTCCGTTTTCAAAACGGCGGGCAACCGGAATTTTTGCCAGATTTTCCTCTATCCATTTCCGGTGTTCATTAACAAAGTTGACCGCTTTTTGTGCTGCGCAGCGGGAAGGTATTGTTAACACCGGTATGCGCTCTTTGGCGTCAATGCGAAGGGTCAGGCGTTTGGCTTTCGGAGACTTTATTATTTTTATCTCCATATTGAGTGCCTGCTGAATATCAAAGGTCTTGCCAGTCAACAATGTAATTTTCATAGTCTTCAATTCCTGTTTCGGAGACTGTTTCTCTGCCTTTTAATGACATGCCGGCTTTGTGTACGGTATCGGCACGTCCGGTAAGCAAAGGATGCCAGTCTGGCAGATTATAACCGTTATCCAAAAGCCAATAGGCGCAGGTTTTGGGCAACCAGCGCGGTTTTTCCCTAATGGCGGCCAAGTCGATATCCCGACAGTCTTCAACTTTTTCAAAGCGGCGTTCATAAATGCGGCAAAGGCAGTTTTGGCAGTCTAAAAAGCGGCAGCGTGTGTTTGTGAATTTAATCTTGCCTTTTATTTCAAGCTTGTTCAGGCAGCATTTGCCGCAGCCGTCGCACAGGAGCTCCCATTCTTCTTTGCTCATTTCCTCAAGTTTTTTCTTTTTCCAGAATTCTTTTTCGAATCGGTCAAGATTATCGAAACGGCTTTGCGGATCATAAGCGTCTTCGGGAAAATATTGTTTATCCGAACTCATGGTTCTTCATCCTCAAGAATGTGGTCTTCCCAATCTTCTTCTTTGACCAGAAGTTCTGAAGTACAGCGCCCTTTTATGCTGTGTTTTTCTTCCAACGGTTTGCCTGTTATCAGCGGGTGCCAGTCCGGCAGCGTGCCTGTCGTGTATAAAAAACGGTAAGCGCAGGCCTGAGGCATCCATTTGATTTTATCGACATTGTTCATGTCCAGTTTCAGGCATTCCGGAACCAGTTTGCAGCGTTCTTCATAGCAGGTGCAATTACAATTCTCATGATTAAAGTAACGGCAAACCAAATCGGTATAATAGACTTCGTCACTGTCTTCGTCTTGAAGTTTTATCTGGCAGCAGCGCCCGCAGCGGCAGCAGATTGCCTCCCATTCTTCCGAAGTGAAGTCTTCCAGAGATTTTTTTTCCCAAAATTTTTCAGACAAGTTATTTTCCCTTTTTTTACGTTTATTATTGTAGACTATAGCAAACAAAGATTAAGGAGACCTAAAAATGTTTGGCTGGCTGGCAAAAATGTTACTGCAGACTCCGGTACAAAATTCTTGTTCCTGCTGTGAAGGCAAGCGCGAACGCTTGGAGAAAATGCGCCAACAAATAGAAAAAGGCGAAGTTGACGAAGAGAATCCTCAGGATTGCAGCGATGTTATTCTCAACTGCGATACGCCGGAACATGATTATACCGGCAAAATTCTCGGTTCGATGTTTGTCAGCCCCTATCACGTTACGGTTAACGGACAGCCTCAATCAGATGCTTCTGCCGGTGAAAATTCCTGCAATCGCGGCGGCAAGTGCCGCGATTGATTATTCTGCGCCGATTTGGTCAGGCAGATACTCTTCTTTTGCCAGATTACCGAACTGGGTAAATTCGCCGTTCCAAAACAGCTGAATCGTGCCGGTTGAGCCGTGGCGGTTTTTACCGATGATGACCTCTGAAATATTCTGGGTGGCTCGGACGCGGGCTTCCCATTCTTCGTGGCGTTTTTGCAAATGTTCAGGCGTTTCTGCGGCTTTTTGCTGCGGTTCTTCGTTTTGCAGGTAATAGTTTTCGCGATAAATAAACATAACGCTGTCGGCGTCTTGCTCGATAGAACCGGATTCACGAAGATCGGACATTAACGGGCGTTTGTCATCGCGCTGCTCAACGCCGCGGTTTAATTGGGACAGGGCAATAACCGGAAGGTTAAGCTCTTTAGCCAGAATTTTTAGCCCTCGCGAGATTTCCGAAAGTTCTTGCACGCGGTTGCCTTCATTCTTTTTAGAGCCGCTGCCCATAATCAGTTGGATATAGTCGATTACGATTAAGCCTAAGCCTTTATTGCGTTTAAGGCGGCGGGCGCGGGTGCGTATGGAGTTGATGTTCAGGCCCGGCGTGTCATCAATATAAATCGGAATTTTTTCAAGTTCGCGGACGGCTGCGGCAATGCGGGTAAATTCGGCATTGTCCAGTTCGCCGGTACGCATTTTGTGGGCGTTGGTTTGGGTGACGGTTGAAAGGATACGGCTGGCCAATTGGTCGGCAGACATTTCCAGAGAGAAGAACGCCACGCCTTTTTTTGAGGGTTCCATGCTTTTATTGTGATACATATAATCGGCAACATTATAAGCGATATTCGTCGCCAGTGCGGTTTTTCCCATTGCCGGACGGGCAGCGATAATAATCAAGTCGGAGTTGTTCAGTCCGCCGGTTTTGTTGTCTAAAGCGTCAAGCGCGGTCGGAAGGCCTGAAATTTTGCCTTCTTTTTGATAGGCCTCTTCAATATTGCTGAGCGAGGTGGTTAAAGCTTCTCCGAAATCGACGAAGCCGCCTTGGTGTTCTCCCTGATTTGCCAACTCAAAAAGTTTCTTTTCGGCAGATTCAATCTGCTCCATGGCATCGGAGTCCAAGTCTTCTTTTGAGGCTTCGTTGACAATATCAAAACCTGTGGCAATCAATTCGCGGCGCAGATATTTATCATAAATAAACTGGGCGTAGTATTCGGCATTTGTCAAAGGTGTGGCGCTGTCTGCCAGCTTTACTAAATATTGGTGTCCGCCTACTTCGTTTAAGGTGTTTTCCTGCTCAAAGTAATTTTTGAGAGTAATGACGTCGGCAATGTGTCCGCGGGTGATAAGTTTGGAGATAACATCAAAAATCTTTGCGTGAGTCGAATCGGCAAATTGCTGCGGTTTTAAAAATTCAGAAACTTTTTCAAATGCTTTGTTATTGGCGAGAATTGCACCGAGCAATGCTTGTTCTGCTTCAAGGTTTTGCGGGAGTTTGCTCACATCAATCGTATTGTCCATGGGAATCTTTCTCGGGTTTGGTGGTCTTTAGTTCGACTAACTTATAATCAAAAAAAATTTGAATTACAAATGGAATAAACGAATAAAATTTTCAGGGCTGTGGATAGCGGGGATTATGGGGATAAAAAAATACCTTCCGCAGATTTTGGGAAGGCATTTTAATTGTTTAATACTTTTGAAGCTTTTAATTATTTCGCTTTAGCGATTGTTTTTTTGATTTTGATTGCTTCATCGCTCAGTTTGGTGTTGGAAGTAGATTCCAAATAAGCATCCAAACCGCCGTTGTGTTCAATAGAACGCAAAGTTTTAGAGCAAACTTTCAGCTTGAAAATTCGACCGAGTTTTTCGCTCAACAGCGAAACAACCTGCAGGTTAGGCAGAAAACGGCGGCGGGTTCTGTTGTTAGCGTGGCTGACATTGTTGCCGCTCATAACGCCGGTGCCTGAAATATCACACTTTTTAGCCATTGTTATTATCCTTAAATTTTATCAATGAAATGAACTTGTTGCTTGTTAATACATATTATTAGGAGATTAGTCAAGAGAAAAGTTGCTAAAAAAGGGCTAAATTTGCTGAAATCATAAAATTTTGCTGGAATTGTAAAATAAAGTGGTGTATTAGATGAAAAGTCTGATGTACCTGTAGCTCAGTTGGATAGAGCGTTGGCCTCCGACGCCAAAGGCCGCGGGTTCGACTCCTGCCAGGTACGCCATGATACGAAGCTCCGTTTATAAATGCGGGGCTTTTTTGTTTTTTAGGGCAGAGCCGAACCGAGGTTCGTTCTGGCTCATAGGCTCTGCCGAAGGCAGTCGCCAACTCGCTGCGGCCTTGCAAAAAAAATTCCCTCACGCAGAGGGAATTTTTTTATTTATTCATCATCAGATTCTTCATCTTCTTCCATTTCAATCGGCAGGTCGTCATCTTGTAGCATGGCTCTGAGCATCCAAGAATGTTTTGCATAAATTTCCAAATATTCTTCGAGTTTATTCGCGACCAAGAAATTGTCTTTTTTATCGGCCTCATCGCGGATTTTTTTTGCCTGTTGCATGATTTTATCGCAATCGCCGTCCAATATTTGCAGGACTTCATAGGCGGAATAATCTCGGCTTTCAATTTCATCAATTGTCGTGTTTTCAAGATAATCAGCCATTGCTGCCAAAGGCATTTCATTTTGCATTTTCATAAGTTCTGCAATCTCGTCAAATTGCAGTTGGAACATTTTATATAATTTTTCGGTCAGTTTATGGACGATAATAAATTTCGAACCGGTGACATTCCAATGCAGATTGTGAACTTTGATGTTCATAGCGGCGAGGTCTGCCAGAAAAATATTTAATTGATTTTTTCGTGAAGCCATTTTCTTTCTCCTTATGATTTCATTAAACAGAACAATATTGGAGATAAGCCGCCATTCAACATTTGTTAGGGTTTATAAACCAAAGATAGGCGGATTGAATGCAAAAAGAGTTGTGAGCCGTTATTGAAGTCAACCGTAAAGAGCTTATATCTTTTTTAAGCTAACAGGAGGAAAGATTATGTCTCAAATTCAATTAATGAAAAAAGAGAAAGCTTTTATAGAAAAATTGGCGGAAGCCGGAGGAAAGCCACTTTATGAGTTGACGCCTGAAGAGGCCAGACAGGTTTTGCTGGGCGCCCAAAATATGGATATTGATGTGCCGGATGTTCGGAAGCAAAAAATTTCAATTAAGCTTAAAGACGGCGGGGAAATGCCCGTCATTATCATGCGGCCGGCTGATATTGATGATGTTTTGCCCGTTATATTTTATATTCACGGGGGCGGCTGGGTTATGGGCGATGATGTAACGCATGACCGTCTTATCCGCGAATTGGCTGACGGTGTTCCGGCAGCTGTTGTTTTTCCTGTTTACTGCCAGTCTCCGGAAGCTCAGTTTCCGAAGACCACGGATGATTTGTTCTTTGTTTTGGAATATATGGCGAAACATGCCGAAGAATATGATCTTGATGTCTCAAAACTGATTGTTGCCGGAGACAGTGTCGGCGGCAATATGGCAACGGTTATGGCTTTGATGGCAAAGGCTCAGGGAAATAGCCCGAAAATTGATTTCCAGCTGCTTTTTTATCCGGTAACGGATGCTGATTTTTCAAATGAATCATATCAAATTTTTGCAAACGGCCCATGGCTGACCAAAAAAGCGATGGAATGGTTTTGGGATCAATATGCGCCGGATAAGAAGGATCGTCAGAATATTTATGCTTCGCCGTTAAAGGCCGATATTGAGCAGTTGAAAGATTTGCCGCCGGCTTTGATTATTACGGATGAAAACGATGTCTTGCGCGACGAGGGCGAGGCTTATGCCCGCAAGCTTGATGCTGCCGGCGTGGAGACGACATCTGTCCGTTTTAACGGGACTTTTCATGATTTTGTTATGCTCAATGCTCTTGTGGATACGGCTGCATCAAGGACAGCAATTGATTTTGCCATTTCCCGCTTGCAGGAAGTTTTTTTTGCCGAATAATAAAACAAATAAAAAAGGCTCTGAAACCAGAGCCTTTTTTTGTTATTCTTCAAAAAAACTTAAGCAGCTTTTTTCTGATTGGAAGAATTGTTGTCTTTTTTGAATTTGTCTGTAGGCATGCAGAACAAAACCAATAAAGCAATCGGTCCGGCAACGGGAATCAATGCGATAAGGTAAAACCAGCCGGAAAGGTTGATGTCGCGCAGACGGCGAACGCCGATTGCAATGCTTGGAACCAGCAAAGCCAAACTCAAAACCAAAGTGAAAACCTGAGCGTTGATGATTCTGTCAATAATGCTGAAGGGAATGCTGACAACTACATAGCACAAAATGAAATACCAGTATTGAGAACGGGTAGCACGGCCTTTGAAGTCAGCATATTGAGTTTTCAAAACATTTACAAAATATTGGTTAAAACCATTTTTAAGTTTTTCTAAGTTCATTATCTTTCTCCTAAACAAAACGGGATAAAAAATACCGGAATTCCGGAATATTTTCTATTGCTTTTAATCAAATACTTATTCATTAAAAATGCAAATAAAAAATTTAGGATATTAATAAAAAAGTGTATGTTTATATATTCATGTAAGTTGAGGTATCGGTTTTTTGGATAGCAGATGTCTGATATTCGTGATTGTCGCAGTAAGACGCTTGTGTTAGAATCTTTCATATTTACATGATTTGGACGGAGCAGTTAATGATCTCTAAAAAAGATATTTCCAAGCTTGAGGGGTTGTTGTACCTTTATGCTGTTTCAAAAACCAACAGCAAACGCGAAGTGGCCGGAAAGCTTGGAACGTCTGTTGATACTGTCAGCAAATATTTGTCTGATTTGGAAAGTGAACTTAAAACTTATCTTTTGGTCAGCAATGGCCGAGGAACGGTCATTACGCCCGAGGGCGAACGGATACTTGATGCCGCGAATGATATTGTGCGTGTTATGCGCAGTATAAGCGAGATTGATAACGAGGCTGCGGAAGATATATACAACGGATGCGTTAAGATAGGCATGCCGGATTCCATAGCTGATTATATCGGTTCGGAGTGGCTGGCTGATTTTTATCAGAAATATCCCGATGTTCAGGTCGAAAACCAAATCATGTCAGGGCTTTCCCGTTCTGATGCAGATATCTGGCTGCAATATGAGCCGCCTGTCGATATGGACGGGAGCTGGATGCTGATTCGATCTAAAATGGTGCCGTGCGGCCTGTTTGCTTCGCAACAGTATATTGAAAAGTTCGGCGTGCCGAAAAGTGTGGGCGATTTATTGGAAAATCATCGGATTTGCGATAAAGACAACCATGAGCGCTGTGTGAACGGCTGGAAAGATTTGGCTGACAAGGCCAAGCATTTGGTTTATCGCACAAATTCAATCTTTTCGCACCGTTCTGTGTTGAATAAGGGGATTGGCATCGGCGTTTGCCCGCTTTCATATGGTTGTGAGAATTTAGTTCATATTTTGAAGAAAGAAATCGGTTTTACGCTTAACGTCTATTTAATGGCCGCAAGGGAAGCTTTGGATATTCCCCGCGTTCGAGCTTTGCTTGATTATTTGAAAAACGTGCTTGATGAAAGATATGCATAGATGTTCCGTTCAAAAAAGCCTCCGTCAGGAGGCTTTTTTTATTCTCTGATTAATGGCGCCGGGTTTTTGGAATGTTGCGGCGACTGGTTCTTCATGAAAACATTTTCATTGCTGTCTTTGCGCCCTTCGACCTGAAGCTGAGGATTAACAAAATTTGTATTTCCCCGCTCATAAAAATAAAAATCGCGACGAATAGCTGCTTTGTCTTTAATTGACAATTCATTCCATTCTTTTTCGCTCATGCCGTACGGAAAAGTTTCTTTCGGAGCGCTTGTGAAGCAGGCGGAAACAGCCAGCACCATTCCTAACATGATTAACTTCTTCATTATCCTGTCCTCCATAATATATCATCGAATATTATAGTATAATTTTTGCCGTTTTTCTACAAAAGATTAATTTTGTGTACAGAATAATCGGCCTGCCAGCTAAAAATTTTAATTAATGGAATCTTTAGAATCAAAGTTGTATGATTTCAGGCATAACGAATGCGAATCTGAGCTTTGTTTTGAGCCGGATATCGTTATAACAAATATGGTATCAATTATATAAGGAAAATTTATATGTTGAGTTTGAAAAAAATCGGTGCTTTTACATCGGCGTTCTTGCTGATGTTGGCAGCGTTTACAGGTAAAGCTTCGGCTTCGGAGATTGATTTGAATATTCCGATGCTGGATGTCGGTTACAATATTTTCGGCTATGCCGTCACAGGTTCTCAAATCTTGTTTTATGGTTTGGGAATTTGTGTTTTAGGGCTGTTTTTCGGTTTGTATGAATTTGTAAAAATCAAAAAAATGCCGGCACATAAATCAATGTTAGATGTGTCTGACCTGATTTATTCGACTTGCAAAACCTATATGAAGCAACAAGCCAAATTGTTGGTTGTTTTGGAAGTTTTCATTGCCGCCTGCATTTTCTATTATTTCTTCGGGTTGCAGTCTACGCCGCTGCCGAAGGTTTTGACAATTCTCAGCTGGTCGGTTCTCGGGATTCTCGGTTCTTACTGTGTGGCTTGGTTCGGCATGCGTATTAATACTTACGCCAATTCCCGCACCGCTTTTGATTCTCTTAAAGGCAAAGCCTATTCTGTTATGAGCCTGCCGCTGCGTTCCGGTATGTCTATCGGCGTTATGCTTATTTGCGTTGAGCTGATTATGATGATTGCCATTCTGCTCTTTGTTCCAAGAGACAGTGCCGGCGCTTGCTTTATCGGTTTTGCTATTGGCGAATCGCTTGGCGCTTCCGCATTGCGTATCTGCGGCGGTATTTTTACCAAGATTGCCGACATCGGCGCAGACTTGATGAAGATTATTTTTAAAATTGATGAAGACGATGCCCGCAATCCGGGGGTGATTGCCGATTGTGTCGGCGATAATGCCGGCGACTCTGTCGGTCCGACTGCCGACGGTTTTGAAACATACGGCGTAACCGGCGTGGCTCTCATCAGCTTTATCGTTCTCGGTGCCGGCATGATGTATATGCCGAACGGAGAGCTTGCTCTGATGCAGAATGGAATTGATATTCAGGCGCGTTTGATTGTCTGGATTTTCACCATGCGCTTGTTGATGATTGTGACGTCAATGGTGTCTTACTGGCTGAACTCAAAAGTCTGCAAAGCCATTTTCGGCAACAGACAATCATTCAATTTTGAAACGCCGTTGACCTCTTTGGTTTGGTTTACATCCATTATCTCCATTCTGGTTACTTTCGGCGTCTCTTATGTTATGATCGGCGATATGGGCGACGATTTGTGGTGGAAACTTTCGGTCATCATTTCCTGCGGTACTTTGGCTGCGGCTTTGATTCCCGAGTTTACCAAAGCCTTTACGTCTTCAAAATCAAAACACGTGGCAGAGATTGTCAATGCCAGCCGCGAAGCAGGCGCTTCCCTGAATATTATTTCGGGTATTGTGGCCGGTAACTTCTCCGCTTTCTGGAATGGTCTGGTTATTGTCGGTTTGATGGCTGTGGCTTACTTCACGTCTATTTCCGGCTTGGATCCGTATATGGTCTATCCGACAGTATTTGCTTTCGGTTTGGTCGCTTTCGGTATGCTCGGCATGGGACCTGTAACAATTGCCGTCGACAGCTATGGCCCGGTTACCGATAATGCCCAGTCTGTTTTTGAATTGTCTCAGATTGAAGATATTAAAGGCATTCACAAAGAGATTGAAAAAGATTATGGTTTTAATCCCGATTTTGAACAAGGCAAACAGCTGCTGGAAGAAAATGATTCTGCCGGCAATACGTTCAAAGCAACGGCTAAGCCGGTTTTAATCGGTACAGCCGTTATCGGTGCAACAACGATGATTTTCTCGATCATTTTGCTGCTCAATCTGAAATTAATGCTGCTTGATCCGAATGTTTTGTTCGGCATGATTTTGGGCGGCGCGGTTATTTACTGGTTCTCCGGCGCTTCCATGCAGGCGGTTTCGACCGGTGCTTATCGCGCAGTCAACTACATCAAAGAACATATTCACCTTGACGGAAAAACAGCCGCATCCGAAACGGATACCAAAAAGGTTGTTAAAATCTGCACGCAATATGCGCAGAAGGGAATGTTCAACATTTTTGTTGTTATTTTCTCCTTTACGATTGCATTTGCCTGCTTTGATGCCAACCTTTTTGCCAGTTATCTGATTTCAATTGCCATTTTTGGCCTGTTCCAGGCTTTGTTTATGGCCAATGCCGGCGGCGCTTGGGATAATGCCAAGAAAGTGGTTGAGGTTGATTTGCATGAAAAAGGCACTGACTTGCATGCTGCAACCGTGGTCGGCGATACGGTCGGCGATCCTTACAAGGATACATCTTCCGTTGCGCTGAACCCCATTATCAAGTTCACAACCTTGTTTGGTTTGCTGGCTGTCGAAATGGCGGTTGCAGCTCCGCGCTGTATTTCTCTCGGCCTTGGCATTTTCTTCTTTGTTGTCGGATTGGCTTTTGTTTTAAAGTCTTTCTACGGCATGCGTATTGAAACGACCAAGAACCAATAGAGGTTTAGGCTGTTAAACAAAAACCCCTGTCTCAGCGGCAGGGGTTTTTGTTGTTAACGGCGTTTCTTTTTCAGATTTTTTTTGAGTTTGTGGTCGAGCCGTTCTTCCTTGATGCCGACAGGGTCTTGGTGAATGACGATGACGGCGTTGGGGTAGGCGTCCAGCAAGTTGTCTTCAACCAAATCAGTCATGTCATGCGCGGCAGCAAGAGACAGGTCGCCGTCCAATTCCAAATGAAATTCAAACATATAACGTCCGCCCAAGTCGCGTGTGCGCAAATCATGCAACCCTTTGGAAAACGGGCATTCCATAACAATTTTGGAAATGTCGCTGCGGATTTCATCGCTTAATTCCGCGTCCATTAAGGTTTTGACGGCGTCTAACGCAATGTGATACGCATTATAGAGCAGGTAGGCTGAAATGGCGACGGCAGTCAGGCTGTCAAACCAGCTGACTGCAAAAAATTTGACGACAAACAAAGAGACAATGATTGATATGTTTGTCATAATGTCGACCATATAATGTGCGCTGTCAGCGCTGATAGCCTGAGACTCGGTCATGCGGGTAACGTAGCGCTGGTAGCTGACCAGAGCAATTGTCGAAATCAATGCGATAACCATGATAACAATACCGGCGGTTGTTTGTTCTATCGGCTGCGGGTAGAACAGGCGGCGGATTCCGTCATACATAATGAAAATGCCGGAACCGGCAATGAAAGCCGACTGAATAAGCGCCGAAATAGATTCTGCCTTGCCATAGCCATAGCGGAAATAATAGCTTTCCGGCTGGGAGGAAAACCTGACGGCTACAACGGTTGCCGCCGAGGCAAAAATATCCGTCAGGCTGTCTATCATTGAAGATAAAACAGCCAATGAACCGGTATACATTGCGCCGAATATTTTAAGCAGGCACAGGCTGATTGATAACGTAAGGCTTGCGGCGGTCGCCGATTTTTTCAGTTTATTTTTTTGTTCCTGTGTCAGATATTTCGTTTGGGACAACATTTCTGATTTTTTCCATTGCAGTTTTTGTAATTTCATAGAAATTGCCCTGCATATATTCAGAAAAAGTTTTTAACGTCGTGTCTTTCGGTACAGAGGCAAAATCGTAAGTTACAAAATATTTACTCTCTTTTTCCCAAAAAGAAAGTTTTATTTTCTCGTTGCCCTCAACTTGCAGGTTTATGACAAATAATTCCTTAGGATTTTTTATGTCTTCAGAAACTCCTGTAATTTCGGTATTGAGCATATATTTTGCCAGGTCAGCAAGGATGTTTTTGTCTGTTATATGATTGAAGCTTAAGAAGCGTCCGAATCTTAAATCCCAAAGCCTGCTGAATGTCCATTCGCTTTGTTTTGTTGATAAGTCTATCAATTCTATTTCAACCAGCCAGACTTGGAATTGGTTGTCAAATTTGATATATGCGGCTCTTGTGCCCCGTCCGATTTCAATATCATAACGGCCGACTTCAAAGGCTTCAATGGTTTGCCCCGTTTTGTTTTTCAGTTCGACTCTGATGTTAGGAGAATCGTTAACAGTTATCGGTTGTAATCCGAATTTTGACAGGTTTTCGGCTTTGTCTGATTTTTTCTCATAATAACGGGCTTCAATCAGCGCGCTTAAGAAACTGCGCATACGGTCTTGCAGAACCAGCAGGTGCGGTTCTCCTTCCAGTTTCCAAAGGTTGTCTTCTTTATAGAAATTCAGGCTTTGTCCGTGTCCGGCCAGCGTTATTTTTTCAATTTCGTTAATTTTGCTGCCAAGGCCGGCAAAGAAAGGTTTGCCTTCATAGGAATCTATTTCTCCGCGGCTGTCCGTATAAACCGACAGGATGCCCGTTCCCAGCAAGAGCAATGTTGCTGATGCCAAAGGCAGTATTTTGCCGCCGTGAAATCTGTTTGCGTTCCGAATTGTTTTGCGATACTTTCCTGTGAACAGCATATAGAGGATGATACCGGCTATAATGGCCAATGGCACGGCGTAGATATTGAAAAATTTTACTTTGGTGTCGATTTTGTTTATTTCAGTATTTAAATCTTTGCCGATATTACGCAGCTCTTGGCGCTGGCTGTCCAGTTTTTTGCGTATATTGGCAATGATTGCCAGTTCGTCCGGCGTGAAATTGTCGCGCCCTTCAAAATTCTTTTTGCCCCAAATTTCTGTCAGGCCTTCTTTAGTGTGTTCTATACGGTCAAGAATTTCCTGTTCTTTAATTTTGAAATTTTGGCGCGCTTGTTTACGCAGATTTTCAATTCCGCCGAATTTTCGTTCTTTGGCAGATTTGCCGCGCAATTCAATCAGGCTGTCTTCTCCGGTCAGGATATCAAGCGAATTGAGGACAAAGTTGGCATTGTCAAAAATCGGGATAATCAGGTTGCCGTCCTGCATTGTTATCGTTTTGGCCCAGAAGTTGTCATAAAGCAGATCCGTATCGGCTACGGCAATGACTTCAAAGGGGCGTTGCGGTGACTTGCTAACGATGTGAACCGCTATAATCTTAGTGTAATTGTCTTTTTTGAACTTGCGCAGCAGCTGGTTGGGATCAAGGTTTTTTTGTGCCCATTCGGCGCTGACTGCGGCTGAATTTATGCTTGATTTAAGCAGAGGAATAAAGAGAATGTCTTGGGAATCTGACGGGCTCAGCGCAGAAGCCGAACTGACCAGAAATTGTTTTAAGTTTTTTGTTTCAGGCATCATATGGTTGATGTCTTCAAAGGGGATATAAAATTGCAGCAGGTCTTGCGTGTAGTTTGGATTTGCGGAGTCTTTCCCCAACTGTACGGTTAACGAGTTGTCCAAATCAGCTACCACGGCATTTTTGTTGAATTGGAATCCCCAATCTTTATCCAAGCCGCCCAAATCAGAGGATTTGAATTCTTCCGTTACCGGTGCAAAAGTGCGCTGGGCGTCGGTTGCAACGTCCAAAAATACCATAACTTTGCCGCCGCCATAACTATAATTGCGGATAGCTTCAATCATATCTTGGCTGAAGTCGCGCGGATGTATAATTATCAGAGCGTCAAGCTCATCGGAAATATCTTCGGCGTTGGAAAGCGATTTGACGTTATAAAATTTTTCCAGTTGGTTGATGATTTCCCAACGAGAGGTTGCCACATTCTGAATAACAGTGTCAAAAATCGGCAGCGTGCTAATGATGCCGATATTCTTTTTCCGGTGGTGCAATTGATAGATTGTTTCGGTTAAGTCTTGCTCCAGCAGGTTTTGGCGTTCCAAAGCCAAAAACGGAATTGCTGAAAAGTCGTCAATGCTGTTGCTGACTGTTAAGCCGAAATAAGCTGGCTGGTTGATGTCAATCAACGGTATGGCTTTTAAGCCGCGGCTGATTGCATGGTCTTCAGCCTTGCTGAACGGTTCCGGATTATAAACGGCATAATTTAATTTTCCGTCCGAAAGGGCTTCGTATTGTTTCAGCATAATGCGGATTTGGTCAAACATCAGCCGGAAAGACGGATTGCGGCGGCCCAGTTCATCCGTGTAATAAAGTTTGACGGTTATGGGTTCCGGCAGGTTTTTTAATGTTTTGCGCGTGGTATCCGTCAGCGTGAATATTTTTTCTTCGGTAAAGTCATATTGGACAGAGCGGGTTAAGTTATTGGCTATCAGATTAAGCCCTATAAAGCCGAGCAAAAGGAATAAGAATACCAGCAGATAATAATTGCGGCTGGTGGATTTTAAGAAACTGGCGGTGCCTGCCGTTCTAAAGCTGACAATAATTACGGTTGTAAAATTGAACAGCAGAATAATTGAGGCAAAAAAGATAATATCGCGTGCTTCAACCAAGCCGCGGCTGATTGTGAAAAAGTGGGTTTCAAAGCTGAATGAGGCTATCATATCAACGATTGAGAGCGGCGCAAACAAGCGGAAGAAAGACAAAACGTATTCCAAACCGCTGAGCATGAACAGCAAGTTGGCGATAACAGCCAGAACCAAGGCGATAACCTGATTTTTGGTGAGGGCAGACATCGTTTGGGAAATGGCAAGCATGCAGCCGGCAAGAATCCAGCTGCCGATATAGCTGACGGCAATGACGGAATTGTCAGGAGATCCCAGCAGGTTTACCGTAATCCAAAAAGGAAAAGTCAGAAGCAAAGCTAAGCCAGAGAAAATCCAAGACGCAAAAAATTTGCCCCAAACGAGATTGGCGGTAGAAACCGGCATGGTCATAATCTGGACAATGGTTTTGGTTCTGAATTCTTCGGACCACAAACGCATTGATATACCGGGCAGAAACAGCAGATAAAGCCATGGCTGATAAGAGAACATCGGCAGCAGCGAGGCTTGCCCACGGTCAAAGAAATTGCCGAAATATATCGCAAAAGAGCCGTTGAGCAGCAAAAAGGCGATTAAATAAACATATGCCAGCGGAGAAGTAAAGTAACGGATTAATTCGTTTTTGGTGACAATCCATAAATTTTTCATTATTTGTCTCCTGCAGTCAATTTTTTGAAAGCCTGTTCCAATGTTTGCGCATCCGCTTTAAAAAGAATATCTTTCAAAGTTCCGTCGACAAGTATTCGGCCCTTGTTTATTAAGAGGATGCGGGTTGCGATTGATTCCGCTTCTTCCAATAAATGGGTTGAAATAAGAATGGTTTTGTCTTTTCCCATTTCTTTTATCAGGTTGCGCATATGTTCTTTTTGATTGGGATCAAGCCCGTCCGTCGGTTCGTCCAGCAGCAAAATTTCGGGGTCGGATAAAATGCTTTGCGCAAAACCCACGCGTCGCAAGTAGCCTTTGGAAAGAGTTTCTATTTTCTGATCCATAATATTTGTGATTTTGGCGGTTTCTGCAACGGCATTGACGCGTTTGGCTTTGTCTTTGCCGTAAAAACCTCTTAATTCCGCCATGTAATTTAAAAAAGTGCGGACGTTTAAGTCAGGATAGAGCGGAGAGCCTTCCGGCAAGAAACCGATGTGTTTTTTTGCTTCGAGCGCATTTTCGCCGATGTTTTTACCGCAGACTAAAATTTCTCCGGAACTTGGAGCTAAAAATCCGGTAATCATATTCATCAGGGTTGATTTTCCGGCGCCGTTTGGACCGAGAATGGCTATTATTTCTCCGGTTTGGGCTTTAAAGCTTAAATCATTGACGGCATGGAGACTGCCAAAATTTTTGTTCAGATTTTTAATTCGGAGAGATGTCTGCATGGCTTATTCCTTTATTGACGTTATTTGACCGTCACGGACTGCTTTTATTGCGGAAGGAACGGCAATAATTCCGTCTTTTGCATTGTTTTTCGAAATATAGCCGCTGATTGTTTTGGGGGCGGGCAATAAATCTTTTTTGAAATTTTTTTCGTAAGCGCCGATAAGGGTTTTCAGGGCTGTTCCGGCCAGCTCGGCATCGTAGGCGCCTGCAACAGAGCCGGCAGAACGCGTGTTGTCGTAAAGTTTGGGATTGTCGGTTACGTCAACCGTGTAAAGTGTTGAAATGTTAAAATTGCTGATGCCGTTGTCATGCAGCTGTTCTGTTAAAACATCAATTTCTGACGGAGCTCCGACAAGCAGGAATAAATCGGTGTCGTTGTTGCGCAGGAGGTTAATCAGCGTTCCGAAATCATTTTGTCCGGGATGAATGACGGCGCCGGCCAGGCCATAAGTATCAGGCAGGGCATTTTTAAATGTTTGGGCGAGAGAGCGGTAGTCACCTTGGGCTGCTGTGATAAAGCCGATGTTTTTGAAGCTGCGCCGGCTTAAATCTTTGACAAATAAGTCCGAGATCTGCTTGTAGGGGCTGTGAATGATAAATTTTTCGGGCGTTTCGGCATTTATTGCCAAAGTGGCGCGGGGTTCCGGTGCAAACTCCACACGGATATCTGCTTTGGCGGAATTTTTATCCTGTGTTGTATCGGTATTACTGTCTTTGAAAAGAATATCGTATTTGTAACGGACTTTTGCCGCGCTGTCGTTGATAATCTGCTGCATGGCGTTTTTTGCCGCAAGCCCTACACGGGCATTGGGGCCGGAGAGGGGAAGATATGCATTGATTTTTATAAGCGGGCGGGCAATTGTTTCCGTGCGTCTGGGCTGATAAGTTGCGGCAAAAATCGTTGCCAATGCGGTTATCACGGCAACGGCCAGTAAAATTATTTTGGTACGCAATGCCATTAAATGCATGATATTCTCCGTTTTTATTTTTTATTTATTTCATATAAAGCTATTGCCGCGGCGGTTGAGACATTCAAGCTTTCAACTTTTTCGGATATGGGCAGTTTGACCGTCATGTCGCAGCTTTCTTCTACCAGACGTCGCATGCCTTTGCCTTCGGATCCCATAATGATGGCCGTTTTCCCTGACTTGTTGATTTCATCAATATAAGTTTCGGCATAGCCGTCCATGCCGATTGTCCAAAAGCCGGCGTCTTTAAGCTGCTGAATGGCGCGCGACAAGTTGGTGACGCGGCAAATCGGCAGGTGTTCGATTGTGCCGGCAGAAGCTTTTGCCATGGTTCCGGTTTCTGCCGGAGAATTTTTATCCTGTAAAATAAGGGCCAATGTATCAAATGCAACGCAGGAACGGATAATCGCACCAATATTCTGCGGGTCGGTTACCTGATCAAGAATCAGGATATGGCAGCGGTTTTTCTGGTCGGCCATGATACAGATATCTTCTAACGAATAATCTTCCAATTCGCTGCAATATACCGCGAATCCCTGATGTACGGCGTCACGCGGCAAAACTCTGTCGATTTCTTTTTTGTCGACGGTGTTGATAATGCCGGTATTGATTTTGTTTTGTTGGCAGACGGCTTTTATTTCGTCAAAATTGTCTTTGGTGCAGAGGATTTTACTGACGCGGCGGCGCGGGTTGTTGAGAACGGCCATAACCGGATGGCGTCCGTAAAGAATGCTTCCGGCAGCGTTGTTTGAATTGTTATTGCGGTTTTTTGACATGGTATTCCTCAGTTGTTTAATTTTTTTGATATTTTAATGTAAAAATCTTAATTTTCTATTTTTATTTTAACTGATGACTTTGCGCAAAATGCCGCCGGCGTTTTGTAAAAGTTTTTCCGCCTGTTCTTTGCTTACGCCTTTTATTGCCATAACACAGGCTGTCTTGACGTTTTTGCCGCTGGCGGCAATGTATTTTTCCGCTTTCTCATATGGTATTTTTGCTATTTCGGAAACAATGCGGCAGCCGCGGTCAATAAGTTTTTCATTTACCATGCGCACGTCGATCATATAGTTTTCATAAGTTTTTCCAATGCGAATCATGGCGCCGGTCGAAAGCATGTTTAATATCATTTTTTGTGCGGTGCCCGATTTCATGCGCGAGGAACCGGTTATCGGTTCTTCTCCGACAACAGGGTTGATGAAAATATCGGAAAACTCTTTGAGTTTTGCTTCCGGATTTGAGGATATGCCGATTGTTTTGATGCCGCGTTTGCGGGATTCTTCCAATATTGCCAACACATAGCGCGGGCCGCCGTTGGCAGAAATGCCTACGACAATATCGTTTTGTGTCGGGTTGAAAGAGGCTAAATCTTCTAAGCCGAGTTCGGGATTGTCTTCGGAGTTTTCGATAGAAAAACGCAGCGCTTTGTCGCCGCCGGCAATATAGCCGCAGACCATGCCGTGTTCGACGCCGAAGGTCGGCCAGCATTCGGAAGCGTCTAAAACGCCGAGGCGCCCCGAGGTTCCGGCGCCGAAATAGGCAAGGCGTCCGCCGTTACGGAATGCTTCGGCAATCAGTTCTATCGCTTCGCCGATTTGCGGCGTTACTTTTTCAATCGCTTCCGCGACTTTTTTATCCTCGCGATTTAAGGTTTTTGCAATTTCGGCGCCGCCCATTAAGTCAATATCGGCGGTTTCCGGATTTCTTTTTTCGGTTAAGGCTATGGAATTCATTTTTTTCTCCATGAATATTTTGTTCAATTTTAACTGCCAGAAGTTAATAAAAAGAAAAAAGAAGCGGCCGCTTTTATTCACAATATGAAAATAATTTGGCCGTTTAGTAAAAAAGGGGTTGACAAACACGGCAAAATACGATTATTTGCCTGTTAGTGAATATCAAGAGGAATGTTCCTCACTCCTGAATTTCGTTTTATCGGAGGGGTGGCAGAGCGGTCAAATGCAACGGACTGTAAATCCGTCGACTTAGTCTACGATGGTTCGAATCCATCCCCCTCCACCATTCGGTTTCAGGTTTACTCTCGATAAGAGGCAAATTAAGCGGGTGTAGCTCAATGGTAGAGCAGAAGCCTTCCAAGCTTATGACGGGGGTTCGATTCCCCTCACCCGCTCCAAAAATTTCCCCCTTTTCGAATCGTTCTAACAACATAAACAATTAGGATATTTATACAATGGCAAAAGAGAAATTTGAGCGGAGCAAGCCGCACTGCAACATTGGCACGATTGGTCACGTAGACCATGGTAAGACGACCTTGACGGCAGCAATCACAAAAGTATTGGCAGAAGAAGG